>Ga0308156_1000323_pt1 | contig 114916 bp, 97 predicted proteins | sample PhyAR2_FD_201041 | JGI IMG/M metagenome (GOLD analysis project Ga0308156, IMG submission 201041) | Phyllosphere microbial communities from UC Gill Tract Community Farm, Albany, California, United States - DLSL A.R2 | ecosystem: Host-associated > Plants > Phyllosphere > Unclassified | place... | reverse complement strand
GACGTCGACGCCACCAAGTAGGGCGTCGACACCGCGGGTGCCGCTGTGGGGGCAGCACCCGCGACCGGTGGGGCCGTGCAGGCTGCGCATGCGCGCCGCACGGCCCCGCTCTCGTTCTCGGCGCGACGCGGTCGCGCCGAGACGCCGCCGTCTCGCTGAGACGCCGCCGTCTCGCTGAGACGCCGCGGTCGCGCCGAGACGCCGCAGGATCCGGCGGCGTCTCGCGCACTCGGCGGTGCCGCGCGCAGACGGGGGCGTCGTGGGGGACGTGCGCCGGGCCTCCTGTCCGTCCCGTCCCCGCCGTCTGGCCGGGAGGCCCGCCCCACCCCCGCCGGTCGGGTACCGTTCCAGCGTGCAACGCTTCGCGGACCGCGCGATGGACGCCCTGGTGTGGGTGGTGTTCGTCGTCCTCTTCATCGGTGCGGCCCTGCTCGTGAAGGTCGCGGCCGCGCTGCTCGTCGTGCTCGTGGTGCTGGCGCTGCTGCTGGGGCTGACGCTCCGGGCGCTGCGCCGGACCCGGACGACCCGTGGTCCGCGGACGACCCGTGCCACTCGGCCGCCCCGTTCCGCTCGGCCACCCTGGCGCCGCGGCCCGCGCTGACCCGCTCCGCCGCACGCACGGACCGTCCGGCCGTGCCACCCGCACAGCCCGCCCGGTAGGGTTGCCGGGTGAGCGAAGTCGAGATCGGTGCAGGCAAGCGCGGACGTCGGGCGTACGCGTTCGACGACATCGCGGTGGTCCCCTCCAGGCGGACGCGTGACCCGCGCGACGTCAGCGTCCAGTGGTCGATCGACGCGTTCACCTTCGAGTCGCCGATCCTGTCGGCACCGATGGACTCCGTCGCCTCGCCCGCGACCGTCATCGAGATGGGCCGTCTCGGCGTCCTCGGGGTCCTGGACCTCGAAGGACTCTGGACCCGCTACGAGGACCCGGAGCCGTACCTGGCCGAGATCCGCACCCTGACCGACGGCAACGTCACGAAGCGCATGCAGGAGATATACGCCGAGCCGGTCAAGGCCGAGCTGATCACCCGCCGCCTGGCCGAGATCCGCGCCGCCGGTGTGCCGGTCGCCGGCTCGCTCAGCCCGCAGCGCACCGCCGAGTTCTCGCAGACCGTCGTCGACGCCGGGGTCGACCTGTTCGTCATCCGCGGCACCACGGTCAGCGCCGAGCACGTGTCGCAGAACCAGGCGCCCCTCAACCTCAAGAAGTTCATCTACGAGCTCGACGTCCCCGTGATCGTCGGCGGTGCCTCCACCTACACGGCGGCGCTGCACCTCATGCGCACCGGTGCCGCGGGCGTGCTCGTCGGCTTCGGCGGCGGCGCGGCCTCGACGACCCGTGCGGCACTCGGCATCCACGCCCCGATGGCGACCGCCGTCGCGGACGTCGCCGGCGCCCGCCGCGACTACATGGACGAGTCCGGCGGCCGGTACGTGCACGTCATCGCGGACGGCGGCCTCGACACCGCCGGCGACGTCGTCAAGGCGATCGCGATGGGTGCCGACGCGGTCATGCTCGGCACCGCCCTGGCCCGTGCGCAGGAAGCGCCCGGCGGCGGCTTCCACTGGGGTGCCGAGGCGCACCACCCGGAGCTGCCCCGCGGCCGCCGGGTCGAGGTCGGCACCATCGGCTCGCTCGAGAGCATCCTGTTCGGTCCGACCCCGTCGTGGGACGGCCGCGCCAACCTCGTCGGTGCCCTGCGCCGCTCGATGGCGACCACCGGATACTCCGACGTCAAGGAGTTCCAGCGAGTAGAAGTGGTCGTGGCGCCGTACCACCGCTGACGGCGGTGCGCCCGCGGAGGTCCTGCGGGTGTCGCTCCGGTGCCGATCGGCGACGGAGGCGAGCATGACAACCACGGTCACAGGCCAGAAGGCACCCCGCGGAGCATCGACCACGGCGGGGTTCGACCCCGCCACGAAGCTCGGTCCCGATGAACGCGCCGCGGCGATCGAGACCCTGAAGTCCACCGAGCTCGACGTCCTGGTGGTCGGTGGCGGCATCGTCGGTGGTGGTGCCGCACTCGACGCCGTCACGCGCGGCCTGTCGGTCGGCATCGTGGAGGCCCGTGACTGGGGATCGGGCACGTCCAGCCGGTCGTCGAAGCTCGTCCACGGCGGCATCCGCTACCTCGAGCAGCTCAACTTCACCCTCGTCCGCGAGGCCCTCATCGAACGCGGTCTGCTGCTCCAGCGCATCGCCCCGCACCTGGTGAAGCCCGTGCGCTTCCTCTACCCGCTCAACCACCGCGTGTGGGAGCGGTTCTACATCGGCATCGGCATGGCGATGTACGACGTGTTCAGCTGGTCCGGTGGTCGCCCGCCCGGTGTGCCGCACCACCGCCACCTCACCCGCACGCAGGTGCTCCGCTCGATGCCGTCGCTGAAGAAGGACGCGTTCGTCGGCGGGATGACCTACTACGACGCCCAGGTCGACGACGCGCGCTACGTCGCCTCGCTCGTCCGCACCGCCGCCTCGTACGGCGCGCACGCGGCTTCCCGGGTCCGGATCGAGGGCTTCATCAAGGTCGGCGAGCGGGTCGTCGGGGCACACGCGCACGACATCCAGACCGGTGAGCACTTCGACATCAAGGCGAAGCAGGTCGTCAACGCGACGGGTGTCTGGACCGACGACACCCAGGCGATGGTCGGCACGCGTGGGCAGTTCAAGGTCCGCGCGTCGAAGGGCGTGCACCTCGTCGTCCCGCGCGACCGCTTCCAGTCGAACTCGGGCATGATCCTCCGCACCGAGAAGAGCGTCCTGTTCGTGATCCCGTGGGGCCGGCACTGGTTGATCGGCACGACCGACACCGACTGGTACCTCGACAAGGCGCACCCGGCGGCGACCGCGGCGGACATCGACTACATCCTCGAGCACGTCAACAAGGTGCTCGCCGTGCCGCTGACCCGCGAGGACGTCGAGGGTGTCTACGCCGGACTCCGGCCGCTGCTGGCGGGGGAGTCCGAGGCGACCTCGAAGCTCAGCCGCGAGCACGTCGTCGCGCACACCGCACCCGGACTCGTCGTCGTCGCCGGCGGCAAGTGGACCACCTACCGCGTGATGGGCAAGGACGCCATCGACGAGGCGGTCGCGGCGATGGACGGCAAGATCCCGGAGTCGACGACGCAGGACATCCCGCTGCTCGGCGCCGAGGGCTACCCCGCCGCGTGGAACAAGCGCGGCCGGACGGCGAAGTCGTCGGGCGTGCACAAGGTCCGCATCGAGCACCTGCTCAACCGCTACGGCACCCTCGCCACCGAGGTCCTGCAGCTCGTCGAGGACGACCCCTCGCTGGCCGATGCGCTGCCCGGGGCCGACGACTACATCGGCGCAGAGGTCGTGTACGCGGCCTCGCACGAGGGTGCCCTGCACCTGGAGGACGTCCTGGCCCGCCGCACCCGCATCTCGATCGAGGCGTGGGACCGCGGCGAGTCGGCAGCGCCCGTCGCTGCCCGGCTGATGGCCGGCGTGCTCGGCTGGGACCAGGAGACGACCGAGAACGAGGTCGCGAACTACCTGAAGCGCGTCGCGGCCGAGCGGGAGTCGCAGATGCAGCCCGACGACGAGTCCGCGGACCGCGTCCGGCTCGAGGCGCCCGACATCGCGTTCGGCTTCGAGGAGGACGACGTGGTCGTCGGCGGTGGCCGCTCGAGCGGCGCCGAGGGCGCGACGGCGGACGACGAGCAGGTCGTCGGCGAGAAGACGACCGAGCCCAGCTGACCCACTGACGGACGGGAGGCCCGTCGCACCCCCGCCACGCGCCTCCCGTCCGTCACTCCCGCGGAACGCAACCCGGACGGCAGGACGCAACGCGATCGCGTTGCGTCACGCGGTCGGCGTCGCGTTCTGCGGGCTCCTGCTGACGCGGAGGCCGCGGAGCGTCCGCACCATCTCGCCGAACAGGACCGCCGGGATGGCGACGAGCGACAGGAGGCTCGTCAGCCACAGCACGCGCATCCACGGCGAGTGGTCGTGCGTCGTCGGGAACGAATCGAGGACGTCCATGACGAACAGGAACGACGTCGGGGACGTCGCGAGCGCCCCGAGGACGAGCACGCCGAGGTGCAGGACGGCGATGACGTGCGTCGGCAGGACCCTCCGGAGTCCGGCCGCTGCCACTCCGATGCCGAGCGCGATGCCGATGCCGGCGATGACGAGCACGCCGATGACGTCCGGGACCACCGCGTTGCCGTGTGCCGTGACCCCGGTGGAGATCGCCGCCAGGGACGTGCCCGGCACCAGCGTCAGCGGGTCGAGGACGAGCTGGTCGAGCGCGAGGAGCGCCGCGTAGGCCGCCACCACGATGGCTCCGGTGACGGCGACGACGGTGCGGGTGGTGCTGGCGGTCGGGGCGCTCATGCCGCCATCCTCCAGGCGCCGGTGGAACGGCGCGTCCACCGGCGGGATGACCTGTGGAGAACGGAATGGCGCGGCCCTCCCGGTGGTTAGCATGGGAGTCCTGGGAAAGGGAGCCATCATGGTCGACGTCCATCGCGTCAAACTCCCCGGCGTCGGCGTGCTGCACAGCTTCTACACCGACGACGGTGGCAAGTGTGGTGTCATCACGCACCGGTCGGGTCACTCCGACCTCATCTCGTTCGCGGACGTCGCCGACGGCGCGGACAAGTCCGAGAAGGTCTCGCTCCGCCTCAGTGAAGACGAAGCGCACACCCTCGCCGAACTCCTCGGCGGCACCCGGATCACCGAGGGCCTCGACAAGCTCGACGAGATCCCCGGGCTCTCCATCGACTGGTTCAGCGTCGACTACGACGACGCCATCGCAGGCAAGCCCCTCGGTGACCTGCACGACTCCGGCTTCATCGGCCTGACCGTCGTCGCGGTCGTCCGTGGCGACAGCGCCAACCCGGCTCCCTCGTCGGACTTCGTCGTGTTCCCCGGGGACACGATCGTCGTCGCGGGTGCGCCGGAGAAGGTCGCGAAGGCGTTCTCCTTCTACCGCAGCGGTCAGTTGGCAGCGGCCGCTGCCGAGGCGCCGCCCCGGAGCTAGGGCATGCACCTGGGTGGTGAGCTGCTGACCATCGGCGGCCTGTTCCTCATCGCCTACGTCCTCGGGCGGCTCGGCAAGACCATCGGTCTGCCGGCGATCCCGGTCTACATGGTGGTCGGGCTCATCGCGAGCCCGCACACCCCGTGGATCGGCCTGAGCGTCGAGTCGCACACGATCGAGCTGATCGCGACGTTCGGCCTCATCCTGCTGCTGTTCAACCTCGGGTTGGAGTTCGACCAGGAAGAGTTCTACGGCAACGCCGGCAAGCTCCTGGTCTCTGGCGGCACCTACGTCGCCATCAACATGGGCGTCGGCTTCGCGTTCGGGTTCTCGCTCGGCTGGGGAACGCGCGAAGCCCTGATCATCGCGGGCATGACGGCGACGTCGTCGAGCGCGATCGTGACGAAGCTGCTCATCGAGCTCCGGCGCCTGGCCAACGACGAGACCCCGATGATCCTCGGCGTCACCGTGATCGAGGACGTCTTCATCGCCGTGTACCTGGCGATCGTCTCCGTGGTGCTCTCCGGCGACACGAACCTGTGGGCCGTGATCGGCAAACTCGGGCTGGCGTTCGGGTTCCTCATCGTCATGTTCAGCCTGGCGCGCTGGGGCGGCAAGCAGGTCTCGAAGATCTTCGCCACCCGCGACGACGAGCTCTTCACGATCCTGTTCTTCGGCCTCGCGGTGATGTTCGGCGGCATCGGCGACCTGCTCGGCGTGACCGACGCGATCGGTGCGTTCGTCATCGGTCTGCTCTGCGGTGCCACCCGTTACCGGGACCGCATCGAGCAGCTGGCCCTGCCGATGCGCGACGTCTTCGCGGCATTCTTCTTCGTCAACTTCGGGCTCGGCCTCGACGTCTCGACCTTCGGCGAGGTCCTCTGGCCGGTCGCCGGCGCGATCGGCATGACGGTCGTGCTCAACGCCGTCGCCGGCCAGCTCGTGGCCCGGATGAACGGCTTCAGCGTCCAGCAGGGCATCAACACCGCCGTGATCCTGGTGAACCGTGGCGAGTTCGCGCTGATCCTCGCGACCCTGTCAGCGGCCGCCGGACTGGAGGCACGGATCACCGCGTTCGCGGGGCTCTACGTCCTGGTGATGGCCGTGTTGGGTCCGCTGCTCGCCGTGAACTCCGACCGCATCGGCACGCTCGTGCTCCGGCCGGGTCGGGTGCGCAAGCTCCGCGGCCGCGAACTCGCCGCCGCACAGGCCGCCGCGGCGCGCAAGGCCGAGCGGGACGCGAAGTTCGCCGAGGAGATCGCCCTCGTGGAGGCTGCGGGCAGGGAAGAGCGCGACAATGGTGCACCGGAGACGACGCCGTCGCGCGAGGACCCGGCCATCCGGGAACCCGTGAGCGCGAGCACGTCGTCGATCGAGGTCCCCGCCGAGCGTCCCGAGCGCCCGGCCCGCGTACGTGATCCGGAGTACTGATTCAGATGTGGGCCGTTGCCCGACGACCGAAGTGGATCGCCCTGCTGCTGCTGGCGATCCTGCTGGCTGGCGTGTTCGCCGCACTCGGCAAGTGGCAGCTCGAGCGCAGCATCGAGAACGGCAAGCCCCTCCCGGCCTCGACCGAGACGCGGAAGACCCTCGACGACGTCACCACGCCGGAGAAGCCGGTCGGGTCCACGCTCGCCGGGCAGAAGATCACGGTCTCCGGACGCTTCGTCGCCGGTGACACGACGGTCCTCACCGGCCGCAGCGGGGGTGGGAAGTACCAGACCGTCGGGCACCTGGTCGACGACGCGACGGGGGCGAGCCTCCCGGTCGTGATCGGCTGGTCCGACCAGCGTTCCGCCGCGGTCGCCGGTGGTGACCGCCTGGTCGACGACGCGTCGATGACCATCCGCGGCCGGTACTACCCGGCGGAGTCGCCCGACCAGGACACGTTCGAGCAGCACGAGTACTCGGCCGTCGCCCCGGCCCGGTTCGTCAACACCTGGAAGGCCTTCGACGACCGGATGTACGGCGGGTACGTCGTCGCCGACCGGACCACCGCAGACGCCGCCGACCTCGGCACCATCGCCGACCGAGCCCCCACGCGCGAGGTCCAGTTCGACTGGCTGAACCTGTTCTACGCGGTCGAGTGGGTCGTGTTCGCCGGGTTCGCCGTCTTCCTCTGGTACCGCTTCGTCAAGGACGCATGGGAGCGCGAACAGGACGAGGCGCGCGAGGCCGCCGAGGCAGCTGGCGCCGATCCTGTGGACGACGACGCCGAGCCTGTGGACGAGCCCGTGGTCCCGACGGACGACGCCCGGGCCGAGCCGGGTCGCCGGTAGGATCGACCACATGGCTCTGACCGTCCGGACCCGCGACATCCCCAAGATCCCGGGGGCCGTGCGGTTCTACCGCATCTCCGCGTACGTCACCGGCGTGCTCCTGCTCGCCCTGGTCGTCGAGGTCGTCATCAAGTACACCCCGATCCAGCGTGAGATGCAGCTCGGCGGTGGCGCGTTCTTCGTCCCGAACGGCACCGCGGGCGAAGCGCCCGGCACGTTCAACCTGTCGATCGCGATCCTCATCGCGCACGGGTGGCTGTACGTCGTCTACCTGTTCGCGGACTTCCGCCTCTGGAGCATCATGCGCTGGCGGCCGTCGCGCTTCCTGCTCATCGCCCTCGGCGGCGTGATCCCGTTCATGTCCTTCGTGGTCGAGCACCGCATGCAGCAGACCGCACTGACCACCTACCACGAGCTGACCGCGCAGCAGTCGCGGGAGAAGGAGAGCGCTCGGTGAGCGAGACCGAACAGCGTCCCGTCCTCGTCGTCGACTTCGGCGCGCAGTACGCGCAGTTGATCGCACGACGTGTCCGCGAGGCCAACGTCTACAGCGAGATCGTCCCCCACTCGGTCACCGCAGCGGAGATCCGTGAGAAGAACCCGGCGGCGATCGTCCTGTCGGGAGGCCCGTCCTCCGTCTACGAGGACGGCGCACCGTCCCTGGACGGCGAGATCCTGGACCTCGGTGTCCCGGTGCTCGGCATCTGCTACGGCTTCCAGGCCATGGCGAAGTCGCTCGGTGGCGAGGTCGCGAACACCGGCCTCCGCGAGTACGGCGCCACCGCCGTCACGGTCAGCGGCACCGACAGTGTCCTGCTCGGCGGCCAGCCGGCAGCGCAGACCACGTGGATGTCGCACGGCGACGCGGTGTCGAAGGCTCCCGAGGGCTTCGAGGTCCTGGCGTCGAGCGAATCGACCCCGGTCGCCGCCTTCGCCTCCGACGAGCGCAAGCTGTACGGCGTGCAGTGGCACCCCGAGGTCAAGCACTCGGCGTTCGGTCAGGCCGTGCTCGAGAACTTCCTGCACCGTGCCGCCGGACTGCCGGGTGACTGGAACTCCGCGAACGTGATCGAGGAGCAGGTCGAGCGCATCCGTGCACAGATCGGGTCCTCCCGCGTCATCGCCGGGCTCTCCGGCGGAGTCGACTCCGCCGTCGCCGCAGCCCTCGTGCACAAGGCCGTCGGCGACCAGCTCACCTGTGTCTTCGTCGACCACGGGCTCCTCCGCGCCGACGAGCGCAAGCAGGTCGAAGAGGACTACGTCGCCTCGACCGGTGTGCGCCTGGTCACGGTCGACGCCCGCGAGCAGTTCCTCGACGCCCTCGCCGGTGTCAGCGACCCCGAGCAGAAGCGCAAGATCATCGGCCGCGAGTTCATCCGCACCTTCGAGGCCGCGGCGGAAGCGCTCGTCCTCGAAGCGCGCGCCTCGGACGGTGACGCCGAGGTGAAGTTCCTCGTGCAGGGCACCCTGTACCCGGACGTCGTCGAGTCGGGCGGCGGGTCGGGCACCGCGAACATCAAGTCGCACCACAACGTCGGCGGACTGCCCGACGACATGACGTTCGAACTCGTCGAGCCGCTGCGCACCCTGTTCAAGGACGAGGTCCGTGCGGTCGGTCGCGAGCTCGGGCTGCCCGAGGTCATCGTCGGACGCCAGCCGTTCCCCGGCCCGGGCCTCGGCATCCGCATCGTCGGTGAGGTCACCGCCGAGCGCCTCGAGATCCTGCGGGCCGCCGACGCCATCGCCCGCGCCGAGCTCACCGCGGCCGGCCTCGACGACGAGATCTGGCAGTGCCCGGTCGTCCTGCTCGCCGACGTCCGCTCGGTCGGGGTCCAGGGCGACGGCCGCACCTACGGGCACCCGATCGTGCTCCGTCCGGTGTCCTCCGAGGACGCCATGACCGCGGACTGGACGCGCCTGCCGTACGACGTGCTCGCGAAGATCTCGAACCGCATCACGAACGAGGTGCGCGACGTCAACCGGGTCGTGCTGGACGTCACGTCGAAGCCGCCGGGGACGATCGAGTGGGAGTGATCTTCCTCTGACGCCCGAGGGCCCGGTACGCGACTGCGTGCCGGGCCCTCGCTCGTCCCGCGTGTCCGGCCCGGGCCTCCCGCCCCGCCCGTCGCCCGCCCGCCGAGATCGCACGTTCTGCCGCCGGGTCGGCTCGCTGACGGCAGTTCGTGCGACCCCGGCGAACCGGTTGCGGCATGTCGTGCGACCTGGCGGCGGAGGAGGCCGGTACGCGGGAGACGCGACCGGTGCGCTCGAGGTCGCACGATCTGTCGCTCGGGCATCCGGACGGCGGCCGGTTGAGCGACCTCGGCGAACCGGCTGCGGCATGTCGTGCGACCTCGGCGGGCAGACGCGCCGGACGGGAGGCGCGGGTCGAGCCCGTCTGTCGCGCCCGGCCCCGTTCCGCCGATTGGTCACGAATCGTCGTTCTCGCCCGTGCTGAGCGACGATTCGTGACCGCTCGGCGGAGGTGAGCGGGGTGTCGTGACCGCTCGGGCCCGCGGGACGGCCGCATCGAGCTGGGTCGAGCCTGTCTGCCGCGCCCGGCTGCGTTCCGCCGACTGGTCACGAATCGTCGTTCGGACCGGTGTTGAGCGACGGTTCGTGACCGCTCGGCGGAGGTGAGCGGGGTGTCGTGACCGGTCGGGCCGCACCGCTCGGCGCGCGCAGCACCCGGTGGGCGCGCACGATGAAGGGCCCCGGCGGAAGCCGGGGCCCTTCAGGTGGGAACGCTAGTTGCGGGAGCTGCTCGCGAGGATCGCCAGGATGCGCAGGATCTCGAGGTAGAGCCAGACCAGCGTGACGATGAGCCCGAAGGCCGCCGTCCACGCGTAGACACGGGGAGCGCCGCGCTCGACACCGGTCTTGATCTGGTCGAAGTCGAGGATCAGCGAGTACGCCGCCATCAGCACCACGAAGATGCCGATCAGGACGCCCAGCGGGATGCCGAACAGCGTGACGCCGAGCAGACCGAACGCGCTCTGGGTCACACCGGTGAACATCAGCACGATGTTGACGAGCGAGAACGCCATGTACCCGACCATCGCGACCAGGAAGAACCGGGTCAGCTTCGGCGTCGCACGGACCTTGCCGGACGAGAACAGCAGCAGCGTGACGGCGAAGACACCGAGGGTGCCGAACACCGCCTGCGTGACGATGCCGTCCCACATCGTGTTGTACATGGCCGAGATGCCACCGACGAACAGGCCCTCGAAGAAGGCGTACGCCAGCACGAGTGCCGGCGACGGCTTCTTCTTGAAGGTGTTCACCAGGGCGAGGACGAACCCGACGATCGCGCCGACGATCCAGACGACCGGCGGCAGGTTCCAGCCGGCGACCGAACCGACGATGAGCACGCCGAACGCCAGGAGCGTCTTGACGATCGTGTCCTCGTACGACATACGGCCGGTGTCGACCTTGTCGGCCGAGGGGCGGTCGTACATGTCACGGAGCTGGTCCGGCGACATGCCGGGCTGCTGCGGCGCCTGACCCCAGCCGGTCTGGCCGGACGGGGCCTGCGGGTAGCCGCCCTGCTGCGGGTACCCCTGCTGCGGGTAGGCGCCCTGCGGTGCGTTCGAGCCGGCGCCCCATGCGTTCCGGCCCGCGTCGTTGAAGGCGGGGGACTGGTCGAAACCGGGCTTGAAGGCCATGGTGTCCTCTGATTTCCTCTGGTGTGGAGTCGTGGATCCGGTACCCGGGTGGCATCGGATCGTGGGCTCGTGACGGAGTGCGGCGGTGCCGTTCCTTCGTGTCCTCACAGCCTACGGGCCGTCAGGTTCCGATGGCTGGGGATCCGCGGGAAGCGGAACCGATGTCCGTGCTCCTGCGCGCGAGCCTATTGACGGTCGCTGTCGGTCCACCGTGGGAACTCCGCACGCTCGCTGAACGTCCGCGACGACGCCGGGGCGGGTGGACACCGTGTTCACCCGCGCTCCGTATCGTCGCCGGCATGCAGCCGCTCGTCATCGCCCACCGCGGAGCCTCCGGGTACCGCCCCGAGCACTCCCGCAGTGCCTACGAACTCGCGATCGAGCTCGGCGCGGACGCCATCGAGCCGGACCTGGTGCCGACGAAGGACGGGGTCCTGGTCCTCCGGCACGAGAACGAAGTCTCCGGCACGACCGACGTCGCGGACCGACCGGAGTTCCGCGACCGCCGCACCACGAAGACGATCGACGGGCACCGGCTCACCGGCTGGTTCACCGAGGACTTCACGTGGGACGAGGTGCGCACGCTGCGGACCCGTGAGCGCCTGCCGGAGCTGCGCCGCGCCTCCCGGCAGCACGACGGCGAGGACACGGTCCTGCGCCTGGAGGACCTGCTCGCGATCCTGGACGCCGCCCCGCGACCGGTGGGCCTGGTCGCCGAGGTGAAGCACGCCAGTGCGTTCGCGGCGGCGGGGTTCCCGATGGCCTCGCTCCTCGACGGCGTGCTCGGCACGGCCGGGTGGCGCGGCGACGACCGGTTGACGGTCGAGTCGTTCGAGAAGGGCGTCCTCCGCCAGGTCGCCGAACACGGGACCGGCGGTCGGTTGGTGTACCTCCAGGAGGCCCGTGGTGCGGCCGCGGACGAGGTCGCCGCCGACGGTTCCGCCGCCACGACCTACGCCGCCGAGCGGACGGACGCCGCGCTCGCGCAGCTCGCGACCGAGTTCCACGGCATCAGCGTCGACCTGCCGACGCTGATGGCCGGCGTCGACACCCGCGCCGTCGACGACCCCGGTCCGGTGCGGAGTGACCTGGTCGACCGGGCGCACGCGGTCGGCCTGGCGGTCTACACGTGGACGCTGCGGCCGGAGAACCGGTTCCTGCCGGCGGCGCTCCGTCGTGGCGGCGAGCTGGCGGCGCTCGGCGACTGGGAACGGTGGTTCACCTCGGTCCTCCGCACGGGCGTCGACGGGGTGTTCGCGGACCACGCCGACCTCGCGGTGCGGGCCCGATCGCTCGCCGCGGAACGGTCCGACCGGGCCTGATCGGACGTCAGGGGTCGCGCCTAGACTGTCTCGGACATGACGATCGTGCTCGACCCCTCCGACCCCACGCCCGGCCGCACCGACGGCACGGGTGCGGGCGACCGTGCCTACCAGGACCCGTTCACCGCGGGCCTGAACCCCCAGCAGAAGGAAGCCGTCGAGTACCGCGGCGAGTCCCTGCTCATCGTCGCCGGTGCCGGCTCGGGCAAGACGAGCGTGCTCACCCGCCGCATCGCGCTGCTCCTGGCGAACCGCGAAGCCTGGCCGTCGCAGATCCTGGCGATCACGTTCACGAACAAGGCCGCGGCCGAGATGCGCGAGCGGGTCCAGGCACTCGTCGGGCAGGCGGCCGAGGGCATGTGGATCTCGACGTTCCACTCGGCGTGCGTGCGGATCCTCCGGCGCGAAGCCGAACGGTTCGGGTTCCCGCAGTCGTTCACCATCTACGACTCGGCGGACTCGCGGGCGCTGCTGAAGCGGATCATCAAGGACCTCGAGGCGGACACCCTCGGGCTGACCGTCGGGGCGGCGGCGTCGAAGATCTCGAAGCTCAAGAACGAGCTGCAGGACATCGACACCTACGCGCGCAACATCAACGCGAGCGACCCGCAAGAGGTCATGTTCACCGAGGTGTTCCGTCGGTACACGAACGACCTGCGCCGGGCGAACGCGTTCGACTTCGACGACCTCATCGGGCAGACGGTCTTCCTGTTCCGGGCCTTCCCGGACGTCGCGGCGCTCTACCAGCGGCGGTTCCGGTACATCCTGGTCGACGAGTACCAGGACACGAACCACGCGCAGTACTCCCTGATCCGCGAGCTCACCCGCCCGGTGCCGGTGGAGCAGGTCGACAAGCTCGAGGACTCCGGCCAGCACGTCGCCCGGATGCGCGAGACCGACGGCACGATCGCCCCGGCGTCCCTGACCGTCGTCGGCGACTCCGACCAGTCGATCTACGCCTTCCGTGGCGCGGACATCCGCAACATCGTCGAGTTCGAGCGGGACTTCCCGAACTCGAAGGTCATCCTGCTCGAGCAGAACTACCGCTCGACGCAGAACATCCTCGACGCCGCGAACGCCGTCATCGCGAACAACTTCGACCGGCAGGCGAAGAGCCTGTTCACCGACGTCGGCGCGGGCGAGAAGATCGTCGGCTTCACCGGCTACACCGGCCACGACGAAGCCCAGTTCGTCGCGGACGAGATCCAGCGTCTGCACGAGGACGGCATGGACTACCGCGACATGGCGGTGTTCTACCGGACGAACTCCCAGACCCGTGCGCTGGAGGAGATCTTCATCCGCGCCGCGATCCCGTACCGGGTGCTCGGTGGCACGAAGTTCTACGAGCGTGCCGAGATCAAGGACGCCATGGCGTACCTGATCACCGTCGCGAACCCGGCCGACCCGCTGTCGCTCCGGCGCATCCTGAACGTGCCGAAGCGCGGCATCGGCGCCGTGACCGAGACCAGCCTGCAGCGCTACGCCGACGACCACGAGGTCTCGCTGCGGGAAGCCCTGCGGCACGCGGACGAGCTCGGCTTCGGGCCCAAGGTCCGGACGGCGATCACCTCGTTCGCCGCGCTGCTCGACGACGTCTCCGCCAAGGCCGCCGACCAGCCCGTGGTCGACACGCTGACCCAGCTGCTCGACGGGTCGGGGCTGCTCGAACAGCTCCGGAAGTCGCCGGACGCGCAGGACGCCGCCCGTGCGGACAACATCGACGAACTCGTGGCAGTGACGCGGGAGTTCCAGAAGAACAACCCCGAGGGCACGCTGTCCGACTTCCTGACCGAGGTCTCGCTGGTGGCCGCGGCCGACGAGCTCGACGACTCGTCCGGCACGGTGTCCCTGATGACCCTGCACACCGCGAAGGGCCTGGAGTACGACGCCGTGTTCCTGACCGGTGTCGAAGAGGACCTGCTGCCGCACCGGATGTCGGCGAACGAACCGGGCGGCCCCTCGGAAGAGCGCCGCCTGTTCTACGTCGGGATCACCCGCGCCAAGAAGGTCCTGTTCCTGTCGCTCGCGATGACCCGGGCGCAGTTCGGTGACGTCAACGTGGCGATGCCGTCGCGCTTCCTGCAGGAGATCCCCGAGGGCCTCATCGAGTGGAAGCAGTCCCCAGGCATGGCGAACAGCCGCGGTGGCACGCAGCCCCGCGCGATCAACGCCCGACGTGACGGCGGCAGCGCCGGCGGGTTCGGCGGCGCTGGCGGCAACGGTGGCGGTGGCTACCGCGGCGGTGGCGGCTGGGGCGGCGGGTCTTACGACCGCGCTGCTGCGGCGGCGAAGACCCGTCCGAAGACCGAGTGGGCGAACCGCGTCTCGGGGCAGGTCCGCGACAACGGGGACATGGAACTCGTCGCCGGCGACCGGATCTCGCACGTCGACTTCGGGCAGGGGACCGTCTCGGCGGTGACCGGCCAGGGCGCGAAGCGGATCGCCGAGATCGCGTTCGACACCGCCGGGCGGAAGAAGCTCCTCATCAAGATCGCCCCGATCGAGAAGCTGTAGGGGTCCTCACCGGTCTCCACCGGACTGGCGCGTCCGGCTCGCCTGGCGTTCACCGGACGGTCCCGAGGTGTTCCCCGCCGGTGGCTACCGTCCGGGACTGTGCAGAACACTCCTCGTGACCCCGATCGCGCCCCTGTCTCGCGCCGCGGCTTCCTCGTCGGCTCGGGCCTGGCCGGTGCCGCCGGCCTCGCCGCCGTCAACGGACTCGGCAGCGCGCCGGCCGTCGCGGAGCCCCTGACCGGTACCTCGCTGGCGGCACCCGGTGCGGCAGCGCACGCGGCGCAGTCGGTCGCATCCGCAGCGCACACCGGGCACACCGGGCGCTGGAAGCCGGACACCACGTCGCCCCGCTTCACCGTCGCGGTGATGCCGGACACGCAGTACATGTTCGACGGCGCCGCGGTGGACGAGGCACCGATGCGTGCGTCGCTCGAGTACGTGGTCCGCGAGCAGTCCCGGCACAACACGGTGTTCCTCGTGCACCTCGGCGACCTGACGCAGAACGGCGCGGCGTCCGAGATGCAGGCGGCCGGCTCGGTCTTCGACGTGCTCGACCGGGTAGGTGCGCCGTACAGCGTGCTCGCCGGCAACCACGACATCGACTCGTCGACGGACGACCAGCGTGGCCGGACGCCGTACCTGGACGTGTTCGGCCCGCAGCGGTTCCGACGCTCGTCGAGCTGGATCGGCTCGAGCCCGGACGGGTACAACAGCGCGCACCGGTTCACCGCGGGCGGCCGCGAGTGGGTCGTGCTGGCGCTCGACTGGCACACCAGCGTCGGCGGCCTCGCCTGGGCCAGCTCGGTGCTCGCCGCCCGACCGCACGCGCCGGTGATCCTCACCACCCACACGCTCGTCGACTCGGACCCGACCGGAGGTGCCGCGTTCGACGCCTACGGGCAGCAACTCTGGGACGCCTTCATCGCGCAGCACGACCAGGTGTTCCTCACCCTCAACGGGCACTACTGGGGCCCGGGGCGCACCACGAAGCAGAACGCGGCAGGGCACGACGTCGCACTGCACCTGACGAACTACCAGAACCGCTACTACGGCGGCGCAGCGATGATCCGGCTCTACCACGTCGACCTCGAGCGGAACGTCATCGACGTCGAGACGCTGTCGCCGTTCCTCCTCGGCGGCGGACTCGACGACACGAACGAGCTGGCCGCGCAGGAGCTCCGACTCAGCGGCGACGTCGACCGGTTCACCATGGCCGTCGACTTCGACGCACGGTTCGCAGGGTTCGCGCCGGTCGCACCAAGGGCCTCCCGTCCGGCGTCACGCATGCTCGTGCCGGGGACGCTCGCGTACTGGCGGTTCGACGGCAACGCCGACGGCACGACGCTGGCGTCGTCCAGCCGGGTGCGCGACCAGAGCGGCCACGGGAACGACCTGGTGGTCGCCGCGCGGCCCGGCGCGGTCGCCGGAGCGCTGCGCTGGTCGACGGCACACCACCCTGACCAGCCGGGCGCCGGCAGCCTGGTGCTGCAGGGCGGCAAGCCCGGCGGTCAGCACCTGCAGACCGTCGACGCCGCACCGCTCAACGCCGTACACTTCGCCCACGGGTACACGGTGGAGGCGTTCTTCTCGCTGCCGACCACGTTCGACCCGAGCGCGAACGGGTTCAGCGCGCTGCTGTCCCAGTACTCGAGCGCGGGGCAGGTCGGCAAGGCCCGTTCGAGCGACGGCGACCCGGACGAACCCGCCGTGACGCTCAGCCTGTCCGGCGACCGCGAGCTGCAGTGGTGCGTCTACCCGGCGAGCCAGGACGGGTCGCTCACGAACTGGGGACACGAGCTGCCCCTCGGACAGTGGTGGCACGTCGCCGTGGTGAACGACCGGACCCACACCGTGCTGTACGTGGACGGGTGCCCCGTGGTGCGCAACCCGTCGACGCGGAACCGGGGGCTGAGCACCATCGGCAAGCCCTGGCTGCTCGGCGGGTACCGCTACGGCGGCGTGCTCGACCAGGTGTTCGTCGGCTCGATCGGTGACGTGCGGATCGTCGGTCGGGCGCTGGAACCGCGGGAGTTCATGATCGCCTGAGGCGGCAGCGGCAGCGGCAGCGGCAGCGGCAGCGCCCGGCGTCTGCGTCAGCGGACCATGCGGACCGCGACGAGGGCGTTGTCGCCGAGGTGCTCGGTCTTGGTCGCTCTGTCGCGCCGGAAGCCGTTGCGCGCGTAGAACGCTTGGGCGCGGGGGTTGTCGTCCGCGACCCAGAGGTACGCCGGCACGTCGCCGAGCACCGCGTCGAGGAGCATCTGACCGGCCCCGGACCCGTAGGCGGCGGCCAGGACGTAGATGCCCTCGAGCTCACGGCTGCGGACAGGGTGCTCGTCGCGCCCCGGGCCCGCGGTCGCCCATCCCACGACGGCGCCGTCCTGCTCCGCCACCACGACCGTCACGTCCGGGTCCGCGATGATCCGCCGCCACCGGGTGGTCCGTGCGACGGGGTCGAGCGAGGCGAGGAACGCGGCGGGCAGCAGGTGGACGTAGGCCTCTCGCCACGCCTGCACGTGCACCTCAGCGATCCCCGGGGCGTCCTGGTCGACAGCGGTACGGACGGTGGTGCGTGGTGCGGCCGGCATGGTCCGACGCTACCGCCGCCGCTGCTGTCGAGCGCGCCTCGCGTCCGCCACGCCCGACCCCCTCGGACGGGTGACAAGGAGCAGAGGTAAGGTTAGCCTCACCTAACGTGACACCTCTTGACATGATCAGTCCCGACTCTGCCCAGCACTACCGGGAGGCCGTCGGTGCGACGGTCGACCGGCTCGCTGCCCGGATCGCCGCCGCCGACCTGCCGACCACGAGCACCCCGGCCGCCGAGCTGCACCGCCGCGTGGGCGCCGTCGACCTCGACGCCCCGGCCATCGGTACCGACCGCGCCCTCGCCGAACTCGACGAGCTCTTCGTGCAGGAAGCGGTGTGGTTCCACACCCCCGGCTACCTCGCCCACCTGAACTGCCCGGTCGCCCTGCCCGCGGTCGCCGCCGAGGCCGTCCTGGCCGCCGTCAACCCGTCCGTCGACACCTGGGACCAGTCCCGCATCGGCACCGACATCGAGCGGCACGTGGTCGACTGGCTCGCCCGGCGGATCGGCTTCGCGGCCGGGGACGGCGTCTTCACCTCGGGCGGGTCCCAGTCGAACCTGCAGGCACTGCTGCTGGCCCGCGAAGCAGCGACGGACCCGACGGACACCGCGGTGACCGGCACCTCGACCACCCTCGACACCCTCGCCCTCTTCGCCACCGCCGAGACCCACTTCAGCGTCAAGAAGTCCGCCCGCCTGCTCGGCCTGCCCGACGCCGCCGTGATCGACGTCCGCACCGACGCCGCCGGTCGGATGCTCCCCGCGGCACTGGCCCAGGCGATCGCCGACGCCCGTGCCGCCGGCCGCACCCCGATGGCCGTCGTCGCGACCGCCGGCACGACCGACCGCGGCGTCATCGACCCGCTCGCCCCGATCGCCGACGTCTGCGACCTCGAGGGCGTCTGGCTGCACGTCGACGCCGCCTACGGATGCGGGCTGCTCGTCTCGCCGACCCGGCGGCACCTGCTCGACGGCATCGAGCGCGCCCGGAGCGTCACGGCGGACCTGCACAAGTCCTTCTTCCAGCCGGTGTCGTCGAGCGTGCTCGTCGTGCGGGACCCGGCGGACCTGCGCCGCGCCTCCTGGCATGCGGACTACCTGAACCCGGAGGACGCGGCCGAACCGAACCAGGTCGACAAGTCGCTGCAGACCACCCGGCGGTTCGACGCCCTGAAGCTCTGGGCGACGCTCCGGGCCTCGGGTGCGGACGCCATCGGCACCGCGTTCGACGCCGTCATCGACCTGGCCGAGGCGACCCACGCGCTGGTGCAGGCACACCCGGACCTGGAGCTCGTCGCGCCGACGCAGCTGAGCACGGTGCTGTTCCGGTGGCAGCCGCCCGGCGTGACCGACGACGAGGCCGACGCGATGGTGGCGCCGCTCCGGGCCGCGCTGCTGGCGGAGGGGCGGGTGCTCATCGCCAAGACCGTGATCGCGGGACGGCCGTGCAACAAGCTCACGCTGCTCAACCCGGCGACGACCCTCGAGCAGGTGCAGGCGTCGCTCGACCACGTCGTCGCGACCGCCGATGGCCTCCGCCGAGCGACGACCCCCACCACGACGACCGGAGCGAACCGATGAGCACCCCGACGACCCCCGACCACGTCCATGACGTCATCGGGATCGGCATCGGACCGTTCAACCTGGGTCTCGCGTGCCTCACCGACCCGCTCGACGACGTCGACGCGGTGTTCCTCGACGCCGCTGACGGCTTCGCCTGGCACCACGGCATGATGCTCGACGGCGCGACGATCCAGGTGCCGTTCCTCGCCGACCTCGTCACGATGGCGGACCCGACCTCGCCGTTCTCGTTCCTGGCGTGGCTCAAGGAGACCGGGCGCCTGTACCCCTTCTACATCCGCGAGGACTTCCACCCCCTGCGCTCCGAGTACGACGCCTACTGCCGGTGGGCGGCGGACCGGCTCGACACCCTCCGCTGGGGTCGCCGGGTGACCGCGGTCGAGCACGACCCCGCGACGGACCTGTTCACGGTGCACGCCGAGACCGCCACCGGCACCGAGGTCCGTCGGACGCGCCACGTCGTCGTCGGTGTCGGCACCGAGCCGTCCGTGCCTCCGGCCCTCCGCGACCTGGCCGGGCCGGTGGTGCACTCCGCCGACTACCTGCCGAACCGCGAGGCGCTCCGGAGTGCCGGGTCGATCGCCGTGGTCGGCAGCGGCCAGTCCGCGGCCGAGGTGTACCTGGACCTGCTCGAGGGGCTCCGCGACGGCGGGTACCGGCTCGACTGGGTCACCCGGTCGCCGCGGTTCTTCACGATGGAGGACACCAAGCTCACGCTCGAGATGACGAGCCCCGAGTACACGGACCACTTCCACGCCCTGCCCGAGTCCGTCCGTGACCGCCTGGGTCGCGAGCAGCGGAGCCTGTACAAGGGGATCAGCACGGACCTGGTCAGCGAGGTCTACGACACCCTCTACCGGATCAGCGCCCGCGGCCCGGTTCCGACGACCCTCCGCACCGAGACGAGCGTCACCGACGCGGTCTGGGACGCCGAGCGTGGCACGTACCGCCTGACGCTCCGGCACGAGCAGCTCGGCGAGACGTACGAGCACGAGGTCGACCGCGTCGTCCTGGCCACCGGGTACACGCCGCGTCCGCCGCGCTTCCTCGACCCGGTCGAGCACCTGGTGCAGCGCGACTCCCGAGGCCGGCTCGCCGTCGCCCGCGACCACCACGTCGACACCCTCGGCGGCCGCATCTGGGTGCAGAACGCCGAGGAGCACACGCACGGCCTGACCGCGCCGGACCTCGGCATGGGCGCGTGGCGGAACGCCTCGATCATCCGGTCCGTCACGGGGCGCGAGGTCTACGGCCTGGAGGCCCGGATCGCCTTCCAGGAGTTCGGCCTGCCCGCCTCGGTGCGGGCCGGGCGCGTGGCGGCGTCCGCATGAGCGCGGACGTGACCCCGGGCCTCCTGTCCGTCGAACCGGTGGACCCGGACCGGGACGCCGCCCTGGTGCAGTCCTGGCTGGCACACCCGGCGTCGTCGTGGTGGGGCATGCAGCAGGCCGACGTAGCGGCGGTGCGCCGGTACCTCCAGGCGGTCGGCGCGGACCCGGCGCAGGACGGCTGGCTCGTCGTCCGCGACGGACACCCGTGCGCGTACGCCGAGACGTACGACCCGGCGCTCGTGCTGCTCACCGACGTCTGGCCGGCACGGTCCGGCGACGTCGGCATGCACCTGCTCGTCGCACCGCCGCCCGCGGACGGCCGGGTGCACGGCCTCACCAGCGCGGTGATGCGGACCGTCGTCGAGCACTGCCGGGACGCCCTCGGTGCCCGTCGGGTCGTCGTCGAACCCGACGTCCGGAACACGGCCGTGCAGGCGAAGAACGCCGAGGTGGGGTTCCGGGTGCTGCGGGAGGTCGACGTCGACGGCAAACGGGCGCTGCTCTCGGTCCTGGACACCGAGCGGATCGGGCAGCCGGACGACGACGGTCCCGCCGCGCACCTGCGACCCGAGCACCTGGCGGTCGCCGAACGGCACCTCGTCGCCAAGGCCATCGCCGAGTTCACCCACGAACGGCTCGTCACGCCCCGGCCGGACGGGGACGGCTGGCTGCTCGACACCGGTGCCTCGCGGTACCGGTTCCGCGCCCGACGGCACGCGCTCGAGCACTGGTCGATCGACGAGGCATCGCTCACCCGCACGGCCGGACCGGACGGGCCGCCGGTCCCGCTCGACGCGCAGGACCTGGTCCTGGAGCTCCGGGACGTCCTCGGGATCCCGGACGCCCTGGTCGGCACCTACCTGGAGGAGATCGCGTCCACCCTCGCCAGCGCCGCCGCGAAGCACCGCCGCGGGGGTCCGTCCGCCGCACAGCTCGCCCGCGGACGGACCGACGGGGACGTCGTCGCGGGCTTCCAGGACGTCGAGGCCGCGATGACCGAGGGACACCCCGCGTTCGTCGCCGCGAACGGCCGCATCGGGTTCGGCCTGGACGAGTACCGCGCCTACGCCCCGGAGTCCGGCGGACGCTTCCGCTACCGGTGGCTCGCCGCCCGTCGCGAGCACACGCACCTGGCGCTCGCCGTGGACCGCACCGAGGCCGAGCACTGGGCGGCCGAGCTCGACCCGGAGACCGTCGAACGCTTCCGGCAGACGCTGCGCCGGCGCGGCCTCGACCCGGACGAGTACGTCTGGCTGCCCGTGCACCCGTGGCAGTGGCAGCACCGGATCGCGGTGACCTTCGCCCCGGACCTCGGACGGCAGGACCTGGTGGACCTCGGCGAGGGGCCGGACACGTACCAGCCGCAGCAGTCGATCCGGACGGCGTTCAACCGGTCCCGGCCCGGGCGCTCGTACGTCAAGACGGCGTTGGCGGTGCAGAACATGGGGTTCCTCCGCGGGATGTCGCCGGCGTACATGCGCTCGACCCCGGCTGTGAACGACTGGGTGGCCGAGCTCGTCGCCGCGGACCCGACCCTGCGAGCAGCCGGCTTCCGGGTGCTCCGGGAACACGCGGCGATCGGGTACACCGGCGACGCGTACCACCGGGTCGACGTGGCGTCGCCCCAGCGGAAGATGCTCGCCGCGCTCTGGCGGGAGAGCCCGGTACCGCGGACCGAGCCGGGGGAGCGCCTGCTGACGATGGCGGCGCTGCTGCACCGGGACGCCGACGGGCACGCGGTGGCGTCGGAGCTCGTCCGTGCCTCCGGTCTGGAGCCCGCCGAGTGGGTCCGCCGGTACCTCGACGCGTACCTCCGGCCGGTGGTGCACTGCCTGACCGTGCACGACCTGGCGTTCATGCCGCACGGCGAGAACCTGGTGCTCGTCGTCCGCGACGCGGTCGTGACGGGCGCGTTCATGAAGGACATCGGGGAGGAGGTCGCGGTCCTCGGCGTGCACGAGGACCGCCCGGTGCCGGAGTCGATCGGGCGGATCGTGCACCCGGTCGACGACGACGAGGCGGCGCTGGCCGTGCACACCGACGTGTTCGACGGGGTGCTGCGGTTCCTGGCCGCGGTGCTCGACGACGACGGGGTACTGCCGGAGTCGGCGTTCTGGGAGCTCGTCGGCGCGTGCATCGACCGGCACGCGGCGGAGCACCCGGACCGGCGTCGCCCGCTGGACCTCCGCGCGCCGTCGTTCGCGCACTCGTGCCTGAACCGGCTGCAGCTGCGGAACACCCTGACGATGGTCGACCTGGCGGACCAGTCGTCGTCGTTGATCCGGGCGGGGGAGATGCCGAACCCGATCGGGCGCGGCTGACGCGGCCAGGCCGGTGACCCCGCCCGGCCGGACGGGGTCACCGCCGCGCGGCTACGGCTGCAGCCGCGTCGCCGTCCAGGTGCCGTCGGTGTGCACGTACTGCAGGCGGCGGTGCATCCGGTCGCGGCTGCCGTGCCAGAACTCGACGGTGTCGGGCTCCAGGCGCCACGCGTCCCAGAGCGGCGGCCGGGGCACGTCGTCGTCGGACTCGGCGAGCAGCTCGTTGGCGTCGTCGATGAGGTCCTGCAGCGTCCGCGGTTCGAGCACGGCGGACTGGTCGGCGATCGCGGTGGCGGCGCGGGACTTCGGCGAGCGGTCGGCGAACAGGGCGTCGGACTCCTCGTCGGAGAGCTGCACGACCCGGCCCTCGAACCGGAGCTGCTGCATCGTCTCGCGCCAGTAGACCTGCAGTGCGGCGTGCGGGTTCTCGGCGAGCTGGCGGCCCTTCGGGCTCTCGGCCGAGGTGCCGAACACCAGGCCGCGGTCCTCGATCCGCTTGACGTCGACGGTCCGGGCGCTGACCCGGCCGTCGGCGCCGGCGGTCGCCAGGGTCATCGACATCGGCTCGGACACCTCGTGGTCACCGGCCTGGTCGAGCCAGAGCCGCGCGAGGTCGAGCGGCGAGGCCGGAGGCGCGTCGAACTCGGGCAGGTGCAGGGACTCGTCCCCGGACAGCGAAGCAGACATGTCCCCACTCAACCGCGCTCAGTCCGTCCATGTCCAGGCTGCCGGGGGACGACCCGCCCGCCCGGTGCCGGTGCGCGTCACCGGTGCCACCGCGGGGTCGAGCCGGGTCAGTGCCGGGTTCGTGCGGAGCGCCCGGTTCAGGTTGCCCGCGTCGGGTGTCACCCCGGTCAGGGCGACGACGAGCCGCGCCGCGTCCGGTGTGGTGAACCGCTCGCCGAGCAGCGCCCGGGTCAGCGGTGTGTCCGACCAGAGCCGGGTCCGGGCGTGGTCGAGCGCCGCGGCGATGATCCGGTCGTGGTCGAACGGCAGCCCGAGCGGCAGGTCCGTCGCGTCGTGCCACCGCACGGCGTCGTCGACGGCGGTCGACCCGGCGGTCACGGCGAGGAACGCGATGCTGATCGCGGCGCTCCGCGGGTCGCGCTCGGGGCCGTCGAACGCCCCGACCTGGGCGAGGTGGCGGACCGCCGCCGCGTCCACCCCGGTCTTGGTCCGCAGGGCGCGTCGCGCACCGTCGGCGAGGAGTTCCGGACCGTCCAGGAGCACGCCGGGCAGGGCCTCCCGTCCGACGAACGGTTCGTACCGCCGGCGGGCGGTGGCGACCCGGAGACCGCCCGGCCCCGCTGCGTCACCCGCACCGGCGTCGTCGAACGCGACCAGCACCACGTCCACGGCGATCAGCGGCTGGTCGCGGACCGCCGCCGGGGCGGCACCGGTCACGCGGTCGCCGCCACCGGGTCGGTGTCGGTGCCGGCGGCAGCCGCGCGGCGGGCGGCGCGGTCGGCCCGTTCGCGACGGAGGGTCTCGCGGACGTCGGCGAAGGACTGGAGGACCGTGAACCGCCCGTCGACCCAGACCGGCTGGAGCAGGCTGGTCGCCTCGTCCTCCGGCGTGGCCTGGTCGGTCTGCCGGATCTCGCCGGTCGCGTCGCGGTGCAGGGCGATGCGGCCCTTCGCGCTCTTCTTGCCGCTGCCGGTCTTCGGGTCCTTCTGGATGTCGACCGGCTCGCCGTCGACCAGTGCCCACGTGGCCTTGACCGCGCTGCCGAGGTTGTCGCGGGTCATGAACTGGTACGTGTACGACCCGATGCCGAGCACCACGTTGTCGCTGGCGTAGCCCTTCGCGGCGAGGCGCTCGTAGATGCGGCGGGCCCGGTCGAGGGTGATGCTGTCGCCGTAGATGACGCCGATGTGCTGGTCGAGGACCTTGTAGCCGCGCTCGTTGACGGTGTGGCCGAACAGCTCGTCGAGCAGTTCCACGACGCCCTTCTGCTCGTCGCTGCGGCCAGGCGCGGAGAGCTCGGCTTCGTCGACGCCGTGCACGGTGCCGGTGACGATGTCGACCGGGTCGCCGGAGTCGGGGCGGATCACGAGCTTGCCGTCGCGCGCCATGATGCGGTCCTTGAGCTGCGGCAGCACCTCGGTGAGCACCTTGAACAGGTCGAAGCCGTCGCTGACCGCCGACACGACCCCGGTCGGGTACACGTCGAGGATCTGCCGGAAGGTCTCGAGCTCGCCGTCGGCACCGCGGACGCACATCACGCTGTGCTCGGTGGCCGGGACGCTCGCCGCCACCCAGCCGTTGTCGCCGGGGTAGTAGCGGGCGATGTGGTCGAGCGTCGGCATCGAGTCGGTGCCGAGGAACGAGAGCAGGTGTCCGGCGCCGGACGCCGCGGCCGACTCGATGCTCGTCTGCCCGCGGAACGAGAAGTCGTGGGCGGCGAAGTCGATGCTCGCCGGGTCGGCACCGGTGCGGGCGGCCCACTCCTCCATCAGGTCGCGGTACTCCAGCGCCTTCGTCGCGACCGTGGACGGGTGCCAGATCGACGCCGACAGCGCGGTCTCGATGTAGTTCGGCAGCCAGGAGAACGCGTCGACGGTGTTCTCGACGGTCAGGGTCGCGACGCCGATCGGAGCGAGGGTGCCCTCGGGCAGGGCGCGGATCTCGAGGGGAAGGTAGCCGAGCTGGTGCAGGGCGCGGACGTGGTCGACGCCGATGGTGTTCGGGCCGAAGTAGCCCTCGAGTGCCTGCTGGAAGAGGTCGCAGACCAGGTCCTCGTCGGCGGCGAAGAACGGCGCCCACGCCTCGACCAGGTACCGCTGCACGAAGGCCTGCAGCCCGAAGACGACCGCGTGCGTCGACTCCGGCATGTGCGCGTTCGACCGGTTCGTCCAGTTGATGAGGATCCGCGTGGTGCCCTCGGGGTAGAGCTGCCGGTGCGAGTGCTTGTAGCCGTCGACGGCCAGGAGCGGGGCGATCGGGCTGGCGGTGGTGATCCGCGGCTCGAGGCCGGTGGTGGTCGGGGTCGTGACCGCGGCGGTCGTCGTGTCCGTGGTGCTCGTCGTGTTCGTCATCGGATCTCCTCGGTGAGGTACGGGGTCAGGGGGACGGTGCGCAGGCCCTCGATGGCGTTCTGCGCGGGGTACGAGTCGGTGGTGACGATCTCGCCGAAGTGGTCGGCGAGCTGGGCGGCCCGGCCGGAGAAGACGCCGTGCGAGACCCAGAGGCCCAGGCGCTCCTTCGGCAGTCCGGTGCTGCCCGCGAGCCCCATGAAGGTGCCGCCGCCGTCGCAGATGTCGTCGACGACGAGGAACCGGCCGGTGTCGGGCAGCGGCTCGCAGGTGAAGCCGTCGAGCTTGCCGGTGTCCGGGTTGCGGTGCTTCTCGGCGCGGTACACCGGCAGCCCGCAGGCGTCGGCGGCCGCGGTGGCCCGGGCGACCGCGCCGGCGTCCGGGGCGATGATGCCCTGGTAGGCCTGCTCGGTGCCGGGAGCGCCGACGACCTCGTCGCGGACGATGCGGGCGCTCGCCACCACGGTCAGGTCCGCGATCAGGTCGACGATGACCGGCGAGTGCGGGTCGAACGCGATCACCTGGTCGATGTGGAAGCCGTTGAGGATGTCCGCGTAGACCTTCGCGCCGAACGGCAGACCGCGGTCCTGGCGGGCGCCGGGCAGGTACGGGACGAGGGCGACGGAGCGGGAGCCGCGCTGTCGGACGGCGTCGGCCCACATGCCGAGCATGACGAGGTCGTCGCCGCTCGTGCCGCGGAGCGTCGCGACCTCGACGAGGTCCGCCGCCGGGATCTGGGTGGCGGCAGCGTCCGCCGACTCGTCGGGACCGGCCGCGACCTTGACGTGTGCCTCACCCGCGGGGAACCGCATGGTGGTGAACGTCGGGGTGGTCGGCTGGCCGGAGCGGGTCCGGGTGCTGAGTTCGACTGCCATGACCCGACCGTAGCACTGTTCTTGTCGCTGTGACAAGAATCTGGTCAGATCGGGTTCAGGCCGCGGCGTACCGACGGGCGGTCCGGTGCATGGCCCGGAGGAGCAGCGGCCCCGGCAGACGAAGCAGCGCCCCGGGCAGGACGGCACGGAGCAGCCGGAGCCCCGACACGGTCCGGCGGAAGCGACGGACCTCCCGCGGGCCCCACGGGAAGCCGTACTGCGTCCGGACCGGTGCCGGCAGCATCCCGACCGTGACGACGCGGACGACCGGCATCACGGCGCGGACCCAGGCCGGTGCGTGCCGCGGGTGCAACAGGTCGCGCACCACACCGCGGGCGTCGTCGGTGACCCGGAGCTGCGCGAGCGTCGACGCCCAGTACCGCTCGAAGGCCGCCATCGAGTCCGGCCACCGCTCCGCCGGCACCCGCAGCGCGGTCGCGATCGGTGCGTACGCCCGGAGGACGTCCTCGGCCCGCTCGTCGTCGACCGGGCTGCCGAGCAGGCGGTGCGTCCGGAGCGCGGAGTCGACGAGCGTGGCCGCGACCCAGAGCTGCCGGTCCGGGTCGTCGGCGCCGGTCACCGGTCGGTGCGCGTGCGTCACGAACGACGCCGCGACGGCAGCGTCCTCGGGCGTCCCGACCACGACGGCGTAGACGTACATCAGGGTGTGCGCCAGGCGCTGCTGCGGTCGGCGCGCGAAGTCCGAGTGGCGCCGCACCCCGGCGGCCACCACCGGGTCCGCGATCTGCAGCAGGATCGCGCGGCCGCCGGCCGCGACGGGCGTGCTGTCGGCGAGGAACCGGCGGAGCGCCGGGTCGCGGTCGCCGTGGTGGTGACCCGGGGACGGACGGGAGGCCCGGCGCACGTCGCGCGCCGAGCCTCCCGTCCGTCGGTCGGTCACGGTCGGTGCTCCGATCGGCCGGTGTCGTCGGATCGGCTCTGCTTCGTCCGATCCGCTCAGAGCGGCTTCGTGCCCAGGTCGCCACCGAGGTCGGGACGGTCGTCGCCGTGCTCCCACATGTCCGGCGACCCCTCGTTCGGTGCGCCACCGGTGGGGCCGTCGTCGGTGCCGTCGCCGAGCTGCGGCTCGACGGTCTCGCCGGCGACGGCGTCGTTCGTCACGGTCTCGAGTGCCTCTTCGGCGTCGTCGGCCTCGAAGCCGCCGACGTACTCGCGGTCGACGTCGTCGGCGCGGCCCTGGTCGTCGGAGTCGCTGACGCCGTCGCTGAACGCGTCGCCTGGGGTGGTTCCGGGGTCGGACATGGTCGCTCCTGTCGGTCGTCGTGGTGGTGCGTGGTGGGCGGTCCCGCGGTGTGCGGCGTGGACCTTCCCACCGCTCCTTGGTACCCGGGTGCCGGTGGGAGTGCGCGCGGAGCCCGGGGGACGTGGCGGGTGGTGGCGGGCCGTGGAGCGCACTGCCGAGGGCCGGCGCTGCCGATCGTGGCCGGTTCGCGCGCCGTTCACCCGGTGGTCACCGACGGGTCACCCTCCCGGTGTCTACTGCACGTGCTCGGGGGAGTGGAGCGCGGTCGCCGACGGGTGGTCGAGCGACCGCGCCTTCCCCCGCCACACCCGCCAGACCCGCCAGACCCACCAGACCCGCCGGAGTCGCGCACGGACGCGCTCGCGGAGTCGGTTCAGACCCGCTCGAGCAGGTGCCGTTCGGTGACGTCCTGCAGGGCGAGCGTGCGGTAGCCGGCGGACTCGAAGAACACCGTCAGCCGGTCGTCCTCGGTGCTCATCACGGTGCCGCGACCCCACTCGGCGTGCTCGACCGGCGCGTCCGGCGGCCACTCGGTGTCGTGCGACCCGTCGGCGCCGTGGGCATCCGCGTCGGTGGCGGTGCCGGCGGAGCAGGTGTCGCAGTTGCCGCACGGCTCGGGCAGTTCGTCGCCGAAGTAGCCGAGCAGGAACTGCCGACGACAGCCGGTCGTCTCGGCGAAGCGCCGCATCATCTCGATGCGGGACTCCTCGACGCGCTCCCGTTCCTTCGCGTGCCGCTTGGCGAGCTCGGCCGCGGCGACGGCGTCGGCCGGGCCGTCCGGCGCGCGACGCAGGCCGCCGCGGTCGTCGATCAGCGCGCCGGCGTCCACCAGCGTGTTCACCACGCGACCCGCGGTGCGGGCGGCGAGCCCGGCCCGCTCGGCGACCTCGGAGCGGGCGACCGTGCCGTCGGCGGGCACCGCGTCGAACACCGCGCGGAGTGACGCCGGACGGGGCGACCCGGACGCGAAGAACCGGCGGAGCCCGAGGTCCTCGGACCGGTAGTGCAGGGTGGCGAGTCCGACGTCGCCGTCCCGACCGGCCCGGCCGACCTCCTGGTAGTAGGCGTCGACGGACTCGGGCACGTCGGCGTGCACGACGAAGCGGACGTCGGACTTGTCGATGCCCATGCCGAACGCACTCGTGGCGACGACGACGTCCAGTTCGCCGTCCAGGAACTCGTGGTGCACGTGCTCCCGGTCCCGCACCCGGAGACCCGCGTGGTACGCCTTCGCACGACGGCCGCTCTCGACGAGTTCGTCGGCGTAGACGAGGGTCTCGGCCCGGGTGGCGACGTAGACGATGCCCGCGCCCTCGAGCCCCACGACCTGCTCGACGACCGCCTCGCGCTTCGCCACCTCGTCGGTGTGGCGCTGCACCTCGAAGCGCAGGTTCGGCCGGTCGAACCCGGTGGCCACGACGAGCGGGTCGCGCATGCCGAGCCGTTCGACGATCTCGGTGCGGACCGGGGTCGAACCGGTCGCGGTCATCGCCAGGACCGGCGGGCGGCCGAGGCGTTCGACGACCTCCCCGAGGACCAGGTAGTCCGGGCGGAAGTCGTGGCCCCAGCTGGAGACGCAGTGCGCCTCGTCGACGGTGACCAGGGCGACGCCGGCTTCGCGCAGCCGGTCCACGACCTCGTCCTTGGCGAGCTGCTCCGGTGCGAGGAAGACGTAGCGGGCCTCACCGGACGCGACGGCCTGCCACGCGTCGTCGAGCTCCCGGTGCGCCCGGGTGGCGTTGATGGTCACGGCACGCGGTGCGTCCGGGTGGTCCTCGATGCCGACGACCTGGTCCTCCTGCAGGGCCACGAGCGGTGAGACCACGACGACGGGGCCGTCGAGGGCGAGGGCGGCGACCTGGTAGATCGCGGACTTGCCCGAGCCGGTCGGCATCAGGGCGATGGCGTCGCGTCCGGCGAGGACCGCGTCGACCACGGTCTGCTGGGCGTCGCGGAGTTCCCAACCGAAGACGTCGGCGGCACGGGTACGGAGTTCTTTCTGCACCTGATCGACCGTGCCCGCGCTGCGCTGGCGGGCCGTTCGGGGACTGCGCACCGCGGACGAGCGACCTGTACCCCGGTCGTCCCGGCGGTCGTCCCGGCGGTCGTCCCGGCGGTTCTCCACAGGTTGCCGGCGGCGGAACCGTCCGTCCACCTGCCGGCGCTAGGCTCGGACGCGGCCGTTGTCTCGACATCGAGCGACCCTCGATGGAGAGTGCTGCGACCCGATGACCGATGCCGATCGCACGAACCGTGCGGGAAGAAGAACAGCGTGGATCTTTTCGAGTACCAGGCCAGGGACCTCTTCGAGTCCTACGGCGTCCCTGTGCTGCAGGGCATCATCGCCGACACCCCAGAGCAGGCGAAGGCCGCAGCCGAGCAGATCGGCGGCGTGGTCGTCGTCAAGGCGCAGGTGAAGGTCGGCGGCCGCGGCAAGGCGGGCGGCGTCAAGGTCGCGAAGACCCCGGACGAGGCGTTCGCGCACGCGCAGGCGATCCTCGGCCTCGACATCAAGGGCCACACCGTCCAGCGTGTGATGGTCGCCCAGGGTGCCGACATCGCCGAGGAGTTCTACTTCTCGGTGCTGCTCGACCGGGCCAACCGCTCGTACCTGTCGCTCGTCAGTGTCGAGGGCGGCATGGAGATCGAGCAGCTCGCGGTCGAGAAGCCCGAGGCACTCGCCCGGGTCGAGGTCAACCCGCTGACCGGCATCAACCAGGAGGCGGGCGAGGCCATCGCGCGCCAGGCCGGGTTCCCGGACGAACTCGTCGAGCAGGTCGCCGGCGTCTTCGTGAAGCTCTACGACGTCTTCGCGGGCGAGGACGCCACCCTGGTCGAGGTGAACCCCCTCGTCCGCACGGGCGACGGCCAGATCCTGGCGCTCGACGGCAAGGTCACGCTCGACGAGAACGCCGACTTCCGCCACGAGGGGCACGGGGCACTCGAGGACACCGCGAGCGAGGACCCGCTCGAGGCCAAGGCGAAGGCGCACGGCCTGAACTACGTCAAGCTCGACGGCCAGGTCGGCGTCATCGGCAACGGTGCCGGGCTCGTCATGTCGACGCTCGACGTCGTCGCCTACGCCGGTGAGCGCCACGGCGGCGTGAAGCCCGCCAACTTCCTCGACATCGGCGGCGGCGCCTCGGCAGAGGTCATGGCCAACGGCCTCGACGTCATCCTCGGCGACCCGCAGGTGAAGAGCGTCTTCGTGAACGTCTTCGGCGGCATCACCGCCTGCGACGCCGTCGCGAACGGCATCGTCGCCGCGCTGGGCATCCTCGGCGACGCGGCCACCAAGCCGCTCGTCGTCCGCCTGGACGGCAACAACGTGGAAGAGGGCCGACGGATCCTGGCGGAGGCAGCACACCCGCTGGTCACCGTCGCCGCGACCATGGACGACGCGGCCGAGAAGGCCGCCGAACTCGCCGCCGCAGCGGCCTGAAGGGACTGACCATGTCGATCTTCCTCAACAAGGACTCCAAGGTCATCGTCCAGGGCATCACGGGCGGTGAGGGCACGAAGCACACCGCCCTCATGCTCAAGGCCGGCACGCAGGTCGTCGGCGGTGTCAACGCCCGCAAGGCCGGCACCACCGTGACCCACGGCGACGTCGAGCTGCCCGTCTTCGGCTCGGTGCGTGAAGCCATCGACACCACCGGTGCCGACGTCTCGATCGTCTTCGTCCCGCCGGCGTTCGCGAAGGACGCCGTGATGGAGGCCATCGACGCCGAGATCCCCCTCGTCGTCGTCATCACCGAGGGCATCCCGGTGCAGGACTCCGCCGAGTTCTGGGCGCACGCCAAGGCCCTCGACGCGAAGACCCGGATCATCGGCCCGAACTGCCCGGGCATCATCACCCCGGGGGAGTCGCTCGTCGGCATCACCCCGGCGACGATCACCGGCAAGGGCCCGATCGGTCTCGTGTCGAAGTCCGGCACGCTGACCTACCAGATGATGTACGAGCTGCGTGACCTGGGCTTCTCGACCGCAATCGGCATCGGCGGCGACCCGGTCATCGGGACGACGCACATCGACGCGCTCGCCGCGTTCGAGGCGGACCCCGAGACCGAGGCCATCGTCATGATCGGTGAGATCGGTGGCGACGCCGAAGAGCGTGCCGCCGACTACATCAAGGCGCACGTCACGAAGCCGGTCGTCGGCTACGTCGCGGGCTTCACCGCGCCTGAGGGCAAGACGATGGGCCACGCCGGCGCGATCGTCTCCGGTTCCGCAGGCACGGCCGAGGCGAAGAAGCAGGCGCTCGAGGCTGCGGGCGTCAAGGTCGGCAAGACCCCGTCCGAGACCGCGGCGCTGCTGCGCGAGGTCGTCGCGGCGAAGTAGTCGCAGGCCCCCACGGACGGGAGGCGCGGTGCCGGCTGGCACCGCGCCTCCCGTCGTTCCGTCGGCGGGTCTCCGTCGGCCGCGCCGTGCACAACACCGGTGTTCGTCGATCGCGCCGCGTCCGGACGCGATGTGACCGACGAACACCGGTGTTCCGCCGGAGCCGCGCGGCACCGGCCGGCGCGGAGGTGGCGGCCGTATCCTCGCTGCGATGAACCGCCTGGGAACCGCTCTGCTCGCCGTGATCGAAGCGATCGTGACGGTCGGCGTCGGCGTGGGCATCGCACTCGTCCCGCTCACCCTGCTGTGGGCGTTCGAGTACGGGCTGCAGGTCGACTGGAACGTGTTCTGGACCGCTGCCGGCAACGTCTGGCTGATCGGGCACGGCGTCGACGTGTCGTTCAGCCTCGGCGCCGCCGCCGCGAAGGCGACCGGGTTGTCCGGAGCCTCCGCGCCGATCGGGGTGAGCCTCGCCGCCCTCGGGTTCGCCGTCGTCACCGCCTGGCTCGGGGCCCGTGCCGGACGCCGGTTCGCCGAGACCGAGCACCGGGTGACGGGAATCCTGGTCGGCACCGCCGCCGTCGCCGTCCTCGGGCTCCTGGTCGCACTGAGCTCCACCACCGCGGCCACCCACCCCACCACCTGGCAGGCCGTCGTCTCCCCGGCACTCTGGTTCGGGATCCCCGCTGTGGTCTCCGCCGAGGTCTGCCGCCGCCGCCGAGGCCTCGCTGCCGACCCGGTCACCGCACGGGTCGTCGCCCTGGTGGACCGGATCCCCGACGTGTGGCGGGTCGTCGTCGGGTTCGGCCTGCGCGCCGGAACGGTCGCGACCGCGTGCGTCGTGGCGGTCGCCGCGGTGCTCGTCGGCCTGGTGCTGCTGGTGTCCTTCGCCGAGGTCATCACCCTCTACGAGCGCTCGCACGCCGGGCTGGTCGGCGGCTTCACCCTGACCGTCGGGCAGCTCGCGTTCATCCCGGACTTCGTCGCCTGGGCCACCGCCTGGCTGGTCGGGCCGGGCTTCGCCATCGGCGCCGGTTCGGCTGTGTCGCCGATCGGGACAGCCCTCGGTCCGGTGCCAGCGATCCCCGTCCTCGGAGCGCTGCCCACCTCCGGGCACACGTTCGGCCTGGTCTGGATCCTGGTCCCCGTCGTCGCGGGCTTCGCGGTGGGCGGGCTGATGCGGCCGCGTCTGGTGCGGTCGCTCGGCACGGCGGACTCTGCGCTGTACCGGGCCCTCGGCGGTGTTGCGACCGGACTCGTCGCCGGCATCGTCATCGGCGGGCTCGCCTGGCTGTCCTCGGGGTCCGTCGGGCCCGGGCGTCTCGCCGAGGTCGGGCCGCACGCCTGGTCGGTCGGGGCCTTCGCAGCGCTCGAGATCGGCCTGCCCGCCGTCGTCGCCCTCGCGATCGGCAGCGACCTGGTGCGTCTGCCCGAGCGGTCGTGGATCGGGGAGCGGTGGCACGAGACCGAGGACGACCTCGCCGCCGCCGACGCGACCACGGAGGGCGGCTCGCTCATCGCCGCGCTCGAGTCCGCCGGAGCCGGGCGGACCACCGAGGTGCACCGCTTCTCGGTCGACGAGCAGCACGACGCCGTGACGACGGCGCACGCGGGGACCGACCACGATCGGCGTGTGTCGGGGGCCCCGGAGCGCGCCGCGACCGCGCGAGCCGCCGAGACTGACGGATCCGCCGTGACCGCCCGGGCCGCCGAGACTGCCGCATCCGCCGAGACTGCCCGGGCTGGTGAGCCGCCGGCGATCCCGCCGGCGTCCGACGCCGTGCAGCCCGCCGTGCAGCCCGCCGTGACCGACGTCGACCTGCCCGACTGGGCCCGGACCGACGCCGTCGCGGCCGAGCGCCTGCCGGACCGGTCGGCAGCTCAGGCGGACCAGGACACCCACGCGCCGGGTGCCCACGGTCTGGGCGCGAGGGCTGGCGACGCCGTCGGCAGCGTCCGGGCACGGCTCCGCGCAGCGGCGTCCGGTGCCCGGGACCGCGCCGGTGACCTCCGCGACCGTGCCGGCGGGCTCCGCGACCGGGCGGACGACCTGCATCACCGTGCCGGTGGGGCCGGTGGCACCGACGGTACCGGCACCGCCGGCCGCTCGGCGGACCGCTCGTCCGTCGAGGCCGCAGGGGGTCCTGCGGAGCGGCGGGAGACGCCTCCCGTCCCGCGGACCGACGAGCAGCCGGCGTTCCCCTGGAGCACCGAGGAGTTCGTCGCCGGGCGCGACGACGTCGACTCGGAGCCGCCGGCACGACCCGCGCCACGGGCGACCCCCTGGGACACGACGGACCAGATCCCGGAGGACGAGCTGCCCTGGTGGCGGAAGCCGAAGGGTGACGACCCCGCCTGAGGTCGGCGGCAAACATCACATACCGAATGTTGTCAGCGCTGTTCTGGAAGATCGCCTCGGCTCGATCCGAGTCGTTCCCCTCGTAGAACAGGACATCCCCATGAACCGATCCCGACTCCTGGTCGCCGGCGCCACCGCGCTCGTCGGCGCCGGCCTGGTGCTCGCACCCGTCGCCGCGCAGGCCGCTCCCGTCACCACCGCCTCGTCCTCCACGCCCGGGCAGCCCGGGGCGGAGACGACCTCGCCGGTCACCAACGTGACGGTCCGGCACTTCCCGCAGTACGTCATCCTCGACGTCGACGTCGACCGGGTCACCGACCTGCAGGTGCTCCGCAACGGTGAGGCCTTCGACGCGCCCAGCACCTCGGACTGGCAGTCGCCGAGCCGACCCGGGCACTTCGTGGTGAAGGGGGTCGGCCTCGACGAGGAGGACCTCGGCATCTCCACGGTCGGCGGCGCTCCGGTCTACCCGGTGCACGTCGACTTCGGTCAGGCAGCCGTGCCGCAGTCGTTCGATCGTCTGACCGAGCGCCAGATCGATCGGCTCGCCCGCGCCGTGGAGTCCGGCCGCTTCGACCACGTCATCGAGTACGGGGCGCTGCCGGGGGCCACGGTGTCGGTCACGACGAACGGTGTCACCACGTCGGCCGTCGCCGACCGCTACGGCATCGCGAAGGTCGCAGTGCACTTCCGTCCCGGCTTCAACGAGCAGTCCTCGGTCCAGACGATCAACGGCAAGACCTCCGTCCCGTTCACCGGTAGCTGGCAGTTCTGAGCAGACGCCTGAGCAGCGCCGGACCGCTCTGGGTCCGGCGCTGCCCGTCCTCGAGGAACGCAGCGCAGCACGCCGCCCCGCTAGGCTTGTCCCCGTGCTCGAACTGGTCGTCCTGATCTCCGGTACCGGGTCGAACCTCCGAGCCCTGCTCGAGGCGACCCGCGATGCCGAGTACCCCGCCCGCGTCGTCGCGATCGGGGCTGACCGCGACGCCGAGGGGCTGCAGCTCGGCGAGGAGTACTCGATCCCGACCTTCACGGTCCCCTTCACCCGGTACGCCACCCGCGCCGAGTGGGGTGCGGCGCTCGCCGAGCAGATCCGCCCGTGGACGCCGGACCTCCTGGTCCTCTCCGGGCTGATGCGCCTGCTGCCGCCCGCCGTCGTCGCCGAGTTCGGCCCGTCGGTGATCAACACCCACCCCGCGTACCTGCCGGAGTTCCCCGGAGCGCACGGCGTCCGGGACGCCCTGGCCGCCGGCGTCACCGAGACCGGCGCGAGCGTCATCGCGGTCGACGACGGCGTCGACAGCGGTCCGATCCTGGCGCAGGAGCGGATCCCGGTCCTTCCCGGCGACACCGAGTCGACCCTGCACGACCGCATCAAGCCCGTCGAACGCCGGCTGCTCATCCAGACCGTCCTCGACATCGCCAACGGACACATCGACCTGAAGGGCACCACCCCCGCATGAGCGTGCACGCAGCCGACCCCAGCCTGTACCGCGACCGGGACGTCGTGCCCGTGCGTCGAGCCCTCGTCTCGGTGAGCGACAAGTCGGGGCTGCTCGAGCTCGCCGGCGCCCTCGCCGACAGCGGTGTCGAACTCGTCTCCACCGGTTCGACCGCGCAGACCATCCGCGACGCCGGGTACGCCGTCACGGACGTCGCGAGCGTCACGGGCTTCCCGGAGTCGCTCGACGGGCGCGTGAAGACCCTGCACCCGGCCGTGCACGCGGGCCTCCTCGCCGACCTGCGGCTCGAGTCGCACGAGCAGCAGCTCGCCGACCTCGGCATCGCCCCGTTCGAGCTCGTCGTGGTGAACCTGTACCCGTTCGTCGAGACGGTCGCCTCCGGAGCGGACACCGCCACCGTGGTCGAGAACGTCGACATCGGCGGGCCGGCGATGGTCCGGGCCTCGGCGAAGAACCACCCGAACGTCGCGATCGTGGTGTCGCCGTCGTCCTACGCCGAGGTCGTCGAGGCGGTCCGCGCGGGCGGCACGACGCTCGAGCTGCGCAAGCGTCTCGCCGCGCAGGCCTTCGGTCACACCGCGGCGTACGACACCGCGGTGGCCAGCTACTTCGCGTCCGAGGTCGTCGCCCCGTCCGACACCGCGACCCCGTCCACCGCGTCCGGTCCGTCCACGGACGCCGACCTGGAGGCCCCCAGCGCGTTCCCGGAGCACCTCACGTTCTCCGCGGACCACGCCACGACCCTCCGCTACGGCGAGAACGCCCACCAGTCCGCCGCGCTGTACACGAGCACGAACGGCACCGGGATCGCCCAGGCGACGCAGCTGCACGGCAAGGAGATGTCGTACAACAACTACGTCGACGCCGATGCCGCGGTCCGTGCCGCGTACGACTTCACCGAGCCGGCCGTCGCGATCATCAAGCACGCCAACCCCTGCGGCATCGCGGTCGCCGCCCCGGACGCCGGCGACCCGATCGCCTCGGCGCACGCCGCCGCCCACGCGTGCGACCCGCTCTCCGCGTTCGGCGGGGTCATCGCGGCGAACCGCACGGTCACCCGCGGCATGGCCGAGACGGTCGCCGACATCTTCACCGAGGTCGTCGTCGCCCCCGCCTTCGACCCGGAGGCGCTCGAGGTCCTGTCCCGCAAGAAGAACATCCGCCTGCTGACGCTGCCGAGCGACTTCGCCCTGGCCGAGCAGGAGGTCAAGCAGATCTCCGGCGGGTTCCTGGTGCAGGACGCCGACCGCTTCACCACGTTCGACCAGTCGAGCTGGACGCTGGTCTCCGGCGAGCCCGCCGACGAGCAGACCCTGGCGGACCTGGCGTTCGCGTGGAAGGCCAGCCGTGCGGTGAAGTCGAACGCGATCCTGCTGGCGAACCAGGGCGCGAGCGTCGGGGTCGGCATGGGGCAGGTCAACCGGGTCGACTCGTGCCACCTCGCCGTGAACCGGGCCGGGGACCGCGCTGCCGGTTCGGTCGCGGCCTCGGACGCGTTCTTCCCGTTCGCCGACGGCCTGCAGGTGCTGCTCGACGCGGGTGTCCGTGCGGTCGCACAGCCCGGTGGCAGTGTCCGCGACGACGAGGTCATCCAGGCGGCGACGGCGGCCGGTGTGACGATGTACTTCACGGGCGAGCGCCACTTCTTCCACTGAGTCCCGTCCGACCCGGCGGCGACCGGCACCGAACCTGCACGTGTTCCTGGTTGCGCCCTGGAAGTCCGTGCCGATAGTCTGCAAGGCTCCGCGACCTCATCGCTGACGACTTCTCAGGTCGGCAGCACCGCGGGCACGACGGTGACGACGACGAGACTGGAGTGACGATGGACACGACGACCGGCACCACCGCAACGGCTGCCCGGACACGATCGACGTCCACCGGCACGGCCGCTCCCGGCGTCCCGACACCGCCGTCCGCCTAGGCGCACGACCGGCCCCACCCGCCCCACGGGCGACGCCGTACCAGCGGCGTCGACGCAACCCGAGGGTCTCCGCGTCCGCCGCGGCGGACCCCGAGCGGGCACCGGGCCGACCAGACCACGCAACGCACCCCGGGCCTCCCGTCCGGTCAGCCGCAACCTGACCGCACCGGCGCCCGTACGAAGCACGAGGACGCACACGCATGTCCCAGGTACCCCACCGGGAACCGGCGCCGACACCGGCGCGCCCATCCACCACCCGCGCCATCGCGCGCATCTGGCCCTACGTCAAGCCGTACCGATGGCGGCTGTTCGGCGGGATGCTGGCAGCGCTCGGCGCCTCCGTCGTCGCGCTCGTCATCCCCTACGTGCTGCAGGCACTCGTCGACGGACCGCTCGCGTCCGGTGACGGCAGCCGCATCTGGCCCGCCGGTCTCGGCGTGCTGGCGCTCGGCATCCTCGAGGCGTTCTTCATCGCCTCCCGCCGGAAGATGGTGATGCGACCGTCGACCCGCATCGAGGCGAGCATGCGCAACGCGCTGTACGCCAAGCTGCAGGACCTGCCCGTCGCGTTCCACGACCGGTGGGAGTCCGGGCAGCTGCTGTCCCGCTCGGTGTCCGACCTGTCGCTGATCCGCCGTTGGTTGGCCTTCGGCATCGTGCTGCTGGTCGTCAACGTCGTCACGATCGTCATCGGCTTCGGTGTGCTCTTCACCTTCGGGTGGCAGCTCGGGCTGATCTTCCTGGTCGCCTCGATCCCGGTCTGGGTGAACAGCGTCCTGTTCGAGCGGAAGTACTCCATCGTCGCGCGCCGCAGCCAGGACCAGGTCGGCGACCTCGCCACCAGCGTCGAGCAGTCGGTGCACGGCATCCGCGTGCTCAAGGCGTTCGGCCGCGGTCGGTACAAGCTCGACGAGTTCGCCGAGCAGGCCGAACAGCTGCGCGGCACCGAGATCGAGAAGGCGAAGGCGATCGCGGCGATCTGGTTCTGGCTGCTGCTCGTGCCGGACGTGGCGTTCGCGCTCTGTCTGCTCGCCGGCATCTGGCTCGCCAGCCAGGGGGAGCTGAGCGTCGGCCAGCTGTTCGCGTTCTTCGCGACGGCGACGGTCCTGCGCTTCCCGATCGAGTCGATCGGGTTCTTCCTGTCGATGACCTTCGACACCCGCACCGCCGTCGACCGGTTCTTCGAGGTCATGGACTCCGAGAACACGATCACCGACCCGGCATCGCCGAAGACCATCACCGAACCGCGTGGTGCGCTGTCGTTCAACGCGACGCACTTCCGTTACCAGGACTCCCCACCGCAGTTCCCCGACCTGGTGAACGGCGTCGAGCTGCAGCTCCGACCGGGTGAGACGATGGCGCTGGTCGGGCTCACCGGTTCCGGCAAGACGACGCTGCTCTCGCTCGTCCCGCGGCTGTACGACGTGACCGGGGGATCGGTGACGATCGACGGCGTCGACGTCCGCGACCTCACCCGCGCCGAACTCCGTCGGCACGTCGGCGTCGCGTTCGAGGACGCCACGCTGTTCTCGTCCAGCGTCCGCGACAACGTCCTGCTCGGTCGGCCGGACCTGTCCGGTGCCGAGGCCGACCGGGTGATGCGCGAGGCGCTCGACATCGCCCAGGCGGCCTTCGTCGACGACCTGCCCGACGGCGTGGACACCCGCGTCGGCGAAGAGGGGCTGTCCCTCTCCGGCGGCCAGCGGCAGCGTCTGGCACTGGCCCGGGCGATCGCCGCGCGGCCGAGCGTGCTCGTCCTCGACGACCCGCTGTCCGCGCTCGACGTCGACACCGAGGCACGCGTCGAGGCCGGCCTCCGCCGGGTCCTCGCCGAGACGACCTCGCTGATCGTCGCCCACCGTCCGTCCACCGTGACCCTCGCCGACCGCGTGGCACTCATGGAGAACGGGCGCGTCACCGCCGTCGGCACCCACTCGGAGCTGATGGCCACCAACGAGCACTACCGCTTCGTCATCTCGTCGCTCGACGACGACGACGCCGAGGACCGAGAGGAGGCGATGGCATGAGCAACGAGACCGACCACGACCGGCCCGTGACCGTCGACCAGGAGCCGGGAGGAGCGGTGCCGATCGCGCAGGTCGGCACGGGCACGCAGGTGGCCGAGGCAGCAGCCCCGGTCACCGCGTCCATCACCGTGCACGGCACACGCGGCGAGGAGCGCGAGGACTTCACGAAGGCCGAGAGTCGTCGCCTCCGCGGCCGGTCGCTGTCGCTGCTCAGCTCGCTCGCGGCCCCGCTCAAGGCACGGCTGTGGGGCATCGCCGTCGTCGTGGTGCTCTCCACCGGTGGACAGGTCGCCGGCCCGACGCTCATCGCGTGGGGCATCGACAACGCCCTGCCCGCCGTGCTCGACCGCGACGACTGGATGCCGGCGTTCCTCGTCGTCGGGCTGTACATCACGATCGCGATCGTCGGTGCGGTCCTCACCGCCTGGTACACCGTGCTGGCGGCGCGGATCAGCCAGGCGATCCTGTTCGACCTGCGCAAGCGGGTGTTCCTGCACACGCAGCGGCTGTCGCTGGAGTTCCACGAGACGTACACGTCCGGGCGGATCATCTCGCGCCAGACCAGTGATCTGGACTCCATCCGCGAGCTGCTCGACTCCGGCCTGAACCAGCTCATCCAGGGCGTGCTGTACATGGTGTTCACCGCGGTGGCGCTGGTGTTCCTCGACCCGACCTCGGGCCTGGTGCTCGCGATCGCCCTGGTGCCGCTGTGGTTCCTGACCCGGTGGTTCCAGCAGCGCTCGCAGCAGCTGTTCCGCTCCACCCGCACCACGAGTGCCCGCGTGATCGTGCACTTCGTCGAGACGATGACCGGCATCCGTGCGGTGCAGGCCTTCCGCAAGGAGTCCCGCAACGAGACCGAGTACGGCGAGCAGGTCGAGCTGAACCGCCAGGCCAACGCCCGGGTGTTCAACCTGTTCGGGATCTTCGACCCGGGCCTGGTGCTCATCGGCAACGCCACCCTGGCGGCCGTCGTCATCGTCGGCGGCTTCCGGGTCGTCGGCGGCTCGCTGGAGATCGGCGCGCTGCTCGCGGTCGCGCTGTACGCCAAGCGGTTCTTCGACCCGGCGCAGGAACTCGCGATGTTCTACAACAGCTACCAGTCGGCCTCGGCGGCGATGGAGAAGATCTCCGGCGTCCTCGAGGAGCGGCCGAGCGTGCCGGACCCCGCGAAGCCGACGAAGCTGCCGGACGCCCGCGGTCGGATCGACTTCGACCACGTGGAGTTCGCGTACACGGCCGACCGGGTGGTGCTGCCGGAGTTCGACCTGCACATCCCGTCCGGTCAGACGATCGCGCTCGTCGGGTCGACCGGTGCCGGCAAGTCGACGCTCGCGAAGCTGATGGCCCGGTTCTACGACCCGACCGCCGGCACCGTGACGCTGGACGGCGTCGACCTGCGGGACCTCGACCCGAAGGACATGCGCCGCGCCATCGTCATGGTGACGCAGGAGGCGTACCTGTTCTCCGGCTCGGTCGCGGACAACATCGAGCTCGGCCGGCCGGGTGCCTCGCGCGCGGACATCGAGTCGGCGGCGAAGGCCGTCGGCGCGCACGAGTTCATCATGGCGCTGCCGGACGGGTACGACACCGACGTGAACAAGCGGGGTGGCCGCGTGTCGGCCGGGCAGCGCCAGCTGCTGTCGTTCGCCCGGGCGTTCCTCGCCGACCCGAAGGTGCTCATCCTCGACGAGGCCACGGCGTCCCTCGACATCCCGTCGGAGCGTCTGGTGCAGGAGGGTCTCGAGACCCTGCTCGCCGACCGCACCGCCGTGATCATCGCGCACCGGCTGTCCACCGTCGCGATCGCCCACCGGGTGCTCGTGATGGAGTACGGCCGGATCGTGGAGGACGGCACGCCCGCCGACCTCATCGCCGGCACCGGACGGTTCGCCCAGCTGCACGCCGCCTGGCGGGACTCGCTGGTCTAGTCGTCCTGCTCGTCCCGTCCGCACATCGCGCCCCGTCCCGACGGGGCGCGATGTGCGTTCCGGGGTGCGATGCTTGGGGGATGAGCCACAGCGACGGACAGCCCGACGACGTGCAGCCGGGCGGTGTCGCCCTGCGCGACCCCTTCGTCGGGGCACCCTTCACGGAGGCCGTCCGACGGTTCTGGCGGAAGTACACCGTGTTCACCGGCCGGGCCTCGCGCTCCGAGTTCTGGTGGTGGTGGCTGACGTCGTTCGCCATCGGCCTGGTGCTGCAGCTCGTGCCGCAGGCGTTCACCCCGGACGCCCCGCTGCTCGAGAACCCGGTCGGCTCGTACCTGTTCGTGCTCTGGGCCGTCGTCACCCTGGTCGGCGGGCTCGCCCTCGGTGCGCGCCGACTGCACGACGCGAACCGGTCCGGGTTCTGGCAGTTCCTGCACGTGCTGCCGGGCATCGGGTCGCTCGTGCTGTTCGTCATGTTCGTGCTGCCGTCGAACCCGAAGGGCACACGGTTCGACCTGCAGCCCGGCGCCGCGGCGGCGACGACGCGCAAGCGCTAGCCGTCCACGGTCGGCGACCAGCGCGCCCGGGGCATGTCGAGCCTCCAGGACGCACCGTCCCGCGACCACCGCAGCGGCGTGCCCTCGACGCGGTACTGCTCGAGCGCGCGCGCCTCGTGGTGCACGGGCGGCAGCCCGCCGGCACGGACGACCCGCCACCACGGCAGGTCGGCGCCCTCGTGCGCCATCACCTTGCCGACCGCGCGGGACGCACGCGACCCGAGCACCGCGGCGACGTCGCCGTACGTCATGACGTGCGCCGGCGGGATCGCCCGGACGACCGCGGCGACCTCGGCCCCGAAGTCGACCGGTTCCGGCACTACAGCGTCAGGGCTGCGAAGTGGTCGCCGTACTGGGTCTCGCCGACGACCGTGAAGCCGATCGCCTCGAAGAAGGCCTCGGGGCTGCCGGTGCCCGGTTCGTAGACGACGGTGAGGCGCTCGAAGCCGCGCTTCCGGGCCTCTTCCGCCAGGCCGTGCACGGCGAAGCGACCGACGCCGCGACCCTGCGCGTTCGCGGCCACGTTGACACGCCAGATGCAGCTGCGGAGTTCTTCCTGCGCGTTCTCGGCGTCGAAGCTGCCGATGATGAGGCCCACGACCTCGTCCCCGTCGAGGACGACGCGGGGCCAGGAGGCGCTCGGCTTGACGTCCGACTCAGCCTGCGCGTAGGAGGTGGGCTGGACGAACTGCTCCTGCCCCGGCTTCAGCGTCAGCGAGTTGGCCGCGGCGGCGGTCGCTGCGGAGAGTTCTTCGAGGCGGAGGTCCGTCATGTCGGTCAGGCTAACGGTGCAGGCCGGGGAGAAGCCAGCGGCGGGCTGAGTCGGTGCACACACCGCGCCCGTCGCACGGCGCATGTCACCGGCGGTATGGTCGCCAGATGGCGGAGCATCGGCGCGGGGCGAACCTGCCGTCGCTGGGTGGGTTCAACCGCACGGTCGTGCTCGACGCCGTCCGCCGGTCCCGCGACGGGCTCAGCCGCGTCGAGCTCGCCGGCCGGACCGGCCTCAGCCCACAGACCGTGTCGAACGTCACCCGGTTCCTCATCGACGCCGGCATGATCGTCGAGTCCGGCACGGTCGTGTCCGGTCGCGGCAAGCCGCGCACGATCCTCCGACTGGAGGCGCGCAGCCGGTTCGCGATCGGGGTGCACGTCGACCCCGCGGTCGTCACCTACGTGCTGCTCGACCTGGCGGGCACGGTCGTCGCCGAGGCCACCACCTCCACCCCGAACGCCGAGGACCCGGACCAGGTCGTCCGGACGATGGCCGCCGCGGTCGACGGGTTGGTCCGCCGCTCCGGCGTCGCCCCGGACAGCGTGCTCGGCGTGGGCATCGCGTCGCCGGGGCCGATCGACGCGGCCGCCGGCGTCGTGCTCGACCCGCCGTTCCTGCCACGGTGGCGGGACGTCCCGCTCCGCGACGCCCTGGGCGACGCGACCGGCTACCCGGTGCTCCTCGAGAAGGACGTCACCGCGGCGGCCGTCGGCGAGGTGTTCCTCGAGCGGGGTGCGGCGGCCCGGGACTTCGCGTTCGTGTACTTCGGCACCGGGTTCGGCGTCGGGCTCGTCATCGACCACGAACCCGTCCGCGGCTCGGGCGCCAACGCGGGCGACGCGGGGCACATCATGGTCGACCAGGGGTCGCTCGCCGGGACGGCCGACGGGGACGGGACGCGCGGCGAGGTCGGTGCGACGGTGGTGCCCGACCGGCTGGTGCGGATCGCGCTCGAGCGGGGGATCGCGCTGGGCGACGGCCTGCCGGGGGACGGCCCGTCCGGGGACGGCCTGTCCGGGGACGGCCTGTCCGGTGACGAGCCGGCTGCTCCGGACGACGGCGGCATCGCGGTGGACCTGGCGGCCGTCGACCGGGCGTGGGACGCCCTCGGAGCAGCCATCGCGGCGGGCGACCCGGCGGCACAGGCCCTCGCGGCGGAGATCGGCACGGTGATGGGGCGGGCCGTCGTCGTCATCGTGAACCTGCTCGACCTGGACCGGGTGGTGTTCGGCGGACCGTTCTGGTCTCGGATCAGTGCCACGGCCCTCCCGGCTGCGACGGCGGCGATCTCCGGTTCGCCGAGCCTCGTGCCGAAGCACCCGGTCACCGTCGTCGAGAGCCGGCGGGGGACCGACGTGGCCGCGGTCGGGGCGGCCTGCCTGGTGCTCGACGCGGCCCTGTCGCCGCGGGCGAGCACGATGCTCATCGCGCACTGAGCGCCGACGTCGCCGCGTTGGGCCTTCGCGCGTGGCCGCTTTCGCGCGCAGCGACACGGCTCAAAGGTCGTCGCCCGCGGACTGTCGCTCAGCGCGAAACGGGCGGGTGCCGGCTCCCGTCGCCGACCCCGTCCGTTCACCCGGGCGTCACCGGGTGGTTCCGTGGATGCTGAACAGTCGTGCAGGTTCCCCGACACCGAAGGACCTCCATGCGCTCTCCCGCCCTGCGTCTCGGCGCCTCGATCGCGACCGGCCTGGTCGTCGCGGCCGGCGTCCTCGCGGTCATCCCGGCCTCCGCAGCCCCGGCGCCGACCGCCACCCCGGTCGCCCCGGTCGCCCCGGTCGCCCCGGTCGCCCCAGTCGCCGCGAACGGCATCGTCATCAACGAGGTCGAGTCGAACGGCGACGACACCGACTGGGTGGAGCTCCGCAACACCGCGTCCGTCGCCGCCGACGTCAGCGGGTGGTCGATGCTCGATGACAGCGACGAGCACACCCGGTACGTCCTGCCGGCCGGCAGCGTCGTCGCACCCGGCGGGTACCTCGTGGTCGACGAGGAGTCCGCCACCGCGGACGGCTTCGACTTCGGCCTGGGCAACCCCGACGAGGTCCGCTTCTTCGACACCACGGGCGCCCCGGTCCTGTCGTACGCGTACACGACCCACGCCGACGTGACGTACGGCCGCTGCCCGGACGGCACCGGCCCGCTCGTCGACACGACCAGCTCGACGAAGGGTGCGGCGAACGACTGCTCCTCGCCGATCCGCATCAACGAGGTCGAGTCGAAGGACGGCACTCCGGGTGACTGGGTCGAGCTGACCAACACCGGTACGACGGCGGTCGACCTCGGCGGGTACGTGTTCCAGGACGACGACGACACCCACGCGTACGCGATCCCGGCCGGCACGACCATCGCCCCGGGTGGTTTCGCCGTCCTCGACGAGGCCGACTTCGGCTTCGGGCTCGGCGGCGCGGACTCCGCACGCCTCTCGACCCCGGCCGGTGTCCTGGTCGACTCGACGAGCTGGACGGAGCACGCCGACGTGACGTACGGCCGCAACCCGGACGGCACCGGCGACTTCGCCCAGACGTCCGCGGCGACGAAGGGCACGGCGAACGCCTTCGCCGGTGTCGTCACCGCTGAGCCCTGGCCCGGCGGCCCCGACGAGCGGGTGCTCGACGACGCGGACACTTTCTCGGGTGACCTCAGCGGCCTCGACTGGCAGCCGTCCCGCACGGCCGTCGGCGGTGGCGTGCTGTGGGGTGTGCAGAACGGCGACGGACTGCTCTACCGCATGGTCTCCGACGGCTCGGCTGGTTGGACGCCGTCGAACGCGGCCGGCACCACGCTGCACTACGCCGACGGTTCCGGCACCCCGGACGCCGAGGGTGTCACCGTCACCGCGGACGACCCCGGCGCGGTCTACGTGTCGACCGAGCGGGACAACGACCGGTCCTCGACCAGCCGTCCCGCGGTCCTGCGCTTCGCCACCGACGACGGCTCCGAGCGCACCCTGAACGCCACCGACGAGTGGGACCTGACCGGCGACTTCCCGGGGCTCGGTGCGAACGCCGGACTCGAGGGCGTCACCTGGGTGCCGGACTCCTGGCTCACCGCGCAGGGCTTCGTCGACGAGAGCACCGGCGCGGCCTACGCGCCGACGCGGTACACCGGGCACGGCGACGGGCTCTTCTTCGTCGGGGTCGAGGGCACCGCGAGCGTGTACGCCTACGCGCTGATGGACGACGGCTCGTCGAAGCGGATCGCCACGATCGCCACCCCGTTCGCCGTCGTCGCCGAGGTCCAGTTCGACCCGACGCTCGACGCGCTCTGGGTGGTCTGCGACGACGCCTGCGCCGGCCGCAGTGCCCTGTTCGACCTGCAGGACGGCGCGTTCACCGCGGCGACCGTGTACGACGCACCCTCTGGTGCGGCGCGGGACCTGGCGAACGAGGGCTTCGCGATCTCGGACGTCTGCACCGACGGCGAGCGTGCGACGTACTACGCCGACGACAACGACACCGACGGCTTCTCCCTCCGGACCGGGACGCTCCCGTGCACCGAGGAGACCGTCCCCGCACCCGGTGGCGACGGTGGCGCGACCCCGGCACCGGGCCCCGGCGGCGGTGAGTCCACCCCGACGCCGACCGCCCCGGTCCCGGCCCCGACCACGCCGGCTCCGGTGCCGACCACGCCTGGTTCGACCACACCCGGCGCTCCGGACCAGTCGTCCCTGACGTCGGCGAACCGCGGTGGCATCAGTGCACCGGCCTCGGCACGAGCGGGCGAGACGATCACGGTCACGATGGGCCGCGAGCACGCCGGTGAACGCGTCGCCGTGTTCCTGTACTCGGCGCCGGTCCTGCTCGGCAGCCCGGTCGTCGCCGCCGACGGTTCGGTCCGGGTCACGATCCCCGCCGAGACCACAGCTGGCGCGCACCGGATCGCGGTCGTCGGAGCGGACGGCGCCCTGATCGGGTGGGCGCCGATCACCATCACCGCCGCGGGCGCCGGGCAGTTGGCGTTCACCGGCGCTGAACTCGCGTCGGGCAGCGCCGCGGCGCTCCTGCTCCTCGCGCTCGGCGCCGGCCTGCTGGTCGGCCGCCGTCGCGCGCGGACCGCCGAGTAGCCGCACCGCCCACGGACGGGAGGCACCCCACCGGCTGGTGGGGCGCCTCCCGTCCGTCGTTCGCGCGCGCCAGCGCGCCGAGCCTCGCCCTGGCGGACAGATCGCGGCCTCCTGGCCCCGAGTCCTGTCCGCAGCGGCGAGCCTCGGCGCGGCCCGTTCGCCGCCGCCGCCCGCGGCCGCGTTCGCGCCCAGCGACACGGCTCGCGTGCCGCCGCCCGTGGACTGTCGCCCAGCGCGAGGACGGCCGCGGGCCCGCCCGGCCGAGCGGCCCGGCCGAGCGGCCCGCCGAGGCTCGCTCTGGCGGACAGATCGCGGCGTCCGGACCACGAGTTCTGTCCGCAGCGCCGAGCCTCGGCGCGGCCCGGCCGCCGCCGCCCGGCCGCCGCCGCCGCCCGCGGCCGCGTTCGCGCCCAGCGACACGGCTCGCGTGTCGCCACCCGCGGGCTGTCGCCCAGCGCGAAACCGGCGGCGGGCGAGCGGTGGCCGGCGGGCATGCCCGGCCCGGCCCCGCCCGGCAGATCACGAACCGGCCGCACTTTCCGCGCATGTCTTGACACCGTTTAATCCATACGGTGGACTAACTGCGCAACGCGGGCAACGGAGTCCGCGACCTTCACCCGTGCAAAGGAGCACCGATGAAACGCACCCGCATCATCGCCGGACTCGCAGCCGTGGCAGTCGCCGCCGTGGGTCTCACAGGCTGCTCGAGCTCGGGGTCCGCCTCGAGTGACACCATCAAGATCGCGTACCAGAAGTACGGTGCCTTCCAGCAGCTCGACGCCCAGATGAAGGTCGTCAAGAAGGAGTACGAGAAGGACAACCCGGGCAAGACGGTCACGCTCGTCCCGATCCAGGCCCAGGGCAACGACTACTACACGAAGCTCGCGCTGATGAACAAGGCGCCCGCCACCGCCCCCGACGTCATGTACGAGGACACGTTCCTCGTCAAGGCCGACGCCCAGGCCGGGTACCTCCTGCCGCTGGACGAGTACACGGCGAAGTGGAAGGACTGGAGCCAGTTCTACGACAACGCCAAGCAGGCCGGTGAAGGCGTGGACGGCAAGACCTACGGCGTCCCGATGGGCACCGACACCCGGGCCCTCTGGTACAACAAGGACATCTTCAAGAAGGTCGGCCTGCCCGTTCCGTGGCAGCCCAAGACCTGGGACGACGTGCTCGCCGCCGCGAAGACCATCAAGCAGAAGTCGCCGGACACCATCCCGTTCAACATCTACTCGGGCAAGGCGCAGGGCGAAGCGTCCACCATGCAGGGCTTCGAGATGCTGCTGTACGGCGCGGACGGCTCCGGCAACACGCTCTACAAGGACAAGAAGTGGGTCACGGGCTCGAAGCAGTTCCAGGACTCGCTGCAGTTCGTGAAGGACGTCTACCAGGGCGGCCTCGGCCCGACACCGCAGCAGGCGCTCGACCCCAACGTCGGCACCACCATCGCGCAGACGTGGCTGCCGAAGGGCAAGCTCGCGATCGACCTGGACGGCTCGTGGCAGTCCGGCACGTGGCTGAAGTCCGGCACCGCGCCGTGGTCCGAGTGGAACGACGTGATGGGCCAGGCTGCGATGCCGACCCAGAACGGTCAGGAGCCCGGCTACAACAGCATGTCCGGTGGCTGGACCCTGGCGGTCGGCGCCAAGACGAAGAACCCGCAGGCGGCGTTCGACTTCATCACGACCTTCCTCAACAAGGACGGTTCGCTGAAGTACGACTCCGAGAACAGCCAGATCGCAGTCCGCAAGGACGTCGCCGAGGACCCGGAGTACACCGGCGCCAACCCGACGTTCAAGTTCTTCTCGGGCCTGGTGGAGCACACGAACTTCCGCCCCGCCACGAGTGACTACTCGCAGATCTCGAACGCGATCCAGGTCGCCATGGAGTCGGTGATGACCGGACAGCAGTCACCGAAGGAAGCCGCTGCCGCCTACGACGACGCCGTGGTCGGTGTGGTCGGCAAGGAGCACACGGTCTCCGCGCGCTGACGCGACCGTGTCCTGACCCGACCGACCGTCGGACGGGAGGCGCGGTGCCAGCCCGCACCGCGCCTCCCGTTCCGTCCCCACTCATCACCGTGAGCTGTTCTGGAAGGCACCCAGCATGACCAGCACTCCCCTCGCGCCGGTGGTCCCGGCGCCCGGTGCGCCGAGACGCACCGACCCTCCCGTCCCACGGAAGCGCAAGCCGCTCCGGAACGTCGGCCGAGCGGTCCCGCTCCTGCCGGCACTCGTCCTGCTCGTGATCTTCCTGCTCGGCCCCGTCATCTCGTCGTTCTACGGGTCGTTCACGAACTCGGCCCTGACCGGCGCCGGCGCTGCCGACCAGCAGTTCGTCGGCATGAAGAACTACGTCGAGCTCTTCCAGGACAAGGACTTCCCGAAGTCCGTCATCCTGACCGTGGTGTTCCTGCTCGCCTCGGCGGTCGTCGGGCAGAACGTGCTCGGACTCGGCCTGGCGCTGCTGATGCGAGCGGCGAACAAGGTCGTCCGCTCGATCGTCGGCACCTTCGTCGTCGCGGCCTGGGTCCTGCCCGAGATCGTGGCGTCGTTCGCGGCGTACGCGTTCTTCAACGACGAGGGGACGCTGAACTCGTTCCTGTCGGTGTTCGGCATCACCGGTGCGAACTGGCTCTACACGTTCCCGATGGTCGCGATCATCCTGGCGAACATCTGGCGCGGCACCGCGTTCTCGATGCTCGTGTACTCCGCCGCCGTGCAGGAGGTCCCCGAGGAGATCACCGAGTCGGCCGAGGTGGACGGCGCCACCGGATGGCAGCGACTCGTCTTCATCACGCTGCCGGTGATCCGCCGGAGCATCTCCACCAACCTCATGCTGACGACCCTGCAGACGCTGTCCGTCTTCACCCTCATCTTCGTGATGACCGGTGGCGGGCCGGGCACCAACTCGTCGACCCTGCCGATCCTGGCGTACCAGGAAGCGTTCAAGTTCTCGCAGCTCGGCTTCGGGACGGCGATCGCGACCATCCTGCTCGTGGTGGGGGCGGTCTTCTCGATCATCTACATCCGGGCGCTCAAGCCGGAGGTGGACTGATGGCCATCACAGCCCCGTCCCTCGACCAGACCACGACCCGCTCGGTGACCGCGCCGGGGTCGCTGCACATGACCTCGCCGCGCGGCCGGACCATGCGGTGGGTGGCGAACACCGTGCTGCTCGTCATCGCGGTCTGCTTCGCCGTGCCGCTGCTCTGGCTCGTGTTCGCCTCGTTCGACGCCCAGGCGTCGCTGTCGGTGAAGCTGCCGTCGCAGTTCACGCTCGACAACTTCACCAAGGTGCTCACCCCGGAGCTGTCGTTCATCCCGCTTGCCAACAGCCTGCTGCTCTCCGGCGGGACGGCGGTCGTCACGGTGGTCGTCGCGATCCTCGCCGCCTACCCGCTGTCCCGGTACAAGATGCGCGTCAACAAGCCGTTCCTGTACAGCATCCTGTTCGGGACCGGCCTGCCGATCACCGCGATGATGGTGCCGGTCTACGCGCTGTTCGTCTCGCTGAACCTCATCGACAACATCTACGGCTGCATCTTCTTCCTCGCCGCGACCAGCCTGCCGATGGCGATCTGGATGGCGAAGAACTTCATGGACGCCGTCCCGATCTCCCTCGAGGAAGCGGCCTGGACCGACGGGGCGTCGATGTTCACGACGCTGTGGCGGATCGTCATCCCGCTGATGCGACCGGGCATCGCCGTGGTGTTCATCTTCGTGTTCATCCAGGCGTGGGGGAACTTCTTCGTCCCCTTCGTCCTGCTGCTCTCGCCCGACAAGGTGCCCGCCGCGGTGAGCATCTTCAACTTCTTCGGACAGAACGGGGCTGTGGCCTACGGGCAGCTCGCCGCGTTCTCGATCGTCTACTCGGTGCCCGTCATCGCGCTCTACGTGCTGGTGTCCCGCGGCCTCGGCGGCGGCAACGCCCTGGCCGGCGGCATCAAGGGCTGACGGTCCGCACCCCCATCCACGCCACGCGCGCGGGCGCAGCGCCGCGCACGCGCACTGAAAGGAACCGCTCCATGCACCAGGACGAACCCCTCGTCGAGGCCCGGATCGCACGACTCGTGCGGGACCGCGTCGACCCGAACGTCCACCGCCGCGCCTCGCCGGTCACGGTCGAGGCCTGGCAGGTCCCCGACGAACCCGTGCCCTTCGCCGACGCCATCACCCAGCAGTACGAACCGTTCACCGTCGGCTCCCCGTGGGGCGGCCGGCCGTGGGGCACAACGTGGTTCAAGGTCACCGGCACCGTCCCCGCCGACTTCGGCACCGCCCCGGGCACCACCGCCGAGCTGCACGTCGACCTCGGGTTCACCAAGCGGCAGGCCGGCTTCCAGGCCGAGGGGCTCGCCTGGCGTCCGGACGGTTCCACGATCAAGGCCATCGAGCCGCTCAACGACAGCGTCCCGCTGCAGGTCGGCCCGGGGGAGTCGTTCACGCTCTACATCGAGGCCGGCGCGAACCCCGACATCGGCGGCGACTCGTTCCAGGGTGCCACCCCGCTCGGCTCGAAGCACACCGCCGGCGACGCCCCGATCTACCGGCTCCGCGCCCTCGAGGTCGTCGAACGTGACGACACCGTCTGGGAGCTGCAGCAGGACCTCTGGGTGCTCCGCGGCCTGATGGCGGAACTGCCGACCGACGGCACCCGCGGCGCCGACGTCCTCCGCGTGCTCGAACGGGCCGCCGACGCGCTCGACCCGGACGACGTGGCCGGTACCGCCGCCGACGCCCGGGCCGCCCTGGCCGACGCGCTCGCCGTCCCCGCCAGCGGGTCGGCGCACCGGGCCATCGCGGTCGGGCACGCGCACATCGACTCCGCCTGGCTGTGGCCGGTGCGCGAGACGAAGCGCAAGTGCGCCCGCACCTTCTCGAACGTGCTCGACCTGATGGACCGCGACCCCGACTTCACCTTCGCCTGCTCGTCCGCGCAGCAGTACGCCTGGATCCGCGACGAGTACCCGGAGGTGTTCGGCCGCATCAAGCAGCGCGTCGCCGAGGGCCGGTGGATCCCGGTCGGCGGCATGTGGGTCGAGTCGGACACGAACCTGCCCGGTGGTGAGGCCCTGGCCCGCCAGTTCGTCGCCGGCAAGCGGTTCTTCCTGGAGGAGTTCGGCGTCGACACCCCCGAGGCCTGGCTCCCCGACTCGTTCGGCTACACCGGCGCCCTGCCGCAGATCGTCCGGGCCGCGGGCTCGAAGTGGTTCGTCACGCAGAAGCCGTCGTGGAACGAGACGAACGTCATCCCGCACACCTCGTTCCTGTGGGAGGGCATCGACGGCTCGCGGGTCCTCACCCACCTGCCCCCGGCGGACACCTACAACTCGGACGTCTCGCCCGCCGACCTGCACCGTGGCGAGCGGAACAACAAGGAGCGCGGCGTCGCGAACACCTCGATGCTGCTCTACGGCTTCGGCGACGGCGGTGGCGGCCCCACCCGCGAGATGGTCGCGGCCGCCCGCCGGCAGCACGACCTGGACGGCTCACCGCGGGTCGAGCTCGGCACCCCGGCCGAGGTGTTCGAGGAGCTCGAGCGCGCCCTGCCCACCCCCGGTGTGTGGTCCGGCGAGATGTACCTCGAGTTCCACCGCGGCACGTACACGTCGCAGATCCGCACGAAGCAGGGCAACCGCCGCTCCGAGCACCTACTCCGCGAGGCCGAGCTCTGGGCCGCCACCGCAGCCGTCCGGCTCGACCAGGAGTACCCGTACGACGCACTCGAGTCCGCCTGGCACACCGTGCTGCTGCAGCAGTTCCACGACATCCTGCCCGGCTCGTCGATCGCCTGGGTCTACGAGAACGCCGAGGCCGAGTACGCCCGGGTCGCCGGGGTCCTCGAGGAGCTGATCGGCACCGCGACGACCACGCTCGCCACCGGTGGTCCGGCCTCCGACACCGCCGACCGGCCGGGAGGCACGCCCTCCGCCGCCACGCACGTCCGGTTCAACGCGTCCCCGGTCCCCGCCGACGGCGTCCGCGCGCTGGGTGCCGAACCGGTCGACGCGGCGCGACCCGTGCCTCCCGTCCGGGACGGCGACCGCTTCGTCTTCGACACCGGCGTCGTCACGGCGACCGTCGACGCGGCCGGGCACGTCGTCTCGCTCGTCGACCACGCCACCGGCCGTGACGCCGTCGCGCCGGGGGAGGCCGCCGCCGAGTACACCGTGTTCCGGGACACCCCGAACCAGTGGGAGGCGTGGGACATCGACCGCGCCTACCAGCGGCACGGGTCGGTGCTGCAGGCGACGAGCGTCACCGTCGAGGGGGACGCGCTCGTCGTGGTCCGCCCGTTCGGCCGCTCCACCGTCACCACCCGGTACACCGCGACCCAGGGGCAGCCGGAACTGGTCGTCGAGACCGAGGCCGACTGGCACGAGCAGCAGAAGCTCCTCAAGCTGTCGTTCCCGCTCGACCTCAAGGCCGACCAGGCCTCGAGCGAGATCCAGTTCGGGCACATCGACCGGCCGACGCACCAGAACACCTCGTGGGACTTCGCCCGCTTCGAGACGAGCGCCCACCGCTGGGTGCACGTCGCCGAACCCGGGTTCGGTGTCGCCGTCGCGAACGACTCCACCTACGGCCACGACGTCACCCGGCGGACCCGTGCCGACGGCGGGACCACGACGCAGGTGCGCGAGTCGCTGGTGCGCGGGCCGAAGTTCCCCGACCCCGAGGCCGACCAGGGTCACCACGTGTTCCGGACCGTGCTGCGGGTCGGCGCCTCGGTGCTCGACGCGGCGGACTCCGGGTACCGGCTCAACCTGCCGGTCCGTGCCGTGCCGGGGGACCGCGTCGTGGAGCCGCTCGTGACGGTGTCGTCGCCGCAGGTGTTCGTCGAGGCCGTGAAGCTCGCCGAGGACCGCTCCGGCGACGTCGTCGTCCGGTTCTACGAGGCACTCGGCGGCCGGGCGACCGACGTCGGTGTCGACTTCGGGTTCGCCGTCGCCGGGGTGACCCGGGTCGACCTGCTCGAACGCCCGCTGGACGGTGCCGGTCCCTGGGCGGACGACGCACCCGTGGTCCTGACCCTGCGGCCCTTCGAGCTCGTCACCCTGCGGGTCCGGCGGGCCTGAGGCGGACGCGAGACCGCGGCGTCGGACGGGGCTCTGGGTGCACCCGTCCGGCGCCGCTCGTGCGCCCCGGCCCGTCGGGGTCGGGGTCGGGGCCGGGGTCTGATCGTGTCCCCGAGAAGGGGGACATCATGCCACTCCTTCTGTGCGCCGGAGTCCTGCAGCCTGGGAATGTGTCCGAACGGCACCGCGCTTTCCGGCTTCTTCCCCGATCAGGGCCGATCACGCGCATACTGCGGACACGGAGATCATGCGCGCGTCGTCGACGGTCGCACTGTGTTTCTCCCTCAACCAGTCAGGTACCGCAATGGCCACCTCCCCGCTCGTCCGCAGAGTCATGACGGGCGGTGCCGCGCTCGGCCTCGCAGCGTCGCTCGTCCTCATGGCGTCGTCCGGCGCCTCCGCCGCCACCGAGATCGACGGGCCCGTGAAGCTCGGGACCGCGGCGACCTACGCCGTGCTGGGCGCCAGCGCCATCTCGAACACCGGCACGTCAGTCCTCAACGGTGACGTCGGAGGCCCGCCGAGTGCGTCCATCACGGGGCTCGACCAAGCGGTCGTCACCGGCACCGTGCGGACCGAGAAGGAGGCCGCCCCCGCTCTGCAGGCCGGCCTCACGGCGTACAACAAGGCCGCGTCCTTGACGCCGACCGGCGGCGACGTGACCAACCTCGACAACCGCGCACCGCTCGTGCCGGGGGTCTACTCCGGTGGCGCGCTGAACCTGTCGAACAACAGCACCCTGACGCTGAGCGGCAACGCCCAGTCGACATGGGTGTTCCAGGCGTCGTCGACGTTGAAGGTCGGGACGAACAGCAGGATCGTGATCACCGGTGGCGCGAGCTCGTGCAACGTCTTCTGGAAGGTCGGCAGCTCCGCGACCATCCAGAGCGGTTCGCAGTTCCAGGGCACGGTCCTCGCCAACACCTCCGTGACGGCTGTCACCGGAGCGACCGTCCAGGGACGGCTGATCGCGCTGAACGGCGCCGTGACGCTCGACACGAACACGATCACCCCGGCGCAGACCTGCCCGCCGCCCACCACCCCCGTGCCGAACGTCGCCCCGCAGATCACCTCCGGGACGCCGACGGCCGGCACCACCGGTCAGCCGTACAGCTACACCGTGACCGCCACCGGCACGCCGACCCCGACCTTCACCGCCACCGGTCTGCCGGCCGGTCTGACGATCGACAGCACCACGGGCGTCATCTCCGGCACCCCGACCGCCCCGGGCTCCTCGACCGTGACGATCACCGCCTCGAACGGCACCGCTCCGGTCGACACCCAGGTCGTCACCGTCCGGGTCGTGACGCCCACGCCGACCCCCACCCCGACGCCGACCACTCCGGCACCGACGCCCACCACGCCGACACCGACGGCCACCACGCCGGCCGGCACGACCCCGACCGGCGGCGCCGGCACCGGCAACGGGCGGACCCCGACCGGGACGCTGGCCTTCACCGGCAGTGACCCGACCGTCCCGCTGAGCATCGCCGGGGTGCTGCTGGCCGCGGGCATCGGCCTGACCGTCGTCGCCCGACGTCGTCGCGCAGCGCGGGTCTGACTCCGAGCCGCACCACTCGCACACCACACCACACGGCACCGCTCGTCTCCGGACGGGCGGTGCCGTGCTGTGTGCCCCGGGCCCGTGATGGTGGCGCTGGGCGCTGGGCGCTGGGCGCTGGGCACTGGGCGGCGGGCCGTGGTCGCGAGTGACGGCGGGTCGACACCCGCCCGTGAACCGGTCCAGCTCCTCCCGGCTAGCGTCGCGGCCATGGCCGTCACCGAGATCTGGCTCGTCCGTCACGGCGAGTCCACCGCGAACGTCGCAGCAGCCCGTGCGCACGCCGCCGGCGCCGACGTCATCGAGGTCGACCACCGCGACGCCGACGTCCCGCTGAGCCCCCTCGGCGAGGAGCAGTCGCGGGCACTGGGCGCCGAACTCGCCGAGCGCGGGGTCGACGACGTCCCCGTCGTGCTGTGGGTCTCGCCGTACCGCCGCGCGCAGCAGACGATCGGCATCGCGCTCGAGGCCGGCGGGCTCACCGAACCCCCGCGTCGGGTCGACGAGCGCCTGCGCGACCGGGAACTCGGCGTCCTCGACCGGCTCACCCGCAGCGGGTCGGCGAACCTGTACCCGGACGAGGAACAGCGCCGGCAGTGGCTCGGCAAGTACTACCACCGGCCCGCCGGCGGGGAGTCCTGGGTCGACGTGATGCTCCGGCTGCGCACCCTGTTCGCCGACGTCGACCGCATCCAGGACGCCGACCGTCTGGTGATCGCCGCCCACGACGCGGTCGTCATGCTGGCCATGGCCGTGTGCCTGGACCTCGACGAGCCCGAGCTGATGGCCTTCGCCGAGGACCACACCGTCGCCAACGCGTCCCTCACCCGACTCCGACGCGACACCCTCGGCGGGCCGTGGACGCTCGAGGAGTTCTCCGGCACCGGACACCTCGACGAGGACCCGGACGCCGCCGTCACCGAACACGAAGGCCGGAAGGACGACACCCGTGTCTGAGCCGGTCCCCGTCACCCCGAACCTGCTCCGTGCGTGGGCGTTGCCCGAGGTCGGCGGCAGCAAGTACGGCCGTGGCCAGGTGCTCGTCGTCGGCGGAGCCGCGAAGACCCCCGGGGCCGCGATGCTCTCGGCGACCGCAGCCCTCCGTGTCGGCGGTGGGCGGCTGACCCTCGCCGTCGCCGAGAGCGTCGCCCTGCACGTCGCGGTCGCCCTGCCCGAATCCGGGGTGCAGCCGCTCCCCGAGGACGACGGCGGGCACGTGGCCGTCGGTGCGATCCAGGGCCTGGCGGACGACCTCGGATCGGCGGACGCGGTGCTCGTCGGGCCCGGGCTCGACGAACCCGAGGGCAGCCGCGACCTCGTCGCCGGACTCGCCTCGGCGGTGGGCGACGAGACGGTCGTCGTGCTCGACGCCTTCGCGCTCGGCGTCGCCGCCGACCTGGTCGACGAACTCGCGCCGTTGCGTGGCCGACTCGTGATGACGCCGAACTCCGGCGAGGCCGAACGCCTGCTCGGCCGCGACAGCTCCGACGACCACACCGACGCAGCGGAGATCGCCGAGCGCTACGGCGCCGTCGTGTCCCTCGGCGGGGTCGTCGCCGCCCCGGACGGCCGCTCGTGGGCGAAGGGCACCGGTGCCGGCGGCCTCGGCACCAGCGGCAGCGGGGACGTCCTCTCCGGCGCGATCACCGGGCTGCTCGCCCGCGGGGCCGACGTCGCGCAGGCGACCGTGTGGGCGACCCAGGTGCATGCCGCCGCGGGGGACCGGCTGGCGGTGCAGGTCGGGCCGATGGGGTACCTGGCGAGCGAGCTGCTCGGCGAGATCCCGCGCGTCCTGGTCGAGTTCGGCGCCTGACCCGCGCGAGACCACTCACCCGCGGAGCGACTCGACCGCCTTCTCGACCCGCCGCGCGCGCGTCTCCGGTGCCTTCCCCTGCGCCACCGGGTCGACCAGTGCCCGCTGCGGCGACCCGCGCCTGAGGACGGTCGTCGTGAACTCCCTGCGGGCCTCCCGGCTGCTCGACCATGCGACGGGCCTCGATGACCCGGCTGTGTGTCACCTGGCGGAACCGTACAGGCGCACGCGCTGTTCTGCCACCGTTCACCGTTCCAGCACGGACCGGAAACCGGCCGCGTCCACGATCGTCCCGACCGGCGCTCTCAGCCGGACCGGCCCGACGGGTCGGACCCGAACTCGGAAGGCACCCCCGTGCAGTACAAGCGCACCCTCACCGGACTCGCCCTCGCCGCAGCGGCCGTCGTCACCCTCGCCGGCTGCTCGGCCACGAGCTCCGCCTCGACGAGCAGCAGCGACGCGAACTGGAAGACCGCCACCAGCGCCCAGGGCGCTGGCGGCATGGACGCCTTGGCGAAGGCCGCCAAGGCGGAGGGGCAGCTCAACGTCATCGCGCTGCCGCCGACCTGGGCGAACTACGGCAAGATCATCGACCGCTTCACGAAGAAGTACGGCATCAAGATCAACTCCGCGAACCCGAACGGGTCGAGCGCCGACGAGGTCGCCGCCGTGAAGTCGCAGAAGGGCCAGTCGACGGCGCCGGACGTCCTCGACCTGGGCAACGCGGTGCTGCAGCAGAACCTCGGCCTGCTGACGGACTACAAGGTCGCGAACTGGAGCGACATCCCCACGAACCTCAAGGACAAGGACGGCGCCTGGACCCGTGACTACACGGGCCTGATGTCGATCGGGTACGACTCGTCGAAGATCACGGACGCGCCGAAGGACCTGAGCGACCTGCTCGGCTCCGAGTACAAGGGCAAGGTCTCGATCGCCGGTGACCCCACCCAGGCGAACCAGGCCGCCAGCGCGGTCTACCTCGCAGCGCTCGAGAACGGCGGCTCGGCGGACGACATCACCAAGGGCGTCGACTTCTTCGGCAAGCTCAAGCAGGCCGGCAACTTCCAGAACGTGCTGCCGTCGCAGGCCACCGTCGCCTCGGGTGAGACCCCCGTCGTCGTCCAGTGGTCCTACAACAACCTGGCGTGGGGCCCCGCAGCCGGCGCGTCGGGCAACAAGAACTGGAAGACCGTCGTCCCCGAGGGGCAGGCGCTCAGCTCGTACTACTCGCAGGCGATCAACAAGGACGCGCCGCACCCCGCGGCCGCCCGCCTGTGGCAGGAGTACATCGCCAGCCCGGACGCCCAGAACCTGTACCTGCAGGCCGGCGCGTTCCCGTCGACCCTCGCCGCGCTCCAGAAGTCGGGCAAGGTCGACGAGGACGCCCTGCAGGCCGCCGGCGGCGCTCCGAAGGACTCCGTCGAGCTGACCGACGCCCAGGTGACCGCGGCCGCGAAGGTCCTGGCGGCCAAGTGGTCGTCGACGATGGGCTCCTGAGCAGCATGACCACCGCATCGGCCCCCGGGGTCCCGGCCGCCACGCTCGTCACGAGCGAGCAGGCGACCGCAGCCCGCGCGGGAACGCCCGCCGATGCCACCGCCCGCCGCGGCGCCGGACCCCGTGTCCGGCGCCGCGGCGGCATCGCGTGGCTCGGCCTCACCCCCTTCGCGGCGTACGTGCTGCTCTTCCTCGCCGTCCCGGCGGTCATCGCGGTCGGGTCCGGGTTCTTCGACGCGTCGGGCCACCCGACGCTCGCGAACCTCGCCGCGCTGGGCGACCCCAGCGTGTTGCGGGCCTTCGGCGGCTCGTTCGGGCTGTCCGCGGCCTCCGCCGTCATCGGCGCCGTGGTCGGTGCGCTCGTCTGCTGGGCGCTCGCCGCACTCCGACCGGACGGCATCGTCCGGTCGATGATCGACTCCGCCGCCAGCGTGCTGGCCCAGTTCGGCGGCGTGATGCTCGCGTTCGCGTTCATCGCCACGATCGGCACCCAGGGACTCGTCACGGCATGGCTCGTGTCCACGTTCCACTGGGACCTCAACGCCGACGGCGCCTTCCTGTACACGGTGCCCGGTCTGGTGATCCCGTACGTCTACTTCCAGGTGCCGCTGATGGTCCTGACGTTCATGCCCGCCCTGGAGGGCGTCAAGACCCAGTGGGGCGAGGCCGCCGCCACCCTCGGGGCGTCACGTTTCACCTACTGGCGCCGCGTGGCCCTGCCCGTACTCGCCCCGGCGTTCTGTGGTTCGCTCCTGCTGCTGTTCGCGAACGGGTTCTCGTCGTTCGCGACCGCCGCGGCCCTCATCTCGCAGGGCGGCATCGTCCCGCTGACGATCCGCGCGCAGCTCACCAGCGAGACGATCATCGGCCTGCAGAACGTCGCGGGCGTCCTGGCCCTCGGCATGGTCGTCGTGATGGCGGTCGTGATGACGGCGTACTCGCTGCTGCAGCGTCGAGCAGCCCGGTGGCAGCGGTGAGTGCGGGAGCGCCGGCCCGTCCGGCAGGTCCGGCCCGTCCGGCAGGTCCGGCCCGTTCCGCACGCACGTCCCGTCCTGCTCGGACGGGAGGCCCGGCCCGCGCCCCGCGGTTCGGCACGGCTCCGTCACTGGGTACCGCAGCGGTCGTCCTGATCGTCGTCGGACTGGTCTTCGCGGTCCCGCTGGTCGCGCTGCTGCAGTTCACGTTCCGTCAGGGCACCGACGGCAGCCTGACCACGGCGCACTACACGGCCCTCGCCGACCCGGCGAACGCGGGCACCTACCAGCCGGTGTTCGACGGGCTCGGCGCCTCGCTCCTGATCGCGGTCATCGCCGTCGCGATCGTCCTGCTCGTGCTGCTGCCCGCCCAGGTCATCACCGCCCTGCACCACCCGCGGCTCCGACGCATCCTGGAGTTCGTCTGCCTGGTCCCGATCACGGTGCCGGTCGTCGTGCTCGTCGTCGGCTTCGTGCCCGTCTACCAGTTCGTCGCCCAGGTGTTCGGGTCGGGTGCGTGGACGCTGTCCTTCGCCATCGGCATCATCGCGCTGCCGTTCGCCTTCCGCCCGATCTCCGCCGCGATCACCGCGATGGACCTCATCACGCTGACCGAGGCCGCCCGGTCGCTCGGTGCCTCGTGGTGGACGGTGACCTGGCGGGTGCTCCTGCCGAACCTGCGGCGGGGCATCCTCGCCGCGTGCTTCCTCACGATCACGGTCGTCCTGGGCGAGTACACCCTGGCGTCGTTCCTCTCCCGCACCACCTTCCAGACCGCGCTGCTGCTCGTGCAGGGCACCGACCCGTACGTCGCCGCGATCTTCTCGCTCGGCGCCCTGGTGTTCGGCTTCCTGCTGCTCGTCGCCATCGGCCGGATCGGGCAGCGCCGCACGCGCGTCCGTCGTCCCCACCCCAAGGACCCCGCATGACCACCACCGCTCCCACCGCACCCGCCGCCCCCGCGTCCCTGTCCGGCGCCGGCGCCGTCGTCGAGCTCGACGCCGTCGAGAAACGCTACGGCACCCACCGGGCACTCGCGGGGCTGTCCCTCCGCGTCGAGCCGGGCGAGTTCCTGTCGCTCCTCGGACCCTCCGGCTGCGGCAAGACGACCGCACTCCGGGCGCTCGCCGGGCTCGAGGCGATCGACGCCGGCGCCATCCGCATCGACGGCGAGGACGTGGCGAACACGCCCGCGAACAAGCGCGACATGGGGATGGTCTTCCAGCAGTACTCGCTGTTCCCGCACATGACGGTGCGGCAGAACGTGGCGTTCGGGCTCGAGATGCGCAAGGTGCCGTCGTCCGAGCGGAAGTCCCGGGTCGTCGACGCGCTCGACATGGTGCACCTCGCCGACTTCGCCGACCGGTTCCCGCACCAGCTCTCCGGTGGCCAGCAGCAGCGTGTGGCACTCGCCCGTGCGCTCGTCACCCGCCCCCGCGTGCTGCTCCTCGACGAGCCGCTCTCCGCCCTCGACGCCAAGGTGCGGGTGTCCCTCCGCGAGGAGATCCGCCGCATCCAGAGCGACCTCGGCATCACGACGGTGTTCGTCACACACGACCAGGAGGAGGCGCTCGCCGTCTCCGACCGGATCGCGGTGATGAACGCCGGCGACATCGAGCAGATCGGCACGCCCGAGGAGCTCTACCGCTCGCCGTCGTCGGCGTTCACGGCGGACTTCGTCGGCCAGTCGAACCGGCTCGGCGGGGACCTGCGCGGCGGCGACGTGTTCGTCTACGGCTTCCGGGTGCCCGCGCTCGACCTCACGGTGGCGGACGGCCCGGTGCTGGCGTACGTCCGACCGGAGGACATCGCGTTCGCTGCCGAGGGCGTCACCGGACGGGTCGTCTCGTCGAGCTTCCTCGGGTCGATCCGGCGCACCACCGTCCGGCTCGACGACGACACCATCGTCACGGTCCAGCACGAGGTCGGCGACCGACGTGTGTCCGGCGACTCCGTCGCGGTCCGGTTGCTCGGTGCCCCGGTGGCCGTCGCGCCCGTCTCCTGACCGCAGGAGGCGGGGCGGACGCGGGTCGGGCCTCCCGTCCGGTCAGCGCTCGAAGCGCGCCGCGACCTCGTCCGCCAGGGCCGCGTCGACCCGTCGGCGCATGTTCTCCGGCATGTCCGGGAGGCTCGTGACCGGTGCCCAGAACGCCTCGGTGTTCTCGCCGTCGGCCGGGTACGGGTCCCCGGAGACCCAGCGGCAGGCGAAGACGAGGTCCATGTACTGGGCGCGGTCGCCGTTCGGGTAGGTCATCGGCTCCAGCGTCTGCACCCAGGCCAGGCGTTCGGCGACAGCGACGACGTCGGCCTCCTCGAGGACCTCGCGCTCGGCGGCGACGGCGGCTTCCTCGCCCGGGTCGACGATGCCGGTGACCGGGGTCAGCGCGCCGTTGTCGGCACGGCGGACCACCAGGAGTTCGCGGTCGTCGCCCTCGCCGCGGGTGACGACCGCGGTGACGCCGGTCAGCCAGAGCAGCTCGGTGCCGACCTTCTCGCGCAGGGACAGGACGAAGTCGGGGGTGGGCATGCCGCCACGCTACCGGGCTCGGCCGGCGGGTCGGCCCCCTGTCGTCGACTGGTCATGACCAGTAGACTGCGCTCGTGGAGATCATCATCCTGCCCACTCCGGCGGAGGTCGGTCGCGTCGCCGCGGCCAAGATCGCGTCGGTCGTCACGGAGAAGCCGTCCGCGGTCGTCGGACTCGCCACGGGGTCGAGCCCCGAAGGCATCTACGCCGACCTGCGTCGTCGCGTCGAGGCCGGCGAGCTGTCGTTCGCGCAGGCCCGCGGGTTCGCGCTCGACGAGTACGTCGGCATCCCGCTCGAGCACCCGGAGTCGTACGCCAGCGTCATCGCCCGCGACGTCGTCGGACCGCTCGGCTTCGACCCCAGCCGGGTCCGCGTGCCGGACGGGCGCGCCGGGGACCTGGCGTTCGCCGCGAAGGAGTACGACGCCGCGATCCGTGCCGCCGGCGGGGTCGACGTGCAGATCCTCGGCATCGGCGCGAACGGGCACATCGGGTTCAACGAGCCGACGTCCTCGTTCGCGTCCCGCACCCGCATCAAGACCCTGGCACCGTCCACGCGAGAGGCGAACGCCCGCTTCTTCGACTCGCCCGACCAGGTGCCGACGCACTGCATGACGCAGGGGCTCGGCACGATCCTCGAGGCCCGCGAGCTCGTCCTCGTCGCGCAGGGCTCGGCGAAGGCGGACGCGATCGCCGCCGCGGTCGAGGGGCCGCTGTCGTCCTTCGTGCCCGGCTCCGCGCTGCAGCTGCACGAGCACGCCACGGTCGTCGTCGACGAGGAAGCGGCCGCGGGCCTCCGTCTCGCTGACTACTACCGCTACACGTACGCCAACAAGCCGACCTGGCAGCGCTTCGAGTAGGGGTCAGCGGGCGGCGGCCAGGCGGGACAAGCCCTCGCGGAGGGTGTCCTCGGAGCAGCCGAAGTTGAGCCGGGCGTGGCCGATGCCCTGGCGGCCGAAGTCCCGCCCGTTCGACAGCGCCACCTTGGCCTCGTCGACGAGGCGTAGGGCGGGGTCGTCGCCCCACGGCAGCGCGCGCAGGTCGAGCCACGCCAGGTACGACGCCTGCGGCTGCCGGTACCCCGCGCCGGGCAGCGCCGCGCCGAGCTCCTCGGCCAGGATCCGCCGGTTCGTGGCCAGCTCGGCGAGCAGGGACGCCAACCAGGGCCCGCCCTCCGAGAACGCGGCGACGCTCGCGGTGTAGCCGAGGATCCCGGTGCGCTCGACGACCTCGGTCGGCATCCCGTCGAACCACGCCCGAGCCCGGTCCGAGGCGCCGATCATCAGGGCGCACTTCGTCCCGGCCGTGTTCCACGCCTTGCTGGCACTCGTCAAGGCCACCCCGAGGGTCGCGGCCTCCGGGCAGCAGTCGAGGAACGGCGTGAAGGTCGCGTCGGCGTGCACGAGCGGCGCGTGGATCTCGTCCGACACCACGACCGCGTCCCACTCCGCCGCCAGCCGGGCCAGCGCCACCAGCGACTGCCGGTCGTGCACCAGGCCGAGGGGGTTGTGCGGGTTGCAGAGCAGCACCGTCCGGGCACCCTCGGCGAAGGCCTGCCGGACGCCGTCCAGGTCCATCCGCCACCCGGCCGTCGTGTCGTACGGGTCGGCGATGCCCGCCGGGGCCAGGAGCGGCACCTCGGTCACGGAGCCGCCGGCCTCGGTCACGTAGTCCCAGAACGGCGGGTAGACCGGCGGCATGACGACGACCTGGTCGCCGGGCTCGATCACCCGGCGGAGCGTCTCGACCGCCGCGACCGAGACGTCCGTCGTGGTCCGCACCAGGTCCGGGTCGACCGCCCAGTCCCACCGGTCGGCGGCGAAGTCGGCGAAGGCCTCGGGCAGCGCCCGGCTGTGGCCGACGTAGCCGGTGTCCCCGTCGGTGACCGCGCGCACCAGGGCGTCCCGCACGGGTTCGGCGAGGGCGCAGTCCATCTCCGCGACGAACATCGGCAGCACGTCCGCGCCGTACACGGTGTACTTCTCGCTCGTGCGGGTCCGGCGGGCATCGAACAGCGAGACCATGACGCTCATGCGGGTCATCCTCGCAGTCCGGACGGCCGCCGACCAGGGGCAGCGGCACACCCGCCTCGCCGAACGGACCGGGCGTGCGGGCGACCACGACGTGAACACCACCCGACCGCTCCGTGACACCGCGTGCGTCCCCCGTGCGAGGGGGCTACCGTCGCCCTCGTGAACCGCTCCCGCGTGCACCGACGCCCGCCCTTCCGTCCGGTCCCGCTCGCCGCAGCGGCCACGATCGCCGCGCTGCTCGGCACCGGGGTGGTCGCGGTGCCGGCCACCGCCGCCACCGCGACCGGTGCTGCGGGGGTGACCACGGCCTCCCGGCCGGTCACCGACCCCGCCGCCTCCGTCGACCCGTTCATCGGGACCAGCCACGACGGCAACACCTGGCCCGGCGCGACCGCGCCCTTCGGGATGATGCAGTGGAGCCCGACCGGCACGAAGGGCGACCAGACCTCGACCCCGGTCGCGAACGGCTACTCGTACGACGTGAACCGCCTGCGCGGCTTCAGCCTCACCCACCTCAACGGCGCCGGCTGCGCCCCGGGCGCCGCGGGTGACGTCCCGATCATGCCGATCACCACGGCCGTGACCACCTCGCCCTCCGCCGACACCACGGACGCGGTCTACGCCGCCGGCTACTCCCACGACCAGGAGTCCGCCAGCCCCGGCCGCTACTCCGTCCAGCTCGACAACGGCGTCCGCACCGACCTCGCCGTCTCGACCCGCGCCGGCATCGGCGAGTTCGCGTTCCCGGCCGGGCAGGCCGCGAACCTGCTGTTCCGCACCTCGAACTCGATCAACGGCAGCGAGTCCGCCGACACCCGCGTCGACGCCCGCACCCGCACGGTGAGCGGCAGCGTCCTGACCGGCGGGTTCTGCAGCCGCCGCGCGAACGGCGGCGGCGCCACCAACCCCGACCGCCGCAGCTACTACCGCCTGTACTTCACGGCCACCTTCGACCGCGACTTCACGACGACCGGCACCTGGAAGGACGGGACCGTCCAGCCGGGAGGCACGCACGCCTCCGGTGGGGAGGGGTACCTCACCGGCGCCGACCGTGCCGGACGCGGCTCCGGCGCGTGGATCGGCTTCGACGCGCGTCACGGCGCCACCGTGCATGCCCGGATCGGCATCTCGTACGTCAGCGCCGCGGGCGCAGTCGCGAACCGGGACGCCGAGGTGCGGAAGCACGCGAGCGTGGCCAGCGTGGCGGCGGCGACCCGAGCCTCCTGGAACCGCGAACTGTCGCGCATCCGGGTCGGTGGCGGCACCGCGGACCGGACCACGCAGCTGTACACGTCGGTGTACCACGCGCTCATGCAGCCGAACACGCTGAACGACCGCGACGGCCGGTACCTCGGCTCGGACATGCGAGTGCACCGCATCGACCGCGGGCACCGCGCCGTCTACGGCACGTACTCCGGCTGGGACCAGTACCGGGCACAGATCCAGCTGCTCGCCCTGCTGCGGCCTGACGTCGCCGGCGACATGGCCCAGTCGATGCTGCGGTTCGCGCAGCAGAACGGTGGCATCTGGGACCGGTGGCTGCACCTCGGAGCGCCGACCCACGTGATGACCGGTGACCCCTCCGCGGCGACGCTCGCCACCTGGTACGCCATGGGGGTCCGCAACTTCGACGTCCGTGCCGCCTACCAGTCGCTCCGGAAGCAGGCGACCGTGCAGAACGCCGATGCCCTCAGCGACATCGGGTGCCCGGGGCAGTGCCTGGCGCAACGGCCGGGCCTCGACCAGTACCTGCAGCGGCAGTACGCGGCGAACGACGACTGCCACTGCTGGGGCGGTGCCGCCGAGACGCTCGAGGACTCGATCTCCGACAGCGCCCTCGGCTCGTGGGCCTCATCGCTGGGGCTGCGGTCCGACGCCCGGATGTTCGCCGCCCGTGGCACCTACTGGAAGAACACGTTCAACCCGGCCGTCGGGTACCAGGCAGCACGGCAGGCCGACGGGTCGTGGACGCCCGGGTGGGCACCGTCGACCGGGGTCGGCTTCGCGCAGGGGACCAGTGCGCAGTACACCTGGCTCGTGCCGCAGGACGTCAGCGGCCTGTCCGCTGCCCTCGGTGGTGACGCGGCTGCGGTCGCACGCCTCGATGCCTTCTTCCACGACGCGTCCGGTGCCTTCGCGGTGACCGGCGGCGACGCGACGAAGTTCGACCCGACCAACGAGCCCGACATCCACACCCCGTGGATGTACAACGCACTCGGCCAGCCGTGGAAGACGCAGGAGACCGTCCGCCGGGTCGTCGACGACGCCTACGGCACCGGGCCGAGCGGACTGCCCGGCAACGACGACCTGGGCACGATGAGCGCCTGGTACGTGTTCGCCTCGATCGGGCTCTACCCGCAGACGCCGGGACGGGCCGAGATGCTCATCGGCAGCCCGACGTTCAGCACGGTCGACATCCGGCGGGCGACCGGGCAGCGGATCGTCATCCGGTCCTCCGGCACCGACCAGTACGTGCAGGGTGCGCGGCTCGACCGCCGGACGCTGACGGGGTCGTGGGTGCCGGCGTCCTTCGTGAACCGGGGTGGCACGCTGTCGCTCCGGGTCGGGGCGACGCCCGACACCGAGTGGGCGACCGCACCGCGGGACCGGCCGCAGGACCGGTAGGCGCCGGCGGCCGGGTCCGTGTGCGAGCATGCCGCCATGCGGAGCCACCACGTCAGTCAGGTCATCCCGGCGGCGCCGGAGGCCGTCTACGAGTACGCGTCGAACGTGGACAACCTGCCGGAGTGGGCGGCCGGCCTCGCCCAGGGCGCCGTCGTCCGGGACGGGGACGAGCTGCTGGTCGACTCCCCGATGGGGCGGGTCGCGGTCCGGTTCGTCGAGCGGAACCACTTCGGCGTCCTTGACCACGACGTGACCCTGCCGTCCGGGACCGTGGTGCGGAACGCCGTCCGCGTGATCGGACATCCCGACGGCGCAGAGGTGGTCTTCACCGTCCGACAGATCGAACTCGACGACGCCGCGTTCGCGCGGGACGTCGAGGCGGTCGCCGCCGACCTCGAGCGACTCGCACAGTGCGTCCGCCGCAGGCCCGGCGCCTGAAGTGCGGCCTGCGCGCTGATCCTGCGGACCGCGCGCTGGCCCTGCGCCAAGCGCTAGTGTCCGTGCCATGCAGCATCGCCGCCCCACCGCCCTGATCGGGATCGTCCTCGTCGTGTGCGGGGCCGTGATGCTCGTCGTCGGCGGCGTCAGCAACGCGAACACCCCGGCGGGGGACGCGAACATCGGTGCCGGTGCGTGGTTCGTCGGCGGGATGGTCGTCGTCCTGGTCGGACTCGTCGTCTGGGCGGTCCAGGGCGTCCTCGCGCAACGCCGGGCAGCGCGCAGCCAGGGTCGCTAGTCCCCGGCCGACCGGCCAGTCCTCCGCGCCCGCTGAGCGCCCTCGCCGACCGCCGGGTCCGAGGCTCCGGAGACTTCCCACAGGAGTGCTCCGCCGGGTCCGAACGCTCCCTAGGCTCCCGCTGTCAGACGACCGTCTGACGAAAGCCGACGACGAGCCGACGAGGACCCGATGAGCGCTGAGACCCCCGTGACCCCCGCGATCCCCACCACGACCACCGAGCACTGGACCGAGGGCGTGCCGCGCACCGCCGTCGACGCCCTGCTCCGCCCGGGCGGCCTGGCCGTCGTGCCGACCAAGGTCGGCTACATCCTGATGACCACCGACCGCGCCGGCCTCGAGCGCAAGTTCGACGCGAAGCAGCGAAACCGCAACAAGCCCGGCGTGGTGCTCGTCAGCTCACTCGAGATGCTCCGCTCGATCGCCCAGCTCACCCCCGAGATCGACGCCCTGTACCAGCGGTGCTGGGACGAGGACGTCCTGCTCGGCTGCATCCTGCCGTGGAGCGACGCCGGACGAGCAGCGCTGCCCGAGGACGGTTCCGACGAGCTCATGACGGACACCCGGGGCACGTCCTGCTTCGTGATCAAGTTCGGCGTCCCCGGTGAACTCGCCGCCCGCGAGCTCTGGACGCAGCACGGCCGCTTCGCGTTCGCCAGTTCCGCCAACCCGTCGGGGACCGGCAACCGCGGTGTCGTCGCCGGCATCGGCGAGCGGATCGCCGAGTCCGCCGACGTCGTCATCGAGGCCGACGACTACGTGGCCTCGATCCAGCCGGAGGCGACCGCCGAGACCCGCTACGAACAGGGCGTGATGGTCTCGATGGTGGACGCGGCCGGTGTGCTCGTGCCGCAGCAGGACGGCCAGCGCTCGGTGACCCCGGCGCCGACGCTGATCCGGAAGGGCCTGGCCGTCGACCGGATCATGGGCCTGCTCGCCGACACGTTCACGAGCTGGGACTACCGGCAGGGCGAGTACTACTGATCGAGCGGCTGCCCGGCGCCCCACACCCGGAGCACGTCGAGCGCCGGTGACAGCGCGACCAGGTCCGCCGCGAACCCGGGCGCGAGCCGTCCGAACCGGTCGCCGAGTCCGATCGCCCGGGCCGGCACGCTGGTCAGGGCCGCCACGGCGTCGGGCAGCGACTGCCCGGTGAGCCGCACGGCGTTCCGCAGCGCGACGTCCTGCGTCAGCGTGGAGCCGGCGATCGTGTCCGTCCCGGTGACGTGCGCGACACCGTCCGTCACGGTGACGTCGAGCGACCCGAGTCGGTAGGGGCCGTCGGCAGCGCCGGCGGCCCCCATCGCGTCGGTGATGAGGGCGATCCGGCCGGGGGTGGCGCGGAACAGCGTGCGTGCGGCAGCCGGGTGCACGTGCACGCCGTCGAGGATGAGTTCGAGGGTCACCCGCTCGTCCTCGACGGCGGCACCGATCGGCCCGGGGCGGCGGTGGTGCAGCCCCGGCATCGCGTTGAACGCGTGCGTCAGGACGGTCGCGCCGGCGTCGAACGCGGCGCGCGCCTGCTCGTAGGTGCCGACGGTGTGCCCGACCGCGACGGTCACCCCGGCCTCGACGAACCGGCGGACGGCCTCGAGTGCACCGGGCAGCTCGGGCGCGATCGTCACCTGGCGGATCACGCCCTCGCCTGCGGCGAGCAGTGCCTCGACGGCGGCGGGTGTCGGAGCCACGAGGAAGTCCTCGTTGTGGGCACCCTTGTTGTCCGGCGACAGGAACGGCCCCTCGAGGTGCGCCCCGAGCAGCAGTGGATCAGTCGCCATCACGTCGCGGATCCGCCCGAGCGAGCGCACCAGGTCCGGCACCGGGTTCGCCACCAGGCTCACGACCGAGCGGGTGGTCCCGTGCGCCCGGTGGGCTGCCAGGGCCGCGCTGAAGTCGTCGTCCTCGTACGCCTGGGTCGCCCCGCCGTGTCCGTGCAGGTCGACGAATCCGGGCACCAGGGTCGCGTCGCCGAGGTCGACGACCTCGTCCGCGTCCGGTGCGACGCCCGTCCCGGCCTGGAGGATCGTTTCTCCGCCGACGAGCACCCACCCGTCCCGCACGGGGCCGGCCCCGTCGACCAGGCGGGCGGCGCGGACCAGGGTGGTGCGGGCCTCCAGGTCGTCTGGTCGACCCGCGTCGGACGGACGGCCGACGTCGGACGGGAGGCGCGCGTCGCTCATGCGGTCTCCCGCCGGGCCGTGACGATCCCGCTGACGGCGGCCACGACGACGAAGACGAGTCCGACGGCCGGGTGACCGAGCGAGATCCAGGTGGCGCCGGCCGCGATGACGAGGGCGACCTCGACGATGGTCTTGCCGACCACGTCGGTCTCGATCGGCGAGCGCGGCGAGCGGAAGAAGTACCAGACCACCGCGGCGAACAGCGGTGCGCCGACGATGAAGAACAGCGCCGGGAACGGGTACGGCCAGGTCAGGTACCCCCAGTACGCCAGAGACAGCAGGCCGAAGGCGCAGACGAGGAACCGGACGACGCTCCACACGTCGATCCGTCGCTGCGGACCGGCGGGAGCCACCGGGAGGTGGTCGTCACCGGGATCGATCGGGCTGCGGGGTGCGTCGCGCATGACCGGCCCTACTTGAAGATGATCGTGCGCGCACCGTCGAGGAGCACACGGTCCTCGGCGATCCAGCGCACGGCCTGGGTCAGGGTGCGGGACTCCTCGTCCTGCCCGATCGACACGAGCTCGGCGGGTTCCTTCGTGTGGTCCACGCGGACGACGTTCTGTTCGATGATCGGCCCCTCGTCCAGGTCGCTCGTGACGAAGTGCGCGGTGGCACCGATGAGCTTGACGCCACGGGCGTGCGCCTGCCGGTACGGGTTCGCGCCCTTGAAGCCCGGCAGGAACGAGTGGTGGATGTTCACCGCACGACCGGCCAGGGCAGCGCAGAGCTCGGGGGAGAGGATCTGCATGTACCGGGCGAGGACGACGAGCTCGATGTCGTGCTCGTCCACCGCCTCGAGGATCCGGCGCTCCATGGCGGCCTTCGACTCGGCGTCGGTGACGGGCCGGTGCTCGAACGGCACCGAGTAGAACGACGCCAGCTCGGCCAGGTCCGGGTGGTTCGCCAGCACCAGGGGCACGTCGATCGGCAGCTGGCCGCCGCGCTGCCGGTAGAGCAGGTCGTTCAGGCAGTGCCCGGCCTTCGACACGAGCACGAGGGTCCGCATCGGACGACCGACGACGTCGAGCTGGACGCGCATGCCGTAGCGCTCGACGACCGGCGCCAGGGACTCCTGGAAGGTCTGCCGGTCGACGGGTGCCATCACCTGCAGGCGCATGAAGAACGTGTTCGTGTCGGCGCTCGAGAACTGCTGCGACTCGGTGATGTTGCCCTCGGCCGCGACCACGGCTCCGGACACGGCGTGCACGATCCCCGGCTGGTCGTCGCAGACCAGCGTGAGGGTCCAGTGCGTGGGGTTCTCGGGCGTCGGGTCGGTCACCGGTTCAGGGTACCGGGGCGTCGACCGGGTCGCTGGCGTCGCCGAGCAGCGGGCGCAGGGTCGCGACGAGGGCGGCGCTGCCGTCGGGGTCGTCGCCGAACCACCGGTTGCTGGCGTGCACGACCGGGTACGCCTGCGCCAGCAGGTCGCGGCCCGCCGGGGTCAGTCGGATCCGGGAGAGCCGGCCGCGTCCCCGCTCCGTGCCCCGGTCGAGCAGCCCGCGCTCGCCGAGTCCGGTGACGAGCGGCGTCATGCTCTGCGGTCGGACGCCCACCGCTCGCGCGAGGTCCGCCTGGCTGAGCCCGTCGGCCGCGGCGAGCTGCACGAGGACGCCGAACTCGACCGGGGTCAGGTCGAGCGGGTCCAGTTCGGCCGCCAGGCGTCGGGCGAGTTCGCGGGCGGCCCGGATCACGGTCCACGCGGCGATGGCGTCGACGTCGTCTCGCGTCGCTGAGAACTCCCGGGGCACACGACGATCGTACGGCGTACCGTTCGGTATCAGATAGCTGATACCAAACGCTGCGGGTCCGGCCCACACCACCAGGAGGAACCATGCGCGACACCATCGCAGTCACCGGCGCGACCGGCGACGTCGGCGGCAAGACCATCGAGATGCTGCACGCCGCCGGCGCTGACGTCCGTGCCGTCGTCCGCCGCCCCGACCAGGTCCGGGCCTTCCAGGGCCGCGGCATCGACGCCCGCCTCGCCGACCTGGACGACGGCGAGGCCCTGACCAGCGCACTCCAGGGCGTCGACCAGCTGTTCATCGTCACCGCCGCCACCGAACGCCAGGCGGAGCACGGCATCACCGCCGTCCACGCCGCCCGTGCCGCCGGGGTCCGCGCGATCGTCCAGCTCTCCGGCGGGGACACGGCGGAACACTCGCCGATGCCCTGGGCCAGCGCCATCTGGCGGATCGACCGGGCCGTCCGGGCGAGCGGCCTGGAACGCACGATCCTGCACCCGTCCGGCTTCATGACGAACCTGGTCCCCTCCGGACCCGCGATCCGCCGCGGGGTCTTCCCACAGACGATGGGCGACGGCGTCATCGGCTGGATCGACACGCTCGACATCGCCCGCGTCGCCAGCACGGTCCTGCAGGGCGGGGTCCACCACGGCGACGAGCCCGTCCTGACCGGGCCGGAACTGCTCGACGGCCGCGGTGTCGCCCGGGAACTCAGCAGCGGACTCGGCCGGCCCGTGCGCTACCTGCACCTGCCGAGTCGGGTCTTCGGCGGCATGCTGCGTCTGACCGGCATGCCCGCCTGGCAGGCCGAGGGGCTCCGGCAGCAGTTCGGCGTGGTCGCGCGTCGGGGGCTCGACGGGGTCGACGTGCTCACGCACGAGGTCGAGCGGATCACCGGCAACGCGGCGACCCCGCTCTCCGGGTGGGCGCGGGCACACCGGCGGGAGCTGCTGGGGCGGTGACCCGCCGGTTGCGGGACCGGGAGAGGACGGACGGGAGGCCCGTGGCGGCCGTGCTGCGTGCCTCCCGTCCGGCAGACGCACCGGCGAGCAGCGCCGTCAGCGTGCGGAGATCGTGACGACCAGGTGCTCCTGCACGTACCCGAGCCAGTCGTAGACGTCCCGCAGCCCGACGCTGCCGTCGTCCCCGTCCAGCCCGTTGTCCGCCGTCGCACGGTCGACGATCCCCAGCCGGTCCGCGATCGTCAGCCGCAGGTCCGTCAGCGACCGGAGCCACGCCTGCTCGTCCGACCGGCTCAGTGCGCCCTCGCGGGCGCCCGTCAGCCACTCGTGGACGACGGCCGCGTTCGCGGACTTGGCGGTGCGCAGGTCCTCCTGCGTGTAGCGGCGGAACTCGGCGCTGGCCTCGTCGTCCTCGGGGTAGGCGTCCGGGAACATCCGGACCGCCACCGGGTCCGTCGCCAGGTCGTGGTCCAGGACCTGGCGCAGCTGCTCGACCAGCGAGGTGAGGACGGCGCGCTCGCCGGCGGCCAGTCCGAGGTGCACGCCGTCGGCGCGGCGGACGAAGGGGATCACGCGGCGGGGGCCCGGTCGACGGTCGCCTGCAGGCCGTAGCCGTGCATGGCCTCCACATGGCGTTCCATCTCCTCGCGGTGGCCGGTCGCGACGATCGCCCGGCCGTCGGAGTCGACCTGGTGCATCAGCCGCTCGGCCTTCGCGCGCGGGAACCCGAAGTAGGACTCGAAGACGTAGGTGACGTACGACATCAGGTTGACCGGGTCGTCCCACACCACGGTCGTCCACGGGACGTCCGCGCGTACCGAGGTCCGCTCGTCGACGTCCGGACTCAGCATGGTCATGGAGTCAAGGGTGACACGAACCGGTGGCCTCGGTACGATCGAGGGGTCGCGACTGGCGTTGGATGGGTCACCATCGGGAAGCGACACCTGACACGGTGCGCGGCCGTACGCCTGGGCCGCAACCAATCGTCCACCCCGTCGTGCGTCTGCCCGGCGGTGTCGCGCTCCGGCGCGCCAGACAACGAGGAGTCCCGTGTCCATCACCGACCTGTCGCCCGCAGCGACCCAGTCGTCCTTCAACGCCCCCCTCTCCGAGGTCGACCCGGAGATCGCCGCCGTCCTGCAGCAGGAGCTCGGGCGTCAGCGCGACTTCCTCGAGATGATCGCCTCCGAGAACTTCGTGCCGCGCGCGATCCTCGAGTCGCAGGGCTCCGTCCTGACCAACAAGTACGCCGAGGGCTACCCCGGCAAGCGCTACTACGGCGGCTGCGAGTACGTCGACGTCGCCGAGCAGCTCGCGATCGACCGTGCGAAGGCGCTGTTCGGTGCCGCGTACGCCAACGTCCAGCCGCACTCCGGCGCGACCGCGAACGCCGCCGTCCTGCACGCCATCGCCTCGGCCGGGGACACCATCCTGGGCCTCGAGCTCGCCCACGGTGGTCACCTCACCCACGGCATGAAGCTGAACTTCTCCGGCCGGATCTACAACGCCGTCTCGTACGGCGTCGACCCGGAGACCTTCGAGGTCGACTACGACGACATCCGCGCCAAGGCCATCGAGCACCAGCCGAAGGTCCTCATCGCCGGCTGGTCGGCGTACCCGCGCCAGCTGGACTTCGCGAAGTTCCGTGAGATCGCGGACGAGGTCGGCGCCAAGCTCTGGGTCGACATGGCGCACTTCGCCGGTCTCGTCGCCGCGGGCCTGCACCCGTCGCCCGTCCCGCACGCACACGTCGTCTCCTCGACCGTGCACAAGACCCTCGCCGGCCCCCGCTCGGGCATCATCCTGTCCAACGACGAGACGCTGTTCAAGAAGCTCAACTCGGCCGTCTTCCCGGGGCAGCAGGGTGGCCCGCTCATGCACGTCATCGCGGCGAAGGCCACCGCGTTCCTGCTCGCCGGCACCCCGGAGTTCAAGGACCGCCAGGAGCGCACCATCCGCGGCGCCCAGGCCCTCGCGGCCCGTCTGACCCAGCCCGACGCCAAGGGCGCGGGCATCGACGTCCTCACCGGCGGTACCGACGTGCACCTGGTGCTCGTCGACCTGCGCGAGTCCGAGGTCGACGGCAAGCAGGCCGAGGACCTCCTGCACGAGGTCGGCATCACCGTGAACCGCAACTCGGTGCCGTTCGACCCGCGTCCGCCGATGGTCACCTCGGGTGTCCGCATCGGCACCTCGGCGCTGGCGACCCGCGGGTTCGGCGACGCCGAGTTCGCCGAGGTCGCGGACATCATCGCGCTGACGCTGATGCCGAACCCCGACGTGGCAGCACTCTCGGCCCGGGTGAAGACCCTGACCGACGCGTTCCCGCTCTACGCGTGAGCGACACGACGGTCCCCCTGCCCGCCGAGCGGTGGGCAGGGGAGGGCTCCGCCGTGCGCATCGACGGCACCGCCCTCGCGGCCCGGACGCTCGACGACCTGAAGGTCCGCATCGACCGGCTGCACGACCACGGCTTCCGGCCCGGCCTCGGCACGATCATGGTCGGACAGAACCCCGGCTCGGTGTCCTACGTCGCCGGCAAGCACCGCGACTCGGCGCAGATCGGCCTCGACTCGATCCGCATCGACCTGCCGGAGACCGCCAGTGCCGCGGACATCCGCGGAGCGATCCTGCAGATGAACGACGACCCCCGGGTCACCGCGTTCATCGTGCAGCTCCCGCTGCCGCAGGGCATCGACCCGATCCCGATGCTCGAGCTGATGCACCCCGCGAAGGACGCTGACGGCCTGCACCCGACGAACCTCGGCGAGCTCGTGCTCGCCGTCCCCGGTGGTGCCGGCACGATCGACGCCCCGCTGCCGTGCACCCCGCGCGGCATCGTCGCGATGCTCGAGGCGTACGACATCCCGATCCGGGGCCAGCACGTCACGATCATCGGCCAGGGTCTGACCGTGGGCCGGCCGCTCGGACTGCTGCTCACCCGCCTCGAGGCCACCGCGACGCTCACGCACTCGCTCACCGAGGACGTCGCCGCCGAGTGCCGCCGTGCCGACATCATCGTCGCGGCCGCCGGGGTCGCCGGGCTGGTGCAGCCGGACTGGGTGAAGCCGGGCGCGGCGGTCATCGACGTGGGAATCAGTCGCGTGCTCGACGAGGGCACGGGCAAGGCCAAGCTCCGCGGCGACGTGGACCCTGCGGTCGCCTCGGTCGCCGGGTTCCTCTCGCCGACGCCGGGTGGTGTCGGTCCGATGACCCGCGCGATGCTCATGAAGAACGTCGTCGAGGCGGCGGAGCGACACCTGCACTAGCCGCGCTGCCGTGCCGAGTCGGGTCCGCCAGGCCGAGCCTCGGCCGTGCGGACAGGATGCGGCGCACGTGCGCCGAGTCGGGTCCTCGTGGCCGAGCCTCGGTTGGCGCGGCGGCCGGGAGGCGCGGCGCGCGCCGACGACGGCGGCGCCGGACGGCGCGTGGTGCCGTCGGCACCCGCAGAACCGCAACCGCCTCGCGCCACGGTTTCCCGTGGTGCGAGGCGGTTGCTGTTGTGCGTAGGCGCAGGCGCGGCCGGTGGCCGAGCCTCGCCCTGCGCGGCGCGGCGCTGGCCGCCGGCGTCGAGCCCGCCAGGCCGAGCCTCGGCCGGCGCGGCGGCCGGGAGGCGCGGCGCGCGCCGACGACGGCGGCGCCGGACGGCGCGTGGTGCCGTTGGCACCCGCAGAACCGCAACCGCCTCGCGCCACGGTTTCCCGTGGTGCGAGGCGGTTGCGGTTGTGCGTAGTCGCGGCAGTCGCGGCGCGCTACGCGCTACGCGCTACGCGTCGCGGCGCGCGCCCTGCGCCGCGCGCACCGTGAACACGGACGGCTCGCGGTACCCGGCCGAGGTGAAGGCGGCGGTGACGGCCGCGGTGATCCGGTCACGGGCCTCCCGGTCGACGAGCGCGATGGCCGCGCCACCGAACCCGCCACCGGTCATGCGCGCGCCGACGGCTCCGTGCTCGACGGCGGTCGACACCGCCAGGTCGAGCTCCGGCACCGAGATCTCGAAGTCGTCGCGCATCGACTCGTGCGAGGCGACGAGCAACGAGCCGATCGCCCGGGGCCCCTGCTCGCGCAGCGTCCGGACGGTGTCGAGGACGCGCTGGTCCTCAGTGACGATGTGCCGCACCCGACGGAAGGTCTCGTCGTCGAGCAGCTCCTGGGCACGCGGCAGATCGTCGACCGACACGTCGCGGAGGGCCGGGACACCGAGCACCTCGGCGCCCTTCTCGCACGAGTCACGACGGGCCTTGTACCCGCCGGTCGCGTGGGCGTGCTCGACGCGGGTGTCGACGACCAGGATCTCGAGGCCGTTGGCCTCGAGCGCCAGGTCCACCACGGCGGTGTCGAGCGTGCGGCAGTCGAGGAACACGACGGCGTCCTGCTCACCGAGCAGCGACGCGGACTGGTCCATGATGCCGGTCGGGGCGCCGACGGCGTGGTTCTCGGAGTACTGGCCGACGCGGGCCAGGGTCTTCCGGTCGAGTCCGAGCTCCCACAGGTCGGTGAACGCCAGGGCGACACCGCACTCGATCGCGGCACTCGACGACAGTCCGGCGCCGACCGGCACGTCCGAGTCGATGAAGACGTCGAAGCCGGTGCGGCCGGAGAGATCCGCGCCGGCCTGCTCGCGGAGTGCCCAGGCGATGCCGAAGACGTACGCCGACCAGCCGTCCATCCGGGCGGGGTCGAGGTCGTCGAGGGACAGCGACACCGGGCCGCCCTCCGGGTCGAACGACGACGCGACGCGGATCAGCCGGTCCTGGCGCGGCGCGATGTCCGACGTGGTGCGGCGGTCGATCGCGAAGGGCAGCACGTACCCGTCGTTGTAGTCGGTGTGCTCACCGATCAGGTTGACGCGGCCGGGGGCGGAGTACCGCACCGCCGGCTCGTACCCGAACACCTGCTGGAACGTCATGCTCGTTCGATCCCTCCTCGGATGAACTCGGCGGCCTTCTCCGGGACGAGGTCCCCGATCCAGGCGCCCATCGCGGCCTCACTGCCGGCCAGGAACTTCAACTTGTCCGCCGACCGACGCGGGGACGTGATCTGCAGCATCAGCCGCACGGTGTCGCGGCCGGTGTGCACGGGGGCCTGGTGCCACGCGGCGATGTACGGGGTCGGGTCGCCGTAGAGGGCGTCGAGACCGCGGGTGAGCCGCAGGTGCAGGTGCGCGAGCTCGTCCTTCTCGGCGTCGGTGAGCCCGGCGAAGTCCGGCACGTGGCGGTGCGGCAGCATGTGGATCTCGATCGGCCAGCGCGCGGCGAACGGCACGAAGGCGGTGAAGTGCTCGCCGGCGAGGACGACCCGCTCGGAGCCGCGCTCGTTCGCCAGGTGCTGCTCGAACAGGTCCGGGCCGAAGCGCTCGATCGACGACAGCAGTCGCTGCGTGCGCGGGGTCACGTACGGGTACGCGTAGATCTGGCCGTGCGGGTGGTGCAGGGTGACGCCGATCGCCTCGCCCCGGTTCTCGAACGGGAACACCTGCTGGATGCCGGGCATCGCGGACAGCGCGGCGGTGCGGTCCGCCCAGGCCTCGACGACGGTGCGGGCACGCGACTCGGAGATGGACGCGAACGAGCCGCTGGTCTCGGGGGAGAAGCAGACGACCTCGCAGCGGCCGACCGAGCGGAGCTGCCGGTTCAGGCCGACGTCCGACAGCGACTCGAGGGTCGACGGCGCGTCGTCGCCGACCAGGTCCGGCCCGAAGGACGGCGACCGGTTCTCGAACACCGCGACGTCGTACCGGCTCGGGATCTCGGACGGGTTCGCGGCCGTCTGCGGCGCGAGCGGGTCCTGGTCGGCGGGCGGCAGGAACACCCGGTTCTGCCGCGCGCTCGCGATCGACACCCACTCGCCGGTCAGGACGTCCTGGCGCATCCGGGCCGTCGCCGGCCGCGGGTCCAGGACGCGCTCGTCGATGCTGCGCTCGGCGGGCAGCGTCGAGTCGGCGTCGTCGAAGTAGAAGAGGTCGCGGCCGTCCGCGAGCGTCGTCGCACGTTTCGTGATCACCGGTGCACTCTACCCTCGCGCGAAGGGTTGCGAAAGCAAGTGGAAGCAGACGAAACTCGTGCTGTGACGTCTGACGAGCCTCCCGTCCTGCCGGCGCTGCTGCGCCAGGACCGCATCGTCGCGCTCCTGGACGGTGCCCCGGGCATGGTCCGGACCGCGGCGCTGGCCGCCGCCGTCGGCACGAGTGAGGTGACGGTCCGCCAGGACCTGGCCGCACTCGACCGGGAGGCCCGGATCCGCCGGGTGCACGGCGGTGCCGTCCGCCTCGGGGCCGGGTCGCGCGAGCGCCCGCTCGAGGAGACCGCCGTCGAGAACAGCACCGCCAAGGCCGCGATCGGCCGTGCCGCGGCGGACCTGGTGCGCTCGGGGCAGTGCATCGTCCTCGACGTCGGCACCACGCCCGCGGCCGTCGCCGAGGCCCTCGTCGCCCGCGAGGACCTGGTCGACGTCACGGTCGTCACGAACTCGCTCACCACCGCGCTCGCGCTCGAACGGGCCGTCCCGCGGTTCACCGTCGTGGTCACCGGGGGCACGCTCCGACCGCTGCAGCACTCGCTCGTCGCACCGTTCAACGCGACCGTGCTGCCGATGCTGTCCGCGGACCTGGTGTTCCTCGGCGGCACCGGGCTCGACGTCGCGCACGGCCTGACCAACGTGAACCTGCCCGAGACCGAGGCGAAGCGGGTCCTCGCGGCGGCGGGCAGGCGTACCGTCGTCGTCGCGGACGGGTCGAAGTTCGGCCGGGCCGACATCGGCGTGGTGAGCACGCTGCAGGACGTCGACGTCGTCGTCACCGCGGGCGTCAGCGCGGACGCGGTCGACCCGATCCGGGCGGCCGGCGTCCACGTGGTCGTCGCGGACGGACCAGCGGGGACGACCCGCGCATCGGAGAGGAAGCAGACCCCATGAGCACAGCGGCCAGCACAGCAGCCCCCACGGGCGGTCAGTACCACCTGCGGCACGCCGGACCGGACGGTGTCGTCGAGGCCGTCGTCACCGAGGTGGCCGCCGGCATCCGCGAACTCCGGGTCGCGGGCTTCGACCTCACCGAGCCGTTCCCCGCCAGCGAGGCTCCGGCCGGGGCGAACGGCATCGTGCTCGCACCGTGGCCGAACCGCGTCGCCGGAGGTGCCTGGCAGCTCGACGGGGCGACGCAGCAGTTGGACATCTCGGAGCCGAAGTACGGCAACGCGTCGCACGGGCTGCTCCGCTTCGCGCCGTACCGCGTGGTGGACCAGACCGAGTCGTCGATCGAGCAGCAGGCCACGATCCACCCGCAGCACGGCTGGCCGTTCACCCTCGAGACCCGCGTGCACCACGAGCTGGTCGAGGACGGCATCCGGATCACCCACACGGTGACGAACCGCTCGGGTCGCCCGGCGCCGTTCGCCATCGGGTCGCACCCGTACCTGCGCGCCGGCGACACCCCGGCCGAGGACCTGGTCATCCGGCTGGACGCAGCGACGGCGTTCACCGTCGACGACCGGAAGATCCCGAACGGCACGCAGCCCGTCGCGGGCACCGACCTGGATCTCCGCGCGGGCCGCCGTGCGGGCGACTCCGACCTGGACACCGCCTACACGGACGTGACGCCCGACGACGAGGGCATCCGTCGCACGACGCTGCACGGGCCGGAGGGCGACGGTGTCGAGCTGTGGCAGGACGCCTCGTTCCCCTACGTGCAGGTCTTCACGTCGCGCGAGTTCCCCCGCGGTGACGGCAAGGGGCTGGCGGTCGCCGTCGAGCCGATGACCGCACCCGCCGACGCGCTGAACTCGGGCGAGGGGCTGCGATGGCTGGGAGCCGACGAGTCCTGGACGGGTTCGTGGGGAATCCGCCGCGTCTGGTCCTGACACGCCGTCACTGGCTGGCTGGCTACCTGGCTGGGTGGTCGCCGTCGCGACTTCCGGTCAGCCCCGGCGCATCCGCAGGGCCTCGACGGCGAGTGATTCGCTGGGGTAGCGACCGATCTCCTGCGCCCACGCCGGGTCATCGCCGCGCAGCGCGAGGAAGTCCTTGCGCTGGCGGACGACGTACCCGAGCACGGCGGTGGCGGTCGCGACCTCGGTGAAGTCCTTGCGGATGTGGCGGACGCTGACCGCGGCCCCGCGCCGCAGCGCGTCGAGCAGCAGCTCGTCACTCATGGTCGTCCCGGTGACGGCGGCGAGCTCCACGAGGCGGCGCGCGTCACCGGTGGAGCTGGTCTGCGTGGCGTCGATGGGCTCGATCACGATGTACCCCGTTCGGTGTGGTTCGTTCAGTGCTGGTGTCCCGCGGTGAGCGGAACCAGGAACGACCATATCGAGGCGAATCCACCAGCCGGCTGAGCGGTGCACTGATGTGGACAGAGTGCCGGCCATGGATCACCTGGGGACGACTTGTACCCCGAGACGTCAGCTGGCGCGGCCCAGGTCCCACACCGGCGGCACGTACTCGCGGGACCAGCCCTCGCGGAGACGTGTCACCGCACGGTCGAACGACTCGAGCAGGTCCATCTCCGGCCGGACCATGGACTGCAGCTGGAGCCCCTCGTACGTGGCCAGGAGCTGCTCGGCACCGCGGGACGGTTCCATCGTGTGCGGCTCCCGACCGGCGGCGATGTCCTGCATGAGGCTCTGCTGCACGAAGCCGTGGAACTTGCGCCAGCGGGCGTGCAGCATCGGCGCGAGCGGGTGCTTCGGCGCTGCGGCGATGTTCAGCGTGGAGGTCAGGAAGCGCATCAGCGACGGGTCCTCGACGTTGGCGGTGACGATCGCGCGGAGGAACCGGATGGTCCCGAACTCGGCGGCGAGGGGCGTCAGCGGCGTCGTGCGGCGGTCGTTCCACCGGTCGATCGTCGCCAGGAGCAGGCCGTCCCAGCTCGGGAACGACGCGTCGAGGGTTTCGGGGGTGGCGTTCGCCTCGTCGGCGACGCGGGCAGGGGTGACTTCGTGCAGGGGCAGTTCGTGGAGCACCCGGATCATCGCGTCGACGATCTGTGTACGGGTGAAGACGTCGTCGTGCGGTGCGGAGTCCATGGTGGGGCTGGGCATGTCAGCACCACATCACATCGTCGCCGTGCCGGGGTACCCCCACAACGAGCATCCTGTCCGCGGTGCGAGACGACGAGGAACCCGGAGGTGGTCCGACCAGAGGTGGGCCCCGTGGGGCTCGAACCCACGACCCTCGGATTAAAAGTCCGGTGCTCTACCAACTGAGCTAGAGGCCCTCGCCCCCAAGGGTATCGGGAGAGCAGCGCCTACACTGTCGCGGTGCCTCGCGAACACCACCGTCCCGTCCAGTTCACCGATGCCGAGTTCGCTGCCCTCCAGGGTGGTGAGGACCCGGCGCTGGTCAACCGCGTCGCCCACGACACCGCCAACGCCCTGCTGCACCGGGTGCGCGCGGACCCGGACCCGGCCGTCGTCGAGCGCCTGGTCACCTACACGGACGTGCACGGCATCGAGGCGATCGCGGAGCTCTGGGCCCGCGTGGGTCCGCACACCCTGCCCGGGGCGCTGTGGCGCATCTACCTGGTCCGCACCGTGATCCGGCAGAACCCGGAGGAGATCGCGTACCTCTTCGAGCGGGGCACGGAGCTGATCGGCACGATCGACCAGGCGGTCGCGGGTGCCGAGGAACCGACGGGCCCGGCGGAGATCCTGACCCTGTCGGACCGGATCCTGCACGGCCTCTACACGGGGGACTTCGCGGTGGCGCTCGAGCGCGGAGCGGCGTTCGCGCGGCTGACGGCGGCGGGCGCGACCTCGGTGGCGGACGACGCCGACGTCTCGGCCGCGGAGCGTGCCTCGGCGCTGACCACGCGCGCCTTCCGGCTGGCGGAGCTGGCCGAGGACCTGTCGGCCGCGGCGGCGCTGTGGCGTCGCGAGAGCCTCGACTGACGCGGACGGCGCGGCGGGCACGGCCCGACACGGACAGGGCGGGCACAGCCCGACACAGACGCAGCCACCCACGACGGTGAGCCGACGGGCGGACCGCTGACGCGCCTCCCGGCCGTGGTCACGGGAGCCGTCCGGATCCGGACATGAGAAGACCGGGCCGCAGAAAGCGCCTCTCGGCGCGAGGCCGCTCGAAGCGGCGAATATTGGAGCCCGGGGCTTGCTGCGGCCCGGCGTCTCCAAGTGTACGAGACGTCCGCCGCGTCGTCCCCAGGTGTTCACTCTCGGTGGACAGATCCGACCCCCGGGCGCGCCGTCACACGGGCGCCGTCACCCGCGCCGTCACGCACGGAGCGACCGGCCGGGAGGCGCGTCCCGGCCCACACCGTCGGCCCACCCCGGTCCGACAGCGACCCCACCCCGGTCCGACAGCGACCCCACCCCGGTCCGACAGCGACCCCACCCCGGTCCGACAGCGACCCCACCCCGGTCCGACAGCGACCCCACCTCGATCCGACAGCGGCCCACCTCGATCCGAAGCGTTCCTCACGCATTTCCGCCCCGACCCAATCCGACGGGGCGACGGTGCCGAATCATCACCGTGGGAGTCGCAAGACGCCCACACGAGGTCCCCGGACGACCCGGGCCCGCTCGCGGGTCAATTCCCTGTGGGTCGTCCGGGGACCTCGTCACACCGACCGGCACCATCCGCGCAGCGACCGCTGCCGCGACCCGATCCGAACGGGACCAGCTGATGACCACCGCGACCGCAGTCGCCGAGCGCTCTGTCCAGAGCGCGCGGTGGACGCCGTACACACGGGAAGGAGGAAAACCTGCAATGCTCACTCTCGTGGAAGGCGACATGAATGGTTGGACTCCCGCCGCGCCGGAGCCGGTGTCGGCGGACGACCTGCTCAGTCGGGTCGCGACCGGTGACCAGGCTGCCTTCGCCGACCTGTACGACGAACTCTCCGGTCGGGTCCTCGGACTCGTGACGCGGCTCCTCAAGGACCGCGCCCAGTCGGAAGAGGTCACGCAGGAGGTCTTCCTCGAGGTCTGGCAGCAGGCCACCCGCTTCGACCAGGCCCGCGGCAGTGCCGCCAGCTGGGTCCTCACGATGGCGCACCGCCGAGCGGTCGACCGGGTCCGGGCGTCGCAGTCCTCCCGCGACCGCGACACCAAGATCGGCATCCGCGACTTCGAGACCGATTTCGACTCGGTCTCCGAGTCCGTCGAGATCCGACTCGAACACGAACGCGTCAGCCGGGCACTGTCCCGCCTCACCGAGTTCCAGCGTCAGGCCGTGCAGCTCGCCTACTACGGCGGGTTCTCGCACAGTGAGATGGCTGAGAAGCTCGGGGTGCCGATCGGCACCGTCAAGACCCGTCTCCGCGACGGGATGATCCGACTCCGCGACGAGATGGGGGTGACGTCATGACCGACCGTCACGACGACCCCGAGCTGATGACCGGCTCGCACGCGTTGAACGCACTGACCGACGACGAGCGTGCCTCCGTCGAGCGGGCGCTGTCCGACTCCCCGGAGCTGCAGCGCGAGTCCGACTCCCTGCGCGAGACCGCGCTGGCCCTCGCCTTCGCGGTGTCCCCGATCGAGCCGTCCGCGTCGCTCAAGACGTCGCTGCTGGCGAAGATCCAGACCACGCCGCAGCTGCCCGCCCTGGACGACTCCCGCGTCATGCCGGAACCCGTCCGGGAGGCTCGCCACGCGTCCGCCCCGGACGTCACGCCCGCCACACCGGTCACCGACCTGCAGTCCGCTCCGGGTCGCGCCGCATCGACCGCTCGAGCCCGCTGGTTCCAGCGTCCCGCCGCGATGCTCAGCATGGCCGCGGCCGGCGCCGTCGTGCTCCTCAGCGTCGGCTTCGGCGTCGGCGGCACGCTGCTGCAGGACGACGGGGGAGCGCCGGCGACCACGCAGGCCGCCTCCGGCCTCGACCAGATCTACGCGGCCCCGGACTTCCAGCGCAGCACCGCCAAGGTCAAGGGCGGCGGCACCGCCACCGTCGTGTGGTCCGGGCAGCTGCAGCGGTCCGCGGTCATCCTCGACGGCGTCAGTGCGGCGCCGAAGGACAAGACGTACGAGCTCTGGTACATCGGTTCGCCGGAGTCCGGCGGCACGATCACGGCAGCCGGCCTGATGGACGACGTCGACGGTGGCGTCCGCTCGGCCGTCCTCCGCGGCACCATGGGCACCGGCGACATGATCGGCATCACGGTCGAGCCGGCCGGGGGCTCGAAGCAGCCCACGACCAAGCCGGTCGTCGCCGTCCCCACGTCCGAGGCGTGACCGGCCCCTGACGGTTCAGGACGACGCCCCCGTGACCACATCGGTCACGGGGGCGTCGTCGTGTGCGGGGCGGTCGTGGACGCAACGCGGGAGGCCCGGTGCCGTCCGTGGCGGACGTGCACCGGGCCTCCCGGCTGGACCGTCAGCAGACGGCCGTGGCGGCGATCACCCGAAGCGACCCGAGACGTAGTCCTCGGTCGACTTGACGGACGGGTTCGAGAAGATCGTCGCGGTGTCGTCGTACTCGATGAGGTGGCCCGGCTGGCCGGTGCCGGCGATGTTGAAGAACGCGGTCTTGTCGCTGACGCGCGAGGCCTGCTGCATGTTGTGGGTCACGATGACGATCGTGAACTCCTTCTTCAGCTCCTCGATGAGGTCCTCGATGGCGAGCGTCGAGATCGGGTCGAGCGCGGAGCACGGCTCGTCCATGAGCAGCACGTCCGGCTGCACCGCGATCGCACGGGCGATGCAGAGACGCTGCTGCTGACCACCGGAGAGGCCCATGCCGGGCTTCTCGAGACGGTCCTTGACCTCGTTCCACAGGTTCGCGCCCTGCAGTGACCGCTCGACGATGTCGTCGGCCTCGGACCGCGAGACTCGCTTGTTGTTGAGCTTCACGCCGGCCAGCACGTTGTCCTTGATGGACATCGTCGGGAACGGGTTCGGACGCTGGAAGACCATGCCGACCTGGCGGCGGACGATGACCGGGTCGACGCCCGGGGCGTACAGGTCGTCGCCGTCGATCTTGACGGAGCCCTCGACGTAGGCGCCGGGGATGACCTCGTGCATGCGGTTCAGCGTGCGGAGGAACGTCGACTTGCCGCAGCCGGACGGACCGATGAAGGCGGTGACGGTGCGGGGCTCGATCGTCATGTCGACGCCCTCGACCGCCTTGAACTTCGAGTAGAAGACGTTGAGGCCGTCGACCTCGATGCGCTTGGACACGTGGATCCTTCTGGGTTGGGTGGTCTGCGGGTGCTGGTCGTCGGGGTGCTGTCGCGCCGCGCTGGCGGGGGAGGCAGTGCCGCTCCCTAGCGGGGGAGCTTGGGCGCGAAGAGACGGGTGATGAAGCGGGCCAGCAGGTTGAGCAGCATCACGATGAGGATGAGGAGCAGCGCCGCGGTCCAGGCCCGGTCGACGAACGGCACCGGGTTGGCGCCCTGCTGCGAGTACTGCGTGTACGCGAACACCGGCAGCGTCATCATCGGGTCCTTGAACAGGTCGTAGTTCATGCTCGACGTGAACCCGGCGGTGACCAGCAGCGGAGCGGTTTCACCGATGACACGGGCGATCGAGAGCATGACACCGGTCGTGATGCCGGCGAGGCTCGTGGGCAGCACGACCTTGACGATCGTCAGCCACTTCGGCACCCCCAGGGCGTACGAGGCCTCGCGGAGCTCCATCGGCACGATCTTCAGGACCTCTTCGGTGGAGCGCACGACGATCGGGATCATCAGCACCGCGAGGGCGACCGAACCGACCAGACCGAAGCGGGCACCCGGGCCGAGGAACAGCGCGAACAGCGAGTAGGCGAACAGACCGGCGACGATCGAGGGGATGCCGGTCATCACGTCCACGAAGAAGGTGATGCCCCGGGCGAGGATGCCCGTGCCGTACTCGACCAGGTAGATCGAGGTGAGCAGACCGATCGGGACGCTGATGAGCGCCGCGAACAGGGTGATCTCGAGCGTGCCGATCAGCGCGTGCACCGCGCCGCCGCCCTCGGAGATGACCCCGCGCATCGAGTACGAGAAGAACTGCGCGTCGAAGCGGGCCAGGCCGTCGGCCAGGACCGTCCAGAGGAGCGACACCAGCGGCAGGACCGCGATCACGAAGGCGGTGATGACCAGCGAGGTGATCAGCCGGTCGACGGCCTTGCGACCACCCTCGACGATGCGGGAGACCACGACGATGAGGACGTCGAACAGGACCGTGCCGAGGAACACCGCGGCGACGACGTTGAAGTCCTTCGTGGCGCCGCCCGCGTTGAGCAGGGCGAAGACCAGGGCGAGGGCGACCCAGCTGCCGAGGAGCAGCAGCCACGGGACGGACTTGTGGAGCTTGCCGTTGGCGAAGACGTTGCCGGTGGGCTGACGGAGTGCGAGGGACATCGGGGTGCGACCTTTCCCGTCAGGACACTCGCTTGCGGACGATGTACCGCGCGAGCATGTTGATGACCAGGGTGATGACGAAGAGGATCAGGCCGGACGCGATGAGCGCGTTCAGGGCCGTCCCGGAGGCCTCGGCGAACTGCAGGGCGATGTTCGCCGCGATGGTCGACGGGTTCAGCGGGGTGAGGAGCTGGAAGGTGATGTTCGTCGACACGGACAGCACCAGGGCGATCGCCATCGTCTCGCCGAGCGCACGGCCGAGGCCGAGCATGATCGCCGACACGATCCCGGACTTGGCGAACGGCAGGACCGACATCCGGATCATCTCCCAGCGCGTCGCGCCGAGGGCCAGGGCCGCTTCCTCGTTGAGGGTGGGCGCCTGCAGGAAGATCTCGCGCATGACCGCGGTCATGATCGGGATGGCCATCACCGCGAGGACGATCGATGCGGTGAGGATCGTGCGACCCGTGCCGGACAGCGGGCCCGAGAACAGCGGGATCCAGCCGAAGTGCTCGTTGAGGAACGCGTAGAGCGGCTTCACCAGGCGGGCCAGGACGACGATGCCCCAGAGGCCGTAGACGACCGACGGCACCGCGGCCAGCAGGTCGATGACGTAGCCCAGGACGGGTGCCAGGCGACGCGGTGCGTAGTGCGAGATGAAGAGCGCGATGCCGATCGCCAGCGGGACCGCCATGATCAGCGCGAGGAACGCGGACCAGACCGTGCCGAAGACCAGCGGGCCGACGTAGGTCCAGAAGTTCGCAGCGCTGTTCGGCAGGGTGCCCGCTTCGGCGTTGAAGGCCGGGATGCTCTGCCAGACGAGGAACGCCGCGACGAGGACGAGGACGAAGAGGATCAGGCTGCCGGCCGCGACGGAGGCAGCGGAGAACACCCGGTCGCCGATGCGGACGACGGCCTTCGGCTTGGACGGGGTGGCGATGTCCTGGTCTCGGACCGGTGCGGTCGTCATGGGGCTCCTGTCGGAGGATCGCGCCGGGTGAGCGCGAGGGGTTCGGGGGAGAGGTGGAGCGTCAGGGCCGTGACCGGTGCGGGAGGCCGCCGGTTCCGGCAGCTCGCTCCGGCGACTCGCGTCACGACGGGCGAGAGCCCGGACGCCGGTCAGGTGGGTGGGACCGGCGTCCGGGCGCTTGCGGACTTACTTGATGGACTTGACCGCCGCGGCGGCCTTCTCGCCCAGGTCGGACGACAGGGCGGCCGACTTGGCCTCCGTCGCCGCGGCCTTCTGCGCGTCCGCCGAGACGACGTACCCGAGGTACGCCTTCACGAGGTCGGCCTTGGCGCTGTCCTTGTACTCCTGGCACGCGATGGCGTAGGAGACGAGCACCAGCGGCCAGGCGTTCTCGGCCGTGTCCTTGCGGTCGATCTGGATGGCGAGGTCGTTGGTCTCGCGACCCGACGCGACGTCGGAGTCGGCGACGACCTTCGCAGCGCCCTCGGCCGAGATCTCGGTGGCCTTGTCGCCGACCATGAGCTTGGCCTTGTCGAGGTCACCGGCGCCCGAGTCGTCGATGTAGGTGATGGCGTTCGTGGCGCCCTGCATGGCCGAGGCCACACCGGAGGTCTTCGCCGCCGCGTCACCGACCTGGAACGGGAAGGTCTGGCTCGGCTCCTTGCCCCAGGCGTCGCCCGCGTTCTCCGACAGGTACTCGGAGAAGTTCTCGGTCGTGCCGGAGTCGTCGGAACGGTGCACGACGGTGATGTTGGCGTCCGGCAGCTTCACGCCGTCGTTGAGCGACGCGATCTCCGAGTCGTTCCACTTCGTGATCTTGCCGGAGAAGATGCCCGCGATGGACTTGGCATCCAGCGTGAGGTCCGAGACGCCGTCGACCTTGTAGGCGATCGCGATCGGGGAGATGTAGACCGGGATGTCGATGGCCTTCGAGTCCGCGGCGCACGCGGCGAACGTGCCGCCGAGCTCGTCCTCGGACAGGGCTGCGTCGGAGCCGGCGAAGTCCGCGGCACCCGAGATGAAGTTCTTGCGGCCAGCGCCCGAACCGTCGGGCGAGTAGTTCACGGTCACGCCGGAGGCCTGACCCTGGAAGCCGGAGGCCCAGGTCGCCTCGGCGGTCTGCTGTGCGGAGGAGCCGGAGCCGGTGAGCGTGCCGGAGAGCTTCGAGTAGTCGACACCCGAGGAGGCGGCGGGCGACGACGAGTTGCCGCCGTTGCCAGCATCCTCGTTCGCCGCGCAGGAGGAGAGCACGACGGCGCCGGCGATCGCGATTGCCGCGATCGAGCCGATTCGCTTGATGTTCACAGGGGTCCCTTCGGGAATGTAAGTGCAGTGGGACCGCTGTGTGGTCCCCGGGCCGGTGCTGACCCGGGAGTGACTGTAGGGACGAGAGGTGACCGGGATGACGCTCCCCGGTGAACGGGAGGTGAACGCGACGTTCACTCGGTGCGGGTCGCCGGACACCGGGGAGGGCGCAGGAGCAGGATCGGGGCACGCTGCCCACCGGGCGGTGCTGCGCTGCGCTGTTGCGCTGCCGGTGTTGCTGTGGCGCGGCGTCAGACGCTGACGGAGTTGCGGTGCGTCTCGACGGCCACGAGTTTGCGCCCGGCGATGTGCATCACCGCGAACTCTCCGACCGAGAGCATGGCGGCACGCCGTAGGTCGAACGCCGTCGTGTCGTCGGCGGTGTCGGTGGCGATCCGCGCGACGATGTCGGGCAGGACCGGACCGTGCGAGCAGAGCACCGCGGTCTTCGCCTTGTCGAGGCGCTTCCGCACGACGCCCTTGACGTCTGCGGTCCCCCGCTCGTGGGCGTCCTGGCTGATGTCCGGGGTGTCGGATACCCCGACCTTCGTCCGCGCCGACAGGGGTTCCACGGTCGCCAGGCACCGGGCCGCGGTGCTGCTGACGATCTTCTTCGGGCCGAACGCCGCGACCGGGGCAGCGGCTGCCCTCGCCTGGGCACGACCGAGGGGCAGGAGCGGCCGGGTCGCGTCGGGACCGTCCCAGTCCGAGCCGGGGACGGTCTTCGCGTGCCGGAGGGCGATCAGGGCGAACGTGTCGTGCTCGCTCACGGCGGCACGTTCGGCGAACCGGTCGAGGATCGCGACGTCCCGTTCGTAGGTCAAACGTGCTCGGGCGTCGTCGATCGACACCCACTCGACGGCGGCGACCTCGTCGTTCGGGCGGAACGCTCCCGCGCGCTCGGCCTCTTTCCGGGACACCCGGGCCGACCAGTAGTGCACGACCTTGTCGCGACCGCTCGGCAGCACGTACTCGGCCAGACCGAGGGGAGCGCCGAGGTGCACGCGGTACCCGGTCTCCTCGTCGATCTCGCGGACGGCGGCCTCGGGGATGCTCTCGCCCGGGTCCACCTTGCCCTTGGGGAACGAGACGTCCTTGTGGTGCTCGCGGTGGATCAGGAGGACGAGCGGTTCGCCGTCCTGGTCACGCCACACCACGGCGCCGGCCGCGAGGACCGGGCCCGACTGCCCACCGCTCACCGAGTGGAACGCTTCCGTGCCGAGATGGTCCGCATGAGGACATTCTGCACGTCGGCGAGCGGGCGTCCGTCGTCGTCGGTCGAGTGACGGCTCCACTCGCCGTCGGACTCGAGGTGCCAGGAGCTGGTCGTCTCGGCCATCGCCAGGTCGAACATCTCCTGCACCTCGGTGATGTGCGCCGGGGTGGTCAGGCGGACGAGGGCCTCGACGCGGCGGTCGAGGTTGCGGTGCATCATGTCGGCGCTGCCGATGAAGACCGCGGGGTCGCCGTCGTTGTGGAACGCGAACGTCCGGGAGTGCTCGAGGTACCGCCCGACCACACTGCGGACACGGATCGTCTCGCTCACACCTTCGAGCCCCGGCTTCAACGAGCAGATGCCGCGGACCCAGATGTCGACCGGCACCCCGGCCTGGCTCGCCAGGTACAGGGCGTCGATGATCTGTTCGTCGACCATCGAGTTGACCTTGATGCGGATCCCCGAGGGCTTGCCGGCGCGGGCGTTCTCCGCTTCCGTCTGGATGCGCTTCACCAGCCCCTTGCGGAGGTGCAGCGGCGCGACCAGGAGGCGCTTGAACTTCTTCTCGATCGCGTACCCGGACAGCTCGTTGAACAGACGGGTCAGGTCCTTGCCGACCGTGTCGTCCGAGGTGAACAGCCCCATGTCCTCGTAGATGCGCGAGGTCTTCGGGTTGTAGTTGCCCGTACCGATGTGGCTGTAGTGCTTGAGCGTCCCGCCCTCTTGCCGGATGACGAGCACCAGCTTCGAGTGCGTCTTCAGCCCGACCAGGCCGTAGACGACGTGCACGCCGGCCTTCTCGAGCTTGCGCGCCCAGGTGATGTTGTTCTGCTCGTCGAAGCGCGCCTTGATCTCGACGAGGGCCAGGACCTGCTTGCCGGCCGCGGCCGCGTCGATCAGCGCTTCCACGATGGGGGAGTCACCGGAGGTGCGGTACAGCGTCTGCTTGATCGCCAGCACGTTCGGGTCGGCGGCGGCCTGCTCGAGGAACGCCTGCACGCTCGTCGCGAAGGACTCGTACGGGTGGTGGACCAGGACGTCACGAGCGGCGATCGCGCGGAACAGGTCGGGCTTCGTGTTCGGCTCGCCCGGCTGGAACTGCACCGGGGTCGTCGGCACGTGGCGCGGGTAGTGCAGGTCCGGGCGCGGCAGCTTCGCCAGTTCGAACAGTCCGCCGAGGTCGAGCGGCGACGGCAGGCGGTAGACCTCCTGCTCGGTGATGTCGAGTTCGCGGACCAGCAGGTCGAGGGTCACCGGGTCCATGTCCTCGGTGATCTCGAGCCGGATCGGCGGTCCGAACCGGCGGCGGAGCAGTTCGCGCTCCAGCGCCTGGATGAGGTTCTCGGCCTCGTCCTCTTCGATCTCGACGTCTTCGTTGCGGGTGATGCGGAACACGTGGTGCTCCAGCACCTCCATCCCCGGGAACAGGTCGGGGAGGTGGTTCGCGATCAGGTCCTCGAGCGGGATGAAGCGCAGGCGGCCGGAGTTGTCGTCCGGCAGCTTGATGAAGCGCGGGTAGTTCTGCGGCACCTTGAGGCGCGCGAACTCCTGACGCTGGGACTTCGGGTTCCGCACCCGGACGGCCAGGTTCAGCGACAGACCGGAGATGTACGGGAACGGGTGCGCCGGGTCGACCGCCAGGGGCATGAGCACCGGGAAGATCTGCTCCGAGAAGTACTCGCGCATCCGGAGCCGGTCGTCCTCACCGAGGTCAGACCAGTGCTCGACGTGGATGCCGGCGGCGTCGAGGTCGGGCTTCAGCGATCCGATGAACGCCTTCGCGTGGCGTTCCTGCAGCTCGTGGGCCTTCATCGCGATGTCGCGCAGGACGTCGCTGGGCGCACGGCCGACGTTGGTCGGGACGGCGATGCCGGTGTCGATGCGGCGCTTCAGGCCAGCGACGCGGACCATGAAGAACTCGTCGAGGTTCGAGGCGAAGATCGCCAGGAAGTTCGCGCGCTCGAGCAGCGGCTGCGTCCGGTCCTCACCGAGCTCGAGCACGCGCTGGTTGAAACGGAGCCAGCTCAGTTCGCGGTCGAAGTAGCGGTCGGAGGGCAGCGACTCGTGCTCGATCTCCACGACCTCGTCGAAGTCGTCGAGGTCGTTCGCGACGGAGTCGCCGTCGAGCTGCGGTTCGGTGTCCATGGCGACATCCTGCCACCAGCGCCCTGCACCGGGGGCTGCCCGGGTAGCGCCTGTGGAGACAGCGGGTGAACGGGCGGTGCTGTGGAGGACGGTGCGGGTGTCCACAGGCAGCGCCGAGCGGGTGGACGAATCGGTATCTTGGTCGAGGTGACGGCCTCCAGGGGGATCCGCTGCGGGGGCTCGTCGACCATCACGACCAGCACCATCTCTCCGGGGGGACGAACCAGCATGGCTGACCTGCTGCACGCCAACACCGATCCGATCGAGTTCGACGACGCCACCGCTGATGCGCTCGGCAGTGCAATGCGCGACGCAGCCAGTGCGATCAACGGGCAGGTCGGCAGCCGTCAGTCGTACGTGTCGACGGCATCGCAGGAGTTCCGCGGCCACTTCTCGGACCTGTTCACCGAGAACGCGAGCATCGCGAAGAGCGACGGCTCCACCATCTCGGACATGATGCGCACCGTGGCGGGCTGGGTCGACAAGATGAAAGCGGCCGCCGCGGAAGAGCGCGAACGCCGCCGCAAGGCGCGCGAGTGGCAGGAACAGCAGGCCGACCGCAACGGCTTCGAGAAGTGGTGGGACGACACCTTCGGCACCGGGAACCCGCCCGACATCGAGAACAAGCCCGCGCCTCCCTTCGGTCCGGCCGACGTCCAACCGAAGCCACGGCAGACGCCGTCGCCGGGCGCCGGAGGCGGGGGAGCCGGCACGTCGTCGGCCAAGCCCGAGGACCTCCGGTCCTTCGCCACCGGTTCGACGACACTGAACACCGAGTTGTCGGGCAGGCCCGCGCTGCTCCGCGGCAAGCTGGCCGACTTCGCATCCCAGTGCTCGTGGGGCACGATCAACGCTGACGGGCTGGTCGCCGGGTTCGAACGGTGGCTCGCCGCCAACGACCAGGACGTCGCGTGGGCGACGACCATCGCCGATGCCTTCGCCGCCGCCGGAGGCGAGGGCTCGGTCTCGACGGTCTCGGACGCCGCGCTCGGGGCAGCGCTCCAGGCAGCGGGAGTGTCCGCCAACCGGACCGACCTGCAGATCGATCCGCCCGCGGCGTACGGCGCACAGCCGACCACGGGGTACTCGATGGACCCGGTGAACACGACGACCGGCAACTTCCTCGAGCCGGAACTCGACCTCGCACAGAACATTCGCTCACCCGCTGACCACTTTCGTTGGAGGATTCGTGTCCGGCACTAAAGGCCCCCGGGCATCGATGCACATCGCGCCACAAAGATGAACAATGTCTCATAGCCTCGACCGACCTGGCGGCAAGAAGATCTCACGTCGCAAAGCCTGGCTGTCTTTCTCCGCATCGATGATCGCCCTTCTCGGGGTGTTCGCGATCTTTGTGTTCGGCCCGCTGGCGCTCCATGCTTACGACCGCGCGCACCCACAAGTCATCAAATGCGAGGTGTTGCGGGCGGAAGCAACGTCGGTGAATGTGCAGTCCACGAACTTGTCCAGTACGAGAATCCCGCGGGTAGCGGTCAAGACCAAAGGGTGCGGTGCTCTCGCCGTCCAGCGGGGAGTGACCGTCGAGAACAGGGACCGGATCGCTGAAAAAATCGATGGTCGGACTTGCCAATTTGTGGTGGGAGCTGGTTCCTTCCAGATGCGTGCTTTCCTGGGTCTGTTTCGAGTTGTGCCCGAGGTGTCGAGTTACAAGATTGTCGATTGATCCATTCCCGCTCGTCGGCTTCCGATTGTTCAGCCAAAGCCGCCTCGTATCCTGAGAAGGAAGCTCTCACTATGCTGCAGTCACCTTCGTCGTGGATTTCATCTGGGGTACCAAAGGGCCGCGGGAGTCGATTCTTGCCATTCCCCAAGGATGAGTTGAAGTTATGAGTCACAGCCTTGCCCGCGGTGATGGCCCCCGGATGTCGAAGCGCAAAGCTGCCATCGTCACTTCTGTCTGGGTTCTTTCCCTTGCCATCATTCTTTCGATGTTCATGTTCGGTCCGATCGCGCTCAGGGCGTACGACCACTCGCATCCGAAGATGCTCACTTGTGAGGTGTCTTCGGCTGAAGCGACGTCGGTGTCAGTTTCATCGACGAACCTGTCGAGTACGACCATTCCGCAGGTCGACGTCACGACCAGGAACTGCGGCGTTCTGACGATCCAGCGCGAAATCACTGACGAGAACCGCGATCGTGTCGCTGCTTCGCTGAAGCCAGGCGACTGGGAATTCGTCGTCGGAGCAGGGTCTTTTGATCTACGTGGGATGCTCGGGTTTCTTCGGGTGCGACCAGGGGTCGTGAGTTACCGAATTGCAGGGTGGCCGTGTGATCGGTGGTAGCGAACGAAAGTATTCGAGGTCTGTGCAGCGGGTGGCGTCGCTGCTCGTGTTGGCGCTCTTCGCGATCGTGCTGTTCTTGTTTCTGGTCGGGCCTGAGATTCTCACCAGGTACGACAAGGCGCACATGACGACGATCAGTTGCAAGGTGACCGCCGCCTACGCTGGCTCGGCTTCAACTCGGTCGCTGAAGGGGGGAGGTACATCGTTGCCCCAGGTGGAGTACCGGTCGCCGGATTGCGGCAACCTCGTGTTGAGCCGAGGGCTCACTGCTGAGGTAGCGGAGAAGAGAGCTGCTGAGGTCGTCCGAGGTGAGCGTTATGACTTTCGGATCGGTGAAGGTTCCGCACGCCTCCGCGGGTTGTTCCAAGCTGTTGGCGTGGCTCCCGACGTCACCGCCGTGCGTGCCGACGGCGGGAACTGAACCGATCTGATACCCGCACGAACGCCACAGGCACGTCAGACGATCGCGAGGGGACAGACATGAACGAGACAGTTGCGAAAACGCTCGGTGGTCATCCGCGCGGGCGCCGTCGAATCCTCTTCGATCGCTTCGTGGCCGTGATCATGCTGTTCGCCCTCATTGTGCTCCCGGCCAGCTTCTTCGTGGGTGGACCCGCTCTGCTGAAGTCCTACGATGCTGCGCACTTGATCAAGTTGCGATGCACCATTCGGTCATCGGAGCTGAACAAGACATCGTCCCGTTCCACGGGTGGGATCGGCACATCCGGCGCCGAAGTGCTGCTTGACACCAGCTGTGGAAGGTTCGTCTACGTTGACGGGGTCACTCTCACGAATGGTGGCCAGGTCGCGGATCGCTTCCGAAGTGGGTCTGTTCAGACCTTTTCAGTGGGCAAGGGTTCCGTCGCGAATCGTGGCCTGCTCGAGTTCTTCCATCTGCTACCCGCAATTCAGGAGAGTGTTGCTGAAGTGCACGAGGGGAAGGCTGGACTGCCCGATGACGTGGGGGTGATGAGACTCTGCGGCAAACAACCAGCGCGGACTCTGGGGGAGCGTGCGGCGGATTCAAGACCTGAGCGCGGAACAGTTCGTCAGGTTCGGCTGATCTGAAGGACGAGGGGAAGGGCCATGGGTCGATTGGAGCCCGATGCCAGTACGATGCCGAGGCGCTCGAAGCGGCGGGATCGTCTCGTCGCGATGGGCATCCTCGTACTGGTCGTTGTGGTGCCGGTGCTCGTGATCTTCGTCGGCCCGGTCACCCTGAAGGCGTACGATGCCCCCCACCGCACCAAGGTGACCTGCGAGGTGCGCTCGGCCCGAACGGACGTCGGGTCGTCACGATCGGTCAAAGGCGTGGGGTCCTCGAGTAACCAGGTCGTGACCGAGACGCGCGATTGCGGGACGTTGACACTGCGCTGGGCTGTGACTGCCGGCAACAAACTATCCATCGCCGACGGCTTTGCGCCCGGGACGACATGGAACCTCGAGGTCGGGGCGGGCTCCTACCAGCTGCATCCGCTCCTGAACGACATCCGTCAGACAGTGTTCTTCACGGAGCGACGACGAGCGTCAAGCCCATCTGTTTCTGCGCCTACGTGTTTGTCGAGGAGCTACGGGGACCGGCGTCAGACAACCGTTCGGACGCAGCTCGTGACGGTCCAGGTACAGGAGGTGCTCGATGAAGTCGAAAACTGATCGAGGTACGGCTCAGCAACCGATCTCCCTGGTGGTCTCCGTCGCAGGGGTGATCATGGGAGACGTCTTCCCCGTCGTCTCTGTCGGAGACCGAGTTGCGGGGGTTCTGCCCATCGCTCTCATCGGCACCGCTGGTGGGCTGTTGATCATCGGCGGAATCTTCTATCTCTGCCCGGCGAGCGTCGGGTCGCCGGTGCTCGTGATACTGATGCTCGCCGTGATCTTCACCAGTCGTCAGTTCGGTGGGACATGGCTGATCCTCATCCCGAGTTTCATCGCGAGCGCCTTCGGAAGCGCGGTGCTCGGCGGTCATTTGCGTTTCCTCCGCTTGCGAGCTGCGCGAGGTCGGAGATCATGATGCCTGTTTCCAAGCGCAAGATGTCGAAGACAACAGCGCGGGTGTTGTTCGTGCTGTGGGCCGCCGTCATCGTCTTCGTGAGTTCGTTCTTCCTCGCCGGGCCGGCGGTGCTCCGGTCCTACGACGACGCACACCGCGTGCGATTGGTATGCGTGGTCTCTTCCGCGGAAGCGAGCACCGGATCTTCGCGCTCGGCGAAGGGCGTCGGCGCATCGACACCGCAGGTCGTCATCGAGTCACGCGAGTGTGGCAAGTTCGTCCTGCGTGAGGGAGTCACGAAGGACAACAGCCGTGACGTCGCATCGAGCTTCAAGAGCGGAACCAGGTACGACCTCGAGGTCGGCGACGGATCCTTGACGCTGCGGAGTCTGCTGCGAGTGTTCGGCGCATCTCCGGAACTGCTCGGGTACCGACCCGCATGATCTGTCGAAGGTCATCATGGAAGGTGCGGCATGGCTGAGCGCGTCGTGAGTACCGCAGCCGGATCTGACGCGGAGCCCGAACGACGACGAGGCGGAGTCCTCGTCGTCGTGATCCTGGTCGCGATGGCTCTGATCACGGTGCTGGTCCTCGGCGGGTCGTACGCGTTGCATGCCTACGACCGGTCCCACGTGATCTCCGTCACGTGCACCGTCACAGCCGCCGAGGGAGGCGTCGGATCGAGCTCGTCTGGCAAGGGGATCGGATCGTCGTTCGAGCAGGTCGAGATCTCGACGAGGGAGTGCGGACCGCTCGTGCTCCGGCGAGGGGTCACGGCTGAGAACAAGGAAGCGATCGCTGCTCGGATCGAAGGAGGAGGCCGGATCCGCTTCGAGATCGGCGCAGCTTCGTTCCGTTTCCGCGAAGTCCTCGTCGGTGTGCGTGAGCGAGTGGTCGTCTTCGGGTTCCGCGAGCAACCCTGATCCAGGGTGCCTCCCATCCGGGACGCGTCGGCAACGGCGAGGGACCGCGGAGCGTGGTTGTCACCCGACGTGGCCCGAACGGGGGAGTCCCGAGCCTGTGGAGAACGGAACCCGGGAGGTGCGCTGCCCGGCTAAGATCAACACGCTTGTCGGTTCTTGAGGGGGACGGTCGTCAATGTCGTTGCGCATGCTGCATCCAGGGGTACGAACGAGGAATGGGCGCGCGCTCGCTGTGGTCGCGGTGGCGGGTGCGGCCGCGCTGGTGCTCTCGGGGTGCACCTCGTCGGACAAAACGGTCGAGAAGCCGTCGCGTGTACTGCAGACGGTCGACACGAAGCTGGCGGCGGACGGGTCGATCACCGCGATCTCCGACACCGCGATCTCGGTCGGCAAGGACGGCTCGTCGTCGTCGGTCACCGAGCACGACACCGCGAAGGCCGCCACCGACCTGCCGCTCCGCGTGACGACGCAGTACACGACCGCCAAGAAGAGCGGCACGGACCTCGCGGACCTGGCGGGCTACTCCGGACGGGTCGAGATCGACCTGACCGTCGAGAACCTGACCGTGCGGTCCCGCAACCTCACGTACGACGTGGCGGGCGCCTCCCGGACGACCCCGGCCCTCGTCGGCGCTCCCTTCAGCATCGCGGCGTCGACCGTCCTGCCCGGCACGAAGCCGAGCAAGATCGTCACCGACACGTCCGACGACGCCACCGCGACGGACGGTGTTGTGAGCGCCAACGGCGACGGTGACGCGGTCGTGCAGTGGGGACGACTGCTCGCTCCGCCGACGTCTGGCGCCAGCACGACCCTGCACCTCGTCGCGAACGTCGACGACTTCGCAGCACCGTCGTTCGACATGGCCGCGCAGCCGGGCATCTCGACGGACCTCTCCTCGACCGGCGTGGTGAACGCGGCCTTCGGGTCCGACACCGACTCCGAGCTGGCACTGCAGCGGCGGACGATCGACCTCATCTCCCAGGTCAACGAGGTCCTGGCGCGCGCCGGCAGCACGATCACCGAGGTCCGGTCGAACCTCGAGACGACCTCCGCGACCCTCGGTGTCCGGACGGCCGAGCGGCTCAAGGAGAGCAGCTCGTCGCTGGCCAGCACGATGAAGTCGCTGTCGGGGCAGCTCGGCTCGCTCAAGGGCGACCTCGGGTCCACGGTGAGCGGCACTCAGTCCACGGTCCTGCAGCAGCTGCAGGAGACCACTGGCAGCCTGGACGCGCTCCTCGGTGACACCTCTGCGACCACGCCGACCCCCGCGATCGACGGCAACGGCTGTGCGGCGGAACCGCGGCAGGCGACCGGTGGCGCCAGCGTCTACGGCAACCTGCTGCGCGTGTCCGCTCAGCTCGCCGGGTACGCGGATGCGAGCGAGGCCTGCAAGCAGCAGGTCAGCGCGCAGCTGGCGTCGTCCGTCGGGCCGGAGAAGCCGGACGCGACGAACTGTGCGGTGCCGGCGAACAAGTCGTCGCTGACGTGTGCGCTCTTCGCGTCCTCGACGACGATCACGGAGGCGCTCGCCGGTCTTGTGAGCACGGGCAATGCGCTCGCCGAGAGCCTCAAACCGGAGTTCGCCGCGGGGGCGCTCAAGAGCTACGGGAAAGTCAGCGACGACGTGAGCGAAATCACCGCGAAGCTCACGGCACTCGGAACTGACTCCGCTTCCACCTCTGGGCAGACGAAGGCCGCCCTGGACGGTCTACGCGAGAGCATCGCCACGACCGAGCAAAGCATCGTTGAGGTGCGGAAGGAAGTGGGTGCGGTACACGACAAAGCGATCGCTGCTCAGAAATTGATCGGCGGCGTGGGCGTTGGCGGCACTTCGATGCAAGCCCAGAACTCGGCGCTCGCGACTCGGATCTGCCAGTTCATCGCGCTCAAGGACCCGACAGGTCTCTTCCCCACCTCCCCGGGTCTCACGGAAGCGCAGGCGAATGAGTTGCGCTCCTACCTGATGAGCACCCCTTGCGACACCGGGAGCGATGAGACACAGCCGAAGGCCTTGACCCCGCCTTTCCCGTATTCCGAGCCGATGGAAGCTCGCCTTGCCGACCAGTTCGGGGATTGGGACTCGGTCATCGCCGCGACGGACCTGGGGAACACCACTGACGGCGTGGGGCTGGCGATCGCGGTGTTGGAGGGCAACGTGGCAGCGGTGAACAAGCAGCTTGGCCTGGTCAACGATTCTCTGAAGGCTGGCGACGGGACGGTCCAGGGCTCGGTCCAGGAGCTGCAGCCGATCCTCAAGGAACTCGCCGCCTCCGACGCCGCGGTGAAGGCCAATCTCGAGAGTGTCGTCACCCAGCAGAACAACCTGGGGACGGAGATCAAGGCGAAGTTCGCTGGCGCGGAAGCCGCGACGCAGCAGCAGATCAAGGCCCTCATCGACCAGCAGGTCCGCGACGTCTCAGCGCACGCCACCACGAGCAACGCTGCCGTCATCAAGGCGTTCGACCAGTCCGTCGCCGGCCTCCGCTCCACCTCGAAGGACGTGACGGCGGGCGCGAAGGGCACGATCGACGGCCAGAAGGGCAAGCTCGAGCGCGAGAACGCCGCCCTGGCGAGTGCGGTCGACGCCCAGACGAAGCAGAGCCTCGCGCAGATCGACGCGAGCACCACCGCGTCGACGCGCGACGTCGAGGGCGCGAGCACGCTGCTCACCGGGGACCTCAACCGCGTGATGCTCGACCTCGGCGACCGCAAGGTCAACGGGTCCGGCATCCTCGGTGCGATGGCCACCAGTGCGGCGAAGTCCGACTCCGCCGACTACCAGCTGGCTCTCGCCTCGCAGAACGCCGCCGGGTACGCCAACGTCCGGGCCGAGGACGTGGCGGGCATCCTGCTGCAGCAGGAGCAGTTCCGCGCCTCGCTCGACGCGGCGACCGCCCTGCCCGCGTTCCGGATGGACGTGCCGAAGGGCGCGACCTCCACCACGCTGTACGCCTTCAGCATCGGAGCCGCACGATGACGCACCAGGCCGCCGAGGACACGCAGGACGCCCGCGGCCCGCGGCAGCCCCTCGTCATCGTGGCCCTGGCGGTGCTCGTCATCGCGGTGGTCCTGGCCGTCGTGGTCTTCGTCATCGACCGGAACACCCCGGCGGCCGAAGCCGTCCCGGCGACGATCCCGGTACCGATCCGGGTCGCCCACGTTCCCGACGGCACGAAGATCGGCGTCGTCGTGACGCTCGGCGACGGCGAGGGGTCCGAGTGGGACGAAGCCGCGCAGGGCGCCCTGGTGGCGGCGAAGCGCCTGACCCTCGGTGGGACCGACGTCGAACTCGTCACCCGCAACGACGGTGGCAGTGCGAGCGGGGCGAAGCGTGCCGTCCAGCAGCTCGTCGACAGCGGCGTGGCCGGGATCGTCGTGGCGTCGTCCGGGGCGCACGTCTCGGGTGCACTCGACGCGGCATCCGATGCCGGCGTCCCCCTGGTGCTCCCCTACGCAGAGGGCGGTGACGGGTCCTGGTCGACCGCACCGTCCCGGAGCTCGGTGAGCGCAGCGATGCAGCGCGCGATCCGCGGCGCCGACTCCCCGCTCCTCGTGGACCTGGGTGGCGGCGCACCGTCCGGCATCCGGTTCGCCCACGTGATGGACGCCGCCGACTCGGCCGACGACGCTGCGCTCGCGACGACCGTGGCCGAGCGGACCGGTGCCACCCCGACGGCCGCGACGTCGAACGCCACCGCCGCACCGACGGACACCGAGACCACGAAGCCCGACTCCGACGCGGTCGTCGTCAGCGGTCCCGCCGCACGGCAGGGGGCGTTCGTCGCTGCCCTCCAGTCCGCCGACGTCACCGTCCCGGTCGTGCTCACCCCGGACGCGGCGAGCCCGGCGTTCGGCACCGCCCTCGCCGGTGCGAACGGCAGCCTGTCGGGCACCTTCGTCTCGACCGGGGTCGCGACGGACGACGCACGCGCCCTGACCTCGGATGCGCAGGGCCGCTCGATGTCCGCGTTCCTCGGTGGGGTCCGGGTCCTGGCCGACGACGCGGACGCGCAGAACCTCACCGCCGACCAGCCGTTCAGCGCGGTCGCATGGGCCGCTGACTCGCGCAGTCACGATGCGGTCGTCGCGCTCGTCCGCGCCGTCGGTGCTGCCCGCAGCGTCGAGCCGTCGAAGGTGGCGGACTCGCTGTCGACGCTGCGTCTCGACTCGTCCGACGGCATCGCCGGTCCGGCGCTGGACTTCCGGCAGCAGCAGGCCCTCCGCACCGATGCGACCGTGCTCGCGGCCTCCTCGCAGACGCTCGGGCTGCGCCCGGCAACGACCGAGCAGACCGCCTCGCTCGTCTGGTTCCAGGACTCGACGGCTCGCTGACCTCCGGCAGAGCAGTACCCACCACCCCACGGACGACGAGGAGCGCGCATGCGTCTGCTGATCGAGCTCGACGACCGACGTGAAGCGGTGGAGGTCGACGGCTGGGCGAACGCCAGCTGCCTCGGCGAACTGATCGAGTCGGCGATCGGCCTCGCGCTGGAGCCCGGCACGACCCTCGCGGTCGACGGGCACCGGACGAGCGTCGACACGCCCCTCCGTGACCTGGTCTTGCTCGAGGGCTCACGCATCGCCCGCACGCCCGAGGAACGCCCGCAGCTCGTGGACGGCTGGACGGTCACCCTGGCGGGTGGGCTCGTCACCGGTGCGGTGGTGTCCGTGCCACGGTCCCGGAGGCTCGTGGTCGGCCGCGCCCCGCAGGCGGACCTGGTCCTGCCCACCGAGAGCGCCTCGTGGGAGCACTGCACGATCGAGCGGGAGGACGACGGCGTCCGGATCCGAGACGCCGGCTCCACGAACGGCACCGTGGTGGCGGGGGAGCGGCTCGACGAGGACGGCGTGCTCGTCACCGTCGGCACGAGCGTCATCGTGGGCGGGGCGGTCCTGCTCGTCCGCCCGGACCTGCACGAGACGCCGGTGCCCGCGCCGGGCTCCCTGCCGAACCTGACCCCGGCGGCGACGGCTCCCTTCAACCGCCCGCCCCGTCCCGGCCGCAACACGGCGGTCGAGCCGGTGTCCCCGCCGACGAAGCGCGACGTGCCGCCGGCGTCGAAGTTCAGCTGGATCACCGTCGCCGCTCCGCTGGTCCTCGCCGGCGCGATGGTGCTCCTGCTCGGCGACGCCCGGTTCGCGCTCTTCGCCCTCCTCAGCCCGGTCACGGCGATCGGCATGTGGTTCGAGCAGAAGCACCGCCGGGCCAAGAACCTCAAGGAAGAGGACGACCGCTTCGCCGGAGCGGTCGAGGAGTTCAGCGGCGAGATCACCGCGGCCGCCGCCATCGAGGCCGCCCGACGGCAGGAACTCGTGCCGGACCCGGCGAGTGTCGTCCGTCGCGCACTCCTGCCCTCCACGACGCTGTGGCAGCGTCGCGCCGATGACGTCGACTTCCTCAGCCTGCACGCCGGCACCGGGGACGCACCCTGGCGGCCGGAACTGGACTCGCGAGCGACGCAGACGAAGCTCGAGGACGACGCGAAGGCCGCGATCGAGTCGAGCAAGCTCACCGCCGCGCCGGTCGTCGCCGACCTCAGCGACGCCGGTGTGGTCGGGATCGTCGGTGACCGCGAGGGCGCCCTGGCACTGGCCCGCAGCCTCCTGGTCCAGGCGACCGTGCACTGCGGACCGGCCGACCTGACCGTCGGCGTGTTCTGTGACCGGGGCCGCGAGGACGACTGGTCCTGGGCCTCCTGGCTGCCGCACGCCCGCGTCGCCGGCAGCAGCACCGGCCAGCGCTGGATGTCAGCGCAGCGCGACCAGGGTGCGGCGGTCCTCCGGGGTCTCCGCGAGTCGATCGACGAACTGCCGACGCCGGAGCTGCTCGTCCTCATCGACTCCGAGGTCCTCACCGAGGGCCGTGACGCCCCGGCCCGTAGCCTGCTCGGCCACGGTCGGAGCGCGCTCGGTCAGGTGCGCCGTCCGGGCGAACGTCCGCGCCGGGTGAGCGGCATCGTCATCGCGACGAACGAGCAGCAGCTCCCCGCGGCCTGCACCACGATCATCACGGTCGGCGCGGACGCCGCGGCCACCGTCTACCGTCCGGAGGACCGGACCCGCGTCGAGGACGTCGTGCTCGCCGGGCTGTCGCCCGAGGCCGCCGAGCTCTGCGCTCGCCACGTCGCCCACTTCGACGACCCGGAACTCCTGGTGCCCGGGGCGTCGCTGCCGGCCCTCGTCCGCCTGCCCGACCTGCTGACCGGCGCGGCCGGCGCCGGCGAGCCGTCCGGTGCCGCCGCCATCCGAGCCGCCTGGGAGGCCCGCACCGGCTTCTCGACGCCGATCGGCTCGTCGGAGAGCGGCGTCCTCGAGATCGACCTGGTCCGTGACGGCCCGCACGGCCTGGTCGGTGGCACGACGGGCTCCGGCAAGAGCGAGTTCCTGCGGTCCTTCGTCGCCGGGCTCGCCGCCCGCAACGACCCGACGCGCCTCAACTTCCTGCTCGTGGACTTCAAGGGCGGCGCCGCGTTCGCCGCCTGTGAGCGTCTGCCGCACACGATCGGCACGATCAGCAACCTCGACGAGCAGCTCGCCGACCGGGCGATCCGTGCGCTCGAGGCCGAGCTCGGTCGTCGGCAGCGGGTGTTCGCCGCCGCGGGTGCGGACATCGACAACCTCGACGCGTACCTGGCGACGAAGCCGGCGGAGCCGATGCCGCGCCTGCTGTTCGTGGTGGACGAGTTCGCGATGCTGGCGAAGGACTTCCCGGACGTCCTCACCTCGCTCGTGGCGATCGCCGCGGTCGGTCGTACCCTCGGCGTCCACATGATCCTCGCGACCCAGCGGCCGGCCGGTGTCGTGAGTGAGGACATCCTCGCCAACACGAACATGCGCGTCGCCCTTCGGGTGCAGAGCCGCGAGGACTCCACGAACGTCATCGGCGTCCCCTCCGCCGCGGGTATCGGCCGCCAGCAGACCGGTCGCGCCTACGTGAAGCTCGGGCAGGACGACATCACGCCGGTCCAGACCGCGCTGGTCACCGGCCGTGCCCGCGACCTCCGCGCCGAACAGCCGGTCACCGTCCGCCCGACCGACGTCTTCGGTGTGCCGGCCCCGATCGCCTTCAGCGCTCCGGCGGCCTCGGACCTCACCGACCTCGACGTCCTCATCGACGCCATCTCGGCCGCCAACGACGAGGCCGGGTACGCCCCGCCCCGCCCGATCTGGCCGGAGGCCCTGGGCACCTCCGTCCCGCTCGACGCCCTGGTCCCCGCCGACGGCCAGGCCGGCGCACCGAGCACGGTCCCGGTCGCCCTCGCCGACGACCCGGACAACCAGCGCCAGGTCACGACCGGGTGGGACCGCAACGAGGGCAACCTCATGCTCATGGGCATCCCCGGCAGCGGCACGAGCACGGCGCTGGCGTCGATCGCCCTGCAGCTCGCGCGGACCACGAGCCCCGAGGACCTCGACCTCCTGGTGCTCGACATGGGTGCCGGCGACCTGGCCCCGCTCGCTGACCTACCGCACACCAGTGCCTACGTCGGGTCCGGAGCCGGTGCCGGTGAGTTGCAGGCCCGCATGCTCCGCTACCTCCGGACCGAGCTCGACCGTCGCCGTGCCGCCCCGGGTGGTCGCCGCGCGGTCGTCCTGCTCGACGGTCTCGCCGCGCTCCGTGACGAGTACCAGGACTTCGAGGGGCAGCAGCTCCTCGACGCGCTGTACCGCGTCTACGCCGAGGGCCCGGCGCTCGGCATCTCCTTCGCGGTGTCGACCACCCGCGCGAAGGCCGTCCCGTCCGCGATGGACGAGGTCACGACCCAGAAGTGGCTGTTCCGCCTCGCCGACCCGTACGACTACGCGACGATCGGTGTCCGCCCGAAGGACGTCCCGCCGCCGGTCCCGGGCCGCTTCATCGACTCGATCAGCAAGCTGCAGTCGCACGTCGGCACACCGAGCGGGACCCTGACCGAGGCGGTCCGTGCCGTCGGCGAGCAGTGGCCCGGCACCACGCCGAAGGCGAGCGCGGTCGGCCGGCTCCCCGGGGCCGTCTCCGTCGCCGAACTCGGCGTGCCGGCGCGCTTCGACACCGAGCCGTGGCACATGCCGGTCGGCATCGCCGAGGACGACCTCGGTACCGCCGTCCTCGAGGTCTACGACGGCGAACACGTCTTGGTGGCCGGTCCGGCGCGCTCCGGCAAGTCGTCCGTGCTCCTCGCCCTGGCTGAGTCGGCGCGGAACGCCGACGGCGCCCGACCCGCCGTCTGGGCCATCTGCGACCGACGCTCCCCGCTGGCCTCCGGCTCGTTCGACCGCGTCGCCGTCGGCGCGGACGAGGTCCCGGCGCTCCTGGCAGGCCTCCGCCTCGAGCGCGGTCCGGTGCTGTTGCTCATCGACGACGCCGAACGGTTCGACGACGCCGACCAGAGCATCGCGTCGGTGCTGTCGACCGAACGCCCCGGCCTCTGCGTCGTCGCGTCCGGCCGGTCCGCCGACCTCCGCTCGATGTACAGCCACTGGACGCGGGCGGTCCGGAAGTCCCGGTGCGGCGTGCTCCTGCAGCCGGACGTCGACTACGACGGTGAGCTCCTCGGCGTGACCCTGCCCCGCCGCTCGCCGGTCGCGCTGACCGTCGGTCGTGGCTACGCCGCCTCGGGAGGCGCGGTCCGCCTCGTGCAGACCGCCTCCGCCGCCAGCTGACCTGCTGGCGCGTCGTCCGCCGTCGACGCGGCTTCGTCCGGTCCTCGGAATCGACGGACCTGCGCCGACGGCCTGCGCCGATCGGCCGCTTCCGCGTTGCAGACGGGCGGACGGGCGGACCGCCGGACGGGAGGCGCGCGGCGGCCCCGCCACGCGCCTCCCGTCCGCCGACCAGCCGGGCCCGACGGCCGAGCCGGGCCCGACGGCCGAGCCGGGCCCGACGGCCGAGCCGGGCCCGACGGCCGAGCCGGGCCCGACGGCCGAGCCGGGCCCGACGGCCGAGCCGGGCCCGACGCCCGAGCCGGGCCCGACGGACTGCAAGGGCTCGACAGGCCACCGGGCTCGACGGCATGCACGGCCCCGACATCCCAGCCGGACCGCACCCGGCACTGACCTCAGTCGCGCGTGGTGATGCCGAACGGGTCGCTCTCGAGGTTCGTGAAGTTGCCGACCGTGGCCCGCACCGTGCAGGTCGGCGCCACCGACAGCGCGGTCACGACCAGCCCGTCGGACGACACCGCCAGCGCGCCGGAGCAGCCGTCGGCGAACCGGACGCCGGACTCGCCGCCGGCGACGTCGACGAGCATCTCGGACGGCCGCCCGGTGCTCGGACTGCGGTACAGCGGGTTCAGCTCGTCCGCACCGCTCGGCCACACCGGCACCAGGGTGACGGGCAGCGTGGTCTGGCTGACGCTGCGGTCCGGGGTGCGGACGTCGATGCCCTGCAGTCGCTGCACCGGGTACGCGGTCCCGCTGACGGACTGGTCGGTCACGGCGGCGGTGGTGGCGGTGCCGACCGCGTCGAGCCACTCCTGCAGCGGAGAACCACCCGCACCGGAGCCCGACCCAGCAGAGGACCCCGACCCCGACCCCGACTGGATCGTGTCCGCGGGGACCGTGGCCTGCACCGTGACGGAGCCGCCGGCCTCGATGTCGACGCCGGACACGCTCCACGCACAGGCGGTGTCGACGCCCGTCAGCGACGGCTGGTTCCGCTTCGCGCTGATGCCCTCGCCGCTCCAGGTCACGGCGGGGCAGTCGGCGCCCTTCGCCGCGGCGGGGAGGACCTCGAGCAGGGGCCCGGTCAGGGGAGCGGTCTGCGCGGCGTAGGTGATCGAGAGCTCGACGGTGCCGGCCGAGGCGTTGACCACCGCCTTGCGTGTGGTGGTCAACCCCGTCGGCAGTGGTCGGTCCTGCTGGTAGGCACTGGCACTCTGCGCGCCGGTCGCGCTGCCCCCGGGGCGTTTCTTCCCGGCGCCGGGCAGCCAGACGACGGCCGCGATGACGAGCACGACGACCAGGACGAGCCCGACGACGCCGAGCAGCAGCATCCGGTTCGTCAACCAGTCGGGTCGGGTGAAGCGGCGGCGGGTGGTCTCGACCTCGGCCGGTGCTGCCGGCAGGACGGGGCGTGCCAGCGGTCGGATGACGGTCTGCGAGCCGGCGGTGCCGAGCTCGGGACCGGGTTCGACGGGTGCGTCCTCGACCGGCACCACGGCGGAGGAGTCAGCGTCACCGGAATCGGTCGCGGCGAGGGCGCTCCCGACACCGACTCCGCCGCGCACGACCGTCGCGGGCCGCTCGACCTCGTCGAACGCGTCCGGGTCGTCGACGCGCTCGAGGGCCGGAGTGTCCCGCAGCGACCGGGCCAGACGACGGAGGGTCGCGGCGGCGTCGACCGCGGACGGCCGGGCAGCGGGGTCCTTCGCGAGCAGCGACGACAGCGCGGCCCAGAGGGCGTCGGGCACGTCGATCCGCGGCGGGGTGGAGGTCACGTGGCGGTACGCGACGGCGAAGTCGGTGCCCGGCCCGGCGAACGGCGTCCGCCCGGACAGCAGCTCGTAGAGCATCACCCCGGCGCCGTACACGTCGGCGGCCGGACCGGAGCGCCCCTGGCTGATCGACTCCGGCGCCATGTACTGCGGGGTCCCGAGCAGGCCGGTGGTCTTGCGGTCCCGTTCGGCCACGACCGAGGCGATCCCGAAGTCCGACACCCGGACGTCGCCCGTGCTGCCGACGGTCCACTCGTGGTCGAGCAGGACGTTGTCGGGCTTGACGTCCCGGTGGCTGACGTCTCGTTCGTGCGCGACGGCGAGGGCGTCGAGGGTCTCGGCGGTGATGGTCAGGGCGTCGCTCGGCGGCAGGGTGCCGACGGCGAGCAGCAGGTCGCGGGCGGATCCGCCGGCGACCAGGTCCATGACGATGGCGAGCCGGTCGCCCTCGACGACGAGGTCCCGGACGCGGACGATCGAGGGGTGGTCGAGCGCCAGGAGCACCGAGCGTTCGCGGACGAACCGTTCGACGACGTCGGGTTCCGCGGCGAGTTCGGCACGCAGCAGTTTGGCCGCGAACTGCTCACCGGTCGCGGTGTGCTCGGTCCGCCAGACCTCGCCGGACGCGCCGGTCCCCAGGAGCTGCACCAGCCGGTAGGACGCGCCGAGCGGCTCCCCCTCGCCGTACTGGGAGCGCTGCGCGTGCTGCCCGTACTCCGCCACAGATCCCCCGAACCCACGAACGCCGGTGCGTCACCGACGCTCCATGTTACCGGCCGGTCGTCCGCGCCGCGTACTGGACGTCGACCGTGTGGTCAGCGAACCCCTGCCGGCGGTAGAGCGCCAGCGCGGGCGCGTTGTCGCCCTCGACGTAGAGGGCCACGGCGTGCAGGCCGCGGTCGACCAGGCGTGCCGCTCCGGCGCGCATCAGGACCCCACCGAGGCCCCGGCCCTGCAGGTCCGGTCGGACGGCCACCGCGTAGTACTCACCGACGCCGTCCTCGACCTTGAGCCAGCACGAGCCTGCCAGTGCGCCGTCGGCGTCGCGCAGCAGCACCAGGTCGTCGCCGGAGAACCAGGCGTCGGACTCGCGGGCGCGCAGGTCGTCGAGCGTCATCCGCCCCTGCTCGGGGTGCGACGCGAAGGCCGCGGCGTTCAGGGCGAGCCAGTCGGTCTCGTCCGCGGTCGAGCCGGCCCGGAACGCGTCGAGTCGGTACCCGTCCGGGAGGCCCGGATCACCTGCCGACGTCGGCACCGGTGCGCGCAACTGCAGCAGCGTCCGCTCCGCGGACCAGCCCACGCGGGCTGCGAGGGCGCGGGCGGCGGGGTGGTCGCCGTGCGCCCAGGCCCGCGACGGCGGGTCCGCGAGGGCGAGCACCTGCTCGACGAGACGGGTCCCGATGCCCCGGCCACGGGCCTCCCGGCGGACGAACACCTCGACCTCGCCGTCGCGGACGACCGCGACGCCGGTGTCGTCACCGAGGACGTCGGCGCGGCCGGCGCGCAGGTCGACGAGGGTCTGGTCGGAGAACGGGGGAGCCTCGCCGTCGGCGACCGCCGCGTCGGCGAGCTGTTCGACGATCGCGAGCACTACTTGCCCTGCCCGCGGTCGTCGTCGTCGTGCACGTTGAAGCGGTAGCCGACGTTGCGGACGGTGCCGATGAGGGACTCGAGGTCGCCGAGCTTCGCGCGCAGCCGTCGGACGTGGACGTCGACCGTGCGGGTACCGCCGAAGTAGTCGTAGCCCCAGACCTCGCTGAGCAGCTGCTCGCGCGTGAAGACCCGGGCCGGGTGGGTGGCGAAGAAGCGGAGGAGTTCGAACTCCTTGAAGGTGAGGTCGAGCGGCCGGCCGCGGACCTTCGCGGAGTAGCTCGCCTCGTCGATGACGACGCCGGAGGCCTGGATCTTCGAGCCGGTCTGGTTCTTCGAGGCGCGGCCGGCGTTCAGGCGGATGCGGGTGTCGACCTCGGCGGGGCCCGCGGACTCGAGCACGACGTCGTCGATGTTCCACTCGGTCGTCACCGCGGTGAGGCCGCCCTCGGTGACGACGAGCACGACGGGGGTCGTCGAACCGCTCGTCGCGAGGATCTTGCAGAGGGCCTTCGCACTGACCAGGTCGGTGCGGGCGTCCACGAACATCAGGTCGCTCTGCGGTGCGTTGACCAGCTGGGCGGCCTCGGCGGGCACGTGCCGGATCCGGTGGCTCAGCAGGCCGAGGCTCGGCAGGACGTCGCCGGGCGCGGCCGAGGTGAGTACCAGGAGCTGTGCCACAGGACCTCCAGAGGGAGAAGACGTCGTTGCGCCATCCTAGTGAGCCCGGGGCGCCCACCCCGACGGACGGTGCAGCACGTGGCTGTCATGATGGGGACGTGAGCGAGACGACGCCCCCCGTGGGCCCCGACCCGGAAGTCGTGCCGAGCCAGCGCCGGCTGCGGCTGACGTCGGTCGTGCCGGTGTGGTTGCTCGCGGTCGTCGGGTCGGTGCTCGTGCTCACCCTGACGCAGAAGGACTCGTTCGCCTGGCTGCTGCTCGTCTTCGTCGCGGCCGTGTTCGTCAGCTTCGTGCTGCAGCTCGCCACGCAGACGAAGGACGGCCTGGTGGAGCGGATCAGCATCGCGTCGTCGGGGTCGTTCGTGGTCGTCCTCGTGACGGCGCTGATCCTGCTGGCGCGCTGAGCCTGCTGGCTTCTCGGTCCGGTCCGCGTAGACTTCCGGCATGGATTCGCTGCTTGCGCTCGAGCTCTTCTACGTGGGCCTGCTGGGCCTGGCGTCGCTCGCGATCGCCTTCATCTCGGTGACCGTCGTCGTCAAGCTCTTCAAGGGCCAGCGGTGATCGAACTCCCCGAGGGCCTCTCCGCCGAACTCGTCCCGCTGTCGTGGCTGGTCGGCGTCTGGGAAGGCACCGGAGTCGTCGAGTACCCCGTGGGCGAGGACGACGACGTCCGGACGTACGAGTTCGGTCAGCGCATCAGCTTCAGCCACGACGGCCTGCCGTACCTCAACTACTCGTCGACGACGTGGCTGCTCGACGACGACCACACCCCGCTCGCTGCCGAGATGGGCTACTGGCGGCTCGACCGGCCGTCCGAACCGGGCGACCGCGGTCCGGCGCTGCTGCTCGGCGACGGTCCGGTGCCGTTCTCGACCACGCAGAGCGTCGAGACCCTGCGCAACCAGACGAACGGCTTCGACGTCGAAGCGGCGATCATCCACCCGACCGGCGTCAACGAGCTCTACGTGGGCCGCGTCAAGCAGGGCCGCATCGACCTGGCGACCGACGCCGTGATGCGCTCCGCCAACGCCAAGGAGTACTCGGCCGCCACCCGGATGTACGGGCTGGTCGAGGGCAAGCTCTTCTGGGCGTGGGACATCGCCGCCCTGGGACGGGAACTCACCTCGCACGCCTCGGGGCAGCTCGCGAAGGTCGACTGATGGCCTCGCCGTTCGCCGTGCGTGACGGGTTCGTCGCGTCCGCCACCGGGCCGGCCGCCCACTTCGGCAACCCGATCGGCGAGCAGCGTCTGCTCGCTCGCGGTCGTGCCGTCGTCGAGCTCGGTCTCGGGGTCGTCACCGTGTCCGGCCCCGACCGCCTGTCCTGGCTCAACTCGATCACGTCCCAGCTGCTGCTCGGTCTGGCGCCGGGCGTGAGCACCGAGACGCTGGTGCTCGACGCCTCCGGTCGGGTCGAGCACGCCGCACGGGTCGTCGACGACGGCGAGACCGCCTGGCTGCTCATCGAGCCGGCGGACGCCGAGCCGCTCGCCGCGTGGCTCTCGTCGATGCGGTTCATGCTGCGCGTCGAGGTCACCGACCGATCCGCCGACCTCGCGACCCTCGGTTGGTTCGACGGCGCCGACCCGTTGCACGGTGCCGAGCCGCTGGCGACCTGGACCGACCCGTGGGCGTCCGTCACGCCCGGCGGATGGGGCTACGCCGACCAGGAGGCCCACCCCGGCACCGACTGGACCCTCCGCATCGCCGTGGTCACCCCCGGCACCGCTGCCCACGTGGCCGCGTCGGACGTGCCCGCCGCGGGCCTCCTGGCACTCGAGGCCCTGCGGATCGCGGCCTGGCGCCCGTCGCTGTCCGACGTGGACGAGCGGACGATCCCGCACGAACTCGACTGGCTCCGCTCCGCCGTGCACCTGTCGAAGGGCTGCTACCGCGGGCAGGAGACCGTCGCGAAGGTCCACAACCTCGGACGTCCGCCGCGGCGCCTGGTGATGCTGCACCTCGACGGTTCCGACGGCGTCGTGCCCGCGCCCGGCAGCCCGGTGCTGCTCGACGGCACCGAGGTCGGGCGGCTCGTCGCCTCGGCCACGCACCACGAGCTCGGACCGGTCGGCCTGGCGGTCGTCAAGCGGTCCCTCGACCCGACGGCCGTGTTGACCCTCGCGGCGGACGACGTCGTCGTGACCGCGGCGCAGCAGGTCATCGTCCCGCCGGGTGCCGGCGCGACGGCCGACGTCCCGCGTCTGCCGCGTCTCGGAGCGGTCCGCCGCCCGTAGTCCCGCCGCGCGGTGCTCCCGCGCGCTGCTGCCGCGCGCTGCTGCCGCGCGCTGCTGCCGCGCGGTGCTGCCGCGCGGTGCTGCCGCGCCGAGTCTCGGTACTGCGGACACTTTCGCACGTGGTCGGCCGCCGATCTGTCCGCGTGGCCGAGTCTCGGCGCCGCGGACACTCCCGCCGCTCGCCGCTCGCCGCTCGCCGCTCGCCGGTCGCCGGTCGCCGGCCGCGAGACCGTCCGCCTGGCCGAGTCTCGGTCAGGCGGGGGCGACCGCGGACCAGGGGACGCTGAGCTCGCCGAGCCGCCAGCGAGCGACCCCGTGCATGACCGGCCAGCCGCGGTCGCGCATGCCCCGGACCGCCGCGATCCAGCGCTGCCGCGGGCCGTACGTGCCGAGCGGTGCCGCGACGGCCCACGCCAGGTCGAGGTCGCGGAGGAACCCGTGCACCCGCTCGCCGGGCACGTTGCGGTGGATGAGCGCCTTCGGCAGCCGCTCGGCCACGATGCTCGGGACGTCGAGCCCTGCCAACCGCAGCGCGACCGTGAAGGTGTGCGGGGCCTCCCGGTCGAGGGTGACCCACGAGGCGACCCGACCGACCTCGTTGCAGGTGCCCTCGACGAGCTGGCCGCCGGGCTGCAGCCGGTCCTGCATGATCCGCCACGATCCGACCACGGCGGACTCGTCGTACTGCCGGAGCACGTTGAAGGCCCGGATCACCGCCGGGCGTCGGCCGCTCGGCGTCGGGGTCTCGAAGCCGCCCAACCGGAACGTGACCCCGTCGCGGGTTCCCGCGTTCGCGATCGCCACGCGGGCGGGCTCGATCTCGATGCCGGTGACCTCGACGTCGGGCCGCACCCGGGCCAGGCGGTCGCGCATCTCGAGCGTCGTCGTCGGGCTCGCGCCGTAGCCGACGTCCGCGACGAGCGGGTCATCGGTGCGTCGGAGGACCGGGAGCGTCGCGATCCACCGGTCCACGCGACGGAGGCGGTTGTGCCCGGTCGTGCCACGGGTGACGGTGCCGATCGGCGAGGAGTTCCCGGGCATGCGACCAGGGTACGGGTGGAGCACCGCTCGGTAGACTCGGGCGCATGACCTCCACGCTCGTCCTGCTCCGTCACGGCAACAGTGACTGGAACCAGAAGAACCTGTTCACCGGTTGGGTCGACGTCCGGCTCTCGGAGCTCGGCGAGAAGGAGGCGAAGCGGGCCGGCAGTCTCATCGCCGAGTCTGGCATCGTCCCCGACGTCCTGTACACGTCGCTGCTGACCCGGGCGATCCAGACCGCCGACATCGCCCTGCTCGAGGCGGACCTGGCCTGGCTGCCGGTCAAGCGTGACTGGCGTCTCAACGAGCGCCACTACGGCGACCTGCAGGGCAAGGACAAGGCGCAGACGCTCGAGCAGTACGGCGAGCAGCAGTTCATGGAGTGGCGCCGCTCGTTCGACGTGCCGCCGCCCCCCATCGCCGACGACGCCGAGTGGTCGCAGGCCGGCGACCGTCGGTACGCGGACCTCGGCGACCAGCTGCCCCGGACCGAGTCCCTGAAGCTCGTCATCGACCGGCTGCTGCCCTACTGGGAGTCCGACATCACGACGGACCTCGGCGCGGGCAAGACGGTCCTCGTCACGGCGCACGGCAACTCGCTGCGGGCGCTGGTGAAGCACCTCGACGGCATCTCGGACGACGACATCGCGGGGCTCAACATCCCGACGGGCATCCCCCTCGTGTACGAGCTCGACGACGACTTCCGTCCGACGAAGCCGGCGTACTACCTCGACCCGGAGGCTGCTGCCGCCGGTGCCGCGGCCGTCGCGGCCCAGGGCGCGAAGAAGTAGCACAGCGGGTACAGCGGTGGCGCGGAGTGTCTCGACACTCCG
>Ga0308156_1000322_pt1 | contig 115083 bp, 103 predicted proteins | sample PhyAR2_FD_201041 | JGI IMG/M metagenome (GOLD analysis project Ga0308156, IMG submission 201041) | Phyllosphere microbial communities from UC Gill Tract Community Farm, Albany, California, United States - DLSL A.R2 | ecosystem: Host-associated > Plants > Phyllosphere > Unclassified | place... | reverse complement strand
ATGCTTCTGGCGAAAACGTCTATATGCCGTATTCGGCACGCGCAGCGGGTCTGCGTGCGCGTATCGACGTGGAGAAGGGCTGGTGGTGGAGTAAATCCAATCAGGATATTAACAACATCCTCGGCGTGGAGCAGGTCGACGAGTTTATTTTGGGTGAACCGAACTGTCAGGCCAACCTGCTGAATATGGAAAATATCAGCACCATCGTGCGCCGTGACGGGTTTAAGCACTGGGGCAACCGACTGTGTATGACCGATCCGCAGTGGCGTTTTGAATCGGTACGACGGTCGGCGGATGTTATCGAAGACAGCATTCAGGAAACGGTGTTGTTGTATAACGACCGACCGCTCGATCGCGATATTGCCGACGACATTATCGGCACTATCAATGCCTATATGCGCCAGCTCGTGGGGCTCAAAGCGATTTTCGGGGGAAAAGCATGGCTTGATGAAGAGCTCAACACCGCCGAGTCACTGGCCGCAGGCCAGCTGTATATCGATTACGACTTCGGTCCGAAGTCGCCAACCGAGCGCATTACCCTGCGCGTTCGCGTCAATAATGATTATGTCGTTGAGGAGATGACCGCCTAATGGGAAATAAAAGTACATTACGCTCATGGACCTTTTTTACGAAAGGCATGCGCATTCAGGGGGCGCACGAATACACGCCGCCGGAGCTGAGTATTCAGGTGACCAACATGCGCAGCGGGGCGCAGGATGCGCCAACGCCGGTCGATGATGGCATGGAGGCGTTGACCTGTCAGGTTAAGTTCTGGGGGATTGATACTGACATGCTCGCGTTATTGGGATGTGTGGCAGGGCAAAAACCACGCTTTACGGCCTACGAAGGTTACATGAGCAACGGTACCGCGCTGGGCGCTATTGAAGAGTTTGAAGGGTTCATATCGAAAGTCACACGCGATGCCCGCGCAGGCGAATCCCAATCTGAAGTGTCGGTCACGGTCGATATTGCGCTCAACTACTACAAGCAGACGCTGGAAGGGCGCGAGCTTATCGAGATTGATACTGAGCGTTTTATTCGTCGTATTAACGGCGTTGATCAACTGGGTGGACTGGCGGCAAAAATCCGCCTTTAAACCTTAATGTAACCGAACAAACGGCCTCCGGGCCGTTTATTTATGGAGCCTATTATGTACCCAGCCAATTCAAAAACCATCACCTTGTATACCCCATTAACGCTGACCAATGGCGCGCAGCTAACCGAAGTGGCGATGCGTGAGCCGACGGTACGCGACCGGATCACCCGTGAGAAAGACCGTGGGAGTGAAGGGGAAAAAGATGCGCGCATGTTGGCGCTGCTATGCAACATGAACGAACAGGATGTGTATGTGCTAACCGCGGCGGATTACCTGCAGCTTGAGGAGGCATTCAATGTTTTTATGCTTCCGCCCGACAAGCGTCCGAAACCGAAATCCGACGAGGCATAAGGTTTTTAGGGCGTCGCTTGCACTTTGCAATGAGTGACTACCTCGATATGCCGTTTAGCACGTTTAAGGATTTTCTCTTTGATGAAGTGGAGGCGGTAAAACGTGGCATTAAACCAAAACCTTAAGGCCGTCATCACCTTCGGCGGCAATCTTGATGCCAGTTGGAACCGCTCCACGCAGGGGATCAACAAAGGCATCAAGGATGTTGAAAAACAAACTCAAAAGCTGACCAAACAACAACAGTCGCTGTCGGCGGAGATCAAGAAGGCCAAGCTTGCTGGGAAGGATATCAGCGCGCTTAAACGTGACTATACCGGCGTCACGAAAGAGATTAAGAAAGCCAGCGCGGCACAAGAGGCTCTGAATCGTGATCTGAAACGCGCTGAACAGTTTAAACGCGTCCAAGGATTGGGAAAGGGGGCGTTCGCTAAAGCGGGTAATATCGCCGCGTCCATGTTCCCCGGTGGCCTTGCGCTCGGCGGTGGCGGGCTGATTGCTGGGGCATTGGGATCACTGATTGCCCCTGCTGCCCGCAACGCGCAAACCGCCGAGAAAGTGGGGATCGCTAAGAGCTACGGCGTGGGGGTAGAGACCTTTAACGCATGGGACTCATTGGGCAAGCAGTACGGCATGAACGGCGAGAACTTTGGCGATCTGTTTGAAGAGTATCTGCATAAGGCGGGGGAGTACAAACAGAACGGCAAGCAGGGCGGGTTGCAGGATGCGTTTGAAACATTAGGGTTTAAAGCCGGTGACCTTGCCGGTCTCAGTGATTTGGAGCAGTTCAGTAAGATTGTAGAGCGTGCGCTGACCTTAAAAGATCAGTCTAAAGCATCATTTGCCCTTGATAGTCTGTTTGGGGGCGAGGCGAGCAAGATGCTGATGTTGATTAAGCAATCCGGAAAAAGCTATCGCGATTTGATGGACGAGCAAAAACGCTACCAACTGGTGACGGAAGAAGGTGCGAGGGGGGCGATGGAGGGTAACCGCGCAGTGACCAACCTGCAGACGGTGCTCTCTTCCGCAATGGATGAAATCTCGGGCCAGCTTGGTGGTCAGTTGTCCCCGCAAATTAAAGCGCTGACTGACAATCTGGCGGAGTGGTTTAAAAACGGCGGGATTAGCAAGATCGTCAGCTTTATGAAGAACGAGCTTTATCCCGGCGTGCTGACGTTTGGCAACGGCGTGGTTTTTGTTGGCAAGATTATTTACGCGGCGGCGAAAAAACTGTCGTGGCTATTGCCGGATGAAAACGAGTCAAAAACCGATGTGCTCACGGCGATTGGTTCGGGTATGCCGATGGAGGTGGCAAAAATCAAAGCCGAGAGGGATGGCTTAGGGGACTGGTTTGCGCAAAATGTGAATAAACCCGGCATGGAAAAATTGCTGCGTGAACAGTGGTCGGGTTCACAGTCCAAACTCGGCGCTATCCCGTTGTTCTGGGATAAAGACCAGGAGGGGAAAGAGCGCCAGCGGCTGCTTGAACGTGTGGATGGGAAAAGCAGTGACGGCCCGTTCTCGTTGGATTGGGCGGCGGAGATGAGTAAAAACACGCCGAAGAGCGACCAAGGCTCGGGCTTAACCTTTCCTTTGCCTGATTTAGCGCCGAGAACATCGGATACGCCGTTGTTGCCCCGTGATGACGATGGACAGGGCTTACTAGATCCTCAGTCTGCCTCATCGTGGCCAACACTCATACAGCAGATCGCGCGCGTGGATGCCGAGCAGAAACCTACCTCGATAACGGACAACAGCAAGAAGGAACTCAAGATTGAAATCAATGTGAGCAACGAGCAGGAAGGTTCAGCCATTGCTGATGAAGTGATTAACAAAGCGCACGCGACCGATATCTTCAACGGTAATAACGCGATGTACGACAACGGGGGGCTGTGGTGATGAGCGGGTTTTCAGTGTTAGCGGCGGTTGAGCAAAACGCCGCAGCGGTACAACGGTCAGCCGCTGCCAGCGACCCACCGCGCGTGATGCTGATATTAGGGGGCTTCGAGTTCTCTATCGATGCGTTGACCTACAACGAACTTTCGCGCGAAGCCAGCTGGCGTTGGAGTGCGCAAGAGCGTATCGGGCAGACGGATTTATTGCAGTTTACCGGCAAAGAGCGACGAACGGTCACGCTTCAAGGTGAAGCGCATGCTTTTTTCCGTCAGGGCGTGAGTGCCATCGATGATTTATACGACTTGGCAGATAAAGCAATGCCGTTGCAGCTGGTGAGCGGCGCGGGTGATGTGCTGGGCTATTGGGTGATTGAGAAATTTAACGACAGTACCACTAAGTTCCTCCCCGCAGGCACGCCGCGCCACAAAACCTTCTCAATAGGAATTAGACATTATGCCGACGACCTATCAAACCCGTGAGGGGGACATGCTGGACGCAATTTGCGCCGTACATTATGGCTGGTCAGAGTTGGGGCCTCTTGTTGTCAAGGTACTGGAAGCGAATCCGGGGCTTGCCGATCTGGGGCCGGTCTATAACGCGGGTGTACTGATCACACTGCCGGATCTCGATATGCCGGTGGCGGAGTCAAACCTTCAACTGTGGGATTAATTGATGAACGGTGTGGAAGAATACCGCCCTGAGTTCAGCGTGACGGCAGAGGGCAAAGATATCTCTAAAGCGTTACGCCAATGCCTGCAAGAACTGACACTCACCGACAACGGTGGCGCCACGGGCAAAGCTGACGAGCTTCAAATCACGCTGCTATCAGAAACGTTTCCGCTCCCGAGCAAGGGGGCGCGATTACAGTTGGGGCTGGGATTTAACGGCAATCTGGTGGGCAAGGGCTGGTTTGTGGTCAGCGGTGTCTCGAGCAGTGGCCCTCCGCGTAAAGTGGTGATCTATGCGACAGCCGCGCCAATGAACGCGCAGAAGCAAAGCGGGGATGTGCAAAACCAGAAAACCCGCAGTTGGGACAATTTGACGCTGGGTGACATTGTGAAAACGGTGGCCACCGACAACGGATTGATCCCCAAAGTCGCTGATAAGCTGGCGGCGATTGCTGTACCGCATCTGGATCAGGTGTCGGAGTCAGATGCCAATCTCTTGACGCGACTGGCTCGGAGTCATAACGCCGTGAGTAAACCGAGCGGGGGATATTGGCTGTTCTTGGAACAAGGGGCGGCGTTAACCGCCAGCGGCAAAACCCTTGCCGATGTGACCATCGTCCCGCGTGAGGTATCGAACTGGACTTACAGTGAAGGGCAGCGTGGCTCAACCACGGGAAAACCCTCATCCGGCGGAAAAGAGAAGAAGGGGAAGATCGGTGTTAAATACTACGATGAGGACACCGGACAGACCAAAGTGGTACAGACCGAGCACGATGGCCCTGACCTCGAGAACCCGTACACTCAATCGCATAAAGCGCAGGCAGACCAGCAAGCTAAGGCGAAAAAGACGCAGGCCAAACGCAACGAGCGGCGGATGAATATCACCGCGCCGTGCCGTCCTCAACACTTACCATTGACCGCAGAGGCACGCGTGACTACCCAAGGGTTTGGTCAGCGAGAGGATCGTACATGGTTGATTGAGTCGATGGTATACAGCCTGAGCGCAATGGGGTTTTCCGTGGCGTTTAATTTGGCGACGGATATCAAACCCAAGGCGGCAAGCGGTAAGAAAAAGAAAAAAGATAAAACCGGTCCCGAATATTTCGGCAAACAGAAAAATTAAACCCGCTTCGGCGGTTTTTTATGGAGGTGATATGCAGGGTGTGAACGCTCAGACGGGCAAACGGCTGGCGGGGAATGACCATTTGCGCCAGTCCGTTATCGACATTCTCAGCACGCCTAAAAATAGCCGTGTGCTTCTACGCGATTACGGCAGTGATTTACCTGACCTGATTGATAACCCGCAGGATGAAAGCACGCGGGTACGCATTGTGGGGGCGACGGCTTCCGCGTTGGCACGTTGGGAACCGCGATTAACGGTAAAACGTGTGCAGGTGGTGCGTGAGGGGGATGGCGTCTTTGATCTGACCATCGAGGGCATTAACAAAGAAACCGGCCAGCCGGTCACGCTAGAAGGGGTAACTATCTATGGCAACCAGTCCTAACCTCATCGATCTCTCGGCTATTCCTGTTCCTGATGCCATTTTAGTCCCCGATGCGACGACCATTTTTAACAGTTGGCTCGAGAAGCTCCGCGATCTGGATACGGCGTATGACGCGCTGGTGGAGTCTGATCCGGTCTATAAGCAGGGTGAAGCTAACGCGTATCAAACCGTTTTGTTGCTGCAGCGTATCAATGATGCGGTGCGCGGTGTGTTGTTAGCTAGTGCATTGGGCGCGGATTTAAATCAGATCGGTGCCGGATTTAACGTGGCGAGACAGGTGGTCACTCCCGCCCAGCCCGAAGCTATCCCGCCGATTGAGGCTGTGATGGAGGATGACGAAGCATATCGAGAGCGTATCCAGCTCTCATGGTCACAGCTCAGCACCGCCGGTGCGCGTAATGCTTATCGCTTTTACGCCAAGTCCGCCGATCCCGATGTATTGGACGCCGAGGCCTATGGCCCCCAAACCCACAACCGACCCGGTGAGGTGGATGTGTATGTGCTATCACGTACCGCTTCCGGTACCGCCCCCCAAGCGCTACTTGATACGGTCAGTCATGCATTAAACGAAGATGAAGTGCGACCGTTAACGGATTACGTCACGGTACAAAGCGCGGTTCTGAGTGAATACGCCGTGGTGGCTACGCTGGATATCCCTGATGGCCCTGACGCGCAGACGGTATTGGAGAGCGCAAGAGCCGCGCTAGAAACCTATGTTGCGCAGGTGCATCGCATTGGCGGCGTGGCGCCGCTTTCCGGTATTTACCGCGCTCTGCATCAACCGGGAGTCACCCGCGTTCATCTAGAACAACCGACCGCGGATATTGAAGCTAAAACGGGAGCCGCGCCTTATTGCACCGCGATCACATTGAGTTTGCTGGGGGTAGGCGATGTATAGAACGTTACTTCCTCTCAATGCGCTCGCCTCAGAACGTGCGCTCGAACAGGCTAGCGCTGAACAAATTCTTGCGCTGCCGGTTCCTATTCGGCATGTCAAAGATCCCGCGACCTGTCCGGCACATTTGCTGCCGTGGCTGGCATGGGAGTATGCCGTTGACTACTGGAACCCTGAATGGGACGAGGCGCAAAAGCGGCAGGTTATCGCGGATGCAGCGTATGTTCATCAACATCGAGGAACCGCGGGCGCAGTGCGACGGTCGTTAAGCGCTGTGGGCCTACCGACTACGGTGGTGGAGTGGTGGCAAGACCAACCAAGACAAGCGCCGTATACCTTCCGCATTGAGGTCTACAGCACTCAGGGGGTGACCGAAGCCTTGTATGAACAGATCCGCAACCTTACCGACCGCGCCAAAAACCTTCGCAGCCATCTGAGCAAGATAGATGTGATCACCGACGTAGGGACTGAGGGGGCGTTTTACATTTCGGGTGCGGTAACGGCGCATGTTGATATCGATATTTTTGCAGGGGAGCCCAATGGCTAACTTTTACAGCATTATCACGAATCGAGGCAAAGAGCTCGAGGCCGAGGCGCTGGCGAGTGGAACCAAAATTACGCTGGCGAAATTTGTCGTAGGGGATGGCAATGGGCAGGCGGTGGCCCCCAAGCCAACACAGACCAAGCTTATCAATGAGCAGTACCGAGGGGATATTGGGGAACTGAGTGTTTCCCCCGATCAACCGACCCAGATGATGGCGAAAGTCGTCCTACCGACTGGGGTGGGCGGTTTTACCGTGCGTGAAATCGGAATGCTTACTGACGCAGGCGAGCTGTATGCCGTGGCGAACTGTGCTGCGATTGAAAAGCCTGTGGGCGGTGTCAGCGTCAATATGCAGTTTCGTCTGGCGGTGTCAGATACGGCCAATATCACATTAAACGTAGCGACAGGCGATGGACTGTTTTTACGGATTGACCAAGATCTGTCTGAAATCCGTGGGCGAGGTGCGCAGGCGCAAAAGACAGCCCGAGAGTCGCTGGCGATCGTGGATGCCTCAACAAAGCAAAAGGGGTTGGTGCAACTCAATAGTGCGACTAACAGCACGAGTGAAATACAGGCGGCAACACCGGCTGCAGTGAAAGCGGCGAATGATAATGCCAACGGACGCGTACCGAGTGGGCGCAAGGTGAATGGGCATGTGTTGAGTGCGGATGTCAATGTGACTTCAACAGATATTTTTGACAGTCAGTCCTTTGGTATCGGTGCTAATCAAAACCTGAATGATTTAAAGACACCGGGTATCTATTATCAAACGGCAAACGCAAATAGCTCGCTAGCGCTGAACTATCCTGAGGCGCAGGCTGGTACGTTGCTTGTCTACAAGAATGCGGGTACCACACAAGAATATCGCGTGTATAACAGTAGCCGCATTTATACCCGCAGCCAGTATATGGATGGTGCGTGGACCGCGTGGGCTAAAGAATACAATTCCTTAAATAAGCCGAATGCCAGCGATGTCGGGGCATTACCTATCGGCGGTGGCACACTTAATGGCAATTTAACGGTTAAAAACCAGATCCAAGTGGGGGGCATTGGTAATGGTGTGCTGAATATTGGTGACAATGATTCAGGTTTGCGCAGCTCTGTCGATGGCCAAGTAGATTTGTGGGCTAACAGTAAAAAAATGGGATATTGGAACATCAACATTCTGTCATTCACTGGACAGATTATCCCGACAAACTATGCGAACTTTGACGCTAGATATCAGGCAAAGGGCAATTACACCCCTGCAGGACAAGCATATACAAAGGCTGAAAGTGACGGTCGATTCCAACCAAGAGGAAGCTATACCCCTGCGGGGCAGGCATATACAAAAGGAGAGTCAGATGGCCGCTATATTCAAAATATGCGCTTTGGTTCAGCCGCTACAGTCAGTATTGGAGGAAATGGTTCGGTACCGGGAGGGTGTGTCGTTGTAGGTGCTGGTACCGATGATTGGAAACTGAATAGGCTTATTTATAAGCCTATTCAGAGAAATATAAATGGCGTTTGGGCAACAATTTCAGGGTAATAGCATCATGGAACTAATTAACTTATTACAGTATGAGCCTATTATTAAAATGGCTCCAGATGTACTTTATTTAAAAGATAAAAACGGCCTAGATTGGTATGAGTCACAAAAATTGTTCTCTGATTCAACTATGAAGATAGGCTGTGATCATAGTGGGGTAATACTTATGGCCTCAGTTGATGTATCAACGTTATGGCCAGAGGGACTATCTGTATTTGAGGTTAGCCAATCAATTCTACCCAATGAATTTAAGGCGGACTCTAGCTATCAATTCAAGAATGGAAAGGTTGATAAAAGAGTATTATCACAAAATGAGGTTATAGAGTTAGCTGATACTCAGCGATCAGCCATGCTTAGAATCATCTCGGATAGAATACTTCCACTGCAAGATGCTCTTGAATTAGATGAGATAAAAAATGATGAATTGGATTTATTGAGAACATTAAAATCTATTCGCGTTGAATTAAGTCGATTGGACACTTCAAAAGCACCTGATATCAAGTGGCCGGTGCTTCCTGAGTGAAAATCGCAATATAATTGGCTAATTTATTTCTTTAAGTATCAATTTATTCGTTTTTTCAGTATATACAGTAGTATTTGGTGGTATATCTTTGCCTATAAAAGACATGGCACCAATTACTACATTGTCACCAATATTAATATTATCGGCTAAAATGCACGAATTAGCACCGACAGTCACATTATTCCCAATACGAATCATTGCGCTTGTTTCGCCTTTAATTCCAATTGTTGTGTTTTGCCTAATAGTAAAATTTTCGCCAATGTTACAACAATCAGTGATTACAACGCCTTGGAAGTGGACAACTTTAAATCCCGGAGCAATTTTTGCACCCAGCCCAATCTCTGTATTGAAATTTTTCATTATTTTTCTGTTGAGATAGCGAGCAGCCCACTTGCTAATAGCCCCATCGCAACTAAAGAACAATTCGGCTAGTCGCCACCAGAGATAGAATCGTTTGTTGGGGAGTGACCAATAGCGGTGTATAACTCTGCGCCAAGTGAATTTACGCTTATTCAACATTTCTGCGGAGATGCATCTTTTGAAATGGAGATAGTTATCATTCATTGTCTAGTTCTCTACACATTAGCCACTGATTTATTTTTATCTACCATTTTGAAAACCTAAACATTCAACATAGATATGCTCGGATTTTACATTGAAAAAATGAATATTTATACTAGAACATATAAAAATATGTAATGTATGTTCAAGCGGATATCTAAGTAAAATTTTTACTACCTAAGCAAAGGAAGAGAGGACCAGCGACGTAACATTGGGTTGCGCCGGTCCGTATGTAAGACTCCGGCGCAGTGACAACACCAGTGGATCGCTAATGCGTTTAAGTGATTCAAATGGTAATTGTCAGGCGCAGATACTACAGAGATAAACCAGAGTAACAATAAGGTTTAGTCTTACAAAATATTTAATTCCTGCCTATTATAGCTACTAAGAACTTCACAATGGCCCGAACTATGAGTACATTTGAAGGTGACATTTGGGACTCTCATCCCCAACGGTACCCCCTGACAGGGTATTGGTATGCAGAGTGATTGATGTAGTCAATAACACTAAGTGATTATATATGGTGGGTTTACCTTAGTTGTTATATACGGACTTGCTAATCATACCTGTATCATCGATAGCTAAACAAAATTACTATAAATCAATGACAACCAATTGATTTAATTTGTTTTTTATTTTTTAGATGGTATCTAAAAATAAGATTTAATAATAGAGGTTTTATTATTTTGAGACTATTCCTATGAGTTTATTGTTGCATGCCATTTATCCTATTAAGAAAATATTGTGTATTCTAATTTTCTGGGATTTTTATGATAAAAGCTAAGCGAAATGGATTTTTGATATTGATGCCTATCTTATTTCCATCAATAAGTAATGCTTCTTGTATGTTGAGTGAATACACTTATATATGTTCAGGTAGCGATACTGAGTCACCTACCTTTACGACTGGTAACTTAGACGAAATGTCCGTGATTTTGCAAGACGGATATAACCTTTCTGTTGTTAATGGTAGTGCTATTGAATTAGGTTTTAATTCAAAAATAACAAACCTATACTCAGATGGGGAAAATTCTATTTCTAATGAAGATGGATCTGCCGTTAATATTGTAGCTAGTGGTGATGATAGAGTCATAAATATCGGTTTTAGCGGTGACGTTAGCACAAAAGGTGGGGACGGCTTTACTATAGAAAGCGAAGGAATACGTGGTACTCTTAATCTTTCTTATCTAGGTCGCATGGATGTCCAAGGTAATGGAGTTTCAGCCTCATTAGATAGTGAAAGTAAAATGTATATTATTCTCGATGGTGATATTCATGCTGACTATGGTATATCCACTTACGTAGGTAATAATTCAAATATTTCGATTGAAAATAAATCCCACATGATAACGGATAGCGGAATAATTAGTTCTAATATTCGTGGTAATAGTCAGTTTCACCTTGTTAATAATGGCTATATGGATTCATCTTCTCAAGGCCTAAATATCTCGGCCGGAGATGAAAGTAGCATATATGTGAAGAATAATGGGTTAATCAAGAGTGAGTATGAAAATTTTTATCAATTGAGTGATTTAGGAAATTTTGAATTAATTAATTCTGGCGAGGTTATCTCAAGTCAAGACGCAACCAAGCTTGATTTCGGGGATGCAGCAAATATATATATTGATAATAGCGGTAAAGTGCAAGGTAGAAATGGTATAAGCATATATACTTCAAGCAGCCAAACCGATGGAGCTGAATCAAAGATATCAATAATTAACTCTGGGCTTATTTCTGGTGAAGAGTATGCTTTATCACTTTACGGGGCATGGGCTGACTACCACGTTGAAAACTCAGGAGCTATCTCATCAAATGGTATAGGGTCTATTTATGTAACAGGTCATAAATCGTTTACTTTAGCTTTGAAAGAAGACTGGAATATCGAGGGAACTGTTTATATTGACCCTAATACGAATGACGGCGATATCGCTGATAATAAAGTGCTTCTGACTGGCGATAGAGATTCTTCTATTTCTTTATCTCGTTTTAGAGATGATTATGATGATAACGCATATGATCCAGATTCGATACTTGGAATAAATTATTTGACAAAAGAGGGGAGTGCACAATGGACTCTCACTGGTGAGCAAGTATCTGGTGGATTTGAGTCTGTTGAAATAAACGAAGGTAGCGTATTACTTAATAACACCACTATATTAATGAATGATAATTCAAAATCATTCAAAAATAATGCATATGTATACGTTAATGGCCATTCAACAATAGATGGTTCTTTGAGAAACTCGGGTGCACTATATATAAATAATGACAAATTCGTAGACGGATTTAATTCCCTAAATGTTACCGGAAACTATGAAGGTGTTGATGGAAGTTTGATTGTTTTTAATTCTGCTTTAGAGGGGGATAACTCTCTTACGGATAAATTGATTATTAATGGCGATACATCGGGACAAAGTAATGTTCAAGTAAATAACTTAGGTGGTAAAGGGGCGCAAACCATTGAAGGAATTGAGCTTATTTCCGTTTCAGGTCGGTCTGATGGTTTATTTATTCAAGATGGGCGTATTGTTGCTGGTGCCTATGATTATTCCTTAGTTCGTGGCCAGAACGATAATTCTAGTAACTGGTATTTAACAAGTAAGAAATCACCAGTTGATCCTACAGACCCGCCGGTTACTCCACCGGTTGATCCTACAGACCCGCCAGTTACTCCACCGGTTGATCCTACAGACCCGCCAGTTACTCCACCGGTTGATCCTACAGACCCGCCAGTTACTCCGCCGGTTGATCCTACAGACCCGCCAGTTACTCCACCGGTTGATCCTACAGACCCGCCGGTTACCCCACCAACAGAAGGAGAGCATGTTAATCGCCCTGAAGGGGGGAGCTATATTGCCAACCTTGCAGCGGCAAATACCTTGTTTAATACGCGTTTACACGATCGTTTAGGTGAAACCCAATATATCGACGCGCTGACCGGTGAGAAAAAGGTCACAAGCCTATGGCTACGTCAAGTGGGTGGACATAACAACTGGCGTGACAGCAGTGGGCAGTTGAAAACACAAAGTAATAGCTATGTGGTTCAGCTGGGTGGCGATGTGGCGCAATGGTCAACGGATGGTTTAAACCGCGGTCATCTGGGGCTAATGACGGGTTATGCCAGCAGTCATAATCAGACGCATTCTTCAGTCACTGGCTATGATTCTAAAGGTTCCATCAGTGGCTACAGTGCTGGAGTTTACGGCACATGGTTTGCTAATGACGCCGATAAGAGCGGATTATATGTAGATAGCTGGCTGCAATATAGCTGGTTTAATAACCACGTGAATGGTGAGCAACTGGCCAGCGAGTCTTACAAATCCAAAGGGCTGACAGCATCACTAGAAACGGGTTATACCCTGAAAATGGGAGAATTTACGGGCAGCCAAGGGACGCTTAACGAATGGTTTATTCAGCCACAGGCACAGGCGACGTGGATGGGTGTGAAGGCGGATAAACATCGTGAAGATAATGGTACGCGTGTGAACAGCGAGGGTGATGGCAATGTCCAAACCCGTTTAGGGATGCGCGCTTATCTGAAAAGTCATCATGCCATGGACGAAGGGAAAGGCCGTACTTTCGAGCCGTTTATCGAAGCTAACTGGTTACATAACACCCGTAGCTACAGCGCGAAGATGGATGATGTTCGTATTAGTCAAGCTGGAGCGCGTAACATCGGTGAAGTGAAAGTCGGCGTAGAAGGGCAAATCAACCCACGTTTGAACCTATGGGGCAATGTAGGAACGCAAGTCGGTGATAAAGGCTATAACGACAGCACGGCCATGATTGGCGTGAAGTATAACTTCTAGTTGATAGCATGATTCGAAGGCACCTTAGGGTGCCTTTTTTAATGGTTATAGGTGGCATTAATCACGAAACCAAAGGCAGAATTATAAGAGCTACGATGATGTTAAGTTTGCAGATGCAGGGTTCGAGATATTTGGCATAGTGTGATGATGTATGTCGTTAATGACATGTCGATGAGCAAGTTCGACGACAGCCCTTACATGTAATAAGGAAGGAATAGGCCGTTCGGATGTTTAGATGTATTAGCTCAAACTTGACCTGACACATCTATAGCGCAGGGCTAAACCTAATCTCACAGTCTGCTTCGAGCGAAGAGCGGACGCTGGTATATAGCAAACGAGCGCCCGTTAATATTACGCAGAAAGATTACTTAACCCGTTTCCCCGTTTCGTCAATGACCTTTTCGCCATCTTCTTTGGTAAAAGAGCCTTTCTGACCTTCAGGTAGAATATCCAGCACCATTTCGGAGGGGCGGCAAAGACGTGTGCCGATCGGTGTTACTACAATCGGCCGATTAATTAGGATCGGATGCTGAAGCATAAAATCAATCAACTGTTTATCCGAAAATTTGTCCTCATCAAGACCCAGCAACTCATAAGGTTCGACATTCTTACGCAGCAATGCACGTACTGACATATCCATATCTGAAATCAGATTGATAAGTTCATCACGAGTCGGGGGCGTATCGAGATAATAAATAATGGTAGGCTCGTTACCGCTGTTACGGATCATCTCCAGTGTGTTACGTGAGGTGCCACAGGCAGGGTTGTGATAGATGGTAATATTGCTCATATCAGTATCTCATTACAAAGCGATGGAGAGCCGCAACGCCAGCGCGGCCAGAGTGACAAACAACACGGGCAGAGTCATGATAATACCGGTGCGGAAGTAATATCCCCAGGTAATCGTTATATTTTTCTGGGCAAGCACATGCAGCCAAAGCAGGGTTGCCAGACTGCCAATCGGGGTGATTTTCGGGCCTAAATCGCAGCCAATCACGTTGGCATAAATCATTGCCTCTTTGACGACGCCAGTCGCCGTACTCCCGTCAATCGACAGCGCGCCAATCAGCACTGTCGGCATATTGTTCATCACCGACGACAGAAACGCGGTCAGGAAGCCGGTGCCAAATGTTGCTGCCCATAACCCCTTTTCTGACAGCAGGTTTAGCACACCAGACAGATACTCCGTGAGCCCTGCATTGCGGAGACCATAGACCACCAGGTACATGCCCAGCGAAAAAATAACGATCTGCCATGGCGCACCGCGCAGGACTTTTCCGGTGTTGATGGCATGACCTTTTTTCGCCACTATAAACAGTACTACTGCGCCGGTAGCTGCTATCGCACTGACCGGGATTCCCAAAGGCTCCAGAACAAAGAAACCGACAAGTAGCAATAACAGGACAATCCAGCCCGCCTTGAATGTTGCCGGATCCTTTATCACACTGGCAGGCGTCTTCAGCAGCGAAACGTCATACGTCGGCGGAATGTCCCTTCGGAAGAAGATATGCAGCATGACCAGCGTAGCCGCAATCGCTGCTACATTTACGGGGATCATAACGGAGGCATACTGCGTAAAGCCCAGACTGAAAAAGTCCGCCGAGACGATATTCACCAGGTTAGAAACAATGAGCGGTAGGCTGGCCGTATCTGCTATAAATCCTGCGGCCATCACAAAGGCCAGTGTTGTGCCCTTACTGAATCCCATTGCAAGCAGCATCGCAATCACAATTGGTGTCAGGATAAGTGCGGCGCCGTCATTGGCGAACAAAGCAGCAACAGCGGCACCGAGCAACACTATCCACGTAAACAGCAGGCGACCACGTCCGTTACCCCAGCGGGAGACGTGCAGTGCAGTCCACTCAAAGAAGCCGGACTCATCGAGCAGCAGACTGATGATAATGACCGCAATAAATGCCGCTGTCGCGTTCCAGACGATATTCCAGACAGCGGGAATATCAGTGATATGGATGACACCGGTTACCAGCGCTAGCACAGCCCCAATACTCGCGCTCCAGCCAATACTCAGACCTCTGGGTTGCCAGATCACCAGTATCAGCGTCAGTAAAAATATACTCCCTGCCAAAATCATCTCAGACTCCATTATATATGATTATGTATATGTGTTTTCTTTTCTCAGCAGGAGGTGCAGGCTGATTTATCAAGCCATTCACGCACATCCTCCCGCATACACTGCCAGGACGCCGTGATTGTCTCAGCTGTCCATGCCGGTATGTGGGGTGACAGACGATAGTGGATCCATTTGCCTTCACGACGATCCAGAACTAGCCCCGCCTCGCGAAGAATAGCCATATGTCGCGAGACTTTGGGCTGAGATTCGGAAATGGCTGCGCAGATATCACAGACGCACAGTTCTCCTGACGCCCGGAGAATCATGACTATGGCGAGCCGTGTTTCATCTGACAGGATTTTGAAAAGCTGAACAGGTTGTAGCATTTTTCACTCCGTTCCCTTTAGAATATACATATGGTAAATCATACATATTAACTTTTAAATCATCTAATCTCTCCGGAGGAGAAAAATGGAACAATTTCCAGCTCTGAATACTGAATGCTTTGATCAACACATCGCTGAACGCCTGCACCTGCATGAGCCGCCACGGATTCTGATCCTATATGGCTCAGTGAGAGAGCGCTCCTACAGCCGCTTTGCTGCAGAAGAAGCTGGTCGTCTGCTGATGGCGATGGGCGCGGAGGTAAAACTCTTTAATCCCTCTGGTTTACCCCTGCCGGATGATGCGCCAGACACGCATCCTAAAGTCACCGAGCTGCGCTGTCTGGTCAGATGGTGTGACGGGATGGTGTGGAGTTCTCCGGAACGGCACGGGGCTATGAGCGCAGTTATGAAGGCGCAGATTGACTGGATACCATTAAAGGAAGGCGCGGTTCGTCCTTCGCAGGGCAAAACACTTGCGGTAATGCAGGTCTGCGGCGGTTCACAGTCCTTCAATGCAGTGAACCAAATGCGTATTCTGGGCCGGTGGATGCGGATGTTTACGATCCCCAACCAGTCCTCCGTAGCCAAGGCATGGCAAGAGTTCGACGAAAACGGGCGAATGAAACCTTCGTCATGGTATGACCGCATCGTCGATGTAGCCGAGGAGCTGTTTAAAATCACGCTGCTGCTTAAGGGACAAACCGGTTTTCTTGCGGATCGTTACAGCGAGCGAAAAGAGAGCCATCAGGAGCTTTCATCTCGCGTCAATCAGGACAAAATATAACGCCTGTTCTTCGTTAACCCATACTGTATGAGCTTAACAACATCCGCTTCTGGCACAGAGCTGCCCGTCAGATTAGGTTTAGTTCTGTGCTATAGATGTGTCAGGTCAAGTTTGAGCTAATGCAGTTTAGAACGGCCAAACAGTATTAAGCCATTTCAATTTCTTCACATACTAACCATTCATCGGCTTCCTCGAACATCTCCTCAACCATTTTTCTGATCACCTTAGAAGCTTCTTTACTTGCACCTGTGATCACAATATCTGTTGCAGTGGCAAATCGAGTAGAAGTCTCGGCACCAACGTATTTTTTATTAAGACGTTTTTTTAGTTCCTGAGCGATCTGATGCAATCCATCTCGCGGTAAACTTTTTTCATTTCTTCTGTCGATCTTAATCTCTACGCGCATAAGTTTCACTCCACTGAATTTAGTAATTAACTGTATAAATAAACAGTTGTATTTTTGTGCTTTTGGATGTTTAGCGCAAGTATTTTTTACTGTGTTTTTAACCAGTATTTAAAAGGTGTAAAGTTTGGCACGATGCATAAATGAGTTCTGCAAAACTAAAAATTAGTATCATGAAATCATGCACTTATTTAGTTAGTTGAATCGAGTGTTATTAAGGGCTAAAACATAGTTTTTTTCTTGATAAACAATGTGATGTATCAATATCTGGAACCTACTAAAGCAGTACATCGAAAAGCACTCTCCGCTCAAAGTGTCAGACTATGAGCCGAAAGGCGAGATTGTTTATCAGTAAAGTCGTGTATGACGGAGGGTAGGTTTTGCTCTCCGTCAACGCCAAATATGGCCCACCTAAACTTCCACCAGTCTAGCCGTCTAGATGAGAGAAATTATTATTTGAAAATAATTCTTGATAACTTAGGTCAGGTATGAGTAAATAGCGTCATCGGTTTGAAACACAGACCTTATGAACGCAGTTTTAGTAAAGCAGTCCTCAGTTCAAGCGCTATCCGCATAGATACCTCTTCTTCTTGTGAGTCTTCTCCTAAGTGCCAAATAAGAACTTTTCAATAAGTAACTCTCTGAAGACGACCACATTCGCCAAGTGATTTTTAAAATCGCTGATGGCTCAAAAAATAATTAAAGGAAGTATCTATGTCTAATAAAATGACTGGTTTAGTAAAATGGTTTGATGCTGGTAAAGGTTTCGGTTTCATCTCTCCTGAAGATGGCAGCAAAGATGTATTCGTACATTTCTCTGCAATCCAGAGCAATGATTTCAAAACTCTTGATGAAGGCCAAAAAGTTGAGTTCTCTATCGAGAACGGCGCTAAAGGTCCATCAGCAGTAAACGTTGTTGCGCTGTAATAGCCAATAACGCATGCAGAAACGCTAAGTGACTGCATATCAAGAACCCGCCTAGTGCGGGTTTTTGCATTTTTATCCGCGGTGTTTTTCAACGTTGCGCCGTTTTTATTTTAATTATCAAATAACTATTAGCATTCATTAGGCAAATGTTATCCCTGTCACGGTTGGCAACGATCAGAGCATTTAAGATGCCAGATAGGAGGAAACACACCGATGAAGAAAATAGTTTTAGCAACGTTAGTTGGTTTATTAGTCTCTGGTTATGGCATGGCTGCCGACGATCATTATCTTAAATATGAACAAGCACCCGACAGCTTAAAGCTGCTGCCTCCACCACCCGCTTACACCAGCATCGATTTCCTGAGTGACAAAGCTCACTATGATGAAGGGAAGGCACAGCGCAGCACAGAGCGTGGAAAGCAGGCGTATGATGACGCCGATGTTTCTAAAGATAGCTTGGCGCGAAATTTCTCCACGGCCTTTGGTTTCCCAATTTCGAAAGAAAAAACCCCTGAAACCTTCACTCTGATTACGACGATGAAAGAGGATGCGGGCGAGTATGCGACGCGTTCAGCCAAGCAACATTATAACCGCGTACGTCCCTTTGCTTTCTATAAAGAAGCAACCTGTCGCCCAGAAGATGAGAAAGAGCTGTCAACCAACGGTTCATACCCTTCGGGTCATACCACTATTGGCTGGTCAGTGGCGCTGGTGCTGGCTGAAGTGAATCCTGCTCGACAGAATGAAATCCTCAAACGAGGTTATGATCTTGGGCAGAGCCGCGTTATCTGTGGCTATCATTGGCAAAGTGACGTAGACGCTGCCCGTGTCGTCGGCAGCGCCGTGGTTGCATCCTTACACAATAACCCCGCCTTTGAAGCGCAGTTAGCGAAGGCTAAAGCTGAAGTGCAGAAGTTAAACCAAGCTCATTGAGTGAAAACTCAATGTTGACGGGTTCTGATTAACAGAACTCGTCAATCTCGTTTCGCAATTTCGGCAAAGCTGGCGTTAGTCATACGGCTAAGGTCTTGCGCTGAGAGTTCAATATCAAGCCCCCGTTTTCCGCCGGATACATAAATCGAATCAAATTGCTGCGCACCGCTGTCGATAACGGTGGGTAGGCGTTTCTTTTGCCCTAGTGGACTGATGCCTCCCACCAGATAACCGGTAACGCGCTGTGCCAACTGTGGATCGGCCATATCCGCTTTTTTGGCGGCGAATGCTTTGGCCACTTTTTTTAAATCAAGCATTGAAGCCACTGGGGTTACCGCAACGGCCAAATTTTTAGCGTCTCCGTTAAGGGAAACCAGCAGGGTTTTATAAACCTGCTCGGCGTTTAAACCTAGCTTACGAACGACTTCATCGCCGAAATTGGTTTCGTCGCTGTCGTGATGGTATTGGTGGAGGGTAAAAGGCACTTTATTTTTTTCAAGCAGAAGAACAGCGGGAGTCATTATTTAAACCTCTAAATCCATCATACTTTAAGCTGCATCTTTGAGGGGTTAGCGAACCTATGCAAACTCGAACTCTGTGTATGCAACATGACAATGAGCACAATGATAACGCTGTTATTCATTAACGTCAGGTTCGGTTGCTTATTTATTCGTGCGCTAAATGTTTGTTGGCTACAGCATCCACAGAATAACTATTGCCAGAATCACAGCGGCATTGCTACCCTATGCTGGCAACTACGAGGGTAAACAGAACGTCTATCTTTGTAGCATAACGATAATAATGAAATTCCTCTTTGACTGGCCAATAGAAATATTGGCCATTTTTTTCGCCTAATGTGCGGTATAGGGCGCGAGGAGTTCTGGCAGGTTGCCTTCGCTGTAGAGATGTAAAGCGCCAACGGCGACCACATAGTTTCCTGCAGGGAGTGCCAGCAGCATTTTTTGCCATTTTTGATTGCGATCGCCCATTAATACTTGATAAAGCTCATCGCTGAAAGTGGACGGTAGATCGGTGGTTGAGATCGACTCCGTCGGCGATATCCATCCGCTAATCAGCGTTTGCAACAAGCGTGCGTTGGTATGCCAATGTGTCAGGGTGTCTTGCAGTAGCACGATCCCATTATTGGGTAATGCGTGCAGTAACGCCATTTGCGTATCAGCTCCCTCAAGTTCGATGACGTGGAGTGAACGTTGCTGTGCAAAACGCAGCATCTGATAGTCGATGCCATATTCAGAGCGTAGACCTAACTGATGAGCCTGCTGTGCCTGTAAGGTCAACGCGGTGCGCCAGGCGGGAAAATACTGAACGGCGCTCACCGGAATTCCCGTTTCTTGACAGCGCTGTTGCACCTGTAACCATTGTTCGTGAGAGAGGTGAAACTCCAACGGGGTTTCTGTCTCAGGAGTTTCAAAAGAGGGGGAGGAGTGGGTGATATCGGCTTCAACGATTAACGCATCCGCCTGTTTTAGCCGTTGAATTAGCGCATCGGGGAGAGGGGACATGTTTTCGGTACCCATATGGATGCTTCCCACCAGATGCAGGTTTACGCCGCCTTGCAAGTGGATATCCAGCGCAGGATAGGCATAGGTCGTCGTGGGGACAATTCCCAACCAGAGAGCAAGTTTACGCAGCCAGTGTTTCATTGATCACCTTTCCTTTTTTTCTATGCTACGTGCAGTGTGCAGGCAAAGGCAAAAAAAAAGCACCGAAATCTCGATGCTTTTTGTCGCGTTTGGTGTCGATTTAGCCTTTATTTAGATTTGGGCTTAAAGCGCAATAAACGGTTGGCGTTGCTGACTACGGTAATGGATGACAGCGCCATTGCTGCGCCAGCGACCACTGGACTAAGCAGTGTTCCTGTGAGCGGGTAGAGCACACCTGCAGCAATCGGGATCCCCAGTGAGTTATACACAAAGGCACCGAGCAGGTTTTGTTTCATATTGCGCAGTGTCGCGCAGGAGATTTCAATCGCGTCAGCCACACCGGTCAGACTGTGACGCATCAGAGTAATAGCAGCCGTTTCAATGGCGATATCGCTACCTCCTCCCATGGCTATACCCACATCCGCCTGTGCCAGAGCAGGGGCGTCGTTGATACCGTCGCCAACCATCGCAACTTTATGTCCTTTGGCCTGCAAGGCTTTAATTGCATCCGCTTTGCCTTCTGGCATCACACCTGCGATGACTCGGTCAATGCCAGCCTCTTTGGCAATGGCGTTGGCGGTCAGCGGGTTATCGCCGGTCAACATGACCAACTGATAGCCCAGCCCGTGTAAACGCTGTAGTGCTTCTACACTGTCGCCTCTCAGGGGATCTCGAATGGAAAGCAGCGCCGCTGGCTTACCGTTTGCTGATAATAATACGGGCGTAATTCCACGCTCGGCCTGCTGTTTCAGTAGCGCCTTCACGTCGCTGATATCCACTTTCTGTTGTTCCATCAGCGAATCATTCCCCAGCAGAAGCGTATAACCCTCGACGTCTCCGCTTACGCCTAAACCGCGCAAGGTGCGGAACTGCGTCACATCTGGAATGACCAAACGTTCTGCTCGTTCTGTGATGGCACGTGCCAAAGGATGGTTTGAGCCCGCTTCCAACGCAGCAGCCCATTGCAATGCCTGAGCTTCACTGACATCGTTGAACGTATGAATTTCAACGACTTTTGGTTGTCCTTCGGTCAACGTACCGGTTTTGTCGAATACCAAGGTATCGAGCTCGCTGGCGCGCTGCAACGCATCTGCATCACGCACCAATACGCCAAACTCTGCTGCGCGTCCTACGCCGGCAATAATCGACATAGGTGTCGCTAAACCTAGTGCGCAAGGGCAGGCAATGATCAGCACCGTCGTTGCAACCACTAAGGTGTACACAATCTGTGGTTGTGGACCAAAGAAGTACCAGATCAGACCGCTGAAGATTGCAATCCCGACGACGGTAGGAACAAACACCGCTGAAATACGGTCAGCCAACTGGCCAATCTCAGGCTTGCTGCTTTGCGCCTGACGAACCAGTTTGATGATGCGCGCCAGCGTGGTTTGGCTGCCGATGGCACCTGCGCGAAACAGCACGCTACCATCTTGTACCACGGTACCCGCATGAACCTGATCGCCGGTGGATTTCTGCTGTGGGATGGGTTCTCCGGTAAGCATGGCTTCATCCATCCACACTTCTCCGGAGATGATCTCACCATCAACCGGCACACGATCGCCGGTGGTTAGGCGAAGTGTCATTCCTAGCTTAACATCCGCCAGCGGGAGGGTTTTCTCTCCCTCTTCGGTGACGACGCGAGCGGTTGGCGGAGTTAAATCCAGCAAACGTTCAAGCGCTTTGCTCGAACGTTGGCGAGCACGGGCTTCCATGGCGTGACCAAGGTTAATCAAACCGATGATCATCGCACTGGCTTCATAATAGAGATGACGTGCTTCCATCGGAAACACCTGTGGCCACAGGGTTACGGTGATGGAATACAGCCAAGCGGCGCCGGTACCCAATGCCACTAAGGTATCCATTGTCGCACTGCCGTTCATTAGGCTACGCCATGCGTTACGGTAGAAATGCCCCCCAGCAAATACCATGACGCCAAACGTAATCAGGCCAACGATCAACCAATTATTTTGGTTGGTCGCCGTCAGTTCCATTGAACCACCGAATAAACCCCACGCCATCAGCGGAACACCAAGGCCTAAACCTAACGCCGCCTGCCAACGGAATTTCTTCACCGATTTCTCAGCGGACTCTTGCTGGCGTGCGCGGCGCTTTTCTTCATCTTGAATGATTTCGGCGCCGTAACCCGCTTTTTCAACTGCCTGAATCAGCGCCTGCGGATCGCTGTGTCCTGTGACTAATGCACTGCGTTCGGCAAGGTTAACTCGCGCTTGCTCTACGCCGGGAACCCCTTGTAAAGCATTCTGTACTTTCAGAACACAGCTGGCACAGCTCATGCCATCGAGCAGCAATTGGACGTTGTCATCGGTGTCTGCGAGAGTATCCGCAGTGCTAGGGATGGCCGGAGATGATGTTTCAGCCGCTGCCAGAGTTTCCGGCGCTTGTGTTGCTGTCGTGCTGTTAGATGCAGACTGTGTCAGCGGCTCAGTTTTTGGGTGGCTTTCACCTTGGGCTAGAGCGGCTTCATAGCCAGCCGCTTTGACTGCTTCGATCAGCACAGTGGCGTCGGCGGAGCCATAGATCTTAGCTTCAGTCAGAGACACATCGGCAGCATCAACGCCTGCGACGGCTTCCAACGCTTTGGTTACGCTGGCGGTGCAATGCCCACAGCTCAGACCGCTTAACGCTAGCGTAACGTCTGGTGTGCCCGCCAGCGTGGCATGATAACCCGCCTGTTCAACGGTTGAGACGATGGTCTGGGCATCGGCGTCGCCGGTGACTTTAGCGTAACGCGGATTATTCAACAGAGCGACTTCAACGTCAGGGCGCGCCTCTAGCGCAGTTTTTACTTTTTTCGCACAGTTCATGCAGGACAAGCCTTGCAGTGCGAACAGCTGTGTTTGTGACATAATGAATTCCTCTTGAGTATTACCGTTCAATCCAAGGATGTTGGCCGACCGGTGAATGACATGCTATTTTTCACTTGGACTAAGCTTAAACCTTCCAGCAAGGGTAAGGTCAAGCGGGAGGAAAAATGAATATTAGTGAAGTTGCCAAGAAAACGGGACTCACCAGTAAAACTATCCGGTTTTATGAGGAAAAGGGGCTGGTGACTGCGCCAAATAGGGCGGATAACGGCTACCGTTTTTACGCCGAAAAGCATATTGAAGAGCTCACTTTGTTGCGTCAGGCTCGTCAAGTGGGGTTTACGCTAGAAGAATGTCGCGATTTGGTCGATCTCTTTCGAGATAAAAGCCGTCATAGTGCCGATGTTAAAAGCCGTACGTTAGAAAAAGTGGCTGAAATAGAGCATCAGATTGAAGAGTTACAGGCAATGCGGTTACGTTTAATGTCGCTGGCCGATGAGTGCCCCGGCGATGATAGCGCCGATTGTCCGATTATTAATAATCTGGCGGGATGCTGCCATCGCGGTAAGTAAATAGTACCGCGGTAAACAGCATTGTGGTATTCCAGTGCTATCGCTGTAATTACGTCTTTGCTAACGGCGTCACTCAGATTATTGGCGGAAATATCAAATCGCCGCCAAAATTAGCATGTTATGACCTAATGGCTTTGACTTTCAGGGTAATCCCTTCAACATCCGCGACTTCAACGACGGTGCCTGTCGGCAAATCCTGATAACAGGTCACTCGCCAACTGCTGTCGCCAATCCGAATACGTCCATTGCCATTGACAATAGGCGCTTCTAACGTTGCACGGGCGCCAATGAGCTGTCGGCTACGCTGATTGAGCAAGTCGTCGTTGTTTTTCGATTCTGGTTGGCTACGCTTGAGCCAGCGCCACCAAAGAAAAGCGGTTGCGACGGTGAGAATAGCGAACAGCGTTGCCTGCCACTCCCAACCGAAGGGAAAAATCCATGTCAACAAACCGACTATCAGGGCAGAGATCCCGCTCCACAGCAGGTATCCGCCCGCCCCAAGTAATTCGGCTGCTAACAGCACACCACCCAGCGACAGCCAGAAGCCATGCGGATTTTGGGCAATGTATTCGACCATTATGATTTGCCTTTAACCGGACCAGTTTCTTTAAGCAGTTCAGCAATACCGCCGATTGAGCCCATCAGATTGCTGGCCTCCAATGGCATCATGATGACTTTGCTGTTGGTGGCAGATCCAATTTTTTGTAGCGCATCGGTGTATTTCTGTGCCACGAAATAGTTAATCGCCTGAATGTTACCGGCGGCAATTGCCTCAGAAACCATTTTCGTCGCCTGAGCTTCCGCTTCTGCGGCACGCTCACGTGCTTCTGCCTGTAGGAATGCAGACTGGCGTTCACCTTCCGCTTTCAGAATTTGAGATTGCTTTTCACCTTCGGCGCGTAAAATGGCAGCCTGACGTACCCCTTCGGCCTCCAGAATATCGGCACGTTTAGTACGTTCTGCCTTCATCTGGGCATTCATGGACGCAACCAGTTCAACCGGTGGGCGTACGTCGCGGATCTCGATACGGGTAACTTTAACGCCCCAAGGATTAGTCGCTTCATCCACAATATGCAGCAAACGGCCATTGATGTGATCGCGCTGAGACAGCATTTCGTCCAGTTCCATTGACCCTAAGACCGTTCGAAAATTTGTCATGGTCAAATTGACGATGGCGCGTTCTAGATTGCTGACTTCATAGGCGGCACGCGCTGGATCGATAACCTGAATAAAACAGACGGCGTCAATAGTGACGTTGGCGTTATCTTTCGAAATGATCTCTTGGGCTGGAATATCCAGAACCTGTTCCATCATGTTGATCTTGCGACCAACGCGATCCATAAAGGGGACGATGAGATTCAGGCCTGGCATTAATGTTTTGGTATAGCGGCCAAAGCGTTCAACGGTCCATTGGAAACCTTGCGGCACGATCTTAATCCCTGACCAAACGATGACCAACGCAACAACCACTAAGACGGGAATAACGGTAAACATCGATAACCTCCTGTTAATGAGCAGCTACATACCACTCGATTAGTTATAGTTTAACCAATCGTGCGGCAGACTGACATGTTTAACAGGCGGAAAGAATAAATAAGAGATGCTTAAGCGCATTCTCAGCATCGTTTGTTTTATTGATCGAACCCTGTCAGTTCAAACACACCGAGATGCCCATGGCCGTCGAGTTCAACGGTATGGGTTTGCGGTCTTGGCGTGACGAGCACCGCGCTGTCGTATTTATTAAGAGTAATTGATTTGCCGCCCCCTACAGGGGTAAGAGAAATTTCGCCGTCGTGACAAAATAAAATAATGGTGCTCGCGTGGCAGCGTAGGGGAGGCATGTTGGGGCTGGTCGTCACCCACTGTAGTCGAGCACCGTAATAGCGTGGGTCATAAATCAAGTTAAGATCGCGCACTTTCCCACTCAGTAGCGTGCTGCTGACGCGACTATCGCCGGAAAAACGCTGAATTCCGCAGATCAACAATGGAGGTTCGATTCGGCCATCTATTTTGAGTTGCAAACCTTCACCTTCCAAAATGGAAAGGATGCGTTGATAGCCGGTATAACGAGAAAAATCACCATCGGTGGTGACTTCTGCCATGGAAAGACGCCAGCGAAAGTCCCGCCCGTTGGGCGAATCCACGCGCATGATTTCCTGTGTAACGCCTTGTCCATTTTTCCAGGGCATCGAATGATAATCAGCCCATCGTAGGATCTGCCATTGATTCATGAGGTGAAATGTCCTTTTAAGCGATGCCGAGTTCCGGGAAACAGCAATTTTGCATAGGTAACATTATGATGTTTAGACCAAGTTCGGCGTTCGATCAATAGGCAAGGCTCGCTGGCATGGATATGTAGCCACTGGCTTTCTTCGGCGGAGGGCAATACCGCTTCAACGATATGTTCGCCTTCCGTGAGTGGCGCAACGCGGGATAAGTAGTCATGCGGCGTAATCTTTTGAAAATCTTGTTGAAGATAATCCGGTGCAACGACGGGATTCACGTAGCGGTTTTCAATTTGCACCGGTGTATCGTTTTCGTAATGCACAATGATTGAGTGAAAGAGCTTGGAGCCCACGCCAAGGTTGAGCGCAGCGGCCTGTTCGCTGTTGGCCTGTGCTTCGGCCAGCAAGATAATTTTGCAGTGATGACGGTGATTACGTGCCAGAATTTCGTCGCGGATGCTGTGTACTTCGAACAGTGCAGATTGCCCTTTGGGCTCGGCTACAAAAGTACCGACGCCCTGCATACGGATCAGCAATCCTTGATGAGTCAGTTCACGCAGTGCGCGGTTGATGGTCATTCGGCTGAACCCCAGATGAGCAACCAGCTCGGCCTCTGAAGGAATACGATGGTTTGGCGGCCAAGTTCCATTACTGATGTTATCGGTGATCATTTTTTTGACCTGCTCATACAAAGGCGCAGGCGTGGATAAAGTTGATAAATCAGCGGAAAGTGTCATGGATAATATTCCTTATGGGCGCTCGCCTATGTTCCATTGATGTAGGATTTGCCACGCGATTCGCGCCGCCGTCCGCGCACCCGACTGTAGTGGATCCAATGACGGATTGTATTCCACCAGATCAGCTCCCCACAATGAGGGACTTTCACATATTGTACCAATCAGCGGCAACAGGCGCTCAATGGGTAAACCTACCGCTGCTGGGGCTGAAACCCCAGGCATTTGCCATGCGGGTAATACATCGAGATCGACGGTGAGATAAACGATCTCACATTTTCCCATAAACGAGCGGATCTGATCGCAGAGATCGTCAAGCGTTCGGGTTAGCGCATCCGTATCCCAAACGATCTCAACCTTTAACCGATGAGCCTCATTGACCAGCGCTTGCGTATTGGCGGCTAAGCTGGCTCCTACGCATAAATAGTGGAATGGTTTCTGGTCCTGTTCACAGTGCTGTGCCAACTGGCGGAACGGGGTACCGGACGTGGCGACGTCATTGCGGCGCAAATCCAGATGGGCGTCGAAATTAATAATGCCTACGGTTTTGTTGGGATGAGCACGATAGATCCCTAAACCGTGAGCGAAGGCGGTTTCATGTCCTCCGCCGAAGACTAATGTGCGCACGCCGCGCTGCTGGTAGGCTGTTACGCCTTGGCTGAATGTTTCCTGCGCTTCTTCCAGCGGTGTTTCTCCCACCATCAGCGTGCCGCCGTCGGTTAAATGATGGTGTCCAGCGTGAGCCGCGAGGTTCGCCAGCATTTTACGCAGTGCATCGGGAGCGGCGGCGGCACCAATACGGCCGTGGTTTCGTTTTACCCCTTCATCGCAGGCGAAGCCCAGCAAAACGACTGGCCTTGGCTTATCTTGTTGCCCAACCACCTGAAATAAACGCAGTGCTTCAGGAGACTCCGCCAAATCGTTACGACCTTGCCACACGTCAGTGGCCGTGGGTTGCCAATGGCTCATTGTGCGTCCTCGTTAGGTTTTTTTGCAGTTGGGTGACCTTGATAAACTCGCTGATACAGAGGGTTTCTCCCCAGCTCGTAAATAATTTCCACTGGCTTTTCTGCATCCCACACGGCGAAATTAGCCTGAAAACCGGCAGCAAGTTGCCCGTGACTGTGTTGGCGGTTCAGCGCCTGAGCGGCGTGACGGGTTACGCCGAGCCAAGCTTCTTCTGGCGTGAGTCCAAACTGTACGCAGGCCATATTCATGGCGAGACGCAGAGACGCAAAAGGGCTGGTTCCGGGGTTGAAATCACTGGCGACCGCCATAGGAACATGATATTGGCGTAGCATTTCAACCGGTGGACGCTGGGTTTCTCGCAGGAAATAGAATGCGCCGGGCAGCAGCACGGCGACGGTTTGACTGTGTGCCAGAGCCTGAATTCCCGTTTCATCAAGGTGTTCAATATGGTCGGTTGAAAGCCCACGATAGCTAGCGACCAGTTGACTGCCGCCAAGATTGGAGAGTTGTTCCATATGACCGCGAACGGGAATGCCCAAACGATGGGCGGCGGCAAACAGTTTTTCACTTTGTGCCAGTGAGAAACCTACGCTTTCACAGAACACATCAACCGACTCAAAGAGCTTTTTATCCCATAGCTGAGGCAGAATCTCTTCGCAGATGAGATCAATATAGGCGTCGGCGCGTCCGCGGTATTCCGGTGGTGTCGTATGAGCAGAAAGCAGCGTAGGGCTGATATCTACGGCATTTTGCCGCGCTAACTGCTGCGCTACGCGTAGCTGTTTTTCTTCGTTAATAAAATCCAGCCCGTAGCCCGATTTGATTTCTACCGTTGTTACCCCTTCATCCATCAATGCACGCAGGCGTTGCTGGCTGAGGGTGAGTAGCGTGTCCGGTGAAGCTTCGCGGGTGGCTCGAACGGTAGCATTGATCCCGCCACCGTTTTGGCTGATTTCCGTATAGGAAACCCCATTCAGACGTTGTTCCCATTCATAGGCACGATCGCCACCGAAAACAAGGTGTGTATGGCAGTCGATAAGTCCGGGGGTCACTAGCCGATGTTGTAAATCCACCTGAAGCGGATGCTTTGCTGGAATCTGATCTTCAGGGATCACGGCTATAATATGTTTATCACGCACGATCAGCGCATGACGCTCGATAATCCCATAGGGCGCTTTTTGTTGTGTGCTCATGGTTGCTAAGCGCCCGTTGCGCCAAATAACGTCCGAAGCCAATAAATTCATTACGTCCCCAAAGTGGTATAGAGTTGTATATACATTTATTTTCGAAAGCGCGAAGGGTGTCAAACGTTTTTGATTGAAATGTTATCTAATTGTGACTTGTATACGCAGAGTTGACGGCGTGCGGTGTGGTTTGGCTAAGCAGAGACAAATCTGCGACAATATGGGCAGCTTTTTTGTTACCTACCATACTTGAAGCTGCTTCTGCGTTAGCTGCAGCGCCAACTGTTTGGGGTATAGGGTGAGAAGATTTTGTTAATAATGAGAGTGTCATGTCGTATCCGATAAATGAATTGTTCCAGACCCTGCAAGGGGAAGGTTTTTACACCGGTGTTCCGGCTATTTTTATTCGCCTGCAAGGCTGTCCAGTCGGGTGTAGCTGGTGTGATACCAAGCATACGTGGGAACAGTTGCCTGAGCGCGAAATCGGCATGAATGAGATTCTGATCAAGACCGCAGAGAGCGATGCATGGGGGAGTGCCACGCCTGACCAACTTTTGGCGATCCTGCAAGAACGTGGTTATACCGCGCGCCATGTAGTGATTACCGGCGGCGAGCCGTGTATTCATGATTTGCGCCCGTTAACGGAATTACTGAATCAGCACGGCTTTTCGTGCCAGATAGAAACCAGTGGTACGCATGAAATTCGTTGTTCAGACGCCACTTGGGTCACTGTGTCGCCAAAGGTGAATATGAAGGGCGGCATGAAGGTGTTGGAATCTGCTTTGATACGTGCCGATGAGGTGAAACACCCCGTGGCTCGCGAGCGAGATATTGAAGATTTAGATACTCTACTGGCGGTGTTGCACGATGATAAGCAACGTATTATTGCGCTTCAACCGATTAGCCAAAAAGAGAGTGCTACCAAGCTGTGCATTGAAACCTGCATTGCGCGTAACTGGCGTTTATCGATGCAAACCCATAAGTATTTGAATATCGCCTAGTATGCTGATGTTTAGAGGTGCGACGCTAAATGTGTATCGAACGATTTTTAGTATCGCACCGCTAATATTGGTGTTTTTGCTCAGCGGCTGCGCCAAGTCCGACGCCTTATGGGGCGTAGTTGATAAAGTATGTCGGGTGAATTATCAGCAAAAACACGATCCCGCGCCTTGCACTCAGATCTACACTCCAACTCAAGATCTACAGCACGGTTTCACCGTGATTCAAAATCCCCGTTTTCATTACCATTTTATTTTAGTGCCTAATACACGAATGAGCGGAATTGAAAGCTCCGCGCTGTTGGAGAAGGATACGCCCGACTATTTTGGTCTTGCGTGGACGATGCGCCACCGTTTAGCCTACGAATATGGCAAGCCGATACCGGACGATGTGTTGGGGCTGGCGCTAAATTCAGCCTATGGGCGCAGTCAGAATCAGCTTCATATTCATCTCACCTGTCTGCGCGAAGATGTGCGTCGCCAGCTCAAAGCGGAAAGACCCTTTATTCGCGAACAGTGGACTTTATTACCGGATACGTTGCTGCGTCATGCATTTTACGCCAAACGCGTCGTTCAGCCGACGTTGATGGGGGTATATCCGATTCGTTCATTGGCCGAGCCGTTTAACCTTACGCCAGAACAATTGGCTTATTACGGTGTTGCTATCGTACCCACAACCTTTGATACGCAGCCCGGATTTATTTTGCTGGCAACGCGGGTAGGGATGGGGGAGCGCAATCGGGCTTCAGTGGAGTCGTTATTGGATAAACGCTGTGAGCTGCTGCAGGCAATCCCGGCTCAGTGAACCGGGGAAAGATTTGCGTGATTCAAGCCGTGGCTTCAAGAGTTTCTTCGGATTCTTTTTCCGAATAGGTGGCTAAAACATCGTGCGAAATTTGCAGTTTTAAGTCAAATTCCATCATGGAAAGTTCCTGATTGATTTCAGCCTTGAGTGCATCAATATTTTCTAACGAAGTGGAATGGGTCACTCGTCATCGTCCTAGTCAAAGTACGGGGGTGCCTATGTTAGCTAGCCTTGGCGTAGATGGAATCAATCAAATCCTAATTTTAGATCCGCATCTCACAAAAGATTAAACGGTTTCAGCGTCGTATATCGTTTGCAATCAAATAGTAAGCCAATCCACTGATGGAAATTAAAAATCTTCAGAATATTTTGAATACGACCCGTCGGCATCAGTGGGGATATGGGTTTTCTAATTGATTTTCCGACGATATTGATTGCCAGCATAGAAGGCCTCTGTCAAAGTAACGCGTTTAAAATTAAGGAGGAAAAATGTTGCCGTCTGCGGGTTGGTTAGGACTGAGTTATTTCACCTATTTTTTCTCTTTTGGCATATTTTTGCCGTTCTGGAGCCTGTGGTTACAAGGCGAGGGAATTTCACCAGAGTCGATTGGCCTATTGCTAGGCGCTGGGATGATAGCCCGTTTTCTCGGTAGTTTGTTTATTGCTCCCTCAGTTAAAAAAACCTCTCAACTTATTACTGCACTTCGTCTAATTGCTCTCCTTGCCCTAATTTGCTCTATCGCCTTCTCATTTGGGACCGCTTGGGCTTGGCTGCTGGTCGTGATGGCCGGATTTAGTCTTTTCTATGGCCCGTTGATCCCTTTAACCGATGCCTTAGCCGCCACATGGCAGCGTCAGGTTGGTTTGGATTATGGAAAAGTCCGGTTATGGGGCTCGATGGCTTTTGTGATTGGCTCTGCGGTAACCGGCGAAGTGGTGAATGCGTTTGGCCATAAAGCGATTATGTATTGCCTGTGGGCGGGGCTGGTCGCCATGCTGCTTGGAATGCTGCTACGTCCGCGCCATATGCCGCAAGACGCGCCGAAAGCGAGTGCAGTGCAAGATACCACTCCGTGGAAGATTTTATTAACAGAAGCGCCGGTATGGCGTTTTTTGTTGTGTGCGGCTTTATTGCAGGGCGCTCATGCAGGCTACTATGGATTTAGCACTATCTATTGGCAGGAAGCTGGCTATTCAGCATCGGTAGTAGGCTATCTCTGGTCGCTCGGCGTCGTGGCTGAAGTGATCATTTTTGCTCTGAGTAAACGATTATTTCGTCGTATGTCAGTTTCTCAGCTGCTGCTGTTATCGTGCATTTGCGCGGTGATTCGCTGGAGCTTGATGGGGTCAACCACCGCCTTACCTTGGCTGATTTTGATTCAGATTTTGCATGCCGGATCTTTCACTGTTTGCCATCTTGCGGCGATGCGTTTTATTTCAGCGCGGCAGGGCGGCGATGTTATTCGTCTACAGGCAGTTTATTCGGCGCTGGGAATGGGAGGAAGCGTGGCGATAATGACGATGCTATCAGGTTTCCTATTTGAGCATTATCAGGGCGGAATGTTCTACGCGATGGCGCTGGTGGTATTGCCAGTGATTTTCTTTAGGCCGAAGGTACAGTGAAAGCCATTTGTGTGGGGGTAAGATTTTGTACGGCTAAGGTACTGAAATCTAAATGAGAACTGTGTAAGGTTTCGTACGCCTAAAGCATCGAATATCACATAAGACTTGTGCAGGCGTCCGAGTCGGGGGGCCAATCGCTGCTCCCCGACACCCCAGCTTGGCACCCCCTTCCAGTCCGCTACGCGGGTCCCCTCGTTTCATCATTCCGGTCTTGACGGAACGAACGACAATCGCGAGTATTCGGCGCATCCCTGCGCCTCACCCCTTCGGGGCCAACGCAAGCGTTGTTCAAATTTGCTCCAGGCAAATTTGTCCTGGCTCCTCCGTTCTTTCGCCGACATCCCTGTCGGCGAATCCTAGACTTCATTCCTCCCTTCGGCTGAAGAACAACGTGCCGGAAAAGGTCAAAATCAAAACCAAAAGATAAAATCAAAACCTTCTTTGGGTTTTAGTTTAAGTCTTGGTAGGGAGAGCCGCCGATACATGGATGTATCGGCGGAGTTTGGGGCGCCCGGGATGGGCGATACCAAACCGGAGCGGAGATGGCGTCTCGGATAAAAGCGCGCGAGTGCAGAGACCACGCGCTGGTGGTCTCTGCCCGTACGCCTTCACGAGGGCATCAATGAAACTCGGTATGGACAGGCGGGCGGAACATTACACCGCAGGGACACTTACATCACAATTTCATAGAACTAGACGATGTAAACCTTAACTTTTCCCCGCTATCACTCCATCCTTCCTAAACATCCCTTTAATCCCGCGTACCGCCTGACGAATGCGATCCTGATTCTCGATCAGGGCGAAGCGAACGTGGGTGTCACCGTAGTCGCCAAAACCAATACCGGGTGAAACTGACACTTTGGCATCGGCCAACAGTTTTTTGGCAAATTCGAGTGAACCTAGATGTGCGTACGCATCAGGGATTTTAGCCCACACATACATTGAGGCTTTTGGATTTTCAACCATCCAGCCCGCCTCGTGTAAACCTTTTACTAATACGTTGCGGCGCTGGCGGTATTGTTCAGCAATATCTCTGACGCATTGTTGGTCCCCTTCGAGCGCGGCGATAGCCGCAACCTGCAAGGGGGTAAAGGTGCCGTAATCGTGATAGCTTTTGATACGCGCCAAGGCACTCACCAGTTCTGGATTACCCACCATAAAACCGATACGCCAGCCTGCCATGTTGTAGCTTTTTGACAGCGTAAAGAACTCTACCGCCACGTCTTTTGCACCAGGAATTTGCATGATAGACGGTGCTTTCCATCCGTCATACACGATGTCGGCATAGGCCAAGTCGTGTACCACTAAAATATCGTGCTCTTTTGCCAGCTTAATAACGCGCTCGAAGAAATCTAATTCAACGCATTGTGCGGTAGGGTTGGAAGGAAAACCTAAGATCATCATCTTCGGTTTAGGAATACTTTCGCGAATGGCACGTTCCAGCTCGTTGAAAAAATCGATACCGGATACCAGAGGCACAGAGCGCACCTGAGCGCCTGCGATAACTGCGCCATAGATATGAATAGGATAACTTGGGTTAGGAACCAGAACGGTATCGCCATGATCTAGCGTTGCTAGCATTAAATGCGCCAGCCCTTCTTTGGAGCCAATGGTGACAATGGCTTCGCTGTCAGGATCGATGTCTACCTGATAGCGATCCTGATACCAATGGGAGATCGCACGACGCAAGCGTGGTATACCGCGCGAGGTCGAGTAGCCGTGGGTATCTTCACGCTGCGCCACGGTACACATTTTTTCGACAATATGTGGCGGCGTCGGGCCGTCTGGATTCCCCATGCTCAGGTCGATAATGTCTTCGCCGCGCCGACGCGCAGCCATTTTCAACTCAGCGGTGATGTTAAATACATAAGGGGGAAGACGATCAATACGGGTAAAGCGACGCGGAGTGCGTGAATCTGTCATAGATACCTCAGAGATTACGTTAGCGCCCGGACCGTCCGAGCGACGCTGCCTGTTTAAGCTTGGAGCATTGCAAACCGGCTATTAACGAAAATAAGCGAAGCTGAGGGAACTGTCGAGAGGATTTTTTAACCGATGATTATTCGCGTTTGACGGCGTTTCCAGAACAGTCCGAGTCTTAATTGCCGAGTTTCTCTTTTTTTTCAACTATGCTTATTAGCTAACGTTAAATCTGCTCACCGTTTTTTTCGGCAGGCATGTGACCATGATTTTGATACTGCAAAGAGGGAGCACTATGTTTAGAAAAACCGACCGAGTTGAACGCACAATCGAAGAAGAAGTGTCATTGTTAGCAGATGCCTTGGAAGGCGTATTGCAAGAAGGCGCAGATAAAACTGAGGATGAAATCGCATCGCTACGTCGAAGTGCGCAAGATACGCTGCGTGAAGTAAAGGCAAGAATTAGCGGCGAAACACCGTGTCCAACGACCGAACGAGTGAAAAGTGCCTGTTGTGAGGTGGACGGTTATGTGCGTAATAAACCATGGCACAGCGTAGGAATTGGAGCTACGGCGGGGCTGATTCTTGGGTTGCTGCTTTCTAAACGCTGATAAAAATGTCAGGTCGTTAACACAATGAATGTGACCGGTGTAATACCGGTCACGCATTCACGTCATTAGCCGCGATAGGTACAGCCAGCAGTACAGGTTTCTTTCACCAATACCGCGCTCAGCAGAGGGAGTTCAGGCTTGAGCTGTTGCCAGATCCACTGTGCCAAGACTTCGCTCGTGGGATTTTCCAGACCAGGAATATCGTTTAGATAATAATGGTCGAGGCGATCCAGAATCGGTTTGAACGCCGCTTTCAGCTCGGCAAAATCCATCACCCAGCCGGTATAGGCATCAACTTCGCCGGTAATTTCAATGCGAACTAAAAACGAATGACCGTGCAGGCGTCCACATTTATGTCCTTCTGGAACATGGGGTAGATGGTGCGCAGCTTCGAACTGGAAATCTTTAAACAGGGTGGTTGTCATGATGACGCCTCGTAACCTAAAAAACCTGCGCATACTACCGGAAAGCGCCCGTTGGCGGTAGTTTTACCGCATCTATGGTTTAATCCTATTGCTTTAAAGAGTGGAAAAAGCGAGCAGGGAAAGCGACCATTCAACCAGTATAGGCGATTGGCAGTGTGTTTATCTCAAGGTCGTTTACCCCCATTTTCTTCTCTCTCATCCTTCCTATCAACGTCAGCTCAGGGCTAAGTCAATTTTTTATTTAAATTGCTAAGACTTTGGGATGTGCAGAATATATAAATGAATCTATTCATAATGCGTCTATTTATTCATTAAAAATATGTTTGTAACTGATTTTAATGATTTTTATTGAAAACACTTCCACCTCTATCACCAATCAGAATTAGTGTTTAGTTCAAATCGTTATTTGTTATTTCCATCACTTATTTAATTGTTATTATCCAGCTAGGTAACCTTACAAAAAACGCTACATCATTCGTCACACCCATGGTTCTAAAAGCTCAGTCTGAGGCTGCTTGAAGTGCCACAGGGATCACTGTGCAAGGAAAACTTAGCAATGACGACTCAGGCTCCTCCTACTTCTATGCTGCCACTGACGCCAGAGCAGTTGGCAAAGCTCCAGTCGGCTATTGGTGAGTTTTCACCAAACCAGCTGGCTTGGCTATCCGGTTATTTCTGGGGAATGGTCAATCAACAGCCGGGTGCTGTAGCCATTGCTCCAGCACCTGCGGTCGCGGCTTCAATCACCGTGATTTCTGCTTCGCAAACGGGCAATGCTCGGCGCGTGTCAGAACAGCTACGCGATGATCTCACCGCTGCTGGTCTGAGCGTTACGTTGGTTAATGCCGGTGATTATAAATTCAAGCAGATTGCACAGGAAAAACTGCTGCTGGTCGTTGCTTCTACGCAAGGGGAAGGTGAACCGCCAGAGGAAGCCGTAGCGCTGCATAAATATTTGTTCTCGAAAAAAGCCCCACAGCTGACAGGGACTGCGTTTGCGGTGTTTGGCTTGGGTGATACATCCTATGAAAATTTCTGTCAGACCGGAAAAGACTTTGATACACGTTTAGGGGAACTTGGCGCTGAGCGTTTATTAGATCGCGCAGATGCGGACGTCGATTTCAAGGCTGCCGCTGAAGCATGGCGTAAGCAGGTTGTTGAGGTGCTTAAACAGCGCGTACCACAAGCTACACCCGCACAGGCTCAGGCCAGCGTTGCCGGAAGTGTGGCGCAGGTACTCAGCAGCCCTTATAGCAAAGAATCGCCGTTGACTGCGACGCTCGCGGTAAATCAAAAAATCACGGGGCGTAACTCTGATAAAGATGTTCGTCATCTCGAAATTGATCTGGGCGACTCGGGCTTAAGTTATCAGCCGGGTGATGCGTTGGGCGTGTGGTATCACAACGATCCTGATTTAGTTGAAGAGATTATCGGACTGGTGTGGCGCACGGGCGATGAAAAAATCACGCTTAATGGGCAAACGCTGACGCTGCGCGAAGCGCTGACTGACCATTTGGAGCTTACGCAAAATACCACCGTGATCGTAGAGAAATATGCCTCTCTGTCACGTGATGAACGGCTGATTGAGCTGCTGGCGGATAAACACCAGCTGCAACAATATGCTCAGACAACCCCGCTGCCGGATATGATCCGTCAAGCTCCGGCCGATCTGGACGCTGAGCAACTGGTCGCACTGTTGCGCCCACTGACGCCACGTCTCTATTCCATCGCCTCTGCGCAAGAAGAAGTGGGTAATGAAGTTCATATCACCGTTGGTGTGGTGCGCTATGACGTTGAAGGCCGCGCTCGCACCGGTGGCGCCTCGGGTTATCTGGCCGATCGTCTAGAGGAAGAGGGCGAATTACGCGTATTTATTGAACATAACGATAATTTCCGACTGCCAGCAAACCCGCAAACGCCGGTGATTATGATTGGCCCAGGCACCGGTATTGCACCGTTTCGAGCCTTCATTCAACAACGTGCGGCTGAGGGGGCTGAAGGGCTCAATTGGCTATTCTTTGGCAACCCACATTTTACCGAAGATTTTCTCTATCAGGTGGAGTGGCAGCGCTATGTCAAAGAGGGGGTTCTATCCCGTATCGATCTGGCGTGGTCACGCGATCAAAATCACAAAGTCTATGTTCAAGACAAACTGCGTGAACAAGGTGCAGAAGTGTGGCGCTGGATTGAAAAGGGCGCACATATTTACGTCTGCGGAGACGCCAACCGCATGGCGAAAGACGTTGAACAGGCGTTACTGGAGCTATTGGCTGAACACGGTGGTATGGACGCCGAACAAGCCGATGAATTTTTAAGTGAGCTGCGCGTTGAGCGCCGCTATCAGCGGGACGTTTATTAATGAGCAACTATACCTTTAGCAGCAAACATCCAGGGCCGCTGGTGGTAGATGCGCCATTGGCCGACGCTGAGCGCCTGAAGCGCGAAAGCAACTTCCTGCGTGGTACTATCGCCGAAGACTTAAATGACGGGCTAACAGGCGGATTCAACGGCGATAATTTCTTGCTGATCCGTTTTCACGGCATGTACCAACAGGATGATCGCGATATCCGAGCTGAACGCGCCGAGCAAAAGCTGGAGCCTCGTCATGCCATGATGTTGCGCTGCCGTTTACCGGGCGGGGTGATGACGCCGCAGCAGTGGTTAGGTATTGATAAGTTTGCTGACGAAAGCACTCTTTATGGCAGCATTCGTATTACGAACCGCCAGACTTTCCAGTTCCACGGTATTCTCAAACAGAATGTGAAACCGGTGCATCAGTTGCTTAATCGTCTGGGGCTGGATGCGTTAGCAACGGCTAACGACGTTAACCGTAACGTGCTCTGTACTTCAAATCCAGTGGAGTCCGAGCTCCATCAAGAAGCCTATGAGTGGGCGAAAAAACTCTCTGAGCATCTTTTGCCACGTACTCGTGCCTATGCGGAAGTCTGGCTGGATCAGGAGAAAGTAGAGACTACCGACGAAGAGCCGATTTTAGGCGCGACCTATCTGCCGCGTAAGTTTAAAACTACGGTAGTCATCCCTCCGCAGAATGATGTCGATTTGCACGCTAACGATCTTAACTTTGTGGCGATTGCTGAAAACGGCAAGCTGGTTGGCTTCAACGTATTGGTCGGCGGCGGGCTCTCTATTGCACATGGCGATAAGGCAACCTATGCGCGAACTGCCAGCGAGTTAGGTTTTATCCCAGTTGAGCATACGCTGGCTGTGGCCGAAGGCGTAGTGACTACCCAGCGCGATTGGGGAAACCGTACCAATCGTAAAAATGCCAAAACCAAATACACATTGGAACGCGTGGGAGTCGAAAACTTCAAAGCTGAAGTGGAAAAGCGCGCGGGTGTCATCTTTGAACCGGTACGCGCCTATGAATTCACTGGCCGTGGCGATCGTATTGGTTGGGTAAAAGGCATCGACAAAAAATGGCATCTCACGCTGTTTATCGAAAATGGACGCATTTTGGATTATCCAAATCGTCCTCTTAAAACGGGCATGGCTGAAATAGCCAAAATCCATACCGGTGATTTCCGTTTAACCGCTAACCAGAATCTGATTGTGGCGGGCGTGGCTGAAGAAGACAAAGCCCGCATTGAGCGAATTGCACGTGAGCATGGTTTGATGGATGACAGCGTCAGCGAGCAACGTAAAAACTCGATGGCCTGTGTTTCGTATCCCACGTGCCCGCTGGCAATGGCGGAAGCCGAGCGCTTTTTACCTCAGTTTGTTACGCAGGTTGAGGAAATTATGCAAAGCCACGGCGTGGGCGATGAACATATTGTACTACGCGTTACCGGATGTCCAAATGGCTGTGGTCGTGCACTGCTGGCGGAAATTGGTTTGGTGGGTAAAGCAATTGGCCGCTATAACCTCCATCTCGGTGGCAACCGCGCTGGAACCCGTATCCCGCGTATGTACCGAGAGAACATTAGTGACGCAGAAATTCTTGCTGTGATTGACGAACTGGTTGGCCGCTGGGCAAAAGAGCGCCATACAGATGAAGGTTTTGGCGATTTTACTATTCGAGCAGGAATTGTGCGGCCAGTACTCGATCCGGCAAGAGACTTCTATGACTAAATTGCTTGTTAGGGCGCATTGATGTGGAGGACTTTGATTATGTCCCAATTAGATCTGAACGAATTAAAAGCGCTGGCAAAAGTTGAGCAGGTGATGGCTTTAGCTGAAATCAATACTCAGTTGGAGAAGCTCAGTGCGCAGCAGCGAGTGCAGTGGGCGTTGGAGCATTTGCCTGCCGAGTTTGCGTTGTCTTCCAGTTTTGGGATTCAGGCTGCGGTGTCGTTGCATTTAGTCACGCGTGAACTGCCCACGATTCCCGTGATTCTGACGGATACGGGTTATCTCTTTCCTGAAACGTATCAATTTATTGATTCGCTTACCGAAAAGCTGAATTTGAATCTTAAAGTTTACCGCGCAGTACAGTCACCGGCATGGCAGGAAGCGCGCTATGGCAAACTTTGGGAACAGGGCGTTGAAGGCATAGAACGCTATAACGATATAAATAAAGTCGAGCCGATGAACCGTGCGCTGCAAGAGCTCGGAGCGCAAACGTGGTTTGCAGGCCTACGCCGTGAGCAGTCGGGTAGTCGAGCACATTTACCTGTGTTAGCTATTCAACGTGGCGTATTTAAAATTCTGCCGATCATCGACTGGGATAATCAGCAAATTTATCAATATTTACAGCAAAATGGTCTGAGCTATCATCCGCTGTGGGAACAGGGATATCTCTCCGTTGGCGATACGCATACCACGCGCAAATGGGAACCGGGGATGGCGGAGGAAGAAACGCGATTCTTTGGCCTAAAACGCGAATGCGGGCTGCATGAGTAGCCGTGTTTTGTACTTCAAAAGCCTGACCTTTGTGTCGGGCTTTTTTTGGCGTGTGGGGAAATTATTTCTTTAACTAATTAGTATAATTTTTTTCACATTCGTTCAAAAAGCGGTATTCTCGAAAGGATTCATCATACTAATAAAAGGACGATGGCTATGCAGGTACAACCTCACGCTGGAAATCAGTTATCTGACTCACGTGCGCTCATTCATCAACTCACAGAGATCGTGGGAAAATCCCATATTCTTACCGATGCTCGCAAGACCGAGCGTTATCGCAAGGGATTTCGGTCAGGGCAGGGTGATGCGCTTGCGGTCGTTTTTCCGAGCAGTTTGCTGGAGCAGTGGAAGGTGTTCAAAGCCTGCGTAGAGGCCGATAAAATTGTATTGATGCAAGCAGCCAATACCGGGCTCACGGAAGGATCTACCCCGAGTGGTAACGATTATGACCGAGAGATCGTCATTATCAGCACCCAACGTTTGGATAAAATTCAGGTGCTAGATGAAGGTAAACAGGTGGTTGCTTTGCCTGGCAGCACGCTGTGGCATCTGGAACGCGTGCTAAAACCGCTTGGGCGCGAACCGCATTCGGTCATTGGTTCTTCGTGTATCGGCGCATCGGTAGTGGGAGGGATCTGCAATAACTCGGGGGGCTCCTTGGTTCACCGTGGCCCTGCCTATACCGAAATGGCGCTTTATGGCCGAGTAAATGAACTGGGACAGGTTGAGCTCATCAATCACTTGGGCATTGAGTTAGGCAGTACGCCGGAAGAGATCCTGACACGTTTGGAGATGCAACAGTACACTCCACAAGACGTCGAGCATGACGAGCGTCAGGCTTCAGACCATGATTACGCTGAGCGTATTCGTGATGTTGATGCTGACACGCCTTCGCGTTTTAACGCAGACGAGCGCCGTTTGTTTGAAGCTTCTGGTTGCGCAGGCAAGTTGGCGGTATTTGCGGTTCGTTTAGATACTTTTCCGGCACAAAAATCTTCGCAGGTGTTTTATATCGGTACTAACCAGCCGCAGGTGCTGACTGAATTGCGCCGTCATATGCTGGCTAACTTTAAAAATTTGCCGGTCGCGGGTGAATACATGCACCGCGATATATTTGATATCGCTGAAGTCTATGGGAAAGACACCTTTGTGATGATCGACAAGTTAGGCACCGACAAAATGCCGACTTTCTTCACGCTCAAAGGCCGTATGGATGCCTTATTTGGCAAAGTGCCTTTCTTACCCTCACATCTGGTCGATCGTACGATGCAAACCTTGAGCCATTTGCTGCCATCGCATTTGCCTAAACGATTGAAAGAGTATCGTGACCGTTTTGAACATCACCTGATGCTAAAAATGTCAGGCGAAGGTATTGAAGAAGCCCGCACATGGTTGGAATCTTACTTTGCTCAGGCCGAAGGTGAATTCTTTGTCTGCACACCGGAAGAAGGGGCGAAGGCATTCTTACACCGTTTTGCCGCGGCAGGCGCCGCAATACGCTATAACGCGGTGCACAGCAAAGAGGTTGAGGATATTTTGGCGCTGGATATCGCACTGCGTCGTAACGATCATGATTGGTTTGAACGCTTGCCGCCGGAGTTTGATGATGCGCTGGTACATCGCCTCTATTACGGGCATTTCATGTGCTACGTTTTCCATCAGGATTACATCGTCAAAAAAGGCGTCGATGTGCATGCGCTGAAAGATAAAATGCTGGCGCTGCTGGATCAGCGTGGCGCGGAATATCCTGCGGAGCATAACGTGGGCCACTTATATCAGGCCAAACCGCAGTTAAAAGCGTTCTATCAGCAAAACGATCCTACCAATACATTGAATCCTGGTATTGGTAAAACATCTAAATTGAAAAACTGGGGCTGTGGCTGTGAGCATCACCAGAAGTAAATATTAGGATGAGATGAACAAACAGAGCCCGATAAAATCGGGCTCTGCTGTATCCGGCGAACTAAAATCAGAGTCCGGTTGGATTCACCGGCGGCGTCGGTGATTTGTATTTCGCCAAATAGTCAGGTTGGAAAATACACATGCGGATCGCATTGCGATATTCACCGTTGATAAAGAATTCGTGGATCAGTTCGCCTTCAATTTCAAAACCAAGCTTGCTGTAGATATGGATCGCCTTTTGGTTTTCTTTGTCGACGATTAAATACAGCTTGTAGAGATTGAGCACGGAAAATCCGTGATCCATTGCCAGCTTGGCAGCTTTGCTGGCATAGCCGTGGCCTTGATGGGCTGGATCAATAATGATCTGGAATTCTGCTCGGCGGTGGATATGGTCAATTTCTACCAACTCTACCAGACCGATTTTTACCCCGTCATGCTCAACGACGAAGCGACGCTCGCTCTGATCGTGGATATGTTTGTCATACAGCTCAGAGAGTTCTACAAAGGCAATATAGGGTTCTTCAAACCAGTAACGCATAATGCTGGCGTTATTATCGAGTTGATGAACGAACGTCAAATCTTCCCGTTCCAGGGGACGTAATCTGACGTTGTTGTCGCTGGACATGTTGATTCCTCTCACTGTCATAATTTTCAGCTGAATAGCCGATGTAGTGAATACTACGAGTTTTATTATAGCGTTAGTTAATGTCAGAAAAAGCCACGGAAGCGTAAATACAAAAATCCCCAGCTAAAACCGGGGATTTAAAGGAATATTCGTGATTGTAACGATACTAGTCCGGCGCATATCCCTGCGGTGGCAAACGAACGCCGTCTAGCCAAGCCGCATCGTCTTTAGTCGTTAAACGGCCTTCGACAAACCAGCTGACAACCAGCGGATAGATGGCGTGTTCTTGTACCTGAACGCGCTCGATAATCTCGTCTTCGCTATCTTGCTCAAAGATCGGCACCTTGGCTTGCAATACGACTGGGCCACCGTCGAGCTCATCGGTGACGAAGTGCACTGAGGTGCCATGCTCTTCATCGCCGTTGTTTAACGCTTGTTGGTGCGTATGCAGACCCGGATATTTTGGTAACAGCGACGGATGGATGTTGAGCATCCGACCATTATAGTGCTGAACAAAACGCGGCGACAGAATACGCATATACCCAGCGAGAACGACCAGGTCGGGATGGTAATTGTCGATCTCATGCATCAAGGCAAGATCGAAAGCATCGCGGTCGGCAAAGGCTTTCGGATCTAAATAATGAGCAGGAATATTGTCATGTGCCGCGCGTTCAAGCCCATAGGCATCGGCCTTGTTGCTAAATACGGCACTGATACGAGCACGGATCCGACCCTCATGACAGGCGTCGATTAACGCCTGTAAATTGCTGCCGTTGCCGGAAATTAAAACCACGATGTTTTTCATAACATGAACCGCTTATGCGTTAATCACCACACGCTCTTCGCTGGTGGAAGCGGCAATTGTACCGATTTTCCACGCCTTTTCACCGTTGGCATTCATGAGTGCGATAGCGGCATCGGCTTCTACGGCTGGCAGAGCGATAATCATACCTACGCCACAGTTAAAGGTACGATACATTTCATGACGGCTGACGTTACCGGTCTGCTGGAGCCAGTTAAAGACTGCAGGCCACTGCCAACTGGATTCATCAATGACGGCCTGAGTACCTTCCGGCAGAACGCGTGGGATATTCTCCCAGAATCCTCCACCGGTCAGGTGGGCAATGGCATGAATGTCATGTTCTTCAATCAGTTTCAGAACTGATTTTACGTAAATTTTAGTGGGAGCCAATAAATGATCGGCGAGTGGTTTGCCTTCTAGTTCTATGGCGAGTGGGTCGGCATGGCTGACTTCAAGAATTTTGCGAACCAGAGAGTAACCGTTCGAATGAGGGCCGCTTGCGCCGAGTGCGATTAATACGTCACCCGCTTCAACTTTGCTGCCGTCGATGATTTCTGATTTTTCGACCACGCCGACACAGAAGCCGGCGACGTCGTAATCTTCGCCGTGGTACATACCGGGCATTTCAGCGGTTTCGCCACCGACCAATGCGCAACCGGACTGTTTACAGCCTTCAGCGATACCGGTGATAACGCTAGCCGCGGTATCTACGTCCAGTTTACCCGTAGCGTAATAATCGAGGAAGAACAGCGGCTCGGCGCCCTGTACGACTAAGTCATTGACGCACATTGCGACTAAATCAATGCCGATAGTATCGTGACGTTTCAAGTCCATCGCCAGACGTAGCTTGGTGCCGACGCCGTCGGTGCCAGAAACCAAAATTGGTTCGCGATATTTTTGTGGTAGGGCGCAGAGCGCACCGAATCCACCCAGCCCCCCCATGACCTCTGGGCGACGAGTTTCTTTTACCACACCTTTAATGCGATCAACTAAGGCATTGCCAGCATCAATGTCTACACCTGCGTCTTTGTAACTGAGAGCGGTTTTGTCGGTCACTGCGAAAATCCCCATGGCGGTTAGGATGAGTTCTGGTATCTGTGATAAAGCGAGTGGTCGCGTGGCCTAAGCTCACATCAGATAACAGAAACCACCCTGAAATATTCAAGAGCGCGGCAATTCTAACAGTCTAGGCAAACGTTTGCGAGCGGCTTGTGAAGGGGATCTGGTTTTTTCCTGTAATCCGTGTAGATCTCATCTAAGCTGATCTGGATCATGATTTTAACGGTGGCGCAGAAATTAAAAGGCGGTATAATCTCGCGATTTTTTTTTGCGCTGACCGCTACCTGGGAGATGAAATGATGAAGATCGTCGAAGTAAAACACCCGCTCGTAAGACACAAACTGGGCTTGATGCGCGAGAACGATATTAGCACCAAACGTTTTCGCGAACTGGCATCAGAGGTCGGGAGTTTACTGACCTATGAAGCGACCGCAGACCTAGAAACAGAAAAAGTCACTATTGATGGTTGGTGCGGTCCGGTCGAAGTAGATCAGATCAAAGGCAAAAAAATCACCGTGGTTCCAATCCTGCGCGCAGGTCTGGGCATGATGGAAGGCGTCTTGGAGCACGTACCAAGCGCGCGTATCAGCGTCGTTGGCGTTTACCGTGACGAAGAAACTCTGGAACCTGTACCTTATTTCCAGAAACTGGTTTCTAACATCGATGAGCGTATGGCTCTGGTGGTTGACCCGATGTTGGCAACCGGCGGTTCTATGATTGCCACCATCGACCTGCTGAAGAAAGCGGGCTGCCATAGCATTAAAGTGCTGGTATTGGTTGCTGCGCCTGAAGGTATTGCCGCACTGGAAAAAGCACATCCAGACGTTGAGCTGTATACCGCATCTATCGATCAGGGCTTGAATGAGAAGGGGTACATCATTCCTGGCTTGGGCGATGCGGGCGATAAGATATTTGGTACTAAATAAAAGATGAGCCGGCTTTGAGAGTCGGCTTTTTTTTGGCCTGTATCCTTCATATATGAAGCGGCATTTGTGCTAGCGAGGTTCACTCCCAAATTACTGATGAGACCAAGTGATTTGGGAGTGAACCTAGGCGGTTAGATGCAACTCCCAATATTTAGGGTGAGGCCAAGTTCAAAACACAACACCTGATAATTCAATAAAATCACTTAGAGGATGTAACCATGACTCGTCGCGTCATCGGAGTAAGCGAACGCCCACCGCTTTTGCAAACGATTCCGTTGAGCTTTCAGCACCTGTTTGCCATGTTTGGGGCAACGGTGCTCGTGCCTATTTTATTTAAGATTAACCCTGCGACGGTTTTGCTGTTTAACGGTATTGGTACGCTGCTGTATTTATTCATCTGTAAGGGCAAAATCCCCGCTTATCTAGGCTCTAGCTTTGCCTTTATTTCCCCTGTGATGCTGCTTTTACCGTTGGGTTATGAACTTGCGTTAGGGGGTTTTATCGTCTGCGGCGCACTGTTTTGTTTGGTCGCGCTAATTGTGAAAAAAGCGGGAACCGGCTGGCTGGATGTGATGTTTCCACCCGCGGCGATGGGCGCGATTGTGGCCGTAATTGGTTTGGAGTTAGCTGGGGTCGCGGCCAACATGGCTGGATTGCTGCCTGCCAACGGGGCTTCTGTAGATAGCACGACGATTACGATCTCCATGGTCACTCTTGGCGTGACCGTGCTGGGCTCGGTACTGTTCCGTGGTTTCTTGGCAATTATTCCTATTCTTATTGGTGTGCTGGCGGGTTATGCCCTGTCGTTTGCGATGGGCGTTGTCGATTTAACGCCGATCCGTGAAGCACACTGGTTTGCGTTGCCGACGTTCTATACGCCGAAATTTGAGTGGTTTGCGATTCTGACGATTCTACCCGCCGCGCTGGTGGTTATTGCAGAGCACGTTGGTCATTTAGTTGTTACGGCGAATATTGTGAAGAAAGATTTGCTACGCGATCCGGGGCTGCATCGTTCGATGTTTGCTAACGGTCTGTCCACGATGTTCTCTGGTTTCTTTGGCTCAACACCCAATACTACTTACGGTGAAAACATCGGCGTTATGGCGATCACTAAGGTATACAGCACATGGGTTATCGGCGGTGCAGCGGTGTTGGCGATTCTATTATCCTGCATCGGCAAACTGGCTGCGGCGATCCAGATGGTACCCGTACCGGTGATGGGCGGGGTGTCCCTACTGCTGTACGGGGTAATCGGGGCTTCTGGTATCCGCGTACTGATTGAGTCTAAAGTGGACTACAACAAGGCGCAGAACCTGATCCTGACCTCGATTATTTTGATCATCGGCGTGAGCGGCGCGACGATCCATATTGGTGCGGCTGAGCTGAAAGGCATGGCTTTGGCAACGATCGTGGGTATCGCGATGAGCTTGTTATTCAAAGTGATCAGTATGGTGCGTGGTGAAGAAGTGATCATCGACGAACAGGAAGAAGAGCAAACGCCTGCTCGTTAATTCGATCCTTCAGATCCTAACTCAACAGCCGCTGGTTTATGTGTTAAACTGGCGGCGTTTTTTTGCCTGTTTTGGTTTGAGGTGCTTCTGAATACGCCGGCACAGCTTTCACTGCCACTTTATTTACCTGATGACGAGACTTTCGCAAGTTTCTATTCGGGAGAGAATTCTTCTCTGTTAGCTGCATTGCAGGGCGCTTTGCAGCAGGAGCATGGTACCTATATCTATTTTTGGTCGCGTGAGGGTGGGGGACGAAGTCACCTGCTGCATGCGGCCTGCGCAGAACTTTCCCAACGCGGAGAAGCCGTGGGCTATGTGCCTTTGGATAAACGCGCCTACTTTGTGCCAGAGGTTCTTGATGGCATGGAGCAACTTTCTCTGGTGTGTATCGATAATATCGAATGTATCGCGGGAGAAGAGGAGTGGGAGATGGCAATTTTCAATCTCTATAACCGCATCCTTGAAACCGGCCGCACACGCCTATTGATCACCGGCGATCGTCCTCCGCGCCAACTGAATCTGCGTTTACCCGATTTGGCCTCGCGTCTGGACTGGGGACAAATCTATAAACTCCAGCCACTCGGCGACGAAGACAAACTTTTAGCACTACAGCTACGCTCTAAATTGCGCGGTTTTGAATTGCCAGAGGATGTCGGACGTTTCCTACTAAAGCGTCTGGATCGTGAAATGCGTACGCTGTTTATGACGTTGGATCAGTTGGATAGGGCGTCGATCACCGCACAGCGCAAGCTGACGATCCCGTTTGTGAAAGAGATATTGTCGCTTTAAGATTTTGTTTTTTGTCTGGCATCTATGTTGTGCCAGAGTTTAATACCACAGGCTGTTTACCTGATTGTTATCAGCCTTGTCCGTTCTAATTTGAACGGAATATCGTCGTAATAGTGTGTTTTAAATGACTCGGGGTGCCCTTCTTTGTGAAGGCTGAGAAATACCCGTATTACCTGATCTGGATAATGCCAGCGTAGAGGCCGAAATTCGGCCTACTGATCATAAAATTGATTCTCTTTTTGTCGGTGCGTAATGCACTTGAGGTACAAAAAGGGGGGGATTTATGGGGTATAGAACTCTTCCATACACGTTTCAGAGAAACGGCAACTACTATCTGCAAATCCGGCTTTCCAATGGCATGATGTATAAGAAATCCCTCCTCACTGACAGCTATCGTGAAGCATCTGCTTTGATGCATGGCGTTACTCCGCATATTCCTTTCGTTAAATCATTAGCTACACCGATCCTCGTGCTCGAATCATTCTTGTCAAATCTGATTGCGCCAGAACGCAAAGCTGGGAGAAATCCATTGTTACCCCACCAGAACATAATTGTTCCTGCTGAAATCGTGGAATTTCAACCGCAAGCAGAACCGTAAAAAGTGCTAACCCTTTCGGATGGGGGGGATGAACAAAGACGAAAAGTAGCATAACTGGACGAAATCGATCTCAATGGCGAATAATCGTTACATGGAAGTGTTGCTAACGGTCTTGGGAGGGGGGAAATGATGTAACGGTGATCACTAAGAAAGACATTAAGCAGGTGATGGAAGTGGTTGAAAATCTCCCTCACCTTACCGCTCAATGACCATCCAGCAACCGATTGAGTGCGATGATGTTCCACCGGAACAACTGGCTGGCGTGAGGCTATTCATAAGCATCTCAAGCTGTATAAATCACTCTTCAAGACTCTCCTCACACAAAGCAAAGACATTTTATCTAAGTTGCCAACTGATGGCGTAGTGGCTGCACCATAGAAAGCGAGATTTGGTGTATACAGCACAGCTGAAATGAAAAAGTTTGTAGGGTGCGCTTGCAGCCCGATAACTGGCAAAAATGGATCACGTTATTATTGGCATATACGGGGGCGAGAAGAAGTGAGATAGGCAAGCTGGAGAAGTCACAGATCAAATTTGATGAGGACAGCCAGCGTTACTACTTCCTGATTGCCGAGGGAGGGCAGAGGAAAATGGAGAATGCAACACGGCAAGTAGTCATTCACCCCAGGTTAATCGAATGGGGTTTCATGGACTATGTTGATCGCCAGTGGAAAGAGCGGATTTTTTCAGAAGTGGCAGGTACAAACATGACTAAGATCGTTAAAGTGTTTGCTGATGTTAGAGAGCAGTTGGGTATTCCGTATCTGGACGATTATGGGCAACGGCGCTTACTGCATTCGATCCGCCACAGCGTCTGTTCATCTGCTATGGCTGGTTGGGTCACTAACATTCTTCATCTTCAGCAGGCGATAGGTCATGAGAAGAGCTGCGGGATCACTAAACACAATCTGCATACGTTTCCGCTTTCTTCAGTTTCTTATGTGATTGATGGTCTTAATTGGGAATTCTAACTGACAATCATCCCTGATATTGTCGCTCCGCTTGTCTCCTTACCACTAATTAGGCTTTATAGCTTCTATTCTCTAAAATCATAGAGTTGCATAAACTTTGCTCGATAGATAACCTAAGATAAATCTTAGTTGTAGATGGGCTGGGGATGTCAAAAAAATCTAAGCGAAATTACAAATATGGGGATCAACCGATCAGAGTAACTACTGTGCAAGTAGTTGCTGAACAGTTCGGGGGGGCAGCAACGGCTAATCAAGTAGATGATTACCTCAGAGGATTATTCCCGCACTATAAAGACGATACCCGCCTTAACTTAATTGTTAACACGGTTAACTGCAATCGGAGCTATTGGAGTTTCAACAAAACAGCCAGAAGAACTGATGAAGTAACTCATCGTCATCATCAGTATGATCGATTATTCAAGCGTGGAAACATTTTCGAAATCTATCAACCCTCTATCCATGGTGTTTGGGAGTTGTACCAGGATCAACACAGTAAATGGTGTTACCGTCAAGTGAAGTCGGAGTTTGAAGAAGCAATAGAGGCTGCTGCGAAATTACCTTTATCGACACGAGAGCAGATTTTAGCAACGGAAAGTAAAACTCCAATGCTAATCGAAGTAACATCACGAGTTTATAAGCGAAGCCCATATGTGGTTGCCGAAGTTCTTGTAAGGGCTAATGGTAAGTGTCAAAGCTGTAAGCGTGATGCCCCTTTCCTGAAAGAAGATGGCACGCCATTTCTTGAGGTTCACCACATTGAGTGGCTTTCTAAAGGGGGAGAGGATTCCGTGGAAAATGCTATAGCATTATGTCCAAATTGCCATAGGCAAGCTCATCATGGTGTTTTGGAATTGGTGGCGGTTAACAAGCAAGATTGAACACAACTTCTCGTACAGGATGTCCATGAAAAAACTCGAATGGGGTAAATACGCGCTAATCTATCTTGCGGGTTTTCTGACTAGTTTCAGTGGTGCTTTAGATAGTTTAGTGAAAATTCCTTCGTCGTATAAAGAATTAAAGAAGACGTACATCTACGATAGCGAATTTTTAACAGGCCAATGGTCAACAAATGCTGAATACTTAGCGGACAGTGGCGAACTTGGATTAGATCCTTTACAACCAAAGATGACTTTGAGTATGGAGGCATCCGAGGACGGCAGCGCGAGCGGTGAAATGATGAGTGAAAAAATCTGTGATGCTCTACCGCTTACTTGGGACATTAGGCTTGAAGCCGACGCGCCAACATTCCGTGATTTCTTCTTTAACCGAAAGTTTTATTTGAAGCAGTTGCATGAAGGCAGAATGCAAACTGTTGCAGCATTGGAATTAATTAACGAGGATAGAAAGCGTGGTGCAATGACGTTTAAAGTTGTTGGTGATGGTACAGGTGCACTACCGAAGCAAATAACATTGGCTAAAAATCTCCCTCAGTTTAAGTCTGATTTCAAAGAGTTGTCTGCTTATTGTGCAGAGTCACCGATGAAATTCTGGAAGGATTATTATCATAGGCAAGGCAAAAAGTTTCCATGATAAAGGGGCATTGCGCCCCCTGACGTGTTAGCGGCTATCCTCTCAAGGCCTGTAACCACATCACAAGCAAATGAAGATGGCTTCCTGTCATAGCTGGAAATACAAGAGAAAATGTGATGAAAATATTAGTTCTACTTGTTTTTTTTATAAGTTCTTTGGCATTTTCTGATGAGACAGGAGGTACTCAAAAAACGAAGATTGTTATACCACCTGACTTTTTGAAGGAGTTCTTCACCATAACAAGTGTGAAAATTTCAACTCTTGATGGTTATATTCCTGAATTGGGATTGAATAAGAAACTTCCGGCACAACGTATTGATACGCTGAATTACACCGTGAGAGTAGATTCTACTGATGAAAAATTTATCAATGATGTGGCTAAAGACGACCATGGCATAAAAGGGATACTGGTTTGTAATAATCCATCGATAAGACCTTTGATTATGAGTAAAAATGCCGTTGTTCTCGTATCAGTGGAGAACAAGGAAGGAGAGCCTATGTTTGTTACACTCTATGACAGCAAAAGTTGCAAGAAAAAATAAAAAGTCCTTATGTGAGTTGTATTAAAAATGCTAATCAAAACCACTCATTTTTGGGGCATTTTGCATGTATTTTTAGATTAGACGGTTATCCACTATGGCAGGAATCTTGGCAAGTACGGCAACAGCAACTGGGATTATTGATAAAGCGGTGAGTATCACCCAGAAACTGGCAAACAACAGCGACGTGCTGGACAAGGCCGCCCTTAAACTTGAATTAGATAATCTGATAGTTGAACTCGCCAACGCTAAGATCGAAGCGATAACCATGCAACACTGTTGTTAGACGCAGAGCAAAAAATCATAGCACTTGAAGATGATTTGAAAGATAAATCGACCTTTATGCTGTTCTACTTCATCTTGTACGTGATAACCAGTTATGAACGGCGAAGAAAAGCATATCGCAAAGCTGAATCTCAGAATCAATGACGTCATGACTAATGTAACAAAGGAGCTTAATGACTCCTTTTTTCGTATTTGGAGTGGGGTACAAACTGAGGTACAGAGTGAAGACGCGATAACTGGAAGGGCGAGCTTGCAACAGTAAGCCACTTCCCCTAAGCTGGCAAAAAGTAAAGAGATTCAATCTACATGACTCGGGGTGCCCTTCTTTGTGAAGGCTGAGAAATACCCGTATTACCTGATCTGGATAATGCCAGCGTAGGGAAGTCAGATGCTTTAAGGCATCGTCTTCTTGACCGCCGGTTGGGAGGAATATGTCTATCACGTCCAATACATGCCCCACCGACTTACTCATCGATTTCCCCACAGACCGTGCCGCAGCCGTTTTTACTCAGTTTCGCGGTTGTGCCCCGTTGGTACACTGTCTCACTAACGAAGTCGTACAGACGTTCACCGCCAATGTCCTACTGGCTTTGGGAGCATCACCCGCAATGGTGGTCGAGACTGCAGAGGCTGCTCAGTTTTCTTCCATAGCTGACGCTTTGTTGATTAATATCGGGACACTGCATGCGCAACGAGCGCAATCGATGCTGGCAGCCATTGCTTCGGCCAACCAAAATCAAAAACCTTGGATTTTAGACCCCGTAGCCGTTGGTGGGCTGACCTATCGTACCGAATTCGCTAATCATCTTTTATCTCTTCAACCTGCGGTTATTCGCGGGAATGCCTCTGAAATCCTCGCATTAAGCGGAACAGCTCCCGGTGGGCGCGGTGTTGATAGTATTGATGGTTCTTTGGATGCCTTGCCTGCAGCGCGGGCTTTAGCGCAGCAAACGGGCGCTATCGTTGCTGTCACCGGCGTGACTGACTACGTCACTGACGGAGATAAAACCTACGCGGTTAACGGTGGTGATGCATTGATGACACGCGTTGTCGGCACTGGTTGCGCACTCTCCGCCGTGGTGGCGGCGTTTAGCGTTCAACAGCCTGATAGGTTGTTGGCAGTAGCGACAGCGTGCCGAGTGATGTCGCTGGCCGGTGAGCGAGCGGTGCGTCATTCATCCGGTCCTGGCAGTTTCATTCCCGCTTTCCTCGACTCTCTGTACCAACTTTCCCCGCAGGATTTTTTACGTTCAGGAGATATTCAATGAAGCGAATTAATGCACTGACTATTGCAGGAACGGATCCGAGCGGTGGCGCGGGTATTCAGGCTGATTTAAAAACTTTTTCAGCGCTGGGAGCTTATGGCACCAGCGTGATCACCGCACTAGTGGCGCAAAATACCTGTGGAGTACAGTCGGTTTACCAGATTGACCCCTTGTTTGTTGGGGCACAGCTGGATTCAGTATTAACCGATGTTCGTATCGATAGTGCGAAAATCGGCATGTTGGCGAATGCAGAAATTGTTGCGCAGGTTGCTCAGGCGTTAAAGCGCTACACGATCCCCTTTGTGGTGTTAGATACCGTTATGGTGGCAAAAAGCGGCGATCCTCTACTCGCACCTGAAGCTGTGCAAGCCGTCCGTGAACTGCTACTGCCCAACGTGGCGTTGATTACTCCCAATTTGCCGGAGGCCGCGGCCTTGTTAGCCTGTCCCATGGCGACAAATGAAGATGAAATGCGCCGCCAAGGGTACGCGTTGCTTGAGATGGGATGCCAAGCGGTGTTGATGAAAGGTGGACACCTAAGCAATAACGAAAGTCCTGATTGGCTATTTAGCGCCGACGGTGAGCAGCGGTTTACGGCTCCCAGAGTTCACACCCGTCATACTCATGGCACCGGATGTACGTTATCTGCGGCGCTAGCTGCACTGCGTCCTCGACACCATAGTTGGAGTGAAACGTTATTCATGGCGAAAAATTATCTGCAAAATGCGCTGGAAGCCGCGGATTCATTAGAGGTCGGGCAAGGGATTGGACCCGTGCATCATTTTCATCAGTGGTGGTAAAAGCCTGAGACGCCAAATGAAGAGAGGATTTTGTGTAACTCGCTGATTTATATTGTGTAAGTTGAATCACACTTGCATGGAAACTGTGATGTAACACGAGGTTTAGATATTTAGTCATCCGAGTTAAGTGTGACCTTTCTTCATTTTGATACCAAACAGTTTTTGCTTGGAAATCGTGATTATCATGTACTGGCAAATAAATTAACCAGGTGACATTAATGAAAAAAATAATTCTAGGCCTTATTCCATTTGTTGTTTTTGCAGCCCACGCCGATACAAAGGTTCTGACTCCTGAAAAAAATGGCACGCCAAATAAAATCTATAGCGAATCTCAAGCGCCTCAGCTGACTATTGCTAATTACAATATGGCTGCGGCAAGGGTATCCGATCTCAGCACGCTTGCTAAAGCGATTAAGGCGATGAATGCCGACATTATTTCGTTGAATGAGGTCGATAAAAATACGCAGCGCAGCGGAAAGGTCGATCAAGTTGCCGAGCTTGCTAAGTTAACGGGTATGCACGCAGCATTTGGCAAAGCGATTGATTTCGAAGGTGGTGAGTACGGCGTTGCGCTGCTTTCCAAATATCCAATCGATAAGCAACAGGTGTTTCCTCTGCCATCAGGAGATGGGGAGCAGCGAGTTTTACTCGTGACTCAAATTCAGGTGCCACATTTTGATTCCCCTATCATCATGATGAGTACGCATCTTGATTGGCAAGAAGATCCTACGATCCGTTTGCAGCAAATTCGTGAGATAGAAAACGTGACGATCGGGAATACCGACTCGTCGTTCAATAATATCGCTTCATCGATTAAACTTTTGGCTGGTGACTTCAACGATACCTACAATGGACCTGCAATTAGAGAGCTTGAACGCTATTGGAATCCGTTGGTTGTTGAAGGGGCTGATATGAGAACGTGGCCTGCAGCGAACCCTGCTCTCGACTTAGATCACCTTTTTGCTTTCCGTGGACAGCAGTGGAAAATTGAAGAGCTTACGGTTCCGAATAAGAAAGCAGAATGGAAGGCGGTGAATTGGCCGGTTGCCAGCGATCATATTCCAGTGATTGTTAAGATGAAGCTGCTAGAGCAATAAGATGACGTGATTGTCTGAGGATCTCTCTCTTCATCGAGAATTTCCTCAGACATATTCATGCCCAGCCTTTATTCACGGTGGGTCACCAAACTAAATAGCGCTTTGGCTCTTTGTATGTGTTCTGCATCAAAACGATTGAGCGTGAAAAATTGCTCGTTTTTTCCGGGGCGAATCGCCAAGGCTAACTGCTTCTTCCCCTGTTCATCCTGTAGCCAGCCATAAAGGTAGCTGCCAATTCCGTCGCCGTCATGCCAGCTAATCATTACCGATGTACATGGCGAGGTTTCTCCAGCAGGTCGAGTTGCAATAAAGAGTTCACCCTGCCATAGGCCGCTAAATTCATCGTCTTTTTGCAGTTTTTTCCCATTACTGGCCAACGTATTCGCTAGAGCATCGGCTTTATCTTCGGTAACTTCATTTTCAAGCGTTTGCCAAAGTGGGTAATCGTTTTCAACCTGATAACAGGCGGCACCAAGATAGTCGTTAATATCTCGCCACTGTTGGTTCACGGTTTCTTTCATCTCGGCATCAAGAATATTGCGATACTGAATCAGTCCGCCACCGTTTTCACCTAGTTGCTGGTAGGCAATTAATGCCATGGTGCGAGGCTTACGTCGAAATGTTGCCCACAGTAGAAATTTGGGAATACGGAAGGTGATGGCTTGCACGCTAAAGCGAAAATGCCCCGGTCGAGTGAGCATGAAACCGTTTGAGGTGCCGCGTTTATCTTGGTAATTGCGGATCATCACCAACGGACAGAGCCCCATCCAACCCGTTAGATAATGTTCTTTCATTGAGCCGTTCAAATCCAGATCGGCCACCATTTGCGAGATCTTATCTTCCTCGAGCTTATTCAGTGGGTGCGCAAGCTCGGCGCTGTGAAGGCTTTTATCAAGTGGTGGCAACGATGGGAGCGTGAACATATTCCTGTTTCTCAAGTCGATTCTGTTGGTTGATAGCTTACCCTAAGTTGTCATACCAACGTGAATTTCCCGCTTTTTTGTCCTAACTTTCGTGGTATGGATCAACTTTTGGCTTGTCGCGTGGTCATATAGAATATTCGTATGTTTTTAATTGTTAGATTTGCATTAGATATTAGAGCCGCAAAGGATGTTGACTATGATTGATAAAAAAATGCTTAGAATCGCGTTGTTTGGTGTCGTACTGGGGATCAGTTCGACCAGTTTTGCTGTAAATATCCCTATTTCAACGTCGGAGCTGGTACAGCAATCAGGCTATCAACAAACGTGGCAAAAGATGGTGAAGGGGCAGAAAAATTTGCCTGTTTGGGCCCGCAAAGGTACTGGCACCTCAACCCCTCCTGAATGGGTAACTTGGCAAGGCAAAAAATATCAGATAGGGAATATTTGCAAACCCCACGACTGCGCCAATAACTTCATGTATGTGGCATTTAGTAGCGATAAGAAGCAGGCATGGGGCGTTCGTGTGGAAATCACGGATACTCCAGATGCACTTGAACACCCAAGCAAGTATGCAAAATATCAGTGGCTGGGTAAGCCGAACGAGCAGATGAAGGCGATGCTCACTAACCAAATTGAAAGCAAGCCAGACTGGAAATAATCTGTCATAACGTACTTTTGTTATATATTTCCCGAGCATTAAGAGTGCTCGGGAAATAAAAATTTTAATTTTTGACTCTTTTTATGGTTATTTCTATCGAAATTATCAGCGAGCAATTAATACTCAAGTTTGTATTTCTGTGTAATTAACCGTAAATAGGGCGTGGTTTTTTGCGTGTTGATGCTAACATTTTTGCCGATGTTTCACTCTCTAATAACGGTAATGCTCAAACATATGAAAAAGTATCTTTTGCTGGCGTTGTTCAGCGCATTCTCATTATTCGCTTTTGCGTCGCATGCGGCGGATTATCAAGAAGGCAAACAGTACATAAAACTGCAGAATAAAGTACCGAATGCCCCCGCGGTTGTTGAGTTTTTCTCCTTTTATTGCCCACCGTGCAACCAATTTGCCAACGTTTACAAAGTAGGACAAGCGGTGAATGAGCGCTTACCTCAGGGCGAAAAGGTGGTGAAGTATCACGCTAGCTTCTTGGGCGCAATGGGAGAAGAGCTTACCGAGGCATGGTCTATCGCGATTGCTTTAGGGGTTGAAGACAAAGTTGAACAGCCTCTTTTTGACGCCGTGCAGAAAAACAAATCAATTAATAGCAAAGAAGATATCCGTCAGGTATTTATTAAAGCGGGTATCCCTGCCGAAGAATATGATGGGGCAGCGCATAGCTTTATGGTGAAATCGATTACCGCTAAGCAAAAAAATGCACTTGAAGCCTTCGGCGTGCGCGGCACTCCATCATTCTACGTAGATGGTCAATATCAGATTAAAAATGATGGTATGCAGTCGAAGACGGTAGAAGGATACCGCACCGAGTATGCCGATGTAGTGAAATTCCTAATCGATCACAATAAATAAAACTCTCTTTTAATAAAAAAGCCCGTTAGATCATCTAGCGGGCTTTTTGGTTATTTAAATCTCAGACTAAAACACTTTTTCTTGTAACACCCAAACGGCAGCTTCCACCCGTGATTTTAACTTCATCTTTTTCAGTAAGTGTTTAACGTGAACTTTTACCGTACTTTCGGTAATCATGAGTTTACGTGCGATCATTTTGTTAGGTAGCCCTTGGGCAATCAGCTTCAAAATGTCACATTCGCGCGGTGTTAACTGTTGGACGTCACGTTCAGAGGAAGGCCGACTTTCACGCAGGTTAGCGGCTAAAACGGGGGTGAGTGCCTCGCTGAGCACCACCTGTCCTGCGGCGGCTTGATGTAGAGATCGCAGCAGATCTTCTGGCTCCATATCTTTCAGCAGATAGCCATCGGCACCGCGCTTTAGCGCGCTGATCACATCGTCTTCATGGTTGGAAACGCTAAATACCACCACACGGCCAGAAAGCGTCCGGGTGCGCAGTTGATCCAGCGTTTCTAGCCCATTCATACCAGGCATATTGAGGTCGAGCAAAATTAAATCAGGATCGAGTTTTTCAGCTAATTCGATACCTTGTTGACCACTGCTGGCCTCACCAATCACCTTGAGCTGTGGTTCTAAGCTAATGAGTTGTTTTACGCCGCTACGCAGCATCGGATGATCGTCAATCAATATAATAGTGTATTGATCTTCTGGGGCTAATTCGGAATTCATCACTCTCTCCTCTAAACCAGATGCCGCGGAATTAACGTGATTCCTGTGGGAAGACAACGCGCACTTCCGTGCCGCCGTTCTCTCGGCGTGAAATGGCACACTCTCCGTTTAGGCTATTGGCGCGATCGCTCATAATCACTAACCCATAGTGGTTGTGTCGCTCAGGTGTATCGCTTATGCCAAGGCCGTTATCTCGAACGCACATAACAATGTCGTCGTTTTGCATCGCAACGCTGATGTCTACCTGCGTTGCCTGCGCATGCTTAAGAATGTTGCTTAGTGCCTCGCGGGCGATTTGTACTAGATGAATTGCCTGATGCGGTGGTACTGACTTGGCGGGAAGCTGATAATCCAGCTGAATATCGAAGCCAAAGCGCTGATTAAATTCGGCTACGGTAACCTGTAACGCGGCCAGCAGCCCAGGTTCGCTGAGCTTAAGTCGGAAAGTGGTTAGCAGTTCGCGTAGCTGACGGTAAGCTGCATTTAGCTCCTCACGCATTTCTTGAAGCTGCTCCCGAATATTATCGGGCAGCGCAGTAGATTGCATCTGCAAGTAACTGATTTTCATCTTGAGGCAGGATAAAGACTGTGCAATGGAATCATGCAGTTCGCGCGCGATGGCGGAGCGTTCTTCCATCACCGCAAGCTGCTGTTGTTGGTCAGCCTGTTGTTCTAACGCTAATGTGCTGGTGATCTGTTCGGCCAGCGTCATCATCAGCTGCTGTTGCTCCGGCTGAAGGCTAAATCCGTCAGGCAACTGCGCAAGAATCAGACCATACTTACCGGCCTGATCGTTGAGGCGCCAGCTTACGGTATGACTAGGTGCAGTATGCAGGTGCTCAGGCTGATTTAAGCACTGTACACAGTGGCTATCGGGGCAGCGCAATGGGCGCTCTGTCTCAACACAGTTCAGTTCGTCAAACTGCTCATCGCTGTTATTTTCATAAAGGCGAATTTGTAAGGAGTGCAGCGGGGTGAGTTCCTGTAACTCGGTCAGAACAGGTAGCAAACGGGAACACAGTGGCGCCCGCGAATGTAACTGGCGGCTGGCTCGGTAAAGATAAGAAAGCACCTGATTTTTCTTTTGCAGGTCATTGGTTTTTTGTTCGACGAGCTGTTCAAGCTTGCCATACATCAGCGACAGTTCTGATGACATGGCATTCAGCGTTGAACCAAGGATGGCCATCTCATCCTGATGCGTGGTTTGCTGAAAGCGTTGGCTGAAATTTCCTTGTCCAATAGTTTGCGACATGCTTACCAGTTGGCGCCAAGGGTGTAGTAAACGGCGGCGTAAATAGAAAACGGTTCCGGCCAGAAGTAGCAACGTCAGCAGGATAAAAATTTTCTGTACCACGCCGACCATGGTTAAACGTTGTTCGGTCTGATGATCGATAGAGGAAACCAACTCATCGAGATGCCCGACAAATCTCACCACATTTTCTCTGGCGTCAGCGGGGTGCTTAGATGCAATCAACGCAGGACGCAACTGTTCTTGCCAGTAGCACTGTAGCGCGGTGAACTGACCGTTGAGATGTTCTTCTTTGACCGCAGAGAGCAAGACTGGGCTATTTAAAGATTTTTCCAGCTCATCGAGATAGCGTTGATTGCTGCTATTTAACGGTACCATCGATAACAGGCGATAACTCTGCATACGCAGAGATCCAGACGTATTTATCGCATGGGCATTGCCCTGAATACTTTGTGCCATCCAACCTGAAACGCTCATGCCTGCAATGCCAATGATACCCAGCAACAGCATCAAAGCTGCCACCTGACTGACAATTGAAAAACGGGCACAGAAATGTTTCATAGCGATTTACCGGCGGTCGAAATGAGTCAGCAAAGGGAAAGATGCCCTTAAAAGGCCTTTTTAAATCATCCTAGTGAATAACCCCATACCCATAAGGAAGTAACCCTTAATATTTGCCTATGCTACTCACGCAGTGAATGCCATTTTCACCCGCTTTTAACCAGATGATTCTTCAGAAATATTTATCATAAAGCCGACTACTCATTAAGGGAGTTATGGCTAATTACGGTAAATTGCTACCTTACAGCGGCTTGATTTGTATCAAGTTTGCTCAGGTGCGTGATGCGTACAACTCCGCTACTTAACCGGATAAAAGCAGAGGTTTATATGACACAAGCATCCGCTCCAGACTTAAAGCAAAAAGGGGGCGTGATTCAGGACTGGCGCCCTGAAGAGCCAGAGTTTTGGCAGAAAATAGGCCAGAAAACGGCTCAGCGTAATCTATGGATTTCAATTCCTTGTTTATTACTCGCTTTTTGCGTCTGGATGTTATTCAGCGCGGTGGCGGTAAATCTTAACAAAGTCGGTTTTAACTTCACGACCGACCAACTGTTTATGTTAACTGCGCTACCGTCTGTTTCTGGCGCTATTTTGCGGGTGCCATACTCCTTTGTGATCCCTATGTTTGGCGGGCGTCGCTGGACGGCAATTAGCACCATCTTCTTAGTGATCCCATGTGTATGGCTGGGTTTTGCCGTGCAGGATCCCTCGACGTCGTTTAGCGTGTTTGTGACGATTTCCCTGCTGTGCGGTTTTGCCGGGGCAAACTTTGCTTCCAGCATGGCTAACATTAGTTTCTTCTTCCCGAAAAACAAACAGGGCGGCGCACTGGGGCTAAACGGTGGTTTGGGGAATTTGGGCGTAAGCGTGATGCAGCTGATTGCGCCTATCGCTATTTCAATCAGCATTTTCGGTATTTTTGGTGGTACGGGTCATACTCAGCCCGACGGCAGCAGTTTGTGGCTGGAGAATGCGGCTTGGATCTGGGTTCCTTTCCTGATCATCGCTACGCTGTTTGCCTGGTTCGGAATGAACGATCTGGCGGCGTCTAAAGCGTCTTTGAGCCAGCAGTTACCGGTATTAAAACGTGCACATCTATGGATATTGAGCGTGCTCTACCTCTCGACCTTTGGCTCATTCATCGGTTTTTCTGCTGGTTTTGCCATGCTGTCGAAAACACAGTTCCCAGATGTGGTGATTTTGCATTATGCGTTCTTTGGGCCTTTCTTAGGGGCGTTAGCTCGTCCAGTGGGGGGCGCGTTATCCGATCGCTTTGGGGGGATTCGCGTCACCCTGATTAACTTCGTATTGATGGCAATTTTTGCCGCGCTGCTGTTCTTGACCTTACCAACGCACGGTATCGGTGGCTCATTTATCGCGTTCTACAGCGTCTTTATGTTGTTGTTCTTAACTGCGGGGTTGGGGAGTGGTTCTACTTTCCAGATGATCGCTGTGGTATTTCGTAAAATCACGATAGATAGCGTCAAGGCTCGTGGGGGGAGCGATGAGCAGGCTCAACGCGAAGCGGTCACTGACACTGCGGCAGCATTGGGCTTTATCTCTGCGATTGGGGCAGCGGGTGGGTTCTTCATTCCTAAAGCGTTTGGTACTTCTCTAGCGCTGACGGGCTCTCCGGCTGGCGCAATGAAGGTTTTCGTGGTGTTTTATGTGGTCTGTATTCTGATTACCTGGTTTGTTTACGGGCGAAATTTGAAAACGTTAGCGACCAAAAAACCACGCTAATTTTTTCATCAATATATAAAAAATCCCCGGCTAAAATTGCTTAATGCTGTTCATTTAAGAGATCGAGATACACGGGGCTAGCACACCGCGGGGCGGTTATGGAACACATCCATGTGTTCCTCCCTAAGGGCCAACGCTAAAGCGTTGTTCAACTTTGCTCCCGGCAAAGTTGTCGGCGGCTTCGCCGCTACGACCCCATCGGTGTACTTTCCCTAAAATCAGGCTTAACTGACAAGCATTAGGCTAAAATGGCTGGGGATTTTTATTTCTCACGTTATTTATCTGGCGTTCGTTTATCAAGCATCGCGCCTGTTTATTCGCCATAGACCGCGTTTAAGTTTTCGTTGGTGCTGCGTGAATTTGTCTCAGGCGCGCTTAAAGCGCCACAGCGATAGTTGTGTCCACCGAGAGAAAGCAAATAATTACCGGTTTTGTCCGCACCCCAAAATATAGGGGCGCTTGAAGCCGCCGTTTGTTTAACCAGCTCATATTTATTCGCTTTAGTGTCATACCAAACGGGCACATATTGAGAATACTTACGATAGTTAATAAAACCATGCTGTGAATAGAAATAATCCCAGGATTTAGTTTTATGATTAATCAACCCAATCACGGCATGACCACTATCGACGTCTCGCACCGTCAGGCTGATATTCTTGCCACATTTCTGGCGTTCAATGGGCGTACTCGTATCGGATTCGCTAGCGCTGGCGAACAGCGGAAGCCCAACTAAAAGGGACAGCAGCACGGGTTTTATCGTGATCATCAGGATCAACCTCAAGGATGAAAACAGCTTCTGGAAGAGATATTTTGTCCAGAAACGGATATTTTGCCGCGAGATGCTGATATGTCTGGCGAAAAAACACAATACGTTATTTTCATACTGTTACTATTATTACTAATACTATCTGAGTTTGCTTTAATTCATCCCCCCATTTTTTATTTTCAGCGTTAAAAACGGCTACCTACCCCCAAATAGTCTTCCACTTCAAATTTTACTCAACAAAATCTCAATGTTTTAAATTAATCTTTATTTTTCATATAAATAAATGATTTTTGCGTTGTTATCCTTTGGTGGTATTTCACCCAACCTGACGTTATGACCTCCCATTCTGCCTTGATCGCAATCAAGTTCCGCGCGCGTAACGGTCGGTAGGCTGAGCTCAATCTGAGCAATGCATCATGCATATTTCACAATAATGACAGGGGCTTTAATCCCCGTACCAGGAGAACTCCGGATGAGCAAATTTCTTGACCGGTTCCGTTATTTCAAACAGAAAGGTGAAACGTTCGCTGACGGCCACGGCCAAGAATGGAACGTAAACCGTGACTGGGAAGACGGATACCGTAGCCGCTGGCAGCATGACAAAATCGTTCGTTCTACCCATGGGGTAAACTGCACAGGTTCATGCAGCTGGAAGATTTACGTCAAGAATGGCCTAGTCACTTGGGAAACCCAGCAGACGGACTATCCTCGTACACGCCCTGATTTGCCAAACCATGAACCTCGTGGATGCCCACGCGGTGCAAGCTACTCTTGGTATCTGTATAGCGCTAACCGCGTGAAATACCCCATGATGCGTAAGCGCCTGATGAAGCTTTGGCGTGAAGCAAAAGCACAGCATAGCGATCCGGTAGATGCATGGGCTTCTATCGTCAGCGACAGCGAAAAGGCGAAAGAATATAAGCAGGCGCGAGGCCGCGGTGGTTTTGTGCGTTCTAGCTGGAAAGAGGTCAACGAGCTGATTGCGGCGTCTAACGTTTACACCGCCAAACAGTATGGTCCAGACCGTATTATCGGCTTCTCACCGATTCCGGCGATGTCGATGGTTTCCTATGCCGCTGGTGCTCGCTATCTGTCGCTGATCGGCGGCGTATGCTTGAGCTTCTATGACTGGTACTGTGATTTGCCACCGGCATCACCGATGACGTGGGGCGAGCAGACCGACGTTCCTGAATCTGCTGATTGGTATAACTCTTCTTATATCATCGCATGGGGCTCGAATGTTCCACAGACGCGTACTCCTGATGCGCACTTTTTTACCGAAGTTCGTTACAAGGGAACCAAAACCGTAGCGGTGACACCAGACTACGCAGAAATTGCCAAACTTTGCGATCAGTGGCTTAACCCTAAACAGGGCACCGACAGTGCGATGGCGCTGGCGATGGGGCACGTGATCTTGAAAGAGTTCCACGTACAACGTCAGACAGAATACTTTGCCGACTATGTGCGTACATACACCGATATGCCAATGCTGGTGCTGTTGGAACCGCGCGAGGGTGGATATTATGCGGCTGGCCGTATGCTGCGTGCCTCAGATTTGGTTGATGGTCTAGGCCAGGAAAATAACCCTGAATGGAAAACCGTGGCAATTAACCAAAATGGCGAACTGACCGCTCCACAGGGTTCTATCGGTTATCGCTGGGGCGAAAAAGGCAAATGGAACTTAGAACAACGTGATGGCACCAGCGGTGAAGAGATTAAGCTACAGCTCAGTCTGCTGGATAATTATGACGAGCTTGCTGAAGTTGGCTTCCCTTACTTTGGTGGTATCAAAACCGGTGAGCGCGATCCGTTTAACAGCGTTGAACTGCAGGACATTCTGCTGCATAAACTGCCGGTAAAACGCCTTCAGTTAGCCGATGGTTCAAGTGCCTTAGTGGCCAGCGTATATGATCTAACGTTAGCCAACTATGGCATTGAGCGCGGCTTAAACGATGACAACTGCGCGCAGAGCTATGACGATGTGAAAGCCTATTCTCCTGCGTGGGCTGAATTGGTCACCGGCGTAAGCAAAGAAAACATCGTACGTATTGCGCGTGAGTTTGCACAAAACGCAGAAAAAACGCGCGGACGCTCGATGATTATCGTGGGTGCCGGTGTCAACCACTGGTACCACATGGATATGACCTATCGCGGTCTTATCAATATGCTGATTTTCTGTGGTTGCGTAGGCCAGAGCGGCGGCGGTTGGGCTCACTATGTTGGACAAGAAAAACTGCGTCCGCAAACTGGCTGGACCCCACTGGCGTTTGGCCTAGATTGGCAGCGTCCACCGCGCCACATGAATAGCACCTCATTCTTCTATAACCATTCAAGCCAATGGCGTTATGAAACGGTGGGTACCGAAGAGCTGTTATCGCCAATGGCGGATAAAACCCGATTCAGCGCCAGCCTGATTGATCTGAACGTGCGCGCCGAACGTATGGGCTGGTTGCCATCAGCACCACAGTTGGGAACTAACCCGCTGCACATTGCCGAGCAGGCACGCGCGGCAGGGATGTCTCCGGTTGATTACACGGTAAAAAGCCTGAAAGACGGTTCAATTCGATTTGCTGCTGAGCAGCCTGACGATGAGAAAAACTTCCCACGTAATCTGTTTGTATGGCGTTCCAATCTGTTGGGGTCTTCCGGTAAAGGGCATGAGTATATGCTCAAATATTTGCTGGGTACTGAACATGGAATTCAGGGGCAGGATTTGGGGCAGCCGGGTGGCGTCAAGCCTGAAGACGTCGAGTGGAAAGACAACGGCGCTGAAGGCAAGTTGGATCTGGTGGTGACGCTGGATTTCCGCATGTCGAGCACCTGTTTATACTCGGATATCGTGCTGCCAACGGCAACATGGTATGAAAAAGACGACATGAATACGTCGGATATGCATCCGTTTATTCATCCATTGTCTGCCGCCGTCGATCCTGCTTGGGAATCTAAAAGCGACTGGGAAATCTATAAAGGTATCGCCGACGCGTTTTCGCGCCTGTGTGAAGGGCATCTGGGTAAAGAAACCGATATTGTCACCTTACCTATTCAGCACGATTCTGCCGCAGAGTTGGCTCAGCCGTTTGGCGTGAAGGATTGGAAAAAAGGCGAATGCGACCTAATTCCAGGGCAAACCGCGCCGCACATTATCGCAGTGGAGCGTGATTACCCAAATACCTATGCACGCTTCACGTCTCTCGGCCCATTAATGGATACGCTAGGCAACGGTGGTAAAGGCATCAGTTGGAACACACAGACTGAGGTCGATTTCCTCAAACAGCTGAACTACACCCAGCCAGACGGCGCAGCAGCCGGTCGCCCTAAAATTGAAACGGCCATTGATGCTGCGGAAGTCATTCTGTCGTTAGCCCCTGAAACTAACGGTCAAGTTGCGGTGAAAGCATGGCAGGCCTTAAGCAATATTACGGGTCGTGACCATACACATCTGGCGTTAAACAAGGAAGACGAGAAAATTCGCTTCCGCGATATTCAGGCGCAACCACGCAAAATTATCTCTAGCCCAACATGGTCTGGCTTAGAAGACGAACATGTATCTTACAACGCCTGCTACACCAACGTTCACGAGCTCATTCCTTGGCGTACGCTGAGTGGCCGCCAGCAGCTGTATCAGGATCATGAGTGGATGCGTGCCTTTGGTGAAAGCCTACTGGTATATCGTCCGCCTATCGATACTCGCGCCGCGGCGCCGGTCATGGGGAAAACGCCGAATGGTAATAAAGAAAAAGCGTTGAACTTCCTGACGCCGCACCAGAAGTGGGGGATCCACTCTACTTACAGCGACAACCTGTTGATGCTGACCTTAGGCCGCGGTGGCCCAATTGTTTGGCTGAGTGAAGATGATGCCAAAGAATTAGGTATCGAGGATAACGATTGGATTGAAGCCTTTAACGCCAACGGCGCGCTGACTGCGCGTGCGGTGGTCAGCCAGCGTGTTCCTGCGGGTATGACCATGATGTACCACGCGCAAGAACGTATCGTGAATATTCCGGGCTCGGAAATCACTAGCCAGCGAGGGGGAATTCATAACTCCGTGACACGTATTTCACCGAAGCCGACACACATGATTGGCGGCTACGCTCAACTGGCCTACGGCTTTAACTACTATGGCACCGTGGGCTCTAACCGCGATGAGTTTGTCGTGGTACGTAAGATGAATCGTATCGACTGGTTAGACGATGAAGGTAACGATTACACGCAAGATCAAAAGGATAGCCAGCAGGAGAAGGCCAAATGAAAATCCGTTCTCAAGTCGGTATGGTGCTAAATCTCGATAAATGTATTGGCTGCCATACGTGTTCTGTGACCTGTAAAAATGTTTGGACTAGCCGTGAGGGCACCGAATATGCCTGGTTCAACAATGTTGAAAGCAAACCGGGCGTTGGCTATCCCCACAACTGGGAAGATCAGGAAAAGTGGAAGGGCGGCTGGATCCGTAAGATCAACGGTAAACTCGAACCACGCATGGGGAACCGCGTTGGTTTACTGTCTAAAATCTTCGCCAACCCTGATGTTCCGGGTTTAGACGATTATTACGAACCGTTTGATTACGATTATCATCATCTGCAAAACGCACCAGAAAGCAAACATCAGCCCATTGCGCGCCCGCGTTCACTGATCACCGGTCAGCGCATGAAGAAAATCGAAAATGGTCCGAACTGGGACGATATTCTGGGCGGTGAGTTTGAAAAACGCGCTAAAGACCAGAATTTCGCCAACATGCAAAAAGAGATGTATGGTCAGTTCGAAAACACTTTCATGATGTATTTGCCGCGCCTATGTGAACACTGCCTGAATCCGGCTTGTGTTGCGACCTGCCCGAGTGGTGCGATTTACAAGCGTTCAGAAGACGGCATTGTATTGATTGATCAAGATAAATGCCGCGGTTGGCGCATGTGTTTGACCGGCTGTCCATACAAGAAAATCTACTTTAACTGGAAGAGTGGCAAATCGGAGAAGTGCATCTTCTGTTATCCACGTATTGAATCTGGACAGCCAACGATCTGCTCTGAAACGTGCGTGGGGCGTATTCGTTACTTGGGCGTATTGCTATATGACGCAGATAAGATTGCCGATGCCGCTTCAGCAGAGAATGAGCAGGATTTGTATCAGCGTCAGTTGGATATTTTCCTCGACCCTAACGATCCCGCAGTAATCGAACAGGCGCTGAAAGATGGCGTGCCGCAGGGCGTGATTGAATCAGCCCAGAAATCGCCGGTGTACAAAATGGCGATGGATTGGAAACTCGCTCTGCCATTGCATCCTGAATATCGTACGCTGCCGATGGTCTGGTATGTGCCGCCGTTGTCGCCCATTCAGTCGGCGGCGGATGCTGGAGCGTTGCCACATTCTGGCGTGCTGCCTGATGTCGAAAGTCTGCGCATTCCCGTCCAGTATCTTGCCAACTTATTGACCGCAGGTGATACCGCGCCGGTGTTGCTGGCGTTAAAACGCATGTTGGCAATGCGTCATTTCAAACGGGCTGAAACCGTGGACGGCGTCACCGACACCAGCGCGTTGGAGCAGGTGGGGTTAACTGAGGCTCAGGCACAAGAGATGTATCGCTATTTGGCAATCGCCAACTATGAAGATCGCTTTGTGATCCCATCAAGTCATCGTGAACAGGCTCGCGAGGCCTTCCCTGAAAGTAAGGGCTGTGGTTTCAGCTTTGGTGATGGCTGTCATGGTAGTGATACCACGTTTAATTTGTTTAATAGCCGCCGTATTGATGCCATCGACGTGACGCAGAAAACGCCGCGTGATGCGGATATTCATGGGGAGAAACGCTCATGATAACGCTACGCATTGTGGCTCGTCTGCTGGATTATCCCGATGAAGCCCTATGGGAAAACCAGCAGGAGCTGATCGCCGCGCTGGATGATGCGAATGAGTTAACGCTGGCGCAATCTGCTCAGTTGATGGCTTACATCCGTGACTTCACAAGCCATGATCTGATGGATGTACAGGCGCAGTACTGTGAGCTCTTCGATCGCGGGCGTGCCACCTCATTACTGTTGTTTGAGCATGTGCACGGTGAGTCTCGAGATCGCGGTCAGGCGATGGTTGATTTGATGGCGCAATATAGCGCGGCAGGTTTAGAGATCGATAGCCGCGAGTTGCCGGACTTTCTGCCAATGTATCTCGAGTTCCTCGCGAGTCGCGATCGTGAAACGGCGCGCCAAGGTTTACTGGATATTGTGCCAATTCTTGCCTTGCTGGGCGCGCGTTTGAAAGATCGCCAAAGCCACTACGCGACGCTATTTGATCTGTTGCTAGCGGTTTCAGGCACTCATGTTGAAAGTGAACAGCTTAGCGACAAAGTGGCTCAGGAGGCACGGGACGATACTCCAGCTGCATTGGATGCCGTGTGGGAAGAGGAACAAGTGAAGTTTCTTGGTGAGGAAGGCTGCGCTTCGGCACAGCAAAATGCACATCAACGTCGCTTTGCCGGAGGCGTAGCGCCGCAGTACCTCAGTTTGGACGCCACGCCGGTGGCAGGAGAACGTCAATGAATTATCTCAACCAGTTCTTTTTTGATATTTATCCCTACATGGCAGGCGCCATTTTTATTATTGGCAGTTGGATACGTTATGACTATGGTCAATATAGCTGGCGTGCGGGCTCTAGCCAAATGTTGGATAAAAAGGGAATGCGTCTGGCTTCTAACCTATTCCATATTGGGATTTTAGGTATCTTCGCTGGGCATTTTCTTGGCATGCTGACGCCGCATTGGATGTATGAGTCGTTTCTCCCTGTGCCGGTTAAGCAGAAAATGGCGATGTTTGCAGGTGGTGCATGTGGTGTGATGATGTTGATTGGCGGCGTAATGCTATTGAAGCGTCGTTTAACTAACCCACGCGTACGTGCGACCTCAAGCGTTGGCGATATTCTTATTTTGACGCTGTTGGTGGTGCAAGTATGCTTGGGACTGCTGACGATTCCGTTCTCTGCTCAACATATGGACGGCAGCGAAATGATGAAGCTGGTGGCATGGGCACAGTCAATTGTGACCTTCCACGCAGGGGCGGCTGAGCACTTAGAGGGCGTAGCACTCATCTTCAAGCTGCATATCGTATTGGGACTTACGCTATTTGTGCTATTTCCATTCTGCCGTTTAGTGCACATCTGGAGTGTTCCCGTGGAGTATTTAACGCGTCGGTACCAAATCGTTCGTCATCGTCATTGATATTTTGAGTTTTAACAAGCCTCGTATCTCATTAAGAACACGAGGCTTTTTTTTATCTCTTATAAAACTTCGTGACTTTCGCTCATTGCTCTTGCTATGTAGCCTCATTTAGTTGTTTATAATAACTTAACAAGGCATGTAGCGCTGGTTAATGGATTTAATTTAATTATCAATTAGGATGAAAACAATCAAATTAATGATCATTTAAATAAGAGCATATTCTTTATGGCTGAGCGCAACGAACGTAATTCACTTAGTAAAATTAAGGTTTTTGACCTTAACCTATTAACCATTTTTGAAATGGTCTTTATCCATTCCAGTGTCAGTAATGCAGCCGCCTCTTTAGGAATGACGCCTTCTGCAGTGAGCCAGTCGCTACAAAAATTGCGTAATCACTTCTCTGATCCTTTGTTTATTCGAGAAGGCAAAGGGATTTCACCAACCACCGTAGCGGCGAATTTACATGAGCAACTGGCTCAGAGTATGGGGCAGTTAAATAAAGCAATTAACCCAACGCCTGATATGGCTCTTAAAACTAAATTTGTGGTTTACGCACCGCCTTTTATGAGTATGGCGTTGTTACCTACCGTGGTACGTAGTTTACAAAATGACGGCATGGATTATGAAATTGTGCATTACAGCTCTTACACCCAGCGTAGTAGTACAGAAGAGCTACTCAATTTTCGCAAAGCCGATATTATTTTTAGTCCAAGCCCTTATGTGAGCTTCTCGACGGTCTGTACGCCATGTTCTGTAGAACCGATGGCCGTTATTTGCCGCAATGATCATCCACGTGTTGGTGATACGCTAACTAAACTTGATGTTGCCAATGAGCGTTTTACCTCGATGAATTTGGATGATGCTGAAGTGTTAACCCATAAGGTGATGTTGAACGAAGTTTTAGGTGAACGTCATTTTCTATTTTCGAGTAACTCTATGCTGGGGATTATTAGCGTGGTTGAAAATACCGATGCTATCGGCGTTGTTCCACAAAGTTTATTAGATCGTTTTGGCTCATCATTCAAAGTTCGCTCGCTAAAAACCGAGTTTGAGATGTTAAAAACCACGATTTATATGATTTATAATAAAAGCTCTCTGCAAAATCGCGCCTTTACGCATATGTTGGATCGTTTAAAGAGAGAGATCCCTACAGCGTTGTTAAATAGGCCAGAAGATAACTAAGTCTGCGACTAAGGCGTTATATTCCTAACAGTTATTCTATAAATTTTCTTGTGCGAACCAATCCTGATTCTGCTGTTCGATTGGTGTGATGGTGTGGATCATCTCTTGAAGATGCACTAACACAGCCTTTTCAGCGGACTCTGGATTGTGATCGGCAATTGCCTGATAGATTTTTTCATGCTGGGTAATCAGACTTTCAGGAGGGGATACCTTACTGAGAGTGAGAAAACGAACCCGATCCATCGTCGCTTTGATATTTTCAATGGTTTCCCATGCTAGCGGGCAATCGGCTATTTCCGTTAATAGCTGGTGAAATTGGTCATCAAGCGCGAGAAACTCGCTGGTTTGATTGTGCTGAGCGGCCAACTTTTGTCGACTAATATTGTGTTCCAGCATCAGCAACTGTTCTGCTGTAGCTAACTCAGCGGCTCGCCGAGCAATACTGCACTCAATGGCACTGCGGATAAAACGTCCGTCAGCAACGCGTTTCACGGAGATCTTCTGCACGAAAGTGCCACGCTGAGGCAAGATTTGTACTAAGCCATTTTCAGCTAATTTGATAAATGCTTCTCGTACCGGCTGGCGTGACACATTGAAACGGGTCGATATTTCCTTTTCTGACAGCAAGGTACCCGGCGGGATCGTGCATTCAACGATGTCTTTACGCAGGTAGCGATAGATTTGCTGATTGACTGGCAAGTTGCCATTTAGGTCATAATTTTGCTGCGGAGTATGCATTGACATGCGTATGGCGTCATTTTGTATTTAAGGGGGAAGTCGCATCAGTCTAGCATAAGTTTGCTAAAGATTTGCCGTTGCTGATACAGGGATTTAGCGAGAATGAATCGCTTGGATCATGGCTCCTCACTGGCGTATGAGGAGCCGGAATGTGTGTGCTTTTATCGCGCGTTTGTCGCAGCGAGTTTGAGAACGTCATCCCAAACGCCGTCGTCAACAGGAATGCCCTCGACGAGATTTTCTCGACGGGTTTTGACTTCGAGTTCACCTGGGTAATAAACGGCAGTTTGTCCCTCGGCGGGCTCCGAGCTTTTCACATAGGCGGCCACGCTGTCGGCCATTTTGTTGGTAAAGTCACGCCCCCCCAGTTGGGTTGGATCAAAAACCATAAATATTTGGCTAGCGCCGGTACAGCTCCCTTTTTGAATCTTATCTATCCCGTTGGTGGGCTCACCGGCAGACAGCAGCGCCGCCATCGCATCCAGCAGTATTGCCATACTTGAGCCTTTCCAATAGCCTGTCGGCAAGATACGCATGGATTGCTCAATCGGGCCCGGTTCATCGGTTAAGTTGCCGTCTTTGTCATAGCCGCCGGGGTAGGGAAGTTTTTCACCTTTTAAGCGTGTGACCTGTAGTTTGCCATAGGCGTATTGTGACATTGCCATGTCGAGCACCAAAGGACCGCTTTCTCGCGGTACTGCCATCACAAACGGATTATTGCCAAGACAAGTATTTTTCGCGCCCCAAGCAGGCATACAGGATTCGGTGTTGGTCCAGCAAATTGCCGCCAGCCCTTTTTCTGCGGCTTTCCAACCATAGGTTCCACCGCGCATCCAGTGAGTGGTGTTGCGCAGTGCGACAATACCAATACCGTTCTCTTTCGCTATTTTACTGGCTTGTTCTGTGGCAAACAGGGCATTTGTGATACCAATTCCACGTTGACCATCATAAATTTCGATAGCCCCAAGCGATTTAACCAAGGTGGGGTCGGCATCAATAGCAATCCAGCCTTGCTTCACGTAATCCACGAAACGTGCGACACGGTTTAATCCGTGAGAATAGATGCCGTCGCAGCTAGACTCAGTATGGATCTGAGCACAGATATCGGCCCGTGCTGCGTTTAATCCCGCATTAATGAAGGCTTGTTTGACTGTGTTTTTCATGACATCGAAGGTAATTCTTTGCATGTTGTACACCTTATTTTTTGAGCTGAACCAGATAGTGTGCGACGGTAGCTTTTGCCCCCTTTTCTAACAGGGCGCGATAGGCCGCGTGAACGGCTTGAGTGAATCGAGGCTGTTTGGCGAGGTCGTAGCCAAAAATAGTGGTTAGCGACAGCAAGGCATCCACGCGCTTTTCCCCCTGCGAAGAGCCTGTGACGACGGTTTGGATCTCAGCCAGCAGCGGATCGCTGATCTCAATGTGATTACCTCGTTCGTCGATACCGCCTACGTAGCGCATCCAACTGGCCACGCCCAGCGCCAACAGCTCAAAGCTAGAACCATGACTGAGGTGCCAACGTACAGAGTCCAGCATGCGCTGTGGCAGTTTTTGGCTACCGTCCATGGCGATTTGCCAGGTGCGATGTTTCAGCGCTGGATTCGCGTAGCGAGCGATTAGTGAATCCGCGTAGGCGGCAAGATCGATGTCTGGCACGCTGAGAGTGGGCGCCTGTTCATCCAGCATCAGAGTGCGAGCGGCAAGGCGATAGTTTTCGTCCTGCATGCAGTCGTTAATGTGTTGATAACCCGCCAGATAGCCGAGATAGGCTAAAAATGAGTGGCTACCGTTCAGCATTCGCAGCTTCATTTCTTCATAAGGTAATACGTTGCTTACCAGTTCCGCCCCCACTTTTTCCCATGCGGGGCGGCCTGCGACGAAATTGTCTTCGATGACCCATTGGCGAAATGGCTCACAGGCTACGCCAACGGGATCGGCCATGCCAAGCTGCTGTTCTATTTGCGCTAATGTTGCGGTGGTAACTGCCGGAACGATGCGATCGACCATGGTTGACGGGAACGTCACATTTTTCTCGATCCATTCAGCCAAATCTGGCGACTGGGCCGCTGCCAGCCCACAAATGACATTGTGGGTGACATGACCATTTTCCGGCATGTTGTCACATGACATCACGGTAAATGCGGGCAAATGAGCGGCGCGGCGTTTAGCCAACGCGGCGACGATAACGCCTGCGGCTGAGTGAGGATGCTGTGGGTGCGCAATATCATGAATGATTAATGGATGTTCAAGGTTAAGTACGCCGCTGGCGGGATAGTGACAGTAACCTTTTTCCGTGATTGTCAGAGAGACAATGGCAATTTCTGGCTGGCAGAGGGCGTCAAGAACGGCATCAATACCGTCAATTTGCGCATGCAATGCTTGGCGAACCACGCCCACCACCCGACATTGCCAGCCTTGCTCTGACATTTCTGCCACGCTGAATACGTTATCCTGTTGGTGCAAGTCTTGGATCTGTTGCTCGCCGCCAATCAGGTTGATCTCACAGTATCCCCAGTCGCTGCCGTGTTCTGCAGCTAACCGATCGGCGTATACCGCTTGATGTGCACGATGAAAGGCGCCAAAGCCAATATGTGCAATGCGTGGAATCAGTCGTTCGCGAGAGTAGGTGGGAACGACGGCGTTAGCCTGCAATAAGGTCTGTTTCATAGTGATATCCATTATTCTTGGCGAAGTGGTGCTGGTTTTGTTAACTCAGGAACCGCGACATCTTGAGTGGCGTTATTGGACTCTCCACACCACAGCGTGTCGTAGCGATAGCCGGTGAGATCTTCTATAACGCCTCTGGTTTTTGCCTCCACCCTGAGTTTTGAGCCACCGGCTTTTAGGCGATCGATTTCATCCACGAGAATTTTGTGGGTGGTCTTATTCAGCCGGAACGAAAGTGCCTGAATGAGTGCTCCGACCAACAGCAACGTGGTGCCGATAAACAACACCATGGCGATGGTGTGAGTTGCCTCAGGGGGCTGTACTAAGCTGCCTTTTACAAAACCACCGGTTTGCAGCAGGATGCCAACGATAAAAGTGGCGATAGCGACGGTGGTTTTGCGTGAGAAGGTCATTACCGCGGCAAATAGTCCTTCTCGGCGCTGGCGTGTGATCATTTCGTCCACATCAGGAATGAACGGGAAAACGTTCCACGGGGTGAATTCTAATATGCAGCGGCCAACCTGATAGAACGCAGCCAGTGCAATAAGAACCATGGCCTGATTTGATATTGGGAACAGATAGACGCAGAGCAATCCACCGAGGCAGAGAAGCATGATTGAATAGGCGAAAACATACAGCTTAGCGGGTCCATATTTAATCATGGCAACCCCAGCGAGCAGGGTGACAGGTAATCCAACAATGCTCAGCGAAAGCAAACTTGCGGCAAATGACGAGGAAATACTTAAGCAATAGACACAGAAGAATACGAAAACGGTGTTATAGACATCTTTGGCGGTGAATGAGAGTAGATAAATGGATAGGTGTTTTCTGAAGGCTCTCACTTTTAAGGTTGAAATATAGTCTTTAAATAGATTTCCTACTGCTTTTACTTTCTCCCTGGCCGATCTTTTTATTTGAGATTTTTCCAGCTCTGCATACATTTCGGGGGTTAGTTCACGCTCCCATGTGACCTTCCAAGAAATAAATACGCATACCATAAAGACAATTGAAAAGGCGATTCCGTTGAATAGGTAAGCATTGGCATTTCCTTCACCAAAATGTTTAATCAGCAAGCCAGGAATAAAAGTCGCTAGAAAAGTACCTAACGCTGAAATAAACATCCGGCAGGTGGAGAGTTTAGTTCTGGCGTTAAAATCTTTAGTCATCTCAGAGGGTAATGTTTCCCAAGGGATCAATACGATAGCGGCGATAATTTCAAACGCGAGATAGATTGTGAGATAGAACCAGTAGTTCATTCCCGTTATCCATAGCAACGAGTACACCAGCATCAGCGGAGCACCAATTAACAGGAAAAAACGGCGGCGACCAAATTTTTTACCTAAATAGGTTTTATAGAAGTGATCGGTAAAACTCCCCATAAATAAACTGACTATGGCATCGACAATGCGTGCAATCGCTACAATTGAGGCGGCTTCAATGGGGGTTAACCCAACGAAAGTGGTATAGAAGAACAACAGCCATGCACCAATGATGGTGAAAGCGCCACCGCCCATAATATCGGTAAGTCCATAACCAATACTGACGGGAATGGTTATTTTTCGAGTGATACGCGACATATAAAATCCTTTGCTGGTTAATGTCGATATGAATTCGATTCTGTGTATACCCGTCATACTCCAAGCTGTATTTTTGGTGGCTACGTTCACTTACCCGAATCACTGACTAGAGTTAGCTCATCGGGGCTCGCACACTTGTCGCCTCAATACAACTTGAATTATTTAGGGTATAGATAAACGCGGATGTTTATCTACACAGGGTGTTAAGTTTGGCTGTTAAATATGAGGGGCTAATTCCGGTTCAGAACGTGAAGGCCGGATAACAAACAGCACCAAAATTGCGCCGAGCGCGGCGACACCGCCTGCCAGAATAAATGCGCTATCGAATTTTCCTGTATTTTGCACGATAAAGCCGGTCACGATTGGTCCCACAATGCCGGATATGCTGCCGATAAGATGAATAAAGCCGCTGGCACCACCGATACGTGATTTATGCACCACGTCTTGAATAATTGCCCAGTAAATCGAACCGGTGACATATAGGAAGAAAATGGAAACCGACATCAGTATCACGGCCGGTATAACCTGAGTGACGGTTCCAGCCAGCGCGACACAGATAGCGGATGCGAGCAGGCACACTACCAGCACGATTTTGCGTGAAAGCAGCAGCTTGCCCGTTATACGGTAAATTTTGTCAGAAATGATGCCGCCCAACGCTAATCCAATGAAGCCGACGACCCACGGAATAACGGTGGTAATGCTCATCTCTTTGATGTTCAGGCCGTGCGCCTGAACCAGATAAGAGGGAAACCAGCTTAGGAAGAAGAACAAGATGTAGTTGTAGCAAAAGAAAGCAAAAGCAGTGACCAGAATAATTGGCTGCTTCATATAGAACATGAGCGAATGGCCAGGCTGCTGGTTTGTGTCCGTTGTGGCTTCTTCGTGTTTCTGCTGTGCAATTAACGCGCGTTCAGCTTGGCTGACGTGACGGCTTTTCTCTGGAGAATCGGATACCACGAAGAACCAGATTAGCATCCAGACAATGCCGATAGCACAGATGATCATAAATGCAGGACGCCAGCCGAAGGCCAGTGCTAGATAGCCGACAATCGGGCCTGCGACTGCGCCGCCCAAGGGGGAACCGGCACTGAGTAATCCCATTGCGGTTGCAGCCTGTTTGCGAGGGAACCAGCCATTGATCATTTTGTTGGCTGATGAACAAATCGGGCCTTCAGCCATGCCAAAAAGTACACGAAGGATCAGCATGGAGTAGAAACCCGAGGCGAGGGCAGTGAAGCCGCAGAATATTGACCACAACCCAACCGCGACGCCGAGCACCAGCATAGGCCCGAATTTGTCTACGGCAAGGCCACCGATAAAATTGAATACGGCGTACCCAAAGAAGAAACTGCCAAAAATAATCCCGAACTGTTCAGCGTTGAGCGAGAGATCTTGTTCGATCATCGGCAACGTAATGGAAAGTGCGACACGATCTAAGTAGTTGATCATGTAAACTAAAAATAATAAAAAAACGATTGTCCAACGCAAGTTCTTAAACATAAGTACTCCACGCAGTTATTATTATGTTGTAGGGTGCGTGCCGCCTAAGAGGCACGCATTTAGCGGGTTCGCATTTAACGGATTAGTCGCTCTGACTTACTGATGAAAACTTAAAAGTACTTTGCAGCAGGTTTTCTGATCTTGTTCAAACAGCACTAATGCATCTCTAACCTGTTCAAGCGGGAAGCTATGGGTAATCAGCTTTTCGGGATGAATTTTTTTCTCCGTCATCCACTCAATAACCTGCGGAAAACGTGCGCTATTTAGGCGTGAGCTGAAGATCGCGATTTCCTTACTGGTGATACTTTGCTGATTGAGTACGCACGGTTCGGATGAGAATCCCATGATGCCGATACGTGCGGCGGGTGAGGCCAACGCAATAGCCTGAGGCAAAATCGACGGATGACATGCGGCGTCAATAATTAATGTTGGGCGGATATTTTCCTGTGCTAATACGTCAGCGACATCGACATTGGTGTTGTTTATTAGGCGATCGGCTCCGTTGTCTTGAGCCATTTGCAGACGCTCTGAAATACGATCGGCTACGATAATTTTTGCTACGCCATAAACGCCGCGCAAGGCTTGTATGACGGTCAGCCCCATTGGTCCTGCACCGTAAACCAGTGCAATATCATTAGGTTGTGGTTTAACCTGCGCACATATGTTTGCTGCAATAGAGAACGGTTCAATCATCGTGGCTTCCGCATCGGGAATGCGGGTAGGCACTAAATACGCATTGCGGGCGGGGACACAGGCATATTCGCTAAAGCCACCGTCGCGGTGGACGCCGATCACCTGCAACTCGGTACAGACGTTCGGCCGCCCAATAGAGCAGGGATAACAATGACCACAGTTAACTACCGGATCGGCAACCACTCGTTCACCGATGCGTGCGTTTTCTACACCGTCGCCAACGGCATCAATGATGCCAAAAAATTCATGACCGATAACGCGAGGATATTTGGCGAACGGATTATGCCCACGAAAAATATGTACGTCTGAGCCGCAGATCCCCGCGCTACAAACGCGGATACGGACTTCCCCTGCCTGTGGCTGGGGGATAGGACGCTCTTCGATCGCTAATTGTTCTGGTTGCTGTATTACAACGCTTTTCATCAATAAATCCTCTTATTTACCAGTTCCATAGAGTGCCGTCTTCTAGGCGAGCGACCGGTAAATATGCCGGTTCGTACGGATACTTGGCGGCCAATTTCTCGTCAAACTCGATGCCTAAACCGGGTTTCTCTCCTGGATGCATATAACCGTTGTCGAATGTCCAGCTATGTGGGAAGACTTCCAGCATTTGCTCGGAATATCCCATGTATTCCTGAACACCGAAGTTAGGTACCCAGAGATCAAAGTGCAGTGCCGCAGCCATACAGATTGGCGACAAATCAGAAGGGCCGTGTGAGCCGGTACGAACTTGGTACAGTGAGGCGAAATCTGCGATACGGCGCATACCGGTAATGCCACCGGCGTGGGTGATCGTGGTACGGATATAATCGATTAGCTGCTCTTCGATCAGCTGTTTGCAGTCCCAAATGCTGTTGAAGACTTCACCAACGGCAATCGGGGTTACGGTATGCTGACGAATGAGACGGAAGCTCTCTTGGTTTTCTGCGGGGGTAGGATCCTCCATCCAGAATAGGCGGTAATCCTCGATGCTTTTACCAAAGCGTGCCGCTTCAATAGGCGTTAAACGATGGTGCATGTCGTGCAGCAGATGCTCATCAAAGCCAAATCGAGAGCGCACGGCTTCAAATAGTTTCGGTGTGAAATCGAGATATTTTTCAGTTGACCATAGTTGCTCTTCCGGCCAGTTTCCTTTGGTTGCCGGTTCGTAGGCTAACCCTTTTCCTTTTGACATGCCGTAGGTGGTTTTCATTCCTGGAACGCCACACTGAACGCGGATAGCCTTAAATCCCATCTCTTTGTGCTTGGCATAATCTTCAAGCACGTCATCAATCGAGTGGCCGGTCGTGTGGCAGTAAACCATGACGCCTTCGCGAGATGCCCCGCCAAGTAACTGATACAACGGCATATTGGCGGCTTTGGCTTTGATATCCCACAGCGCCATATCGACGGCAGAAATCGCGGACATCGTAACTGGTCCACGGCGCCAGTACGCACCTTTGTAGAAAAACTGCCAGATATCTTCGATCCGGTGAGCATCACGGCCGATCAACTGCGGGCAAACATGATCTTGCAAATAAGAAGCCACTGGCAATTCGCGGCCGTTGAGCGTTGCATCGCCGATGCCTGTGAGTCCCTGATCGGTAGTGATTTTTACCGTGACAAAATTACGTCCTGGACAAGTTACGAATACTTCGGCCTTAACGATCTTCATTTGAACTCCCTCACCACTGTTTTCTGGACTTGCTTTGCGAGCGTTTCGATGTCGGAAACATAGATCTGATATAACTACCATACAAGTATTTAGTTCAAAAAGTGCGCGCGTAGATCACGTTTTTTGATGAGAAAGGAGGCTTGCGGAGGGACAGCAGTAATGCAAAGAGAACGCTCTCCCCTAGAAGGGGAGAGCGGTGGAGTCAATAAATCGTATTAACTTATCCGATTAACGGGCAGTTTGGAGGAAGACGAAGGTTTATCGCATCAGGTTCAATTTCGATGCGGAACTGTTTGGCGCTTAGGGGTTCGCCGTCTAGATTGAGTGTCATGTCGTGAGGTGCGCTAATCTCCAGCCAAGGCAGTGAGGCTTCGATGACATTTTTATTGCTTTCGCCCTTGAGTAAGCTTTCAAGAAGTGCTGGTAACAACTCGTCAGAAGTGAGAACGCGTAGCTCGAGTTTCCCATCGTTGATGCGTGCTTCTGGACACAGCGGCTGTCCACCTCCGGCCTGACGACCATTGCCGATGGCGACAATCAGTGCTTTTCCTTCCCAATTGAAGTTAGGGCCGGATATCTGGCAGAAATCCGCTTTTAGCGTATCCATGCGTAAGATGCCGTGTAGGAAGTAGGAGGCTCCACCGAGCACTGATTTCAATTTTTCAGGGGTTTCTGTCGTGATTTTAGTGCCAAATCCCCCCGTCGCCATATTGATGAAGACGCGCTTTCCATTGACGCGGGCGAAGTCGATGGGGACGGCTCGTCCCTGTAAAGCAAGCTGAAGTGCAGACTGCGGATTTTCTGGAATTAAGCAGGCAGTAGCAAAATCATTGGCGGTACCGAGTGGCAATACGGCTAATACAGGACGCGATGATTCACTATGCTGACTTAGTGCGTCCGAGACCTCGTTAATGGTGCCATCTCCACCGCCTGCGACAACGGTTTCAACGCCAAGCTCAACGGCTTCAGCCACATAGCGCTTTGCATCACCGTGCTCCCAAGTGACGCGAACATGTAGCGTATGACCTGCAGTACGCAGCCCATCAATTGCTTCGCGTACTTCCTCATTTCCAGCACCTTTACCATTCAAGATGATGAGCGCAGAGTGTTGTTGATGCATGAGTGATCTCCTGAAACGGGTAAAAACGTTAGTGCTTACATTGTTATAACATAGATGGTTCTTATGGTTTACCGATAAAATTATTCATATTAATAAATAATAATGAAACCGCTCTCATTGGAAAATATAGGGGATTTACTTAAGCTGAAAGGTTTCAGTTTGTAGGAATAAACGAATTGGTTAAATAGATTATGAGTGTTTTTAATTAATTAATCGGAGGGGTAATCATCTGGGAAATTATGAGTCATCATGTTGGTGATATATATTCCTATTAAGCTGTTTTTTTCTTATGGTTAATCATAATAATAAATCACTTAACGAAATTAACTAAATATGAAATGAATTTATTTTCTTTTGTTATTGATTTTTAATGATTTTCTTGGATTTCTTAAGTTGATGAGTACGGTTTTTATAAAGGGAAGTTTAGGGATGTGAGTATTTGTATAAAAAAAGAAAACCAGCCCAAGGGAGATTGGGCTGGCAAGGAGGTGGTTCCTAGTATTGCTTTTTCGTTATATCTTTTTGCCACTCAATAATATCGATATGAGATAAGATTAAGTGTGATCTTAATCTTATATTCGAAATATTAATGACAAAAAATAGATAAAGAAGCGCAGCTTTTTAAGAATCAGCTACGCCTAGATAGATATTAAGAAGCAGAATGCGGATTACGAGTGTCCGTTCCTTGCAAATTACGCATGAGCAGCGCGAACTCCAAATCTAAATCCTCAGGTACAGGGATGTAAACGATATGCCCATTTCCTGGTGCTACATCGGTCGGCTCGCCTTTTTTGTTTTGCATGGCTTCCAATGTGAAGTGAATATTGCCTTTTGGCGTCATCATTTCAACACTGTCTCCGAGTGAGAACTTATTCTTCACCACGACTTCTGCATAACCATCACGGCGGACGCCGGTAAGCTCACCAACAAACTGCTGGCTATCAGAGACGGAGTAACCGTAGTCATAGTTTTGCTGATCTTCATGTACATGACGACGTAAGAAGCCTTCGGTATAGCCACGATGTGCCAGTGCTTCTAGCGTAGTCAGCAACGTTGGATCGAAAGGTTTGCCCGCAACAGCATCATCAATTGCACGGCGATAGACCTGAGCGGTACGTGCAACGTAATAGAAAGATTTAGTGCGGCCTTCGATTTTCAGCGAATGAACACCCATCTTAGTCAAGCGCTCAACGTGTTGGATAGCGCGCAGATCTTTGGAGTTCATGATGTAAGTGCCGTGTTCGTCCTCAAACGCACTCATGTATTCGCCTGGGCGCATTGCTTCTTCCAGCATGAACACTTTGTCCGTTGGTGCACCGATACCCAGAGTGGGTTCAACTGCCGGTACTTCGGTCACTGGGATAGGTTCGTGGATGTGTACGATATTGCCAACGGCGTCTTCTTTGCCTTCCTGTACTTTGTATTCCCAGCGACAGGCGTTAGTACAGGTTCCCTGATTGGGATCGCGCTTATTGATATAGCCAGACAGCAGGCAGCGGCCAGAGTAGGCCATGCACAATGCGCCGTGCACGAAGATTTCCAGTTCCATATCAGGAACCTGCTGGCGGATCTCTTCAATTTCTTCCAGAGAAAGTTCGCGCGACAAGATCACGCGGGTTAGTCCCATTTGTTTCCAGAATTTCACCGTCGCCCAGTTAACCGCGTTGGCCTGTACGGAAAGGTGAATCGCCATCTCGGGGAAAGCTTCGCGCACCATCGAAATCAAGCCAGGATCTGACATAATCAGCGCGTCAGGCCCCATCTCAATGACGGGCTTCAGGTCACGTAGGAAGGTTTTCAATTTGGCATTGTGCGGTGCAATATTCACCACCACATAGAATTTTTTCCCCAGAGCGTGAGCTTCATTGATGCCCTGAGCCAGATTCTCATGGTTGAATTCGTTGTTACGGACACGCAGGCTGTAACGAGGCTGACCGGCATAAACTGCATCTGCGCCATAGGCGAACGCATAACGCATGTTTTTCAGCGTACCGGCCGGAGAGAGTAATTCCGGAGTAAACATAGGTTTGTATTTCTCTTTAAAGGTCTGATCACAAGTCAGTCTGTACCCGCAGGTACAGTGAAGGCGGGCATTATAGAGGGTTCAGCGGTTCCGCACAAATGCTGTGGGTAATCGAAGGCCAATGCGCTTTAGAAGACGGTGGCATGTGGAGACTTCTGCGCACATATATTGGTTTATTATTCCGGTATTGGCGGAACGAACAGCAATCGCGCATATTCGGCGCGTCCCTGCGCCCACCCCTGATCTGAGTGCGCTCACTTATGCCAGAAGGAACCGGTAGTGATAAGCGTGCAGAAACTTTATACAGATGACAAAAGATTAATTCGCGTTAGCCGCCATGCTTCACCCGTGCGTCAAATCCCTAATATCTGTTGTCGCACCGTTTTTTACCACCGACTGAATCCCTTTCTTGGCGGCGCTCTCAGAGCTATACATTTCACTGGTGCCAATCACCTGATGGTTTTTCGCTTTGAGAACAAAATAGGGTTGATCGCTGCTGCTATTTTTTATCTCAAACTGTGCTTCGTCGGGTGAATTAACCTGCACTGAGGCGATGCCATTATCGGCGGATGCTTTACTGGCATACATCTCGCTGGAGAGAATAATCTCACCGTTGCTTGCTTTCAGATTAAAGTGGAACTGCCCGTTCTTCGCTTTTTTAATTTCATAATAGCCGATTGCCATGGGTATCTCCTTAAATCTACATCGCCGTATTCAATTAACTGCGCTAATGAGGATGGATACTTTTCATGCTAAATAAATCAAGGTAAGTATAGACAATGGCTGAATATTTGCAGGAGAGGACGAGGGAGATAAACGTCGTGCTCCCGCGATGACACGGGAGCCAGAGTTAACGTTTACAGCACTTTACACGCAGTGCCTTCCCAACGATAACCGATGCCATAAACCGAACGAATAAACGGCTCGCCGTTTTCAAGCTGTTCGAGTTTGCGGCGCAGATTTTTTATATGACTGTCTACGGTGCGATCGGTCACCACCCGATAATCGTCATACAGGTGGTTTAGCAACTGTTCACGAGAGAGTACCGTACCAGGTTGAGTTGCCAGCGTTTTTAATAGCCTGAATTCGGCGGGCGTTAAGTCTAGGAGTTGATCTTGGAAGCTGGCCTGATAGCGATTTTCATCGATGATTAACATCGGTTCTGCATTGGCTTCGGTTCTGCGCACACAGCGCCGCAAAATAGTTTTCACGCGAGCGACGACTTCTCTCGGGCTATATGGCTTACAGATGTAATCATCTGCGCCAATCTCTAATCCCAATAGGCGGTCTATTTCTTCTATTTTTGCGGTTACCATGACGATAGGGACGTCGGAGAAACGGCGGATTTCACGGCATAATGTGAGCCCATCGGTACCCGGCAGCATCAAATCAAGCAGAATCAAATCCGGCGGTGTTTGATGCACATACGGCAGCACCGCGTTGCCATCAGCCAAGAGATGAGGCTGGTAGCCGCCAGCGGTGAGATAATCGATGAGGAGCTGACCTAGCTTGGGTTCGTCTTCGACGATCAATACATGTTGCCCTGATGGGTCGATGGCCATACTTCCAGTGATACTGTTCATATCCATTACCTTTTATAGTTTTCCGTATCAAGCGGCAATTGCAGGCTGATGGTTAAGCCTCCCAGTGGAGAATGCTCTGCGACCATTACGCCGCTATGTGCTTCAACAATATTTTGGCAAATTGATAAGCCGAGGCCTGAGCCGCCGCTGGCGCGGTTGCGTGAGCCTTCCGCGCGGTAAAAACGTTCGAATATCTTTTCAAGTTGCTCGTCGGTCACACCGGGGGCGCTATCTTGCCAGTAGAGCTGAAGGGCGGTGTCGCTGATTTGCCCTTTAACTTGCAATTGTCCGTTACCGTCAGTGTAACGCAGGCTATTTTCGAAGAGATTATTGAAGAGTTGCAATAAACGGTCGGGATCACCAAATACGCAGGCTTTCTCCGGTAAATCGAGCGAGAGCGTGATATTTTTTAAGCTAAAACGATCGTGAAATGCACTGGCAGCCAACTGAACCAGATGAATCACATCAATGTGCTGTTTGCGATAGGCCAAGGCACCGGCGTCGGACATAGAGAGCTGGTGCAGATCATTGACCAATTTAGTTAACGTTTCTACTTCGGCTTGCAACGACGCGAGCGAATCCTGCGTCATCTGACGCACACCATCCTGCATCGCTTCCAATTCTCCACGCAGCACCGCCAGAGGTGTGCGCAGTTCGTGTGAAACATCCGCCATTAATGCTCGGCGCATATGCTCGTTTTTTTCAAGCGTAATTGCGAGCTGGTTAAAATCCTGTGCCAGTTTGCCTAATTCGTCGCGTGACTCCACCTCAACGCGCGTCGAGAAATTTCCAGCTGCCAATTTATGCATGGCGTTGACCAACCGTTTCACCGGTGCCAGCATGCTGCGGGACAGCGCCCATGTCACCGCTGCGGCTAGCAATGTCGCTAGCGCCACAATGATCCAACTGGTACGTCTTTGCTGAAGGTCAAAATTAATATCGGTATTACGCGTTAAACGTTCGGGTGGCGTAGTGACGACCCAACCCACGGTCTGGCCCTGATACATCACGGGTTGGCGTGTGCCTTCACTCGGAATGTCGCCTGGCGGTCCCACCATTTTTCGGTTGCGGCTATCAATTACCCAAAACGGTGTGCGCCAGCCGTGTGGGGGGAGCGTATCGTTACCTTCGTTACTTTGTTCGATGTTATGCATAATCTGGAAAATCACGCGGTCATTATGACGCAGAAAACGCCAGTTTCCGGCCTGCGCGTAGCGTTCTTCCAGTTCGGCGGCGAGCAGGCGAACACGTTGTTCATTGCCGTGTTTAATGTAGTCAATAAAGCCGCGCTCGAAACTGACCCGAACGCCCCAGTGCATGGTGATCAGCACCAGAATGCAGGTGGAGAAGATGGCAAGAAACAGTTTGCCGGTAATGCCAAGCTTCATGAGTTCTCCTTGCGGCGACGCGCGGTACGTTCAAGGGTGTTGTTTTCTAAGGTATCGTCCGGTACACGTAAAAACACCAGCGCGGGAAGGGCGATAATCAGTGCGATACAGCCATAAGTGAGCAAAAATGCCTGATGGATCGCCGCGCTGTCAGCGGTGATTTGATGATGAGAGAACAAGCCCAACAGCAGACCGGCAATGCTTACACCAAGGCTCATTGAGAGTTGCATGATCATCGATAACAGACTGTTGCCGCTGCTGGCGAGTTCATCAGGTAAATCTTTGAGGGTCAGCGTATTCATGGATGAAAAGCGCATGGCATTGATCATGCCTTGGAAAAATAACACCACGGGAATTATCCATAGGCTGATATACATCGCGCTCAACGGCAGAGCTAGACTGACCGCCGCTAACGCCAGCGTGGCGCAGACCAATACGCGCCGATAACCAAACTGATTCACTACTCTCACCACGATACGCTTCATGCCCATACTGCCGATAATCATTGGGATCATCATTAGCCCGGCGTGGAACGGCGAGAACCCCATGCCGATTTGCAGAAATATCGGGGTCATGAAGGGCAACATTCCGCTGCCGATACGCCCTAGAAAACTGCCGCTGAGCCCAAGTGAAAAGGTCGGTGTTTTCATCAGATCTAGGCTAAACAGCGGGGCGTCGCTGCGTTTGGCATGCCAATAATAACTGGCTAATGCGATTCCGCCAGAAAGTACCAAGCCATAAATCATGCTGGTATCTAGTCCGAGCCCTTTGTGGCCGTCGAGTGCCAACGTGAGCGTCGCCATACCAATCGCCAGCATGACAAAACCTCGAATGTCAAAGCGACGAGTTTGCATGCTGTAGTTAGGCATTAGCCATAGGGTGGCGATCGCACCCACAATTCCTACCGGTAAGTTAATCAGAAAGATCCAGTGCCAACTGGCGTATTGCACCAGAAAACCACCTAATGCCGGGCCGACCAGTGGACCGATTTGGCCGGGGAGGGTGACAAAGGTCATCGCTGCCATATATTGACTGCGCGGCACAATTTTCATGACGGTCAGACGCCCCACTGGAACCATCATGGCTCCGCCGACGCCTTGTAATACGCGGGCCATCAGCAATTGGTTGAGGGTTTCGGCCTGCGCACAAAACAGCGATCCGAGCGTAAACAGGACGATGGCGCTGAAAAAAACGCGTTTTACTCCCACCCGATCGGCAAGCCAGCCGCTAGCCGGTAGCATTACCGCCACGGTCAACACATAGGCGACCACCACCGACTGCATGCGCAGCGGACTTTCACCGAGGCTGGCTGCCATTGCGGGCAGCGCGGTGTTAACGATGGTGGTATCCAACGTTTGCATGAAGAAGCCAAAGGCGACAATCCATAGCTGCCAGCGAACTGAAGCGGATTGTTCAGGCATGGATAAAACTCCGATTGTTTAAACAATAATTTAGGCAAGGGGCATGCCTCCCGCCGTATTCCGCTCAATTGTCCGGTAATGTGCCGTTGTATGAGGCCTATCTCGGCAGCGGTTTCAGCGTTTTTACTTTGCTAAAACGACTGCGGAGTCGGTCAAAATAGAGATAGACCACCGGCGTCGTGTAGAGCGTTAATAGCTGGCTCATGATCAGACCACCCGCAATGGTTATCCCCAGCGGCTGACGCAGTTCTGCGCCATCGCCGCTGCTAAATGCTAACGGCAGAGCGCCAAACAGCGCCGCCAATGTGGTCATCATTATTGGTCGGAAGCGCAATAAGCTGGCTTGAAATATCGCGTCACGTGCGCTCATACCGCCGTTGCGTTCGGCATCAAGGGCAAAATCGACCATCATGATAGCGTTCTTTTTCACTATGCCTATCAATAACATAATGCCAATCAGGGCAATTAAGCTAAAGGGCGCGCCAAACATTTCCAATGCTAATAGTGCCCCGACGCCCGCTGAAGGCAGCGTCGACAGAATGGTCAGCGGGTGCACATAGCTTTCATACAATACGCCGAGCACGATATACACCGTTGCGATAGCGGCCAGAATCAAAACGATCTGCGAATTTTGCGTATCCTGAAAGACCTGAGCAGTACCGGCGAAAGTGCCGCGTACCGTATTCGGCACTCCTAATGCCGTCATGGTGCGTTCGATGGCGGCTGAGGCATCTGACAGCGCCTTGCCTTCTGGCAGGTTGAAGGAGATGGTTGAGGCCGCGGTTAAGCCTTGATGGTTAACCGACAGTGGGGCATTAGCCGGTTGCCACTTAGCAAAATAGGATAGTGGAATAGCCTTGCCATCGCTGTTGATCACAAACATTTTGTCTAGCGAACTTTCATCCTGCGTATACTCCGGCGCGACCTCCATCACCACGTGATATTGGTTGAGTGGTTGATAAATAGTCGAAATCTGCCGTTGGCCGAAGGCGTTATTCAGCAAGCTGTTAGCGTCGGCAACGTTGATACCCAGCCGCGCCATGCTCTCACGATCGTAGGTCAACGCCAGTTCTGAGCCTTTGTCCTGCTGGTCAGAGCTGACATCGGCGAGTTCGGGCAGCTTGGCGAATGCGGCTCGGATCTTAGGTTCCCACTTGCGCAGTTCGCTGAGATCGTCGGAGAGCAGTGTGTATTGATAGCTCGCATTTCCCTGACGGCCACCAACGCGAATATCTTGCTCCGCCATTAAAAACAGATTGGCGCCGGGTTCTTTGGCCAGTTTTCCACGTAGGCGAGCGATAACCTGTTGGGCGCTATCTTTACGTTCGCTCAATGGTTTCAATGAGATAAACATCATGCCGCTGTTAGTACTAGAACCACCGGTAAAGCCGGTCACGTTATCCACGTCTGGATCGTTACGCACGATTTTCATGAAGTCTTGCAGCTTACCGCGCATTGCCTGAAATGAAATGCTTTGGTCAGCTTGAATAAAGCCCATCAAACGACCAACGTCCTGTTCGGGGAAGAACGTTTTGGGGATGGAAATATACAGCCAGACGTTTAACCCAATCGTCGCTATCAGGATCAGTAGCACCCAGCGTGCGTGATCCAGCACCCAGCGTAAACTTTTGCCATAGCCTTGTTGGAGTTTCAGCAGCAGCTTGCCGAAGCCACGAATACGTTCCTGATGGCGTGAAGGGCGCTGCTTAAGCAGATAGGCACACATCATGGGGGTTAATGTCAGGGATACCACCAGTGAAATGCCGATCGCCACGGAGAGCGTAACCGAAAACTCACGAAATAGACGTCCCGGCAACCCGCTCATCAATAGTAATGGGATGAAGACAGCGATCAACGACAGACTCATCGATAGCACAGTGAAGCCCACTTCTCGTGCGCCGATGAGCGCAGCTTTTTTCGGTTTCATTCCTGCCTCAACGTGGCGAGAAATGTTTTCCAGCACGACGATGGCATCATCCACGACAAAACCGGTCGCAATGGTGAGCGCCATTAGCGACAGATTATTCAGGCTAAAATCGCACAGATACATAGCGGCAAAGGTGCCGATCAATGAAACCGGTACAGCAACGGCAGGGATCAGCGTGGCGCGGCCCGAACGCAGGAACAAGAACACCACCATGATTACCAATCCCACGGCGATCGCCAGCGAACTTTCTACTTCGTCAAGCGAGGCGCGGATCGTAGGCGAACGATCTTGTGCCACCTGCAGATCAATTGACGCCGGGATCAGCGCACGAAACTCGGGGATCTGTGCGCGTATGCGATCGACGGTTTCAATAATGTTGGCATCAGCGCTACGGCGGATCATGATCAGAATGGCGGGTTTGGCGTTGGTCATGCCGGCATTACGCACGTTTTCGACCGAATCCTTCACGTTCGCCACGTCGCTTAAACGTACCGCCGAGCCGTTGTTGTAATGAATAATTAACGGCTGGTAATCCTGCGCAGTTTTAATTTCATCGTTAGCTTGCACCTGCCAACGTTTATCGTTCGCTTCAATCGATCCCTGTGGACGTCGAACGTTGGCGTTGGCAATCGACGTTCGTACGTTATCGAGCGAAACACCCTGATTAAATAGGGCTTCAGGATTGAGCTCGATGCGTACGGCAGGCAGTGAACTTCCCCCAACGGAAACGTCGCCTACGCCGTCAACCTGCGCGATTTTTTGCGCCAGCTGAGTCGAGGCAATGTCGTAAAGCTTTGCCTGATCGTAGGTGTCTGACGTGAGCGTCATGATCATAATCGGCGCGTCAGACGGATTTGCCTTACGATAGCTAGGACGGCTTGGCATTCCCGATGGCAGTAAGCTTTGCGCCGCGTTAATGGCGGCCTGTACATCGCGTGCGGCACCGTTGATATCGCGATTAAAATCAAACTGGATAATGATGCGGGTGCTCCCCAGCGAACTGGAGGACGTCATCTCGCTGATACCCGCAATACGACCAAGGGCGCGTTCCAACGGTGTGGCCACCGACGACGCCATGGTTTCTGGCGATGCGCCCGGCAAAGAGGCGCTCACCATGATGACCGGATAATCTACCTGCGGTAGCGGAGCAATAGGTAATAGCTTGAAACCTAAAATCCCGCACAGGGTGATCGCCAGCGTCAGCAGCGTGGTGGCGACCGGCCGATTGATAAATAAAGCGAAGAAACCTTTAGACGGCGAGAATCTCACTGGGTGCTCTCCTGTGGATCTTTCGCTGGATGCGTGTTTCTTGAAACCTTATCAAAGAGCAGGTAAATCACCGGCGTGGTAAACAGTGTTAGAACCTGACTCATCACTAGGCCGCCGACCATACAAATCCCCAGCGGTTGGCGCAGTTCAGCCCCCACGCCGGTGCTTAGCATCAGCGGTAATGCGCCGAGCAAGGCCGCGAGCGTCGTCATCAGAATAGGGCGGAAGCGCAGTAGGCAGGCTTGATAAATTGCATCGTAAGGTGCCATTCCCTGTTCACGCTCGGCGGCAAGCGCGAAGTCGATCATCATGATGGCATTTTTCTTCACGATACCAATCAGCAAAATGATGCCGATAATGGCAATCACATCCAGCTCACTGCCGGCCATAATCAGCGCCAGCAACGCCCCCACACCGGCGGTAGGCAGCGTCGAGAGAATGGTGACAGGATGGATAAAGCTTTCATACAGCACACCCAGAACGATGTACATCGCCACAATTGCCGCCACAATCAGCCATAACGTGTTACCCAAGGCAGATTCAAACGCCAGCGTGGCACCTTGGAAATGGGTGGTGATATCTACCGGCATATTAAGCTGTTGCTCAGTGCTGGTGATGGTTTTCATCGCTTGCTCTAGCGAGTAACCATCGGCAACGTTAAATGACACCGTCGTTGATGGGAACTGATCGACATGGTTAATCGACAGCGGCCCGAAGCGCTCTTCAATGGTCGCAATGGTGTTCAGCGGCACGTTTTTACCGTCTGAACTGGTCAAGTACAGATCGTTGAAGGCGGTTAAGCCGTCGGTATGATCCTGATTATGTTCTAGAACCACGCGATATTGGTTAGCCTGAGTATAAATAGTTGAAATCAGGCGTTGACCGAAAGCGTTGTACAGCGCGTTGTCAACGTCAGCCATGGTAACGCCTAAGCGGCTTGCCGTATCGCGATTGACGTTGACAAAAGCGACCAGACCTTGATCTTGCCAGTCACTGCTTACGTCTTTGAGCATGGGGGATTCTTGCAGTGCACCGATCAGCTTTGGCACCCATGTACTGAGCTGATCCAACGACATGGCCTGCAGCGTGAATTGATATTGGGTACGGCTCACCTGTGTATCGATAGTGAGATCTTGCACCGGTTGGAGGTACAGCTTAATACCGGGAATTTTGTCGGCCAGAGTTTGTAGGCGCGGGATGATCTGCTGTACCCGATCTTTGCGTTCATCTAACGGCTTGAGATTGATCTGCAAACGTCCGCTGTTTAGCGTTGCGTTGGTGCCATCCACGCCGATAAAAGAGCTTAGGCTCGCAACGTCAGGATCTTTCAAAATCTCAGCCGCCAGTTTTTGCTGGCGCTGTGCCATTTCGCTAAAGGAAACGGACTGTGGAGCCTGCACAGTCCCTTGAATCAGGCCGTTATCCTGAATCGGGAAAAATCCTTTAGGGATAAAAATATACAGTAAAACGGTCAACACCAGCGTGCTGAGCGCAACGCCTAGCGTCAGCATAGGATGATTCAAGACGACTTTTAGCCATTCGCCATATTTAGCAATCACGCGCTCAAAGAAACGTTCGCTGGCGCGGGAGAAACGGTTCTGCTTACGCAGCGATTCGTGGCTGAGCATGCGGGCACACATCATTGGCGTTAGCGTCAGAGAAACCACCGCTGAAATGAGGATTGCCACCGCTAGCGTGACCGCAAACTCACGGAATAGACGGCCAATAATATCGCCCATAAACAGCAGCGGGATGAGTACGGCGATCAGTGAGAAGGTTAACGAGATGATGGTAAAACCGATTTCCCCTGCGCCTTTCAATGCGGCATCGAGCGGTTTTTCCCCTTTTTCGATATAGCGGGAGATGTTTTCAATCACCACAATCGCATCATCCACCACGAATCCGGTGGCAATGGTCAGCGCCATCAGCGTGAGGTTGTTGATCGAAAAATTAAGAAAGTACATGACAGCGAATGTGCCCACCAACGATAGCGGCACGGCGACGCTGGGGATAATCGTGGCCGGAACGTTGCGTAGGAACAGGTAAATCACCATAACCACCAGTGCGATGGCGAGCAGTAACTCAGTTTGCACATCGCTAACGGAGGCACGAATGGTTTCGGTACGATCGGTTAACACCGTGAGTTTAACTGATTTCGGTAAACTTTCCGTCAGCTGTGGCAGTAACGCCTGAATGCTGTCAGCGGTGGTGATGACGTTAGCGCCTGGCTGGCGTTGAACGTTCAAAATAATGGCGGGTTTTTTGTCTGCCCACGCTGCCAGTTTGGTATTTTCTGCCGCTTGCTCAATGGTTGCCACGTCGCTTAAACGCACCGGCGCACCGTTGGAGTAAGCCACTATCAGATCGCGGTAGTCTTCCGCCGATTTCATTTGGTCGTTGGCGGATAGCGTAACCGAGCGCGTCGGGCCGTCGAAACTCCCTTTGGCGGAGTTAACGTTGGCGTTAGCAATGGCAGTACGAATGGTTTCACTGTCTAAACCATAAGCCGCAACCGCCGGTGCATTTAAACGTACTCGAACGGCAGGGCGCTGCCCGCCGGAAAGGGTGACGAGGCCAACGCCGCTGACCTGCGAAATTTTCTGCGAAATGCGCGTTTCCACCATGTCTTCCACCTGCGTCATGGCGACGGCGTCGGAGGTGACGGCGATAGTCATGATCGGTGGATCGGCAGGGTTAACCTTACTGTAAATCGGCGGATAGGGCAGATCGTTAGGAAGAAGATTGGTCGCCGCGTTAATAGCAGCCTGAACTTCCTGCTCAGCGACATCAAGTGACAGGCTGAGTTGGAACTGTAAGGTGATAACCGATGCGCCGCCTGAGCTTTGCGAGGCCATCTGTTTCAGCCCCGACATCTGCCCAAACTGACGCTCTAAGGGGGCGGTAATGGCCGACGTGGTCACGTCAGGGCTGGCACCCGGATAGAGCGTTACAACTTGAATGGTCGGATAGTCTACTTCTGGCAAGGCAGAAACCGAAAGTGAGCGGTAACCCACAATACCGGCAAGCAGGATGGCCACCATTAGCAGCGTGGTAGCAACTGGGCGGAGAATAAACAGGCGAGAAGGCCCGCCGGTGGCGGGGATCTCGTTTTTAGGCTCTTCAGAACCGACAGGCATATGTTGCATTATGACTTGTCCTGTTTACCAGTGGTCTGCTTAGCTGAAACATCTTTATCTTTACCGGAAGTGGCCTGAGTCTGAGCCGCATTTTCTGTGTGCGGAGCAATGACCTCAACGGTTGCACCTTCCGTAAGCTGATCGATACCGTCAGTAACCACTCGCTCACCGGCAGAAAGTCCACCGGTAATCACCACTTCTGATGCGTCACGGGTACCTACGGACACGGCGTGTTTGCTGACCTGATTTTTATCGTTTAGCACCCACACAAAGCTGCCTTCATTTCCCATCTGTACCGCAGCGGCAGGAGCCACTACAGCGTCGCTTTGAGTCGATACTTTCAAACGAACGTTAACAAACTGATTAGGGAATAACGTGTCGTCTTGGTTATCAAAACGGGCTTTAATTTTGATGGTGCCGGTGCTGGTGTCGATCTGGTTATCCATACTCAGCAAGGTTCCGGTAGTGAGTAAGTGCTGATTAGTGCGGTCCCATGCTTCTACTTCTAACTTACCGTTTTCTTTTTGTGCCTGCTGAATGCTGGCGATATTGTTTTCAGGCAGAGTGAAAACCACATCAATAGGATGTGTCTGGGTAAGCACCACTAAGCCGGTGGTATCACCGCTGGTGATATAGTTACCTTCATCGACCAGCTTCAAGCCGACACGTCCATCAATCGGTGCGGTGATGCGGCTGTAGGTCAGCTGTAGTTTGGCGCTGTCAACGGCGCCCTGATCGGCCACAATGCTGCCCTGAGTCTGAGTCACTAACGATGCCTGAGTATCCAACTCTTGCTGAGAAACCATATTGGTCTTGCTCAACTTTTGATAACGCGCTAGATCGCGTCGAGCATTAGCTAAAATGGCTTGGTCTTTGGCAAGCTGACCCTGAGCTTGAGCTAACTGCACCTGAAACGGGCGCGGATCGATTTCTGCCAATAAATCTCCCGCTTTCACCTGCTGGCCTTCGGTGAAGTGGATTTTCATCAGTTGCCCATCAACGCGACTACGGACGGTGACGGTATTAGCAGCGGTTACCGTACCTAAACCTGTTAAGTAGTTAGGCACATTGGACGTGCGCGTTTCCGAGGCTTGCACCGGTGCGAGCATTCCGCTGCCGCCACGGCGTCCACCGGCTTTCCCCCCCGTTTTGCCTTTCTGTGCCTGTTCTGCGCCCGCGACAGGTTTGTCAGCGTTGCCGCTGCTGGTGTAACGCCAAACAATCACACCAGCCACAACGATAATGGCTATCGCCCACCAAAGGCGTTTACGGGAGGTCGGTTTATTGAAAGCACTCATTGCAGACAGAATTCTCCAGAGAAATATCCGCGCTTATGCGCAAATATAAATATTGGGCGTAGTGGCCCAATCACCCACAAAAATTAGTTACTCATCACAGTTTACTATTCTAGGCCTTAGGCTCGATCTAAAAATGAAGGAAATGTGGAAGATAGGTCAGCGAGCGTAAGACCTTTCTGTATTTAGACTGATTTGTCTATACCCTGTCATACTTCAAGTTGTCTTTTTGTTGGCCACGTTTACTTACTCGAATCACTGACGAGAGTAAGCTCATCGAGAGGAGCTCACTTGCCGCCCATACCATTCGAATTATTTAGGGTATTTCGTCACAGTGAATAATTAGTGTTATTAGTATTCGTTATCAACGTCGTTTTCACAAACCTTAAGACAGGAGACTGCAATGAAACTACGCGAACTGGGCCGCTCTGGCATTCGAGTACCTACCCTGACATTTGGTGGCAACGTGTTTGGTTGGACGGTCGATCAGGCAACGTCCTTTAGCCTGCTCGATGCTTTGTTGGAGCATCAGTTGAACTTCATTGATACCGCTGATGTTTACTCATACTGGGTGCCGGGAAATAGGGGCGGCGAATCTGAAACGATTATTGGCAACTGGCTACAAAAAAGTGGCAAACGCGATCACATTATTCTTGCTACGAAAGTAGGCAAACCGATGGGGGAACATCACAAAGGGCTATCGGCGCGTTATATTCGCGAAGCCGTAGAAGCTTCTTTACGCCGTCTGAAAACGGATTATATCGACCTCTATCAGTCTCATGACGACGATCGCGATACGCCGTTGGCGGAAACCATGAATGCTTTCGATGCGTTAATCAAAGAGGGTAAGGTACGCGCCATTGGTGCCTCCAACTACAGTGCTGAGCGCTTGGCGAAAGCGTTGGAGGTGAGCGCTGAGCTGGGATTAGCCCGCTATGAGACAATTCAGCCGGAATATAATCTGTATGACCGCCAGAACTTTGAGCTCGAACTGGCTCCTCTCGTGCAAAAAGAGCATTTGGGCGTCATTAACTATTATGCACTGGCGAGCGGCTTCCTATCGGGGAAATACCGCAGCGCCGAGGATGCGCATAAGAGTGCACGTGGCGATGGCATTGTGGCGAAATATCTCAATCATCGGGGATTAGGTATTCTCGATGCGTTAGAGCAAGTCGCTCATGAGGTTGATGCTTCTCCGGTGGCTGTGGCGCTGGCATGGCAGATTGCTCAGCCGGGGATCACGGCGCCGATTGCAAGCGCGACGTCATTACAGCAGCTAGAAGAATTAGCGTTGGCGGCGCGTTTGACGTTGAGCCAGTCGCAAATTGCACTAATTACCGACGCTAGCGCCTACTAAACGTTCAGTAAGTGAGCGCTTGAGGCGATAACTTTCGCTGGCCTCTCACAGTGTGAACTAAGTCAGTGACAGCACCGGTTTTTTCATCCAATATGCAGTAACCCCTTCTCAATACAGGTGCCATAGTATGTTGAATGTAAATGAGTATTTTGCTGGTAAAGTAAAGTCGATTGGTTTTGACAGTGGCAGCATTGGGCGTCAAAGCATTGGCGTAATGGACGCAGGGGAATACACCTTCTCAACCGATAAACCGGAAGAGATGACGGTCATTACAGGTGCTCTGCGTGTGTTGATTCCGGGTGCGCCTGATTGGCAGGTGTTCTCATCAGGAGAAACCTTCTTTGTGCCGGGTCATAGTGAGTTTAACTTGCAGGTGGCAGAGCCAACGTCGTATCTGTGTAAGTATTTGAGCTAACAGCTCTAAATAACACGTATTGCGCTTGAAGCCGCATCGGCTAATTTGGGTATAAACTAACGGGCTGAAATTTAATTCAGCCCGTTCTTGTTTCCGCGATTTACTTCTCTGACTCACCGCCTAGCGCTTCGACCAAGTTTTTGATCAATGCAGCCAGTTCGCTGGTCATCAGAATAAAGTCGGCATCAAAGCGCTGAGCATAATCATCGCGATCGATATCTTCGTTTTGGTCGCGAATTGTCTCAGAGAATTTCAAACGCTTCAGCGAGCCGTCATCCGACAGCACCAGTTGAATACGCTCCTGCCAGTCTAACGCCAACTTGGTGACGAGTTTGCCAGCCTCAATGTGTACCGCAATTTCGTCGGATACCAGATCCTGTTTTTTACAGCGGATGACGCCGCCCTCTTCCAGAATGGCTTTCAACTCAGCTTCGTCTTGCAGCGTAAAGCCTGCGGGAACTTCGCCTGAGCGTACCCATTCGGTCATGGTGAGCTCAATTGGGCTTTCCATGGTTAATGGCACCACGGGCAATGAACCCAAGCTTTTACGTAGCAGCGCCAGCGTATCTTCCGCTTTCTTTGGACTCGCGGCGTCAACCATAATCAGGCCGTTAGCCATATCGATCCACAGCCACGTTTGGCTGAAACGGCTAAACGCACGCGGCAGTAAGGTATGCAGCACTTCGTCTTTCAGCGAGTCTTTTTCCGTTTTCTTTAGCTTACGGCCCTGTTCGCCTTCCAACTTCTCAATTTTGGCTTGAAGCGCCTGTTTTAATACCGGCGACGGCAGGATTTTTTCTTCTTTGCGGGCGCATAGCAGGATTTGATCGTTGACGTAATGAGTCAGAGCATCGCTGTGAGAACCCATCGGTGAAACCCAGCCCGTTTTTGCCATATCTTGGCTACCGCAGGGCGTGAAAGCCATAGAGCCCAGCTGTTTTTCCACTTCATCTGGAACCAGATGAACGTCGCGGCTCAGACGGTAAACCAATAAATTCTTAAACCATAGCATTAGCGTTGTCCCTGATCGTGACGCATCGCGCGCCATGTTTTAGCAATGTGAGCTTATGCCCGTCATATTTCACGTTGCGGGGCGGGGAGCTGTACTCACTCATCCCAGCCACTGACTTTAGTCTGCGCTAGGGGATTTATAAGTTTGTCGCCGACCCACAATTCGAATTATTTGGGGTATACAAAAATAAGCATTAAACAGGGCGCATGATAACGAATAAAGAGGGGCGGCTGTAGTATTAATTATCTGAGAAATTCTGCACACTAGCCCTGATCAACTATCCGTTTTGCGAGGGGGCAATGTGCGTATTGGTATAGATTTAGGCGGCACTAAAATTGAAGTTATCGCGCTGGAAAACGATGGGCGAGAGCTGTTTCGTCATCGTATTGCCACGCCACGGGATGACTATGCGCAAACCGTTGAAGCTATTGCTGGGCTGGTGGAGTTAGCCGAAGAAAAAACCGGTCAGCGAGGCAGCGTTGGGGTGGGAATTCCAGGGACGTTATCGCCGTTTACTGGGCTGGTTAAAAATGCAAACTCCACATGGCTGAATGGCAAGCCGCTCGACAAAGATCTCTGCGCTCGTCTATCGCGAGAGGTTCGCCTTGCCAATGATGCTAACTGCCTTGCTGTATCGGAAGCTACGGACGGTGCTGCCGCCGGTGCCCATCTGGTGTTTGCGGTGATTATCGGCACGGGCTGCGGATCGGGTATTGCTATTGATGGTCGGGTTCACGCAGGTGGCAACGGTATTGCAGGAGAGTGGGGACATAATCCGTTACCGTGGCTCAATGAAGACGAGTGGCAGTACCAGAAAGAGGTTGCATGCTATTGCGGAAAATCCGGTTGCATTGAGACGTTTATCTCCGGCACTGGCTTTGAGACTGACTATCAGCGCTTAGGCGGGGAAAAACGCATTGGCGCAGAGATTATGTCGCTCTCGCGTCAAGGCGATCCTCGTGCGGAAAAGGCGATAGCGCACTATGAGCAGCGGTTGGCTAAGTCTTTAGCTCATGTGATTAATATTATCGATCCTGACGTTGTGGTATTGGGTGGAGGAATGAGCAATGTTGACCGCTTATACACCACGGTTCCACCGCTGATTTCTTCGTGGGTATTTGGACGTGAGTGTCAAACGCCGGTAAGAAAGGCTAAACACGGCGATTCGAGCGGCGTGCGCGGCGCGGCATGGCTCTGGCCGCTATGAGACAAAATCCCGACTTTCCGCTAAGAAAGTCGGGACAAGGTATTATTCCGTTATTTTAAGTCGTGCAATTACTTTGGCGTCGCGACACCGTGGTTAGGCGCTGTCTCCGTGCGTTGGTGATTCAATTTTTGAATCGCTGGCAGAGCAATCGCGGCCACCAGCCCGCAGGCTGCTGCGGCAGAAAGCCATAATCCTGGCATGGCTTTATCACCGGTAGCGTGGATCAGATAGCTGGAAATTGCTGGAGTGAAACCGCCAAAAATGGCAGTGGCTAAGCTATAGGCCATGGAGAAACCAGATGCTCGTACTTCGGCCGGCATAATTTCGGTTAAACACACCACCATTGCGCCGTTATAGCTGGCGTACATAAATGACAGCCACAGTTCCACTTCCACCAAGTGGGCAAAATTAGGATGAGCAACTAACCAACTCAAAGAAGGGTAGGACGTCAGCAGCATCAACGCGCTAAACAGCAAAAGCAGTGGACGACGCCCAACTTTATCTGACAACGCTCCCATTACCGGCAGCCAGAACAGGTTGGACAGGCCGACCAACAGCGTCACCAAGAAACTTTGCTGTGCGGTGAACTGCAGCACAGTTTTCCCGTAGGTTGGGGTGAATGCGGTGATCAGATAGAACGATACCGTGGTTGTTACCACCATAAACATGCCAACCAATACCAACTGCCAGTTACTGGCGACTGAGCGGGTGATCTCACTCATGCTAGGCCGATGTTTGCGTTGGTTAAAGGCTTCTGTTTCTTCAAGCATACGACGGATATAAAACAGGAAAGGCACGATCAAGCAGCCGACGATAAATGGAATACGCCATCCCCACTCAGTCATCACGCTTTTGCCTAAATACTGATTCAGCGTCACTCCGAGCAGTGCGGCAAAAATCACGGCAATCTGTTGGCTGCCTGATTGCCAACTGACGTAAAAGCCTTTACGGTTTTTCGGCGCGATTTCAGACAGATAAACGGACACACCTCCCAGTTCCACACCCGCAGAAAACCCCTGAAGTAAACGTCCAGCCAGAATGAGAAGCGGTGCGGCCATACCAATGCTGTGATAGGACGGCGTACAGGCGATGGTCAGCGTGCCGAGTGCCATTAATCCTAAAGTAATCAGCAGACCACGGCGGCGTCCATGATGATCAATGTAAGCGCCTAACACGATGGCTCCCAGTGGTCGCATCAAGAAGCCAGCGCCGAAGGTCATCAGCGTTAACATCAGCGAGGCGAAGGGGCTTTGGGTGGGAAAAAAAGTGTCGGCAATGGCGCTGGCATAGTAGCCAAATACCATAAAGTCGTACATCTCTAGAAAATTACCGCTGGTTACGCGGAATACGGTTCGGGCGTTGGCCTGTGTAGGCGCTGAGGCAGATGATGTCATGTGCTACTTCCTGTGTTTTTGTTTTCATTTTTTTTACAAGTTATTAGCAATGAAAAGTGTGATGTTGGTAGGTGTTTCTTTTTTGTGCATAAAAACCAATGTAACTATTTGTAAGCTCACTAGTTCTTTATAAATAAGCGCGGCAGTGGCCTGTAGTCGCTATGAATAAATGACGATAAACACTTGGGGTAAATGAATAAAATCTTTCTGCATAGCGCAGCGCTATAATTTCTCAACGTAGGGAACACTTGGCTGACGGCGGCCAAATGAACATGGAGATTGATTGATGAAATTACGTATAGCGTTTCTGGTGACCACGCTTTTACTTGGCTTTTCATCGGCCTCTTTTAGCCAATCATACGGTTGGCAGGATAGGAATAACGGCCCCGCAACGGATACGGCATCAAGGCGTTCAGTGGACGGTTTTGGCGGAATGATGATCATCACTCCAGACGCCGACTGGGAGGAAAAATGGAATACGCCTTCAGGCACGTCCCCTTTTTATAAAAAGGTTAATGAAGCAAAAGTGGGTGAGACAATCTATGTTCTCAGCTTCTTTTCTAATCCGAAAAGCAGTCCACGACATGTTGTTAATATCAGCTGCGATATCCAGATAATTCAGCCAGATGGCACCGTGGCGATGACTGAAAAGAATCGTCCTTGTTTCCATGGTGTTTTAGAGGGCGCTCCAGAGATGATTTACATGACCAATGCTGCCGTTGGTTTTATGGGCGAAGAGAAGGATCCTAAAGGCGTTTGGACGGTGAAGCTCGCGATGAAAGATCAGCTCAGAACTGAACCGGTGATGTTGACGCAAAGCTTCACGCTGAAGTAGTGACGCTGCTTGCGCATGATGTACGGCGTGAGGATTATTCAAATAAGCGCAGTCAATCACAGAAGCGAACATATGAAGTTGGCTTTTTTGACATCATTGGCAATACTGTTTATGGATACAGTTGTTTCTTGTTCACTCTTTATTGTTAAACAGAGGGCGTTACGATGGAGATGATAGTAGAGCAGCGCGCTGAGCGTGTTTTTGCTGGCATTCGGATGGTTGGTCCGCTTGACCAAAATGTTGGCAAGGGATTCCAAAAGCTATATCAGTGGATCGAAAATAACAATGTTCCAGAGAGTGGCGACTGGATGGCTATTTATTATGACAATCCTGAAGAAGTGCCACCGGAAGAGATGCGCGTTGATACCGTGATCTCCGTTGAACCTGATTTCGTTTTACCGGCGAACAGCGAAGGCGTGCGAATCGATACCTTAAAAGGTGGGCTTTACGCCGTAGCGCAGGCTCACGTTGAGGACGGTGATTTTGGTCGGCCGTGGATGGAGTTTTTCAACGACGTGTTGCCTCGTAGTGGCTACGTGCCGATTAATGCGCCCTGTTTTGAAAAATACCACAATGATGGCACTGAAAGTGGCATCTGGGATTTTGAAATGTGCGTGCCGGTGAAGAAGGCCGAAGAGAGTGCTTGATTAGCGGTGAGCACGGTAGGGGCTCCTGACGATACCGCAACTGATAACGAGGGAATATGTCTCTGACGGAACAGGCTTTTTTTAGCGAGCTCTTGAGCGGGCTGGTGCTGAATCCACAGCAGCTTAAGCACACGTTTTTTGCTCAACGTTATCAGGATAGCCAAGGCCATCTACAGGGGATGGGTGGCCTTACGGTAAAATTTCCGCGTCTCGACATTGTTCTGCGCGGAACTTATACCACCAGTGCGCGGTTGAATGACGATGATCTGAGACATGGAACGTTAACGCATGGCGATCTTCTTTTCATCCCTGCATATAGCAACAGCCAGCCAACATGGGAGAAAGACGTTTTATTATTGAGCCTGCTTTTTACTCCGTCATACATTGGCTTTAGCTTCTTTGATAAACGCGCTGCGTCTGCGGGATTTCATCGGCTGCGTAAATTGGAGGTTCCTCAGCAAAATGCCGGTGAACTGGAGCATATTTTACAAGCATTAAGCTATTTAGGGGCGAGAGTCACAGATCCTAATGTGAGTCGATATCTGGTGTTAAGCCTGCTGCATGTGTGTCATAGCCAACTCTGTTTGCCCCCTGTCAATAAGATACAGCGTGGGGCTTTTCTTTATAAAAGCATCTGTACGTATATTCAGGATAATTATGCTGGCGCATTAAGCCGTGAGAGTACGGCCGCTATTTTCAATATAACGGCAAATCATTTGTCTCGTATTTTTCAATTGGAAGGAAATATGAGTTTTATTGATTATTTGCACTGGGTGCGGTTAGGGAAAGCCAAGATGATTTTGCAGAAGTATCACTTGAATGTAAATGAGGTTGCTCGCCGCTGTGGTTACAGCGACGGCAACTATTTTTGTCGTTTGTTTAAACGGCAGTTTGGTTTAACGCCTTCAGAATACAGAAAGCAGTTTCTATCCGTTTAAAACGTTAGCTCTGCCTGTAGTAACGCCAAAATCGCGCTGGCATCTGTTGCTGAACGCATCGCCTCGCGAAATTCTTTTTTCACTAATTTGCGAGCGAGCTGAGAAAACACTTTTACATGGCTGACGCTATCTTGAGCGCCTAGCGTGAGCATAATAACGAAATCGACGTTGCCCATTTCCGATTGCCAGTCAATTTCTTGCTCCAGCCGAGCAATACTGATGCTGGAGTGCTTAATGTGAGGCGATTTAGTATGCGGAATGGCAAAACCAAAACCGACTCCGGTGGTGACAATATCTTCGCGCTGCCAAATATCCTCCTCGAGTTCTATCGGATTATCTGTACGATCTTGCATGGCTAGATTGCCGCACAGGTACTGGATAACTTGCTCTTTGCGCGTCATGTGGGCAGGAACGATGATGTTTTCAAGAGCGAGCAACGGTTTCTGATCTGCTGGGATCGCCAATGAATCGAGCAAGATCTCTATCTCTTCTGCTGATTTGCACTCACAAGCATGATTGGCCAAGGTAATGCATTCTTGAGCATTAAGTTTTCGAGCGAGCTCTTTGACCGCCGGAATGCGCGCACTGCTCATGCTCAGTTCATCGAGGCCAAGACCAATGAGCAACGGCAGATAGCGAGTTTCGCCACCGAGTTCCCCACATAGACCAACCCAACGTTCGCGCCGGTGAGCAACATCAATAATCTGGCGCAGCATGCGTAAGAATGACGGAGTGATAGGGTTATACAGGTGGGCAACGCGCTGATTATTGCGATCCACGGCATAGAGGTACTGTGTCATGTCATTGGAGCCTACGCTGAAGAAATCAACTTCATCGCAGAAATGATCGATGATAAAGCACACTGAAGGCACTTCGACCATAATACCGAGCTCAATGGTTTCTGCATAACGTAACCCTTCATTTTTCAGCGATTGCTGGGCTGCATTGATTTGCTGTTTGACCCATAAAATCTCATCCAGCGTGTGCACCATAGGGATCATTAAACGGGCATAGCCCACGGTGGCAGCACGCAAAATAGCGCGTAGTTGAATAGTGAATAGCTCGGTGAACTCTGGATAAATGCGCACGGCGCGATAGCCAAGGAATGGGTTTTCTTCCTGTGGGATATTGAGATAGCTGATTTTTTTATCACCACCGATGTCCATGGTTCGGAAAATAACTGGGTGGTTGTCCGCATTCATTAACACTTGCTGATAGGCTTCGAACTGCTCTTGTTCATCAGGCGCTTTGTCACGATCCATAAATAGCATTTCGGTGCGGAATAAGCCGACGCCCTCTGCGCCGTGGGTAAATGCCGCAGGCGCTTCTTGAGCGGTGCCAATATTTGCGCCTATCTCTAAACAGCGACCATCGCGTGTCACTGCAGGTAAGTCAGCCATTTTAAGCTGTCGAATTCGATTTTTTTCTTCGAGCTGCATGGCAACGGCAAAGTAATGGCGCACGTCGTCGCTAGGCTCAGTAACCAAAACGCCAAACTGAGCATCAATAAATACGTCTTTGTCATCTAGCTGTTGTAAGGCTTCCAGTTCGATGCCGGATAATACCGGGATGCCAAATGAGCGGGCGAGGATCAGCGTATGCGATGTGCGGCCCGTTTGGGCTAAAACCATGCCCTGTAGGTATTGCCGATCCAAGCTTAAAAATTGGCTGGGTGTAATATCATCGGCGGCAATAATCGTTGGCTTATATAGTGTTAATGGCGTACCCAAGTTAATGGTTGGGTACGCGACCTGCAGCAACTGTGCTGTGATATCACGAATATCCTGTACGCGCTCCCGTAGATATTCGCTGGCTGAATTGGCTAATTTTCCGCATACCTCTTCCATATTTTCAATGGCGGCAATGGCTAAACTGCATTTACGTTGCTTCAGATGGCGCACAATATTTTGGCTAAACTCTTTGTCCTGAATTAACGAGAGATGCGCATTGATAATGGTTTTACTTTGCCCCTTCAGGTTCGCCAACTGTTGGTTTAGCCGTTCGGCTAAGGTGATGATGCTGTGTTCAAGTAAGAGTAAATCTTGCACGGTGGCAGGTTGTGACTTGTACACATCAAGGCTAGTGTGACGATAGATAAAAAGTGCACCATGCCCAAGGCCGTCTGATAAGCCATAGCCTTGAATCAGCGAGGGCTGAAAGCGAGAAAGAGAGCGTGGCAGCGCGCGCGAGGTGGCGACGGTGGCGGGTTCGGGTTCGCTATCACTATCGGCAAAACGTTGTTCAATATAAAGGCCGAGTGCGCGATAAGCTTTTTCTTCATCATGACCATGAATTTCAAGCTGACAGGCGTCGTTGAATAATGTCCCCGTGCCGATGAGTGCCAATGAGCTTTTAGCATCAGCACGGTGCGCTAACCGTTGGTTAATAAAGATAATCTCACTATCAAACTGACTGCACTGTTCTTTAAGTTCATAGGCAGGGCGGGCGTGCAGACCGTTAGGCAGAGGACAGAGAAACGCTATCTTTAACATGATGGTAAATCCTTTTCTGAAGCCGAGTTAATGCGAAAAATCCGTCAGGTGCTGCACTGAATCTGAATTTAGCTGCTTTATCAAAGCGATTAACAGTTGTTGGGTTTGCTCAAGATCGCGCAAATCAGCGATAGAAGCTGCGCAGTGTCCATGACGCGTAGGCGCGCCTAAAACCGCCGTTGGGATACCACGACCACACAGATGGACATTGCCTCCGTCGGTGCCACCGTTGCTGAACATATCGGTTTGTAGTGGGATATGATGTTGCAACGCGATATCTTGGATAAAACCCAGAAGGCGAGGGGAGGGAATCATCGTTTTATCGTACATCACCAACATTGGCCCTTGACCAATCTGGCGATGGTTGGCAGCACCATAATCAAAGTTTTTCGCCCAGCAGGCGGTATCGAGAATCAACGCTAAATCGGGTTTGATGATATTGGCCGCTGTTTTCCCGCCACGCATTCCAACCTCTTCGCTTGACGAAGCCACGAGCCAGATTTCCGCGTTTAACGCTACGTCGCACAATGCGTGCAACAATTCGATCAGCAGGTAGCATCCAAGCCGGTCATCGAAAGCCTTACCCATGATTCTGGAATTTGGCGTCAATATTTTGAAATCACTATCATAGGTAACACGGTCGCCGATTCTTACACCGCTGTTGTTCACTTCCTCGGCGGAAGTTGCACCAATATCAACGCATAGGTTTCGTGATTCACCGCCATGGAGTTCCGCATCCAATAGGCCATGAACTTTATTGCCCTGTTGCGTGGTGATTCGTACTGGCTGCATAAAACGTGCGAGTTGACGGACGTTGCCGATCGGGATGACTTCAATTGCGCCTTCGCGCGTGATGTTGCGCACCATAAAACCGACTTCATCCATATGAGCACATATCATGATCTTTGGCCCAGTGGATTGGTTTAGTCTAATCAACGTGGAACCCAGCCCATCAAAAGAAACTGGTTTATTGCACTGTTTGGCATGTGTAATCAGGATGTCTCGCACTTCCTGCTCGGACGATGCGATCGCATCGGCGTTAGATAATGCCTGTAGTAAATCAATATTCATTGGGCTTCTCCCCCAGTAAGCAGCAACCGCTTGGGCATCTGATATAAAACCTCACAGCCGTTTTCAGTGACTAGCACGACATCTTCGATACGAACACCACCACGCTCGGGTAGATAAATGCCTGGCTCAACGGTGAGTAGCATTCCGGGCTGTAATTGAGTGGTATCGCTCGGGGAAAATCGCGGGTTTTCATGGATATCAATGCCAATCGCATGACCTGTGTTATGAGAGAAACGGTCACCATACCCCGCAGAGCTAATGACATCGCGGGCGGCCCTATCGACGTCACAGCAACGCCCCCCTGGACGAATGGCGGCAATAGCGGCGAGTTGGGCTTGTAGAACGATTTGGTAGATTCCATACAGAGGATGTTCTTCAATGGCCTGTGGTTGAGAACCGCTGACGAGAAACGTTCGAGTCATATCGGAACAGTAGCCTTGGTGTTGGGCACCAAAATCAAGAGTGATAAATTCACCGGCTTGGACTCTTTTTGTTGATGCCTTCGCATGTGGCATTGCACCGCGAATACCGCTCGCGACGATAGTGTCGAAGGCGGTTTTTTCAGCGCCCTCATTCTTCATAAACCACTCGAGCTCTGTTGCGATCTGATGTTCTGTCATGCCCGGCTGAATGTAGTGACGGATATAAGCACAGGCTCGGTCTGCAATCAGACAAGCTGATTTTAACGTGCTAATTTCCGACGCGTTTTTGATTTGGCGCAGGACATCTACATCGACGGGTTTCAGCTCGACACTCATACTTTCCATCAGTTTTATGCTGTCGCTGTAGCTCAAATGTTGGCCTTCAAAGCCGACTTGCTCGAGGTTTTCAGATGCAATAATTTGGTTGATGTGGTCTGCGGCGCTGTTTTGGCCATCAATTAAATGGAGCTGATAATCGTCTGATTTAGCCGATAACTCCTGTATATAGCGAGAATCAACCAGAATGTGCTGACTGGTGCGAGTGATAAAGACATAACCAGATGCGCTAAGTAATCCCGTATGAGCAAACTTATTCTGTTTTGAATTAACGATCACCGCATCCAAATTTTGCTGTTTCAACCATGAATGATAGCGTGAGATAGCGGTAGTAGAATGTTGGTGCATGACATGCTCGCTTAGCTCGGAAGGATAAATTTGGAGTGTCATCCGCTACCGTTCTTCAGGGTACGCGAGTAGTAGCGGTGACGCGCTGAGTTCTGAATTAGGACATGGACTCGATATGCAACTTGCCTTTTTTATACAGAATATTGCGGATGAAGATGGTAATCAGCGCGGTCAATACTGCACCTAAGGCAATGCCGAACATATAAGCGCCTAAATTACTGACTAAAGGCCATGCCCAAATGGCTGACTCAGGGAACCACTGCACTGCACCTAATGCCACGGCGGCAGTAGAACCAACGATTGCACCTGTCATGTATGCCGGAATTGAGGCTAATGGACTTTCGAGCAAGAAGGGAATTGCCCCTTCGCTGATCCCCATGAATGCGAGAAATATCGCGGTTTTTCCCTGTGGATAGAGCTGGCTGCTAAATAAACGACGGCCCGTTAAACGGCGGTCAATTAATGTTGCCAGCCCTAAGCCAATCGGTGGGATGACGATAGCGATAGCGCGTGCGGTAACCGGTAGCACGTGATCTGTCGTGAAACTAAAGGCGATAAACCCCGCGGCTTTATTAATTGGGCCACCGAGGTCGATTGCGGTCGTTGCTGAAATCCCCGCCGCATACATCAGAACGCCTTTATCGCCAGCGGCTTGTAACAACACGCGAATGCATGCGTTTACCCAGCCGCCAAACGGCGTAATAATGTAATACATTGTCAGCATGACAAAAATGGCAGAGAGAATAGGCAGTAAAAATGTGGTTTTAAATGCCAGCAGATATTGTGGCAATTGGATTTTTGCATTCATCCATTTCACTAAGTACCCTGCGGCGATAGCAATAATCAGCGCACCGATAAAGGTGGAAGGAACCGGTGAATGGGTAACCCATTGCAGTTTGCTGAGATCCCAGGTGAGTTCAGGCGTTGGCTGAGTTGCGATTAGCCCACCGATGAAGCCCGCGGGAAAGGCCAGCTTTCCGCCGATAGAATTGGCGACAAACGCCGAAAACATCGGGATAGCAAAACTAAATAGAATGCCGCCAAAGGACTGCGACAGATAAGCGAACTTCATCAAGGATAAATTAAATCCAACATACTTGCCGGTATTGATGGCGTCCAGAATCCCCATATCAGGGGGGACATCGAGCCACGCGTAGGCAATGAGCTGGGAGAAGGCTAGGATGACGCCCCCCATAATCAGCGTTGGTACCATACGTGAAATACCAGACATCACGTGCTGAGGTAAATCGCCCCAGATACTTGGTTTTGCCGTTGGAGTTGATGCCGGATTCGCTGTCAGTGAAGCACCGCCATTTGCTGAGGGATTCACTGCACTCCTTTTTTTAATCGCCATTGATAGTTATCCCTAATGATGTGATTGAAAGTCAGAAGCGAATATTGATTAGCCAGCCTGAATCATTTCTTCGATTTCTTTGATAATCCCGTCTGCGTTTTTAATCGCATCTTGTAGCGTGATTTCATACACATCACGGTTTTCAAAGCGTTCATTATCTTCCGGAGTGATGGCGACCGAATGAATGATGATGTCCGCTTCTGCGATATCTTGTGCGGTTAAACGGTTCTCGATGCCATCAGCACCCTGAGTCTCGATTTTTATCTGGTCATAGCCTGCGGCTTTGGCGGCATCTTCCAGCGCTTGCGCCGCCATGAAGGTATGAGCTAATCCCATTGGACATGCACACAATGCGATAAATTTTTTTGACATAAACACCTCTGCGTTAGGTATTGGGGAGGATTGCTCTCGTTTCGGGAGAGCGAAGCGATGAAAGGAGTATGGCGGCTAAGAAAGGGCATAGGTTATTGGACAAAACCTGCATTTACTGGACATTTGCACCACTAATATTGAAGTGTGAGCTGACTCGCATTGCAAGGATGAGCGTGTGACAGAAGGACTAAAGTTGCATGATGGGATGAGGTAGCTCACTATACGCAGGCTTTTTTTATTTCATTCCAATCGGCTTATCGCATGAATATCAATCGTTTTTGTTACCTTCTTCTTGTTTTGGCTGCGGTTGGCAGTCTGTTCTCGATGCATCCGTTGGTGATGTGGTGCTTGTTGCTCAATGCGTTAACGCTGATTATTTATGGCATAGATAAACTCGCCGCCGTGAAGTCATGGCAACGTGTTCCAGAAATGACGCTACTCTTTTTCGGACTGATTGGCGGCTGGGTAGGTGCGATCCTCGGCCAGCAGATTTTTCGCCATAAGACACAGAAACAACCGTATAAAACTTACTTCATCATTACGGTGATTTTGAATTTGGCGGTAACGCTTGGCGCGATGTATTGGGTTTATCAGTATGGGATTGGCGTGCAGTGGTAGGGGGAGCATTTCGTGCGCCTAATGCACTGAAATCTGATGAACAGTGCGCTGGCGCCCCTCGTCGTTCGCCCATGTCAGCAATCTCATGGAAGCGCAGTTGCTGACTGGCGAACGAAACATTACACGGCCTTTCCATAAACGACAGGCGGTCGAAACTTACTCCATCCGCTCATAGACTCTCTTCAGCCGTCGGTGAAACCTTTACTCTCCCACGGCATACTGCGCTTCTAACCGGCTTATCCCCAATCCATTCACCTTTTTCACTTTTATCTGCACCGGTATTCGTTCTTTCATGGCTTCGACATGGCTAATAACGCCGATCATTTTGCCGGAGGCATTGAGCGTGTCGAGTGCGTCGAGCGCGGTGTCGAGGGTTTCTGCATCCAATGTACCAAAGCCTTCATCGAGGAATAGAGAATCGATGCTGGTTTTATGGCTAACCAGATCTGACAGCGCCAGCGCCAGCGCTAAGCTCACCAAGAAGCTTTCACCGCCGGAAAGGGTTCGGGTATCGCGTACCGCATCAGCTTGCCAAGTATCAACCACTTCCAGTTCTAATGCGTCGCTGGTTTTACGCTGCAGCAAATAGCGTCCATGTAAACGAGACAGTTGTTGATTGGCTAAATAGACCAAGTGATCTAGCGTCAGCCCCTGTGCGAATTTGCGGAATTTATCTCCACTGCTAGAACCAATGAGCTGGTTGAGATAGCTCCAGTCTTCGTATTCCTGACGGCTTTGCTCAATACGAGCAAACAGGCTTTGCTGCCCTTGTTTTCGTTCGGCGTCACTGCGAATTTGCTGCTGAATTTGTCCTTGTTGAACGCTATTTTCACGCAGTTGCTCAGCAAGCGCCGTTAACTGCTGGTTTAGATGCTCTAGCGTGCTGTCATCCGCTAACGTCGCAGGGCGCTGAGTGACCCAGTCAGCTAGCGCGGCATCAGCCTGTTGTAAGAACGCCTGCGCCTGTGAAAGCTGATTTTTGCTGTGTTCGCGTAGCGTCGTTAGGCGTTGGTGTTCATTCTCATCTAACAGCGCAGCGAGCAGATTCTCTTCATCGCGGAATTGGCTGGCAGCGAGAGCCTGTTCGAAATCAGTTTGCTGTTGGCTTAACCGTTGTTCCAACTGTGATAGCTGTTGCTGGGCGCTGCTTAGCTCGCCGCTCAGTTTATCTAACTGCTGGCGAACCGTGCTCTCGGCGTGCTGTGCCTGCTGTAATTGATGTTCGGCTAACTGCTCGGTCTGAACCAATGAGCGGCGTACGTCATCTACGCTGCGACCGTCAAGCAACGTTTGGCGCTCGGCCTGCATCTGGGCGAGCAGCTTTTCCTGTTCCGCACAAAGCTGTTGCTGGGTTAGCCACTGTTTTTCCAGCGTTGCTAATGTTTGGCTCAGGTTTTGTTCATCTGCGCTGAGACGTGTGTTTTCCAACGTCAGCTTTTGGCTGTGAAGCTGACGCTGTTGCCAAAGGGAGAACTCTTGTTCACGGGCAGCTAGCCATTCGTTTTCTTCACCCGCGAGTGGCGCAACTAAATGCAGCTCCAGCAACTCTGTCGCTAAACGCTCTTGGCGCTGTTGCTGGTGTGACGCTTGTTTGTGGTATTCCTCGTGCCACTGTGCCAACTGCCGACGTTGGGTTTGAATGCTTTGTTCCAGTAAGGTGATTTGCTGGATAGTGTGGCTCGTCTCTTGCTGAATTTTATTCAGCTCATCTTTAGCCTGCTGCCACGTTTTATTCAGCGTTTCTTGTTGGCGAATGCTTTTCTGAATGCTGTCTTCTTGTTGAACGATATCCGCCAGATAGTTTTCTAACGCGGAGCGATCTTCAATCGCTATTTTGAGCTCAAGCGAAGCGGTGGCCTGTTCCCAGCGGTGTTGGTACTGGGTAATTTCTTGGTCGACGGTTTGAGTTTCTTGCTGTTGCTGACTTTGAGTTTGAAGCAACAGTTTTTGTCGTTCTCCAAGTTCACTCCCCTCGCGGCTAAGGGTTTCTACCTCTAGGCGTAGGGCATCGCGTCGTTGCTCGCTGTCAGAAAGAATCGGTGCTTGATAGTTTTCAACTGCCGGATGCTCCAACGATCCGCAGAGGGGGCAGGGATCGCCAGCTACCAGACGTGCTCGCTCTTGCTCAAGGCCGATCACGCGTCGCTGTAGATCGATCTGTTTTTCCAAGTCGATGAGATGCTGACGTTTTTCCTTATAAGCTAATCGCTTGGCCGCTAACTGCTGTTCGAGCGTTTGCAGCTCTTGGCTTCGCTGAGCGGTTTGCTGTTGGAGCTGTTGCTGCCGCTGAGCCGCTTTTTCAAACAGCGGGCTGGTTTGCAGGAGTATCTGGCGTGAGGGTTGTCCACTATGCAGTTTTTCACGCATCGCCTCTAACTGCTGTAGGTTGTGGTTCTGCTGGGCTTGTTGATAGTGTTCTTCGGCTTCGGCGCAACGTTTTTGCTGCTCAATTAAACGTTGGTTGAGCGATGCTCCGGCCTGCTGCTGAAGCGTGAGCTTTTCAGCGTCAGCGGTAATCACTTTTTCGGCGTTGGCGATACGCTTTTGCAGATCGCTCAGCGTCTGCTGTAATTCGGCAGATTGCTCGAACTGGCTTTTCCAACGGCCAAGATGGTTATTCCATTCTGCATGCGGAGCGGTTTGCGTCAGAATTTGTTGTAGCTGACTGAGCTCTCGTTGCTGTTTTTGCAGTTGCTCACGCAACTGACCGAGCGCGGTATTATGCTGCTGTTTTTCTGCGTCGATTTGCGTCAGCTTTTGCCGCTGTTGTGTGAGTGCGTCGCGGGTTTGTGCCAAACGAGCATCAAGCGGGACAACGTGCTGGTTAATCAGCGTTTCCGTTGTTGTACGGATCTGCTGCTGTTGCTGCTTCGCCGTTAACGCATGGGCCGAGGCGGTTTGGAGCGGTTCCAACTGCGAGGCTAGTCGCTGTTGCTGTTCTTGGCGCTGTTGCTGGCTTTTGAGCAGAAGTGATAAGTCGCTGCGGGTCTGTCGTAGGCTTTGTAACAGCGGACGCAGCTTCTCTGCGGGTTCGCTGCGCTCTAAGCGCAAAATCTCAGGCTGTGCATCCAACCATTGCTGCTGCGCCTGCGTCGTACGTTGATTGCATAGCTCGCGGTTTTGCGTCAGCTCTTGGTGTTTTTGCAACCATTGAAGTTCAGACGTCAGCGTTTTACGTGCCGTCTCTTGGCGTTGCTCTTCGTTTTGTAGCAGTGCCAAGCGTTCGGCGAGCTGGGCAAGCGCCTCTTCGCTCAGCAGTTCTACACCCGCAGCACGTTCGTGTAGCGCATCGAGATCGATTTTGGCCTGTTTGAAACGCTGGAAAATTTGTTCGGAAAGCTGCCCATAAATTTCGGTTCCGGTCAGCTCTTCCAGTAGCTCTGCGCGCTCGGCGGGATCGGCATTGAGGAACGCGGCAAACTGCCCCTGCGACAGCATCATCGATTTGGTAAAACGGCCAAAATCCAAGCCGGTGATTTCGGCAATCTTGTGCAGCTTGGTTTGAATTTTATCGGTGATAATTTCGCCGTCGGCGATGTATGCCAGCTCTACCTTCGGCGCTTGTAGATTGCCTTCTGGTTTGTTGTTGGCGCGGCGCTGGCTCCAGAATGCACGGTATCCGGTGCCTTTGACTTCGAATTCAACCTCGGCCAAGGACTCTGCGGTACCCCGGGTCATAAGCTCATTTTGCGTAGGCGAAACTTTCAAACGCGGCGTTTGGTGATAAAGCGCTAAACATAGCGCATCAAGCAGCGTGGTTTTCCCCGCCCCCGTTGGGCCGGTAATGGCAAAAAGACCATTGTTGGCAAAATCCTCGCGCGTGAAGTCGATCTTCCACTCACCTTTGAGCGAGTTGATATTTTTTAGGCGTAGGCTGAGGATTTTCATGCGTTATGCCCCTCTGCGGTATCGTCTTGATTTTGCTCTAGTACCAGCGCATCCAGCACTCGATGGAAATGGGTTCGAATTCGCGCCTGCTGGGCGAGCACGTTTTCATCCTCGGTTTCTTCTTGCGCCAAGCGGCGCTCAAACACATCGCTGACGCTCAGTTCGCTGAGCGTTTCTTTATCTTGGCGGGTGAGAGCGCTGAGGCGTTGCTCTTTACTGCGGCGTAGCAAAATAACCTCAACTGGCAGAGATTCTGTCTGTTGTTGGATGCGGCGTTGTAGATCGTTTAAATAGGCGCTGCTGCTGATTTCGATATCCAGCCAGATAGGTTTTTCGTTATCGCAATCTTTAAACGCGGCGAGTTGCTGTTCGATTTGCTCAATACTGCCTTTGATAAGCTGCATGGGTTGAAACTGCGGCACCGGCAGTAGAGTGACTTTTTCTAACGTCGAACCGGTGAAATCGACCAGACAGATGCTTTTTTCGCTGCCCAGTTCGTCAAAGCTCAGCGGAATCGGAGAGCCGCTGTAGCGAATGTGTTCGCTGCTGGTCACACGCTGTGGCCGGTGTATGTGCCCAAGCGCGATATAGTCTGCGGGCGGAAATGCCGAAGCTGGAAACGCATCCAGCGAGCCAATGTAAATATCACGCACAGAGTCAGAGGTGCTTGCGCCGATCGTTGTGAGATGTCCGGTGGCGACGATCGGGAGGTTTCCGCCTAATGCATCACGTTGAGCGGCTGCGAGATCGTATAGCGACTGGTAATGTTCGGCGATGGCTTGCTGTAGCGCATTCTGTTTTTCAGCCGCCGATTGACCCGCCATACTGGTTTGAATGTCTCGTGGACGTAGATAGGGCACGGCGCACAGGATGGCGCCGACAGAACCGTCACGTTGCTTTAAGGGCAGAACCTGATGCTGTAAATCCCCCGCGCTGCTGGCGATAACCTGCGTATTTAGGCAAGCCAGTAAATCCCGCGATTCGTTCAGCGTGGCTACCGAGTCATGATTTCCACCTAATACCACTAACTGACAGCCGGTTGTCTGTAGCTCTACCACAAAGCGGTTGTACAGCTCGCGCGCATAGCTGGGCGGCGATCCGGTATCAAACACATCACCTGCCACAATAATGGCATCAACCTGATGCTCGCTAGCCTGTTTAATCAACCAGCTTAAGAAAGCTTGATGTTCTGCGCTGCGGCTTTTGGTATAGAAATGCTGACCGAGGTGCCAGTCTGAAGTATGAATAAGACGCATGGTACTCCTGCCGTCCTTGCTGAACGTAGCCTAGGGGCTACGGAGAATAGAGGGATTATACGCAAACTCGGGAGGACGTGAAGCCGTCGGCATAAGTTCGGTTTACTGTTTACAAAAACATTTATGACAGTGATATTGGGTATACTGTTATTTTTCATAAATCTGTCATAAATCTGACGCATAATGGCGCCCGCAACCAAACTTAAGCAGGATTAACAATGGCCAGACGCATATTGGTAGTAGAAGATGAAGCGCCAATT
>Ga0308156_1000321_pt1 | contig 115216 bp, 105 predicted proteins | sample PhyAR2_FD_201041 | JGI IMG/M metagenome (GOLD analysis project Ga0308156, IMG submission 201041) | Phyllosphere microbial communities from UC Gill Tract Community Farm, Albany, California, United States - DLSL A.R2 | ecosystem: Host-associated > Plants > Phyllosphere > Unclassified | place... | reverse complement strand
TTGGCAACATCACTGCGATGTACACCAAATTTATGGCCGACTTGATTGCTACCAAAACCAGATAAGTAGTACTCGACAACCTCAAGTTTAAAGTCTTGAGAATATTTAGCCATAGAAAAGCACCCTTTGAATTAGACTAAATGTGTCCAACTTTCGGGGTGCAGTTCATTTCGGGAGGTTTTTTTATATTTAAACATTTAAAGATAAAAATAAAAGCGCCTGAGATTGATCAGACGCTTTGATTGAAAGTTATGAATGGTTTATTAACTTAATGGCGAATTTGACCGTCGCCAAACACAATCCATTTTTGTGAGGTTAATCCTTCCAAACCAACCGGACCGCGTGCGTGAATTTTATCTGTCGAGATGCCAATTTCAGCACCTAAACCATATTCAAATCCGTCGGCAAAGCGTGTAGAGGCATTGATCATCACTGAGCTTGAATCGACTTCGGCCAGAAACTTACGGACTTTACTGTAATTTTCGGTCACGATGGCATCGGTATGATGCGAGCCATATTTATTAATGTGTTCAATGGCTTCATCAATATTGGCAACCACTTTAATGGCCAAGATAGGGGCCAAATATTCGGTATACCAGTCTTCTTCAGTCGCTGTTTTTACACCGCTACCGAGGATTTTACGCGTTGCATGACAGCCGCGCAGCTCGACATGTTTTTCTGCATATAGTTCGGCAATGCCCGGCAAGAATTCTTCGGCAATTTCCTCATGAACCAGTAAGGTTTCCATGGCATTACATACGCCATAACGATGTGTTTTGGCATTGAGTGCGATGGGTAAGGCTTTATGCAAATCAGCTTCAACATCCACAAACACATGACAATTGCCATCGAGATGCTTAATCACTGGAATACGGGCTTCGTTAGTGATGCGTTCGATCAGGCTTTTTCCGCCACGTGGCACAATGACATCTACATATTCAGACATGGTAATGAGCTGACCTACAACTGCACGGTCAGTGGTTTCAATCACCTGAATGGCTGCTTCTGGTAGGCCTGCACGTTTGAGACCGTGCTGGATGGCTGCTGCAATGGCTTTATTCGATTCAAAAGCCTCAGAACCGCCACGCAAAATAATCGCATTACCCGATTTTAGGGCCAGCGCAGCAGCTTCGAGTGTCACGTTAGGACGAGACTCATAAATCATGCCCACCACGCCAAGCGGAACACGCATCTTGCCAATTTGAATACCAGATGGACGATAGGCCAGATCGGTAATTTCGCCAATCGGATCGACCAATGCGATGACATCGTTTAAGCCTTGCAGCATTCCTTTAAAGCGTGTGGGGGTAAGTTCCAATCGATCCAGTAATGCGCTGTCAAGCTGCTGTTCTTGGCCTTTTTTCATATCAATGGCGTTGGCCGCAAGAATCTCGTTCTGACGGTCTGCCAAAGCGGTATAAATCGACGACAGTGCATGGTTTTTAACGGACGTAGATGTGCTTGAGAGCAGTCGAGATGCACGACGTGCCTGCTGACCTACTGTCTGCATATAATGTTCAATTGAATCTTGCATACGCTTTCAAAGAATTATTCTTGGGCTTTCCATAGTAGCAGGCAATTTACAAACAATGAATGCTTGCAATGCAAAAAGCGTGCATAAAAAGCGCGCGATATATTTTGTAATCTATTTAAAAATGAATCTGGATAAGTGGCAGTGAAATGTATTGCTTAAAAATCCTGCATCTGTATAGAATGAAAACACGGTCACTTAACTCTTTTTTTTAGTGAAATAACAGCGTTACCTGTAAAACTCAAATTTTAATGAATGGTTGAATATCGCTTGTAGAAATAAAAATCCAATGCAAGCAGGAGGGAGAACATGAATTCCATTATCCGCATGGATGAGGATGTTCATCGTGAAGGGATGTCATCAGTTTTTTTTGATTTATACCACCGAGATAGCTTTAAACAGCCAGCAAGGGAAACTTGGATCGCAGGCTGGAAAGTCGAATACATGGCAATCGCCACACCAGAAACCGCGCATCAAACGCCGATTCTAATTGTTGGCGGCGCCTTTCAAAACTTTAATTCTTATAAGTATTGTGTCGAGCAGCTGTTCCAGTGCGGCCCTGTGATTTTAATCGATCTGCCATCGATGGGTGCAAATCAGCAAATTACCAACCGTGACAGCGGTGTATCGGCAGCAACCTTGGAATTGCCAGATCTGGCGCGAATTTTAGTGCAGTGGCTTGAGCAGATTCAACTGAGTAAAATTTCGGTCATGGGAATGTCTTTGGGTTCGGTGATCGCTTCTTGCTTCGCAGACTTACGCCCCGATATGGTCGAGCGCTTGGTGCTGATGGGGGTTATGCAAAAAACGCGCAAAAGCTGGCGCATGATTTTGGAAGAATCGCTCAAACTCATGCAAGAAGACCGTATGTCTGAATTTGGTCAGGCGGTGATTTTATATTTGGTCAATCATGCCAAGCTGGATCAGACCCGAATGTCACCCACAGCAAAACGTTTGTTTTTTCAGCAAATGTCAGAGTTTAATGCCACTGAACGACTACGCTATCAAATCAACTGTGAGCGTTTGCTACGTTTAACCGATGTGCCCGTACCAACGTGTGAAACACTGGTCGCGGCAGGGCAGTTTGATAGTTTTACCTTGCCTTATGAAAATGCCAACTTTGCACTGCAATGTCCAAATATGCAGTTTGCGCTCATTGCCAATGCCGATCATGTTCCACAGCTTCAGCGCCGTAAGGAAACCATGCGCCTGTTTGAGGCATTTTTAAGTGGTCGTTCAATTCATCAGTTAGACGGAATTTTACCGATGACTCGCGATCAGATGCAGATGATGGAGCGTCGCGGCGAAATTCGCATTCAGGTTGTTCCGTCTAAAACGAAGCTGACCCATCGATTACACGATCAGTCGATTGATGTGCAAATTGTCGATCTGAGTTTTTTTGGCGTATTTTTTCGATTAGAGCAGTTAAAGGATTTAAATGCAGTCAATGATGCACCTCGTGATCTGGCGCTACATTTACATGATGACGAAGGAAGCTTCCAGATTGAATGTTTGATCTTTGAAGCTGAAGCCTCTGGAGTTAGAGCGATCTTTAAACATGGTAGTTTCACGCTTGCCGATCGCTTATTGCGTTATGTCGAGCGTCAAAAGCAACGTCAGCAGCACTTTGCAGCGGTCGTCTAGGATTGCGCCAAGTGTTGTGCATGGACCATCCAGACCAAATCACCTAAATGTGCCTGTTGTTCTAGATTCACTGAATTAAATGGTTGAGATAATTGTGCAGGTTGAAGAATTTGAACCTGCGCAAATCCGTGCTGATTAAAAAAGCGCTGAATTTCTTGTGGGGTGGTGAAGTGAAAACTGAATGCACTGCGTGACACCCATTTAAGAAGCTTACTGCTATGCCAAATTATAGCAGCCAGTTTGTTTTGTGTAGGCTCGGGATACCAGTCGGTCAAATAATGTAATTGTTTAAATTCATGACCATGAGTCGAGAGTGCATCTAACAATTCGCCCAGCAGGGCTTTGCTAAAATAATTGATCAATCCTTCACTGATAATCACCAACGGTTTTTTAGGGTCGAAAAGTTCAAATACTGTTGCAAAATCAGGTGTAAACAGATCCACCGACAATACATCCGGACTATGTGGGTCAAGTTGTTTAAGGGCGGCCTGTTTGACAGCTGCCATATCTGGTAAATCCAGTTCGCGAAACTCAATATTCGGATATTGCTGCCTAAACCACCAGCCACGCGGTGATAGGCCACAAGCAATTTCAAGTACTTGAAGGTCTGGATATTGTGCAATCAGCGCTTCAAGTGTCTGATCCAGCATTTGATGGCGTTGTTTGAGTGTGCTGCGCATGCTGCCGCCCACAAATTTTTCTGCCCAAGTTTCCACTGGGTGCGCCAAAGAGACCAGCGATCGACCTTTACGGGTGGCAAACACCTGATGTGAAATACCCATTTTGTACCAAATGTAACCGGTATAATGTGCGGTAAACGAAATATGTCGATGTTTGGAAAGAGATGGCTTCATATCGTCCTGACTCATTTTTATTTTAATCGTTGTGTTTTGCTTCTCGCATTTTACCAGAAGCTGCGTACAGCTTCTGGTTTAGATTAGATCCTTGCTGCTCTATGCAAGTTAAAATGAATTTTTAAACGCTTCAATAGCATTTTTAGTCGTTTGCCATGTTTCTCCGAGCGATAATGCACTTGAAATTTTCAGTTCAGGGCATTGACCACGCATGCGGCTTAAACGATCTTGATTAGGAAGTGCATAAGTGGAAATGGCATCCAGCGCCAAACATGCTGCTGCGCGATCATTACAGACCAGTCCCATATCACAGCCTGCATCAAGTGCCGCTTTTAAGCGTGCATCTGCGCCACCAGCCACGCAAGCGGCTTGCATCGTCAAGTCATCTGAAAACAAAACGCCATCAAAACCAAGTTGCTTGCGCAGCACCTCTTGAATCCAAAACGGTGAGAAGCCAGCCGGATGTGGATCGACCTGATCATAAATCACGTGTGCAGGCATCAGGGCATCCAGTTGAGGCATCAACTGAATAAAGGTCTGCATGTCGGTCCGATAAATCTCATCGTAGTGACGCGAGTCAATCGCCGCGGCTACATGCGAATCGGCTTTGACCGAGCCGTGTCCCGGAAAATGTTTTCCTGTGGTCGCCATGCCTGCTTGTTTCATTCCACGCATAAAGGCCGCTGCAAGCACGGTAATATCATGCGGATTGTTGGCAAAGCTCCGATCGCCAATCACATCACTGATGGCATTGATATCAAGTACTGGCGCGAAACTAAAGTCGATTCCGACAGCCAGTACTTCGGTGGCCATCAGCCAGCCGCATTGTTCGGCCAGAGCAACTGCCTGCTCAGGTTGCTCAAGATAATATTCACCGAATTTACCCATGGCAGGAAGTGCGCTAAAACCGGTTCTCAGACGTTGCACACGTCCGCCTTCTTGATCCACGGCAATTAAAATGTCGGGACGAATTTGACGCATGTGATCGGTCAGGGCGCGTACTTGAGCGGGTGATTCGATGTTTCTTGAAAATAAAATCATGCCGCCGACTTGCGGAGCGCGCAAGAGTTCAATATCTTCTTGAGTAAGCTCTGTGCCAGCAATGTCGAGCATCAATGCGCCAATCATATAAGAATCCGTTTTGGGGTGTGAATTAAAGAACGATAACGGAATTTTGCAATGATTTGCTACATTTTGTCAGCACAGAATATGATAAAACTACACGACGTACACAAATTAAGTTGATTAAGATGTTGAATCGACGATAAAGATCGAAGACTCGGCGTGTGGGGTGAATTGCATTTTCAACGGCTAGGCAATCCACCCTGATAATGGAAAGCTCAGGACGTATTAAGAATTTATGAAACTTCAAGTACTCGCATGTGCAGTTGCGCTCGCAACTGGCGGTTTTTTCTTCTCCCATGCAATTAATGAGGCAATCGCCGCGACCGATACTGTTTCTGTTTCTCAGTCGATTCAACCTACCAAAGAACAAGCGCTGGTGTCGCGCCAACTCGCAACGCTGGTGGATCGTCAACATTATCTCAACATGCGTCTGGATGCCACGACATCGAACCGCATCTTAGATATGTATCTCGATAGCCTCGATCCGGATCATTCGATTTTTCTTGCTGCTGAAGTGGCTCAATATAAGCAAAAATACGGACCGACCTTCGGTGCTGCCTTAAAAGCAGGCGATTTATCTGGTCCGTTTACCATTCATGCGCAATACCGTGAACATCTTAAAGCGTTTTACGAGTTTGTACTTAATGAGCTGAAAAAGCCGCAAAATCTCAAACAGCCAAATGTCTATATTGAGACAGACCGCGAAAAAGCACCATATTTTAAAACGGCTGCCGAGCAGCAAGATTACTGGCGTAAAATGCTGGTGTCGCAGTTGATCAACATGACCATCAGCAAAGAAGAGGATCTGGCCAAACAAAAGGCACTTAAAGACAATCCTTCACTTGCAAATGGGCAGGACTTGGCCAGTGCAGATGATTTAACCCCTGTTCAAACCTTGGTGAAACGTTACACACGTCAGTTGGAACGTTTGAAGCGGGTGAAAAGCGATGACGTGCTCGATAAGACACTCAACGCGATGATGGCCACTTATGATCCACATAGTAATTATTATCCGCCAATCGATGCCATTGAGCTCAACCGCCAGACAACGTTACAGCTTGAAGGGATTGGGGTGTCGATTCGTCCTGAACGTGGCAATGAAGACTACACCAAAATTGAAACCATTGTAGAAGGTGGTCCGGCAAGTAAGTCGGGTCAAATTAAATCCGGTGATCGTATCATTGGGGTGGCCCAAAATGGCGACAAGATGGTCGACGTGATTGGCTGGCCAAGTTCGGAAATTGTAGGGCTGATTCGCGGTAAACGCGGTACCAAAGTCACGATTCGTGTGTTGGGGCCGGGGGCGCAGATGAGTCAGGCCCGCAGTGTGACTCTGGTGCGTGATGTCATTCAGGAAGAAGATGCCGGTGTGCGTTCACGTACTGTAGAGCTGACTCGTGACGGTAAAAAGCATGTCTTCGGTGTGATTGAAATTCCATCGTTTTACTTGAACTATCGCGCCCGTCGTGCTGGTACCGAGTATCGTTCGGTCTCTGAAGATACCAACAATGCCTTGAAGTCGCTTTCTGCCAAAAATGTTGAAGGGATTATCATCGATTTACGTAATAACCCAGGTGGTTCGCTTGAAGAAGTGGCGCGTATGCTTGGGCAAGTGATTAAATCTGGTCCTGTGGTTCAAATTCGAGATGGCAACGGTAATGTCAGTGTCTTTGAAGACAACGACGGTGGCGCACAGACCTACGCAGGTCCGCTGGCGATTTTGGTGAATCTGGCGTCTGCATCGGCGAGTGAAATTTACTCTGCGGCCATACAAGATTATGAGCGTGGCGTGGTGATTGGTAGTACCACTACAGGCAAGGGAACTGCACAGGTGCAGTTAGACAGTCTGGCCTACGGTCAGGCGACCTTGACACAGCGTAAATTCTACCGCGTGACCGGTGGAAGTACCCAAAATAAAGGGGTTATTCCAGACATTAAGCTGGTGGATATTTACGATGAAGAGTTTGGTGAGCGTAAAGCCAAAAATGCATTGAAGTGGGATACCATTCCAACCGCACCGTTTAAACGTGAAGGTTCAATTCAGCCTTACGTGACTAAATTGTCGCAGTTATCAACGCAACGTGTTTCGAAAGATCCGCAATTTAACTACTTGGAAACACGTAAGTCGATTGCACAAGAAACCAAAGATCAGAAGCGCACTGTGCTCGATATCGATCAACGCAAGGCTGAAATTTTGGCATTAGAGAAGCAAACCCTAGATGCGGAAAACAAACGCCGTGCGGCGACAGGTTTGAAGCCTTATGCTAATTGGGAAACCTATCAGGCTTCTTTGGATGCGCTCAGTGAATCGCGTGCCAAAATGAAAGCTACGCAGCGTCCGCCGCTTCCTGAAGAAGAGGCTTTTGTGAATGAGGCGATGAATGTGTTGCTAGACTACTCAAAGCTCCAAGGAAAATAAGCCTTAACATGCTTTAAAAAACCTTCTCGCAATCAATGTATAAGGGTGGCGAGGAGGTTTTTTTATAGGGTTGTCAGAAAACTGTCATATCAAGATCATGAAAGTGTCAAAGAGGCTGCTTAAACTTTGAGCTATGATAAATACGCCAATGGACGCTTGTATGTACGGTATTCCCGCTACAACGCTACTAAAACAACAACAGATTCCAGAAAGTTTTAAATTTTATTTTAAACGTCGCTTCAATCCTTTTTCACGGGATCTAGATTGCCTGAATGAGCTGGTTCGCCCACGTTTAAAAATTGCGATCGTAACCGAAACGTGGCCGCCAGAAATCAATGGGGTGGCCATGTCTTTACTACAGCTTTGCAAGGGCTTACAGGCACAAGGTCATAAAATTCTACTGATTCGACCACAACAAAAACGAGCTTGTGCTGAATTTACGCCGCATCGTGAATGTTTGGTGCATGCACAAAAAATTCCCAAATATCCAGAGCTGCAATTCGGCTGGCCACAATATCTGAAAGTATCTAAAGCTTTAGAAAGCTTTGCACCTGATGTGGTGCATATTATAACGGAAGGGCCATTGGGACTCTGTGCGTTATATGCGGCGCAGGCCCGAAAAATCCCGCTTTCCAGTGGGTTTCACTCGCCGTTTCAGGATTTTAGCCGCTTTTTTGATTTGGCATTTTTACTCAAACCCATACAAGGCTATTTACGCTGGTTTCATAATCATACCCAAATGACCTGTGTGCCCAGTAAAGACACCGAGAAAGCCTTACGTGCATTTGGTGTAACCTGCCCGCTAGCGATTGTGGGGCGAGGGGTCGATCCAGATTTTTTTTCACCAAGCCATCGAAACGAATCTTTAAGGCAATCTTGGCAGGCTGCACCCGATACATGTGTGATGCTTTATGTCGGGCGTCTGTCTCCTGAAAAAGAGATTGATCTACTGATTGAAAATTATCTGGCGATGCAGCGTACCGAGCGGGTACGCCAGAAACTGGTGATTGTTGGGGATGGCCCGGACCGAGCACGATTGCAGGCACTTGATCAAAATCGTGACGTAATATTTACGGGAAGTTTAAGTGGCAGGAATCTTGCAGAAGCTTATGCAAGCGCAGATGTATTTGTGTTTGCAAGTCAGGTAGAAACCTTTGGTAATGTGGTGCTCGAAGCCATGGCCAGTGGTCTGCCTGTCGTGGCTTACGATTACGCCTGTGCGCATCAATATGTGCAACACGGTGTAACAGGATGGTTGAGCCCTGTCGGGCAACCTGCTACGTTTATTCACAACATGCGTCAGCTGCCTACTGCTATGATGCTGCGGCAAATGGGACGTCTCGCGCGGCAGCGCGTAGAACAAGATGGCTGGCAATTTCCCGTACAACAAATGGAACAAGCCTTATATCGGGTGGTCAAGGAGCCCTACATGACATCATTCTAAACGTTAAGCGTGAGGAGAACACACCATGAATTTTAAGAATGCAAAAATAAGAATACTGGACCTCGATTTAAGAGGATGTGTGTATCTAAATCATTTTTCACACTCACAGCGTGTTGCCACATTTTTTAAAGTGGTCAGCCGTTTGGGTGACGGTTCGTTTTGGTACGCTATGCTGGCGATGGTCTGGATAACAAAAGGTTTGCCTTATGGCATACAAATCGTGTACCTCGTGCTGGGTAGCTCAATTGGAACCGCGCTATACAAATTTTTGAAGCATAAAACGACCCGGCCTCGCCCTTACCAAGTGCATCAAGTGATTATACTGGGAGAGCGTCCGCTAGATCATTTCAGCTTTCCGTCTGGGCATACCTTACACGCGGTCATGGCAACCATCTGCTTAGGTTATGTTATGCCTGTACTCGTAACGCTCATGCTGCCGTTTACCTTGCTGGTGGCGTTATCTCGCATGATTTTGGGTTTACATTATCCAAGTGATGTGATGGTCGGCGCACTGATTGGTGCATTAATCGCTGGCATGATTATTTTTTGTGCGCCAATGTTGGGCGTTGTGCTTTGAGAAACGATTCTCTCTGTTTTATAAATTTGCTACAGTAACCAGACTTCATCTTAAACAGACAGGAACCTCGAATGGGCCTACGTTGGACAGACACCATTGATATTGCCATTGAGCTTTCAGAAGCACATCCAGAGGTCGATCCGCAATGGATTCGTTTTACCGACCTACACGCATGGGTGTGCGCCTTACCCGATTTTAATGATGATCCGCAAAAATCGACAGAAGGACTGTTAGAGGCCATCCAAATGGCCTGGATTGACGAAGTTCGATAAAAATCACAGAAAAAACCAAACTTTTACCGATTCGAAGCTGATTATTGGCCCGGACATCGGTATAATGCGGCAAATTTTTTTCACGTTTAAAGCGTATAGGAGCCACTCATGGCAATTGAACGTACTCTGTCTATTATCAAGCCAGATGCTGTAGGTAAAAATCACATTGGTGAAATCATCGCTCGTTTCGAAAAAGCAGGTTTGAAGCCAGTTGCTGTTAAATACAAGCACTTGACTCAAGCTGAAGCTGAAGGCTTCTACGCTGAGCACAAAGAACGCGGTTTCTTTGCTGACCTCGTTGCGTTCATGACTTCTGGTCCAGTGGTTGTTTCTGCGCTTGAAGGCGAAAACGCTGTACTTGCTCACCGTGAAATCTTGGGTGCAACTAACCCGAAAGAAGCGGCTCCTGGTACAATTCGTGCAGACTTTGCAACAAGTATTGACGAAAATGCTGCGCACGGTTCTGACTCAGTTGCATCTGCTGAGCGCGAAATTGCGTACTTCTTTGCTGCGGACGAAATCTTCCCGCGCACTCGCTAATTAAAAGCAATTAAACCAGATAAGTGGTATCATACTTATCTGGTTTTTTTATTCTCTCATGAAGTGATTGTTTTATTTTTAAACAATCGAATTTCATCTCTATTTTGGTTTAGGTAATCTCATGACATCTGCAGTAGGCGTTTCAGTGCCAAATACAGACGCACCGCATTCTTCATCTACATCTCAAATGGCTGTGGACAAAGACGTCGTGAAGCCGAAATTAAACCTTTTAGGGATGTCGCGTAAAGAACTCGAACAATTTTTTGAACAGATTGGCGAAAAGAAATTTCGTGCCGGTCAGATCATGAAATGGATTCATCAGTATTTTGTTACCGATTTTGCCGAAATGACCAATATTTCGGGCAAACTGCGCGCCAAACTTGAGCAAGTGTGTGAAGTCAAAGCGCCGCATGTGGTGCATCGTCATTATTCTAAAGACGGCACGCGTAAGTGGGTGTTTCGTGTGGGGGATGGTGAAGGCTCACTGGTCGAAACCGTTCTGATTCCGGCAGAAGATAAAACCGGTTCACGTAAAACCCTATGTATCTCTTCACAAGTGGGCTGTGCATTGGATTGCTCGTTTTGTTCGACGGGTAAACAAGGCTTTCAGCGTGATTTAACGCCTGATGAAATTATTGGTCAGCTTTGGGTGGCCAATCAGTCTTATGTTGAAGATGTACCCGTCGCAGAACGTACCCGTTCGGTGACCAATGTGGTGATGATGGGCATGGGCGAGCCGTTATTGAACTTCAAGCCTGTGGTTCATTCGATGTCGATCATGTTAGATGACTTTGCCTACGGTATGTCGAAGCGTCGTGTGACTTTGTCGACGTCGGGTGTCGTGCCAATGATCGATAAGTTGGCTGAAGAGTTGGATGTCGCCCTCGCGATTTCTTTACATGCGCCAAATAACGAACTGCGTGATGAGTTGGTGCCGATCAACAAAAAATATCCGCTTGAACAGCTTATTCCGGCAGCACAGCGTTATATTTCCAAAGATGGCAATGAAAGTGCACGTAAGCACGTGACCATCGAATATGTGATGCTCGATGGCGTAAACGACCATCTTGAACATGCACAGCAGATGATTAAACTGCTGAAAAATTTACCAAGTAAAATTAATTTAATTCCGTTTAATCCGTTTCCGCACGCGCCGTATGGTCGCTCAAGCCGTAATCGTATTATGGCGTTTCAAAAAGCTTTGTCTGATGCTGGTTTTGTGTGTACGATTCGACAGACACGTGGTGATGACATTGATGCGGCATGTGGCCAGTTAGTCGGGCAGGTAGCTGACCGTACACGTCGCGCCGAACAATGGAAAAAGAAAGTTGCGCAGCGACAAGAGATTATGCGCTCACAAGGATAAGCATTGGGAGTGGTAAGTTGAGTAAGGCCTATACAATTAGAAAGTCATTCGCTGCCACTATGCTGGCGGCGCTTCTTTTATCTGGATGCCAAACGACTTCAATAAAAAAAGATCCGCAAAAAGGCGCGAAAGTCCGGACTCAACTTGCAGCCGAATATATCAAAACAGGTGATCTTGATGCTGCCAAGCGTGCGCTAGATCATGCACTCAAAGTCGAACCGAAAGACAGCAATGCCAACATGATGATGGGGGTGTTGCTACAGCAAGAGGGCAGTCGCCCAAATCTTGAAAAAGCCGATGAATATTTTGCACGTGCTGTAGCGCTGGATCCAGAGAATGCTCAGGCCAGAAACAACTATGGCGCTTATTTGTATCAGATGAAACGTTATCATGATGCAATTCAACAATTGACACGCGCCGGTAGTACATTAGGATATGACCAGCGCTATCTGGCATTGGAAAATTTAGGTCGGATTTATTTGCATCTGGGGGGTGTTTCGAATGCTGAAAAAATGTTCAAACAGGCACTTCAGGCAAACCGTGATTCAACTGTTTCAATGTTAGAGTTAGCAGAAATTTATTATTTGCAACACAAAATTCCTGCCTCGACAGAGATGTATGAACAATATGTTCGAACTGTTGGGCAGAAAAATCAGAGTGCTCGTGCACTTTGGGTGGGAATTCGCGTCGCGAGAGCGAATGCCGACCGGACTGGGGTGCAAGTATTGGTAAATCAGCTTCGTATTTTTTACCCAGATAGTCCAGAATATCAACGTTATATGCAATTACAGTACAGTACTGAGGCCGTATGGAAATAAATCCTAATTCACAGCAGCCAACTGGCTCAAGTTTACCCACTTCTGCATTAGGAAATGTACAACGTCCCGGTGAGTATTTACGTCAAATCCGTATTGCGAAAAAGCTGGAGCTCGAGCACGTTGCGGACGCGCTGAAAATGCCGGTAAAAACCTTAACGGCACTTGAAAGCGATGATTATAAAGTGTTGCCAGAGGCCACGTTTATCAAAGGTTATTATCGTTCGTATGCAAAGTATTTGAATGCGGATGCATCGATCATTATTCAACGTTTTGATGAAATCTATGCCAATGATACGGGCTTATTGCCGAATCATGCGCTGACCAACTCGCCGATTAAGATCATGGGTAAATTGCCGGGTTCAAACAGCGAGCGTAATCGTAAATGGTTAAAACGTAGTGTGCTGATTGTATTGGTTCTGGTCATTCTTGGACTGATTTTTACCGCCATTCAAAACTGGTCAAGCAAGAAAAATGATGCCACTGCGCCTGCGGCATCGAACGTTGAAATTTTACCGATGGGAAATGCTTCGGCAGCATCGGGCGACCAATTGGTCTTGAACTTTACCCGTCCGACCTCTATTCATATTGTAGATTCAACCGGTAAGGTGCTTGCAACAGGTCGTCAGGCATCCACACTGGAGTTGTCGGGCCAGTCACCTTTTCAGATTCGACTTGATGATGCGTCTGCTGTGTCGTTGAGTTTAAATCAAGAGCAAATTTCATTGTCGCCTTATACCGTAAACGGCAAAGCAGAATTCCGTTTATCGCGTTAAGACAGAGAAAGTAGAGCACCCAACGATGATCGAAAATCCTATAAAACGCCGTCCGACCCGTAAAATTCGTGTTGGCTCTGTCTATGTCGGTGGCGATGCACCTATCAGTATTCAAAGCATGACCAACACAGAAACCTGTGATGTCGATGCAACTGTTGCACAAATTCAACGATGTGCAGATGCGGGTGTTGATATTATGCGTGTCTCTGTGCCTTCTATGGAGGCTGCTGAAGCGTTTGGTCAAATCCGTAAACGTGTTTCAGTCCCATTAGTGGCGGATATTCATTTTGATCACAAAATTGCCTTGGCTGTGGCTGATTACGGAGCAGACTGCTTGCGTATCAATCCAGGCAATATCGGCTCTGATCAAAAAGTGCGTGAAGTGGTGGCCGCGGCTCGTCATCATGATATTTCGATCCGTATTGGTGTCAATGCTGGCTCGCTAGAAAAAGATTTGCAAAAAAAGTATGGCGAACCGACAGGTGCAGCCTTGCTTGAATCGGCCATGCGTCATATCGATATTTTAGATCGTTTGAACTTTCATGAGTTTAAAGTCAGTGTGAAAGCATCGAATGTATTTTTAACCATGGATGCTTATCGCTTGCTTTCGCAGCAGATTGATAATCCACTGCATTTGGGTGTAACCGAAGCTGGGATTTATCGTACAGGCACGGTCAAATCTGCGATTGCACTCGGTGGCTTGCTGATGGAAGGCATTGGCGATACTATGCGTATCTCCTTGGCAGCTGAGCCAGAAGATGAAGTTAAAATCGGCTTTGATATTCTCAAATCACTTGGTTTGCGTTCAAACGGGATTAACTTTATTGCGTGTCCAAGCTGTTCTCGTCAAGAGTTTGATGTGATCAAGGTCATGCAATCGCTCGAAGAGCGCTTAGAAGATGTTCGTACCCCAATGGATCTGTCGGTGATTGGGTGTAAGGTAAATGGTCCGGGTGAGGCGAAGGAAGCTGATATCGGTGTTGTGGGTGCTTCTCCTCGTTCATTGGTCTATCGTAACGGTGAAAAAAGTCACCTGATCGATACGGACCAGTTGGTTGATGAAATCGAATCAATGGTTCGTCAGCGTGTGAAAGAGATCGAAGAAGCTAAATCTAAAGAAATTATTCGTAGTTCATCATGAGTTCAATTGTCGCAATTAAAGGTTTTAATGACGTTCTTCCTGCTCAAACGCCAGCATGGAGACGTCTTGAACAGCATCTCGCTTCTTTGATGGATGCATACGGTTACCAACAGATTCGCTTGCCGATTGTTGAACAAACAGGCTTATTCAAGCGTGCAATTGGTGATGCAACGGATATTGTCGAAAAGGAAATGTATACCTTTCTCGACAAAGGAACACCACCAGAATCTTTAACACTGCGTCCTGAAGGTACTGCAGGTTGTGTACGTGCCATGCTCGAACACAACTTACTGCGTGGCGCCACTCCGCGTGTTTGGTATGTTGGACCTATGTTTCGCTACGAAAAACCACAGAAGGGACGTTATCGTCAATTTCATCAGTTTGGTGTAGAAACCTTTGGGGTGGCAACGCCAGACATCGATGCTGAACTGATCATGATGACGGCACGTTTGTGGAAACGCATGGGTGTATCCGATAAAGTTCAACTTGAGCTCAACACCTTGGGTGAAATGGATGAGCGTGCTGAATATCGAGCTGCATTGGTCGATTTTTTAAATCAGCACAAAGATGCACTTGATGAAGATTCTCAGCGTCGTTTGGGCACCAATCCGCTACGTATTTTAGATTCGAAAATTGAATCAACCCAAAAGATCTTGGAAAATGCACCGAAATTGCATGATTTTCTTAAAGAAGAAAGTTTGGCTCATTTCCAGCAATTGCAAGATTATCTGACTCAGGCGGGCGTATCGTTTGTCATTAACCAAAAACTGGTTCGTGGTCTCGATTACTACAACAAAACGGTATTTGAATGGACCACAACGTTGTTGGGTTCGCAAGGGACGGTATGTGCAGGCGGTCGTTATGATGGTCTGGTCGGGCAACTCAAAGGTAAGGCGGATCAATCTATACCTGCGGTAGGTTTTGCCATGGGCATGGAGCGACTTTTACTCTTGCTTGAGCAAGTTGAACAGGTTCAAGCCGTGCGTGATTGTGATGTCTTTTTAGTGGCCGAACCAGCCTATCAAGGCAAGGCACTGGTGCTGGCAGAACAGGTGCGTGATCAGCTCGAGCAGCTCAACCATCCGCTTCGAATCAAAACCGGTTCTCAGGGCAGTATGAAGAGTCAAATGAAAAAAGCCGACCAATCTGGTGCGCGCTTTGCTGTGATTCTTGGAGAACGAGAGTGGACTGCACAGGAGCTTGCGATTAAAGAGTTGGCAACGGCAGAACAGTCTCAGGTTGCGCTCTCGGCGCTTGTACCATTTTTAATTGAAAAAATTGCAAATTAAGCTGAAGATTTGAAGGATAAAGGACACACGCATGAGCGCATTAAGTGAAGAAGAACAACTCGATAACTTGAAGTCGTTCAGTAAAAAATATGGTTCAGCTCTTATTATCGGGATCCTTATTGCGCTCATTGCCTTTTTGGGTTGGCAGTATTGGCAAAAGAAAACCTTGGCTGAAAACCAGACTCGTACCGCAAAAGTTCAGCAACTGATGGATCAGGCACAAGCGGCTGAATCGAATCCAGATGCACTCAATAATCTTTATGCAGCAGCAGACAAGATTGTCAAAGATGCACCAGATTCAATTCAAGCGATTCAAGTTGAATTCATGCTGGCTAAAATTGCCTACGACAAAGGTGATTATGCAGGCGCTGAAAAATCGCTGAAAAAAATCGAGACTACAAAAATAAATGATGAAGGGCTTGTGCAACTCATCAAATTACGTTTATCTAATGCGCAACTTGCGCAAAAGAAGTATGATGAGGCGTTAAAAACGCTATCATCTGTTACCGATCCAGCATTCAAAGCCACAGCTGAAGAAGCTCGCGGCGATGTCTACGTTGCAAAAAATGATATCGCTTCTGCTCGCAAGGCGTATCAAAGTGCATGGGATGTTTTGCTAGAACGTAAACAAGAGCGTCAAATTTTACAAATTAAACTCGAAAGTGTAGGCGTTTTAGTAGATGATCCTGAGATCGAGCGCCCGATTCTAGACACACAGGTGGATGAGTCTTAATGGATATAAAGTATAAATTTCCGTTTGCATTAATGATTGTATCAGCCGCCTTAGTCGGTTGTTCAACCAACAAGTTAAAAAAGGAAGAGGCCAAGCCGAATCCTTTGCCTAAACTTGCACAGACGCAAACGCAAAAGCTCGTACCTGTTTTCGCTCAAAATGTGTCGTCAATGCCTAAGGCAGATCCTTTGCGTCTTCAGCTTGATAATGTCAATGGAGTCATTTTTGTACCAGATCCGAAAGGTAAAGTTTCGGCATATCGTGGTAAAGATCGCCTCTGGACCACACGTGTGACCAAGCATCGTCTGACTGCGGGTGCGGTTGCTGGTGAAGGTATTGTCGTGGTCGGGACTGCAAAAGGTGAGCTTTTCGCGCTTGATCAGCAAACGGGTGAGCAAAAATGGAAAGTACAGCTCAGTGGCGCTGAACTCAGCCCGTCTCTGATTTATCAAGGGCGCGTCATCACCATTGCCAATGACGGTACAGTGTTTGCACACGATGTTACCACGGGTCAGCAGGTCTGGACCTATAAAATGCCAAGTATCCAGTTTAGTTTGCGCGGCCAGCCATCACCTGTCATGCTCGACGACCGTACAGTTGTTGCGGCCAGTGCCAACGGCTATGTCTATGGTATTGACGTTATCAGCGGTATTCCACGTTTTCAGCGCCGCGTTGCTGTAAGTGAAGGACGTTCTGACGTACAGCGCCTGATCGACATCGATGGTGACCCAGTCGTTTCTGGCCAATACTTGGTGACGGTGAGTTATCAAGGTCAAGTGACGGTTACCGACCTCACTAATTTGAGTGTGGTATGGAATCAGGATTCAAGCAGTAACAAGCGCCCGGCTGTCGATGACAACAAAGTGTTTATTTCGCAAAGCGACGGTAAACTCAGTGCCTTTGATTTAGGTACGGGTTCGAAGCTCTGGGAGAGTGATGTACTGCTTAACCGTCAGTTAAGTAACCCTGTTATGCTTGGAAAAAACTTGGTGGTGGGTGATCTAGATGGCGTGATCCATTTGATCAATCCAAATTCTGGTCAGCTCATCGGGCGTGCCAAAACACGTGGAGAAGTCAGTTCGCTGCGTGTTGTAGACGGTCATTTATATACCTCTACCGCAAAAGGTGTCTTAACCATCTGGGAAGTACGTTAATTTTTTCTCAGCTTGTGTTAAACTAACCGCTCGGCGAAACGCTTATCAAATTCATCGGGGTATTTTGAATACTAAACCATTCAAAACCCCGTATTTTTATTTGGGCCTCTGGCCTTTTGTCTTCCTTATTTATCGTTTCTGATGCAGATGCCATGAGAGATGGCAGATCTTGAAAAAGGTTACTCTATGAAACCCGTTATTGCGCTCATTGGTCGTCCGAATGTCGGAAAATCAACATTGTTTAACCAGATTACCAAGAGTCGTGATGCACTCGTGGCTGATTTTGCAGGGCTTACCCGTGACCGTAAATATGGTGATGCGGTTTACCAAAATAAATCATTTATTGTTGTCGATACCGGTGGTATTGGTGAGGGTGAGGCGGGCATTGATGCCTACATGGCTGAACAATCCAAAACAGCTATTCATGAAGCAGACATCATCATTTTTGTGGTCGATGCCCGTGCAGGTCTGTTGGCATCGGATGAGCAAATCGCACGTGAAATTCGTAGCTTAGGTAAAAAAGTCTACCTTGTAGCCAACAAAGTAGACGGTGTACATGCAGAAGCTGCTGTGGTTGAGTTTTACAAACTTGGCTTTGGTGAGCCGTTACATGTGGCGGCCAGCCATGGTCGTGGCGTGGCACAAATGCTTGAAGATGTGCTGGTAGATGTGCCTGAAGATGAAAATCCTGAAGAACACGACAAAGCCACAGGCTTGCGTTTGGCGATTATTGGTCGCCCGAATGTGGGTAAATCGACCTTAGTTAACCGCCTGTTAGGCGAAGAGCGTGTAGTGGCGTTTGACCAGCCAGGCACAACGCGTGACTCGATTTATATTCCATTTGAGCGTGATGGACGTCAATATACGCTGATCGACACTGCGGGTGTGCGTCGTAAGGGTAAAGTCGATGAAATGATTGAGAAATTCTCGGTCGTTAAGACGCTACAAGCCATGAAAGATGCGCATGTGGTTGTGGTGGTGGTCGATGCGCGTGAAGGCATTGTCGAGCAAGACTTGCACTTGATCGGTTATGCGCTTGAAGCTGGACGTGCCATGGTGATTGCCATTAATAAATGGGATAACATGACCGAGTATGACCGCAAGCAATGTAAGCTTGATGTCGAGCGCCGTTTTGACTTTATTCCATGGGCAAAAATTCACTTGATCTCTGCTTTACATGGCACAGGTGTTGGTGAGCTGTATCCATCAATTCACCGTGCTTACGAGTCGGCAAATCTGAAAGTTTCACCAGCCAAACTGACCCAGATTTTGAATGATGCCACCGAAGCGCATCAACCTCCAATGGTGAGCGGTCGTCGTATCAAGATGCGTTATGCGCATATGGGCGGACAAAATCCACCAACGATTGTGATTCACGGAAACAAGGTTGATAAAACACCAGCGGATTATCGCCGTTACCTCGAAAATGTATTCCGTAAAGTATACAAGCTTGAGGGTACACCTGTTCGCATCGACTTTAAAACCTCTGAAAACCCATTTGAAGGGCGTAAATCGCAAGTCGATGAACGTGTGGCTGCTCGTCGTCGTCGTTATGTACAGAAGTTCAAGAAAGCCGAGAAGAAATTTAAGCGTTAATTGCGCAATCGAGAAACCCCGAACATGTTCGGGGTTTTTTTATTGCTTATTTATTTTTATTAAATAAGACTTTAAAGAAAATAAAACGTAGTTTTTTGTTAATTTCAGCACTAGTGGTATAATTTCGCTCCAAATTTTCATGTTTTGTTCACTTCATCATTCAAGGCACGGTCGAGCATGCTGCAACTTCATCTTTCTGACTTACGGGTTTGTGATGCTCAACAAGGCTTACCCTTGCTTGAAGATATTCCAGCTATGCAGCGGCGCCGACTTTCTGCTTTAGCTAAGTTAGCATTGAGTGCCGCCTTTGAGGCAAAGCAACAGCAATCTGTTGATTATATCGTTTGGGCTTCCCGTTACGGTGATGAAGCTAAAACCTTAAATATTTTAAAGGATGTGCTAACGGGTCAGACGCCATCGCCCACCCAGTTTTCGACCTCTGTACATAATGCAATTGCTGGACTGTATTCTATTTTATATAAGGATGAAACAGTATCGACGAGCCTAAGCTGTTCATGGACTCAGGCAATGATTGAAGTCTATGCGATTTTAAAAGCACAGCCAGAGATTCAACAGGTGTTATTGATCTATTACGAGGCAGCTTTACCTGATATCTATCAGGATCGGGAGGATTTTGAGGCATTTGCTGTATCTACAGTAGTAAGTTTAAATCCAGCCAATATTAAACTGTTATCAATTGAGCACACTGATCAATGTGATGCCATGGATTTTTATCATTTTTGGCAAGATAAAAACCAATCAAAATTGCTAGGATGGCAAAAATGCTCAATTTAAAAACAATAAAGCAAAAGGCAAATTACGTTTGGCGCGTCGGTGCGACAGGCCTCAGTTTTGCCAGTTTTGGTATTGGTGGGATCACCATTGCAACCGTCATTGCGCCGCTGGTCAATATCTCCACACGGGATCCTCATACACGTCAGCAACGTGCTCAAAAGGTCATCAAAACCAGCTTTAAAGGGTTTACCGAGATGATGGTCAAGCTCGGTATTATGACCTATTCGGTAGAAGGTCTGGAAAAGCTACAGCAGAGCCGTCAGGAATTGGTGATTGCCAATCATCCGACGCTCATTGATGTGGTGATTTTAATTGGATTGATGCAACAGGCTAATTGTGTGGTGAAAGAGTCACTCTGGTCAAATCCGTTTACTCGTGGACCCGTACGTAGTGCAGGTTACATTTTAAATGCAGGATCTAATCAATTTATCCATGATTGCGTGACACGCTTACAGCAAAATAACGCGGCTTCTTTATTGATTTTCCCAGAAGGAACACGAACTCAAAGAGATGAGCAAATTAATGAGTTTCAGCGAGGTGCTGCCAACATTGCGATTCGAGCCAATGTGCCGATTCGACCAGTGCTGATTCGCTGTACACCCACCACATTAACCAAAAATGAAAAATGGTATCACATTCCATCAAAACCTTTTCATATTGAAATAAAGGTGTTAGATGCAATTTCCATTTCAGATGCCTTGACTGATTTAAGCGTAAATCCTAAAAATGTACGACTGTTAAATCAGTATTTACAACACTTTTTTAAGCATGAGTTATCCCAATGAGCAATCTTGCTGATGAACTAAAACAGATGATTATTGATGTTTTGGCCCTTGAAGATATCCAGATTCAAGATATCGATGAAACCGCACCTCTATTTGGTGATGGATTGGGGCTGGATTCGATTGATGCCCTTGAGTTGGGACTTGCGCTGAAGAAGCGTTACAACATTCATTTAAATGCAGAATCGGATGAAACCAAACAGCATTTTCGTTCAATCCAAAGCCTGGTGACTTTGGTTGAAGCACAACAAAAAGCATAAGAGGTCACTATGTTAAGTCAAGAACACATTCTTTCTACTTTGCGTGAATGGATGGAAGATTTATTCGAGATTGAACCAGACACGATTCAACTCAATTCAAATCTTTATTCTGATCTGGATGTTGATAGTATTGATGCTGTTGATTTGATTGTAAAAATTAAAGAGTTAACAGGCAAGCAAGTCAAACCTGAAGATTTTAAAAATGTTCGTACAGTACATGATGTCGTGACTGTCATTCAAAATATGACGGCCTAATGAACAGCCTATTCAAATGGATCATCGCGATATGCTTTATCGCGTATCCATTTATTGTGGGATGGAGTCTGGCACATGAACATTTCTATATGGCGAGTTTGCTGTTGATTGGGATAGGACTGATTCGATTCCTCAGCACATCTAATTCATTATTGTGGCCATTAACTGCATTTGCTGTGTTATGCGGCAGCTTAAGTTTAATCCTCAATGATCATGCTTGGTTGAAGGTCTATCCTGTATTGATGAGTTTAGGTGCATTTTGTATCTTTGCATCTACATTATGGCGACCACCCTCCATGATTGAACGTTTTGCACGGATTATGGAACCCGATTTACCTGAGTCGGGTGTGCAATGGACACGAAAAGTCACCATGGTATGGTGTGGTTTTTTTCTGATCAATGCCAGTGTTGCATGGTCTACGGTCATGTGGATGTCTACCCAAATATGGGTGTTTTATAATGGTTTTGTCTCCTACATTTTGATGGGGATTCTTTTACTTGGCGAATTTATACTAAGAAAACGTTATCGGCGTTTACACCATAATGATGAACAATCACTTGAATGATTTTATTCGGTCATCCCGAACCTTGGCAATCAATGCTCAACTAGAAGCAATTTCTTTTGCAGAGTTTTGGCAGGATGTTGCAGTACAGGCAGTCTGGATTCAAAAATCGCCCCAATCTATCTGGGCTTTATGGGAACAGGACAGTTATGATTTTTTAGTTCTGTTATTTGCAGGTCTGGTAGCCAAAAAGCGTATCCTTCTTCCACCAAATCGTGTCACACAGCTAGAACAAGACTTTCGCAAGCAGGATATTCACTTTCTCTCACGTCAGTTCGGTATTTCACCAATACAGATGATGCCAATTCCTGAGTGGAATAGTGAAACACTAAATCAAGCACATATCGACTTTTATACCTCAGGTTCGACAGGACAACCTAAACGTATTGAGCGAAATTTGGCGCAATTGCTCTCTGAAGTACAGGGACTAGACCAGACTTTTGCTTTAGCGGAGCACAGCATTGCGCTGGCAACTGTGAGCCACCAGCATATCTACGGTTTACTGTTTAAAGTGCTCTGGCCACTTGCCACGGGACGATGTTTTTACAGTCCACAATTGGGATTCCCAGAAGATGTGGTGATCATGCAACAGCGCTTCACTACTTCTAATCGGCAAAATTATGTGATCTCCAGTCCAGCATTATTAAAACGCTGGAATAAAGATATGGTATTGCAAGCGTGTGAAATTGTGTTTTCTTCAGGTGGCAAGCTGGAACCTGGAATCCGACCTCAACTGAATGATGCCATTACTGAAATTCTGGGAAGCTCCGAGACGGGGGGGATTGCTTATCGAGATCAGGATCATGCTGCATGGCAGGCTTTTGTTGATGTGGATATCCAGATTGAGCAAGCACATTTGCAGGTTAAAACGGCGCATGCTTATACCGAGCAATGGATTGAAACAGGTGATCTGGCACAATGGTATAATTCTAATGATATGGCTCAAGGCTTTGAACTTTTAGGTCGTGCAGATCGTTTAATCAAGCTGGAAGAAAAGCGGCTGAGTCTGGATGCAATTGAACAGTGGATTCAGTCACAACCTCAGGTTGAGCAGTGTCATGCCTTAGTGGTTGAGCATGAGCAACGGCAGCTTCTCGCCTGCATCGTGGTCCTCAACGCTGATGCACGTGCATCTTTAAAGCAGTTGGGCAAGCGCCAGTTTGTATCGCAGTTCAAATACCAGTTATCCCATGGTCTTGAGCGCATTGCGATTCCGCGTCTTTGGCGTTTTCTCACGGATATTCCGCACAATAGTCAGTCCAAACGAGATAAACATTATTTAAAAAGTTTGTTTCAGCCGATGCTATATCCTGTCGTTTTACAACGTACAGCACTTGAAAACGAGCATTGCTGGACACTTGAATTTTCACCAGAACTGGAATGTTTTAAAGGGCATTTTCCAACACAACCGATTTATCCTGGTGTCGGGCAGATCGGGTTTGTTGAGGCTTTTGCCAAACAGATTTGGGCCGATCTGGACTGGTGTAGTGGCTATGAGCAACTTAAGTTTCAGCATGTGATTGTGCCTTATAGTGTGATCGTGATGAAATTGACACGTACGCAACATAAAATCAGTTTCGAGCTGCAACAGCAAGATCAAACCATGGCATCTGGACGCTTGCTATTTGCGCTAAAGATTACAGGTGAGGAGCGTTCGACATGATAGGCTATGGTTTTGTTATTCCAGTGTTTAATCATCCGCACTATCTGGATCAGTTGGTGGAAACTTTAAGCCGTTATCAATTGCCTATGATTTTGGTTAATGATGGTAGTAATGAAGAATGTAGCACTCAGCTTAGAGTACTGAATCAGAGCTATACTCAAGTACATCTGGTTGAGCATGCCTATAATCAGGGTAAAGGACAGGCGGTGATCACTGGGCTACACTATGCTGATCAGCTTGGACTCAGTCATGCCTTGCAACTCGATTGTGATGGTCAGCACCAGTGGGCGGATGTCGAGAAGTTTTTACAGTTGTCGCAGCAATACCCAGAAAAAGTCATTATTGGACAACCCATTTTTGATGCATCGATTCCTAAAAAAAGATTGTATGGACGTTATTTAACGCATGTCTGGGTCTGGATCAATAGCCTGTCTTTCGAGATTAAGGACAGTATGTGTGGCTTTCGAATTTATCCGCTCGAACCCACTTTAAAGGTCATCAAGCAGGCAAAGTTTCAGCCACGTATGGGCTTTGATAGTGAAATTCTGGTCCGTCTGAAATGGGAAAATCTCACATTTATAAATGTGCCGACAGCTGTGATCTATCCAGAACATGGTATTTCTCATTTTCATGCGTGGCGTGACAATCTCGGAATGAGTCAGGCGCATGCCCGGTTGTTTGCGGGGATGCTATGGCGATTACCAAAATTATTAAAACAAAAGATGAGGGCCTAAACATGCAGCGCCAGACCCAACACTGGAACCAGACCAAAGAGCGTGGTGGCTTAGGCTTACTGACACTGGTTCTGTATTTCTATCGTTTGGGGGGGCGATGGCTGTGTAAGGCGATTTTGTATTTTATTATTGTATGGTACTGGCTATTTGCGGTGACAGCGCGTGAAGCGTCGTTAACTTATTTACGTCAATTGCATGATTTCGCAGGACAGCAATCTTCTTCTCCTTTTTCTGCAACGCCCACATGGATCCATAGTTATCAACATTTTATGCAGTTTGGGCTCAGTATTCTGGATAAAATGGAGGGCTGGCTCGGTCATATTCCCGAGCAGCAATTACAGTTGTTCGGTCATGAGCATTTTCAGCAAGCTTATCAAAAGGGTACACTGCTGGTGGTCTCTCATTTTGGTAATATTGAATTATTACGTGCGATTAAAGCCGAACATCCACAAAAAATTAATGTGTTGGTGTATCAAAAGCATGCTACACAATTTAATGCATTTTTAAAAAAGTTGAATGATCAAGTGGATGTGAATTTAATCTCAGTCGATGAACTCGGATTAGAAACCGCGATTTTACTTGAAGATAAAATGCAGCAAGGTGAATGGGTGATTGTGGCAGCAGATCGTGCGCCTGTACACTCAGATCGCGTGCAACATATTGAGTTTTTGGGTAACGATGCCGTATGGCCACAAGGTGCGTGGATTCTGGCAAATTTGCTGAAAGTGCCTGTATTGGCAGTATTTTGTTATCGTGAGCGACAACAGTTACAGGTACATATTCATAAACTTGCTGATGTCGTGAATTTGCCCCGTCAAACACGACAACATGCCATGCAAGAGATTACAACGCAGTATGTGCATTTATTAGAACAACATTGCCTGCGTGCACCTTATCAGTGGTTTAACTTTTATCATTTTTGGACGAAGTAGCGTGAATACGACTTTGAATATCACCCACCCGCAAACACTGACGGTTGGCTTACAGCCTTTGAGTATTGAAGAGGTTGTTCGTGTGGCTCAGGCAAAGTGTCGTGTTGCATTACCTGAACAACAAGACTGGCGCGATCTGATTCAAAAAGGTGCAGATTTTCTGGATACCTTACTTGAACAAGAAGGCGTCATTTATGGCGTGACCACAGGTTATGGGGATTCGTGTTTAGTCGAAGTCCCCACTCATCAAGTACATGAGCTGCCGCTACAGCTTTCACGCTTTCACGGTTGTGGACTCGGACAAAATCTGGATGTAGTGACGGCACGTGCTGTGGTGATTACACGACTCTGTTCGCTGGCGCGAGGTTATTCAGGTGTCTCACTGGCATTGCTGGAGCGTCTGGTGTGGTTGCTCAATGAAAATGTGATTCCTGTAATTCCTTCCGAGGGATCGGTAGGGGCAAGTGGTGATTTGACACCATTGTCTTATATCGCTGGAGTGTTGGTCGGTGAGCGAGAGGTGTATTACCAAGGCAAGATTATTCCTGTGCAACAGGTGTATCAGCAAAAATCTATTCAGCCTTTAACCTTGCGTCCTAAAGAAGGTTTGGCCTTGATGAATGGCACTGCGGTGATGACGGCAATCGCCTGTTTGAATTACAAGCGGGCTGAACAGATTGCACAGACAGCCACATTAGTGACTGCAATCAATGTGCTGGCGCTGGAGGGTAATCCGACTCATTTCGATGAGGTGTTATTTGCTCAGAAGCCACACTCGGGTCAGCAAAAAATTGCAGCCCAATTGCGTGATTGGCTCAACTGTGAAGTACAAACCGCACATCAAAACCCACGATTACAAGATCGTTATTCGCTACGTTGCGCGCCGCATGTGATTGGTGTATTTGAAGATTCAAAAGTCTGGCTACGTCAGTTTATCGAAAATGAATTGAATTCTAGCAATGACAATCCGCTGATTGATCCTGTGAATTTGAGAGTGTTGCATGGTGGACATTTCTATGGCGGACATATTGCACAGGCCATGGACAGTTTGAAAATCATGATCGCCAATATTGCAGACCTGATGGATCGTCAGTTGGCACAATTGGTAGATCACAAAATGAATCATGGTTTACCGCGAAACCTAACAGGTGCAACGGCGGAACGTTTACCACTGAATCATGGCTTTAAAGCGGTACAGATTGGCGTATCTGCATGGACGGCTGAGGCATTAAAACAAACTTTGTCGGCATCGATCTTCTCACGATCTACCGAATGTCATAATCAGGATAAAGTCAGTATGGGTACCATTGCTGCGCGTGATGCGACACGAATTATTGTATTGACTGAACAAGTGATGGCTGCACTGTGCTGTGCCAGTATACAGGCGATTCATTTGAAACAGTTAGTACAACAATTAAGTCCAACGCTCCGTGCATTTAGTGCATGGACCTTACACAGTTTTGCACTGGTGATCGAAGACCGACCATTACAAACCGAATTGCAACAGATTGTTGATCGTTTTGCCCATTTTGAGCTGTCTAATGCAGGTTGGATGCAGCAACAGGAGCAGCTTTATGCAGGCTGAAGTCATTATTGAAGTGCCGTTTCATGATGTTGATACCATGAATGTGGTCTGGCATGGACATTATTTAAAATATTTTGAAATTGCGCGCTGTAAACTGCTGGACCAGTTTCATTACAACTATAACCAAATGTTGGCTTCTGGCTATGCATGGCCTGTGATTGAAAGTCATGTTCGTTATGCGCAAGGTATACAGTTTGAACAGAAAATCCGAATCCGCGCCATTCTAAAAGAGTGGGAAAATCGACTTAAAATCGATTATCTAATTTTTGATGAAACAACGGGTAAGCGCTTGACCAAAGGGTATACCATTCAGGTTGCAGTTGAGATCGCAACGCGTGAAATGTGTTTTCAGTCTCCACAGATTTTATTTGATTGTTTAAACCAATGGCCCAATTTTCAAGCGCTGAAAGGAGGGCAGTCGGAATGTTGAGTCATAATGTACAAACTCAATCCGCTTTAAATCGATGGATGAACATCTTCATCAGTGTTTTTGCCGTGTTGTGGTTTATGTTGCCTGCCCAAGCAGCGACGCCACAAAGTGCACAGATATTTAAACAGCTTTCACAAACATCATTGGTACGTGCTCAGTTTGAACAGCAAAAGAAACTGGCCTCACTCAATAAAACATTTGTGTCTAATGGAACGGTATTATTTTCAAAAACCAATGGCGTATTGTGGCAATTACAACGACCTGTACAGGCCGATCTGATTGTTACACCCAAAAAACTGGTGCAAAAAACTGCGAAAACCATGAGTCAACTGGATGTTACTCAGTCGCCTTATGGATCTGTCGCAACTTTATTCTTGCAATTGATGTCGGGGAATCAGGCTGTACTTGATCAGCATTTTAGTATCGCTCAAAGTAGTATCACGCCACAGGGCTGGTCAATTCGTTTGATGCCGAAAAGTACGTTATTCAAAAAACTATTTGTACAGGTTGATATTCGAGGACAGCAATATGTCAACCAGATTATTATCCTTGAACAGGGCAATAACAGTACCACCATTAATTTTAGTCAACAACGCTCACAGCCTGTAACACTCTCTGCAAATGAACAAGCACTTTTCCAGTTGGCAAAATAAACTTAGCGCACTTTGGCTGATCATCTTAATCGTGATTGGTTTAGTGATGGGCGTGGCATGGCTTAAAAAAGACATTCACATTCAAACCAATATTTTTGCGTTGTTACCTGAGCTGAGTCAGGATGCCGATTTGGTTAAGACACAGCAGTATGTCAGTGAGCAACTGAATAGTCGGGTATTTTTAGTCATTGATGCCAAAAATGTAGCGCAACTACAGCAAGCCACGATGTATTTGCAGCAGGCAGTGGCTCAAAGTACGCTATTTGAGCCATTACAGCCAGAAGTTAATACCGAACAATTAGGGCAAACGCTTTATCAGCATCGTGCTGGTCTGATCAGTCCAGAAGATCAACAATTACTGGATGATCATGACTATCAAAGCCTCACTGAAAAAAGCCTGATGCAACTATTTACACCTGGGCTACCTGTCAATGCCGAAAGTCTCAAGCATGATCCCTTGATGTTGTTTAGTCGCTATGTACTTGCCAGTTCGCAACATTTACAGAATAGTCAGGTGGAACTGGAAAACGGTTTTGCCACGATTCATGACGCAGATAAAATCTCGCGTTTGTTTACGCTTCAATTGAAGCAAAGTCCGTATAACATTGATTATCAAGAGAAGGCAACAGCCTGGATTGAGCAGAGCAAACAGCAACTTCATGCGATGCAGGTCACGAGCCATTGGACAGGTACTTTACTATTTTCGAACTACGGCACACAGTCGGCTCAAAAAGAAATTTCGACCATTGGTTTGGGATCGACTCTAGGGTTAATTTTATTGGTCTGGTTTGGTTTTCGTTCCTTCCGTCCATTACTCACAGAGTTTATTGCGGTTTCTACGGGCTCTTTGGTGGCTTTCGCAGCAACACATTGGGTGTTTGGTGAAATCCATATGATGACGCTGGTCTTTGGTGCGAGCCTGATTGGTGTGTGTGTCGATTTTTCTTTTTATTTTATGGCAATGCAATCACAGCATCGTAATATTACAGGTTTTGAGGTATTAAAACCGTTATTGCCAAGCTTGTTTATGGGCTTGATGACCACAGTTGTGGCTTATGTATTTTTAAGTTTTACGCCTTTTCCTGGCTTTAAGCAGATTGCAGTATTTTCGATTGTGGGGTTGGTATCGGCTTGGATCACCAGTATTTTATTGCTTCCGCGTTTACCTGCACTCAATGCAGAGCCCGCAATCCGCCGTCTGAAATGGATTGGTACATTTCGAGTCTGGTTTCAGTCAAAGCGATTGCTGGGTTATGTTTCGGTCAGTTGCATTTTGGTGGCGGGTCTGAGCAGTCTTTTCTTCTTAAACAGCAATGATGATATTCGAAATCTGCAAAGTATGGATCGTAGTTTGAAGCAAGAAGATCAATACATACGTGAGCGCTTTATGGGAGAGCAAGGCAGTGACTATTTTGTGGTGCGCGGCGCAACCCCAGCGCAAATGCAGCGCAATGAGCAGACTCTCATTCAGCATTTACAGAACTTACAGCAACAAGGCAAGCTGGGGAGTTTTCAGGCTTTAGGGCAGTGGATTCCGACACAAGACCAGCAACAACAGAATATACAACGCTTAAACGCAATTCCTGCTCAGGTTCTACAGCAATATGCCCAGAATATTGGGTTGACATCATCGGATGTTATGGCTTGGCAGCAACAACTTGATCATTTGCCGTTGCTAAAATTACAGGATTTTCAACAACATCCACTTGCATTTTTACAGCTTAATCCTGAAGAGCGCTTGGTGATGCTCAGTGGGGTTAAAGACAATACCGATGTGCTGGCGATACAAAATAAGCAAGTGACGTTGCAACAGCCGATTCATGATTTGTCAATGCTGTTTAAGCAGCATCGTATACAGGCACAACGTTTGTTTATGTATGCTTTACTGGCATTAGCTGTAGGACTTGGGCTGATTTATGGCTGGCGTTCAGTATTTCCACTGGTTTTACCTGTGAGTCTGGCACTTTTAACTACCTTTGCCATTCAGGCGTGGTTAGGTGTAGAAATCAATTTGTTTAGTATTATGGGGACGTTCCTGATTGTAGGGATTGGGGTGGATTATGCGATCTTTTATCGACATGGTCATGATCATCCTCAAGTGGTGGGTATGGCATTATTCTTATGTATGATGTCGACCTTGCTGGGCTTTGGTTTATTATCGCTCAGTCATACTTACGCCATACATTGCTTTGGTTTAACGGTATTGTTTGGTGTTATTTTTTCGTTTATCTATGCCACATTATTTACCCGCGCGGATGAACAGCATGGGGTTATTTCACACTATCAGTCAAAGAACTGAGATTTTAAGGTCATTTTGATCATGCAACAGATTCAAGACAATAACTTACAACAAACCGATGTCATTATTATTGGGGCAGGACCGTCAGGAAGCTCAGCCGCAGCGTTGTTACGAAACAAGGGCATACAGGTCACCATCATTGAAAAACAACATTTTCCACGTTTTTCAATTGGAGAATCCCTGTTGCCTCAGTCGATGGTGTTTTTAGAAGAAGCGGGTTTACTCGAGACTGTAAAAGATCATGTTGAACGCTGTGCTTTTCAGTTTAAAAATGGTGCGGCTTTTTTAAGAGGGCAGCAACGTAGTTTTTATGATTTTACCCAGAAATTTAGTGATGGGCCGGGGACCACATGGCAGGTGCGTCGAGGGGACTTCGACCATCTCTTGGCCAAGCAGGCACAAAAATATGGGGCAGATATTCGCTTTGGTCATGAAGTCTTGAATGTCAATGTTGAGCTGGCTCATCCGGTTGTCACTGTAAAATCTGAGCAAGGTGAGGTTTATCAACTGCAAGGCAAATTTTTACTGGATGCCAGTGGTTTTGGTCGAATTTTACCAAAGTTTCTGAATTTAGAATCGCCCTCAAACTTTCCAGTACGTCGCGCCTTGTTTACTCATATTGAAGATGGGATAACGAACGATGCCTCATTTGACCGTAACAAGATTTTGATCACGGTACATGAAAAAGATCATCGCGCATGGTACTGGCTCATTCCATTTGCAGATGGTCGAAGCTCGTTTGGTGTCGTGGCAGAACAAGACTTTTTCGATGCTTATCTGACGGGCAATACAGATCTCGATCAACATGAGCAATTACTCAAGCGCATACTGGCAGATGATCCGAGTTTGTCGGAAGTATTAAATGCTGCCAAGTTTGATACACCTGTGAGAACACTGGTTGGCTACTCGGCCAACGTCAAACATTTGGCGCAATCCAATTATGCATTGCTAGGCAATGCCGGTGAATTTCTAGATCCCGTATTTTCATCGGGCGTAACCATTGCGCTCAAGTCTTCAAGCTTGGCGATTCCTTTGGTTGAACGTACCCTCAAGGGTGAACAGATTGACTGGCTGACCGAATACGAACAGCCTTTGAGACAGGGAATTCAGATCTTTCGTGCTTATGTTGAAGCATGGTATTCGGGAGAGTTTCAGGATGTGGTATTTTCTACGCTGAAAAATCCTGAAATTGAACGTATGATTGCATCATTACTGGCAGGCTATGCATGGGATATGAATAATCCAATGCATAAAAATGCCCAACGACGTTTAGCAACGCTGGCTGAATATTGTCGTGATGATCAACCCCAAGCACAAGTACTGGATGTTTAAAATGGCATGGATGCGCTTACTATTAATCATAAGTTTAGCTTTTGGAGTCAGTGCTTGCCAAAGTATTATTCCGAAAGCATCGGGATTATTACAGTCAAATTGGTCAGCATGGTCACATTCCGATTATCAGCGTCAAGATCAAGTCGATGTGCAGTGGCGAAAGCAAAGTTTTAGTTTTTTGCTTTATCAGCAACAGCAGGGCCAAGTGCTTGAACTGGTGGCATTAAGTTTGACTGGACAACAACTGTTTCAGGTCGATTATGATGGGCATCAGGTTGAGGTTAAACAACGGATTGAGCAAATGCGCTTATTGCCATTTGAATTTGTGGTTCGAGATATTCTGCTTGCAACTTATCCAAATTTTGCCGAACAACAACATACAGAGATAAACACTCAAGCGATGAAGAATGGTCAGGATATTTATATTAAAAAACAACTGGTTTTAAAAATTAGATCGTTAGAGCAACATATTGAATTGGATAATCTACAAGTGCCGTATCAAATGACGTTTTCACCGATTGAAAATACATTGCAACCTAATTAAAAAATCTGGTGAGAAAAAACGTGATGCATCAACAACATTCTGGCGCAGTGGGTATTCAGTTAAGTGCAAGTCTTTCTGCTTTGGGCAGTTCATCCCAGCAATTACGACAAAATTTAACCCAGACTACCTCGGCTCAACAAACCACATTATCGCGACAACACGATTGGCTTCCAGAGCACGCAGTCTGGGTGGGTGCCTATCAAGAGAACTTCATTGAACAATTGCCTGAGCGCTGTACGCCGTGGCAATCCCGTAATTTACGCTTTGCTGTCACTGCACTTTCGCAAATCGAAACGGAGCTAAGACACCGCACAGCCCGCATAAATCCGTCACGCTTAGCGATTGTGGTGGGGACATCGACATCAGGTATTGCTGATAATGAGTCGTTATTGGCAGAATATTTTCAAGGAAAAACTGGCGTGGTGATTGATCATCACAAACAGGAAATGAATGCGCTGGCCAAGGGTTTGCAAGCGTATTTGGGCTGGTGTAGTGCTGCGTATACGATTTCGACAGCCTGCTCATCTAGTGCCAAAGCATTTATCGCGGGGCAGCGTTTACTCAATGCGGGTTTAGCAGATGCCGTACTGGTCGGTGGTGTCGATACACTTTGCCGTTTAACCTTAAATGGATTTAATAGTCTGGAGAGCTTGTCGGCGAGTATCTGTCAGCCTTGTGGTGCAGAACGTGATGGAATTAATATTGGTGAAGCTGCCAGTTTGTTTTTATTGACTCGTGATATCGCACCTGTCATGTTTTTGGGTGGGGGGGAGGCCATGGATGCATGGCATATTTCGGCACCTCATCCTGATGGCTTAGGGGCTGCACAGGCTATGCAACGTGCATTAAAGGCTGCAAATCTTGAAGCGTCACAGATTGATTATTTAAACTTGCATGGGACTGCCACACCACAAAATGATGCTATGGAAATTAAGGCCGTACGACACGTGTTTGCAGATCATCCCATCAAACTCAGTAGTACCAAGCATCAAACGGGACATTGTCTGGGAGCAGCAGGCGCGGTTGAAGCATTTATCTGTCAGCAGGCTTTACTCGATCAGAGCTGGTTGCCCTGGCATCAACAGGGACAACTGGATCATGAGCTTGCGGATCAGGCCTATGTCAATGCCAGTACCAAAATCGAATCACTTCATTATATGATGAGCAATTCATTTGCCTTTGGTGGTAGCAATGTGAGTCTGGTGTTTGGCCGATACGTTGAACAAAACCTTTTGGGGACAGCATCGACATGAACATCAATGAAAATGCCAGCCAATATATTCCACATGAAGCACCTATGGTGTTTGTGGATGATCTCATTGAAATTTTTGAGCAGGGGGCTTTGGCCAGTTTAACCATCCGTCCAGAACTTGTGTTTTGTACAGCGCAAGGCTTACCGAGCTGGACCAGTATTGAATTGATGGCACAGACCATTAGTGCATATTCGGGACGTAATGGACGTCAGCAAGGCCATACGCCCAGAATTGGATTTTTATTGGGAACACGCAAGTTAAATTTGCCTGTTGCATTTTTTGAATTGGGTTCAACACTGATCATTCGTATCGAGCAGCAATACTTACACGAAGGTTTAGGGCAATTTGCCTGCGAGATTGAATATCAAGCGCATAAAATTTCAGCGTTGTTAAGTGTTTATGGACCTACAGTAGATCAAGATAATAAGGAAAATACGTGAGTAGACGAATTTTAGTCACAGGTTCAAGTCGTGGTATTGGTAAAGCCATTGCTTTGCAATTGGCTCAGGCGGGTTTTGATATTACGGTACATGCGCGTTCACGTTTGGACGAGGCCCTAGCGGTGGTAGAGCAAATTAAACAGCTTGGAAGAAACAGCCATGTATTGATGTTTGATGTCAATGCACGTGAAGCTGTACGCGAGGCGCTTGAGCAGGACATTGAAGTCCATGGTGCATTTTATGGGGTGGTATTAAATGCAGGCTTAACCCATGATGCCGCGTTTCCAGCGTTAAGTGATTATGAGTGGGATGACGTGATTTCAACCTCACTGGATGGTTTTTATAATGTATTAAAACCACTCATTATGCCGATGATTCACTTGAAACAGGGCGGGCGTATTGTGACCTTATCTTCGGTATCTGGCATTATGGGAAATCGTGGGCAGGTCAATTACAGCGCGGCCAAAGCTGGTCTGATTGGCGCAACCAAAGCGTTATCACTGGAACTTGCCAAGCGTAAAATCACGGTGAACTGTGTGGCGCCAGGTTTGATCGAAACTGAAATGGTCACAGAAGAAGTCAAACAGCATGCATTAAAGATGATCCCCTTGCAACGTATGGGACATGTAGATGAAGTTGCAAGCGTGGTAAATTTTTTGTGTTCCGATCACGCGTCTTATATCACTCGTCAGGTCATCTCCGTCAATGGAGGACTGATTTAATGAAGCGCGTAGTGGTTACAGGAATGTCGGGGATTACCTCACTGGGTGAAACTGCAGATGCAATTTTTGAAAAGTTTGCTCAGGGCAAAAGTGGCATTCGCTACATGGCCGATTGGGAACAATATACGGACCTGCGGACTAAACTGGGTGGGCCTGTCGAAAGTTTTACGGTTCCTAAGCATTTTAACCGTAAAGTGACACGTGGTATGGGACGTGTGGCGTTGATGTCAGTGATTGCTGCCGAAGCCGCACTTGCTGATGCTGGGCTTTTGGGTGCCCCTATATTGCAAAGTGGCGATGCAGGTGTCGCATTTGGTTCCTCGGCTGGCAGTGTAGAGGCAGTACGAGAGTTTGGTTGTATGCTCATTGATAACGATATGACCAAAATGAATGCCACCACGTATATCCGCATGATGTCACACACCAGTGCAGTCAATATGACCGTATATTTTGGTTTAAAAGGTTTGACCTTACCGACCTCAAGTGCCTGCACATCGGGTTCGATGGCAATCGGACAGGCTTATGAAGCGATTAAATATGGTAAGCAAACGGTCATGCTGGCTGGTGGAGCTGAGGAGATTAGTGCGGCGGGCGCAGCGGTATTTGATGTATTACTGGCAACCAGTGGTATGAATGACCATCCTGAGCAGTCACCGCGTCCTTTTGATGCAAAGCGCGATGGTTTGGTCATTGGCGAAGGCGCAGGGTGTTTAGTTTTAGAAGAATATGAGCATGCGCAAGCGCGTGGTGCCATCATTTATGCCGAAATTGTTGGCTATGGTAGCAATACCGATGGACAGCATGTCACGCGTCCTGATCAAGCCATGATGGCGCGATGTATGCAACTCTCCTTAAAAGATGCAGGCTTGAGCGCAGAGCAGATTGGGTATGTCAATGCACACGGCACTTCTACTGATCAGGGTGATATTGCCGAAACTCAGGCCACTGCTCAAGTACTTGGTAAGAAACCGATTAGCTCATTAAAAAGCTATTTTGGACATACCTTAGGTGCTTGTGGTGCCATTGAGGCTTGGCTTAGCATTGAGATGATGCAGCGTAACCAGTATATTCCAACCTTGAATCTGGATGACGTAGATCCACTATGTGGAGACTTGGATTACATTACAGGGCAGTCGCGTACGTTGGGTGCCGATATCGTAATGAGTAATAATTTTGCTTTTGGAGGGATTAATACCTCCTTAATTTTTAAACGTGTTGAATAAGAGGAAAACAACAATGTTATTGAAACAACAACTCACGATGGCTGTACTGTGTCTTGGAGCAATGGGTGTGGCACAAGCAGCAGACAATGTCCACAATTTTGATTTTAAATCTGCTGTTGAACGTGCAGTGGCAGATGGAACATTGGATGGCTCAGTAAAGTTTTATCTGAATGGCACTAAATCGGGTGGACAACTGATCCAGCCAGGTATTGTTACCAATAAAAAAACCAATGGCTTTGGTAAGTCGGCAGAAAATGCATGTGACTGGGTGCTGCGTTCAGCGCTGATTCAGTTACAAAATGCAGCCAAAGCGAAAGGTGCTAATGCAGTGACCAATATTGTGAGTTACTACAAATCGAATGAAACCAAAAGCACCACAACTTACGAATGCCACAAAGGCACGGCTGTGGCTGGCGTTGCTCTAAAAGGCGATATTGTTAAATTTTAAACAGCAATAAAAATACAAGGTGAGTCAGTGTTCATGAAAAGCATACAGGTTTATGTACGATCATTGGCTCAGCTTGTAGATAAGACGATTCAGGATTTCCCGAGTCGTCGTGATTACAACCATTACCAAAAACAAAAGATTCATCAGTATCGTGATGAATTGATTGCACAGCGTTTAAATGTGCCTGTAAATAGCTTGAGGTATATCATTGCAGAGCAGGGCAAACCCTATCTGGCAAATTCAGGACTTCAGTTTAATCACTCACATAGTCAGCAAAACTACGCGCTGGCCATCAGTCAAAACTTACAAGATATTGGCGTAGATATTGAAAGTCTGGATCGAAAAATTCGCTTTGATGCGCTGGCACAGCATGCTTTTCATCCCGATGAATACCAATGCTGGAAAGCCTTAGATGAAGATGTCCATTATTGGTTCAAGGTATGGACCACCAAAGAAGCGATTTTAAAAGCGCACGGGATGGGGATTCGACTCGATTTAAATACACTCAATACGCATATGCACCCTGTACATGATCAGGGACAAATTTTAGATGATCGATTGGGTGTTTTTGCCTATCAGTGCTTTGATCTGAAAGATTCGATGTTAAGTGTTGCATGGCGTTCAGATATTGGATGCGGTCAATTTATCCTGCCACAGATACAAATTTTTCATACTCAAAATTAAATTTTTTCGTCGCATTAAAACATTGGATCATAAGTATGAAATTAAAAATACGTGATCAAGACATTCAATTTATTTACTATTTTTTGCCACGATGATGGTGATTTCGATGGTGGCTGCCTGTTATGCAGCGCTCTTTCAAAATGTAGCTAAGCTTAATTTATCTGTATTTTATACCTTCTTTTTCTTGATGATGCTTACTCGATATTTCTATGCGATTTAGTACGCAATTGAAAGGATCGGGCGTATTAATCAGCGTCAGCTCGATCTAGAAGTAAAAACCAAAACAAAAGTTTAAATATTTTAATTAAAAAAATGCCAGCAAGATGCTGGCATTTTTTTAAGAGGCTAAAATTTAAAGATTATGGAATATCATCTTCAAATTCAGGTTTCAGCTGCACGATAAAGTCTTGACGGCTTAGGCCACGCCATAACGCAAATGCCGTACCGATATAAATCGAAGAGTAAGTCCCGACAAATACCCCCACGAACATGGCGACAGAGAACCATTTTAAGCCATCACCGCCTAAGAACATCATCGACAACACCACAAGGAGTAGCGTCATTGAGGTGTGGATGGTACGACGTAAAGTTTCTGTAAGCGCGATATCGACAATCTCTCGTGGTGTAGCACCACGAATCTTACGGAAGTTTTCTCGAATACGGTCTGACACCACAATGTTATCGTTTAGTGAGAAACCAATTACCGCCAAAACTGCTGCAAGCACAGTCAGATCAAATGGCCATTGGAACAGTGCAAAAGCACCAATGATAATAATGATATCGTGGAATAACGACATCACGGCGCCCATCGCAAGCTTGAATTCAAAACGAATGGTCACGTAGACCAGCATCAGAATCAATGCCAAAGCCACAGCGCCAGCAGAGCGAATGTAAAGCTCGTTACCGACCTGTCCGCCAACAGCATCGACCTTGTGTACCACGGCCGTGTTATTTGGCAATTGCACTGCCTTGGTCAGCGCATTGCTAAGATCATCGACTTTGAGATCGTCTTGTACAGGCATACGCACGATCAGATCTTTATTACTGCCAAGTGTTTGTACGACAGCATCTTTAAAGCCTGCTTTATCAAGCGCTTGTGAAACAGCGGACTGATTCACCGGTTGCGAATAATTCAGCTCTGCCGAAACGCCGCCAGTAAAGTCCAAACCGAGGTTAAGGCCCTTGGTTACAATAAAGAAGATACTGGCCAAGGTGAGCAGGATCGAGAAAATTGCCGCTGGTTTGGCAATTTTCATAAACGGAATTACCCGCTCGTTGTCTGGACGGCCATACTGCTTGGATTTAGGTTGAGTCATATCAGTCATCATCGATCTCCTTATATGCTCAACTTTTTCAAGTTACGACGTTTGCCATAAATGAGCTGTACAATTGCACGGGTCACGGTAATGGCAGTAAACATCGAGCAGACAATACCAATCATTAGCGTCACTGCGAAACCTTTGATTGGACCTGTACCAATTGCAAACAAAATGAACGCCACCAAAAATGTGGTTAAGTTCGAGTCAAAAATGGTGTTGTAGGCACGATCATAGCCGGCCACAATGGCCTGCTTGGGCGAAGCCCCCCATTTGATTTCTTCACGTATTCGTTCACAAATCAGTACGTTCGCATCGACCGCCATCCCGATGGTAATGACGATACCGGCAATCCCCGGTAGGGTGAGCGATGCACCAATCCACGACATTACAGTAAGAATCATTGCCAAGTTAAACACAAGGGCAAAGTTTGCAATCAAACCAAACAAGCGGAAGAACACAACCATCCAGATCGCGACCAGAATAAAGCCGACTTCAGTAGACAGAATCCCTTTGTCGATATTTTCCTGACCAAGACTTGGACCAACCACGCGTTCTTCAACAAAATACATGGGTGCTGCAAGCGCACCCGCACGAAGCATCAGCGCAAGTTCAGCCGCTTCCTGAGGAGAATCCAGACCAGTAATTCGGAACTGTGAGCCCAAAACAGCTTGAACAGTCGCGGCATTGATAATGACCGATTCGGTATATGGTGTACGCACTTCGGTTTGTGCACCAGTTGCCGGATCCGTCACATAACTGACGCGTTGTTTATTTTCGATAAACAACACCGCCATACGTTTACCCACTGCATTTCGTGTCGCATCTGCCATGAGCTTACCGCCAGCGCTATCGAGCGTGATATTCACTTCGGCACCGCCTGTATCCTGGCTAAAGCCAGAACTTGCGTTTTGCACACGTTCACCGGTCAAGATACGGTTGCGATTAAGCAACAGTTGACGACCACTGTCGAGTGACTCATAGGCAAACAACTCTGTGCCCGGTGGCAATGGCTGACCATTATATTTACCGGTATACGGGTCGATATATTGATCATTTTGATCGGCAACCAAACGGAACTCAAGATTGGCCGTACGACCTAGAACACGCTTGGCTTCAGCAGTATCCTGAACGCCAGGCAATTCCACCACAATACGGTTGCTGCCTTGAGTTTGAACCAAAGCTTCAGCCACGCCCAACTCGTTAATACGGTTACGCAATGTGGTTAAGTTTTGGTTGACCGCATACGACTCGATCTCCTGACGACGAGCATCGGTGTAGCTCAGACGCAGTGATGCACCAGTTGCCGTTGCGACCGCCTGTTGTGTGTATTCGTTGCCATTACGACGTAAAAAGTCCATAGCCGTGTCGCGATCTGCGTTATTGGCAAATTGCAGTACAATCGCATTGTTGTTAAGCGATAAGCTATTGAACTTGATATTGTTGTCGCGGAATTGGCGGCGGATATCACTGACCGACGTTTCCATGCGCTGCGCAATCGCCTTGTTCATGTCCACTTCGAGCAAGAAGTGTACGCCACCACGTAAGTCGAGGCCCAGTTTCATTGGCTTGGCGCCAATTTTCTGAAGCCATTCTGGCGTGGTCGGGGCAAGGTTTAACGCCACCACATAGTTGTCGCCTAAATCACGACGCAATACGTCCTGTGCCTTGAGCTGATCTTCCGATGAGTTAAGACGTAACAGGGCAGCATTGTTGGCAAAGCTGTTGTCATGACTGGTGATGTTGGCAGTTTTTAAAATTTGCTCTACTTTTTGCACCATGCTCTGGTCGATTTGAGTACCGGCTTTGGCACCAGAAATCTGAACAGCAGGCTCGTCTGGATACAAACTTGGCAGTGCGTATAAAGTGCTGATAATCAAAACAACAATGATCAGCACATATTTCCATGCAGGGTAACGCATTCGCTTTCTTCTTAAAATGAAAAAGTCGTGCGGGGTGCACGACTGTCTTTTTGATTAAAGGTTATTGAGTGTGCCTTCAGGTAACACTGAAATCACACTAGCGCGTTGGATTTTAACTTCTACGCCACGGCTCAATTCAACCACAGCATAATCGCCTTCGATTTTGGTGATACGGCCCATTAAGCCACCAGCAAAAACAACTTCGCTGCCCACACCTAGGCTTTCAACCAAAGTACGATGTTCTTTGGCACGTTTCGATTGAGGACGCCAGATCAAGAAATAGAAGATTGCAACAAAAACAACAATCATCAATATGTTAGCCATCATGCCTGGGCCTTGTGGTGCCGCATCTGCAGCGTGAGCAGTAGAAATTAAAAAGCTCATTTTGGTTTCCTAAAGTTAAAAAATGGGCGTCAAATTATGACAAAAATACCAGTTCGCTCTGCAATTTACCTTGTCTTTTTGTTGAGCGCAAATTCTGATGAATTAATCCACCGGTGCGGGTGGTACATCTAAACCACGACGCGTGTAGAAGTCGGTGACAAACTCATCAAAGGTACCCTGCTCAAGTGCATCACGAATGCCTTGAGTCAGGCGTTGATAATACCGTAAGTTGTGAATTGTACCGAGCATTGATGCCAACATTTCACCACATTTTTCAAGATGGTAAAGATAGGCACGGGTAAAGTTTTTGCAGGTATAGCAATCGCAATGTGGATCGAGCGGGCTTTGATCATGACGATATTTACTGTTGCGGATACGCACCAAACCGTCTGTCACAAAGTAATGACCGTTACGCGCATTACGGGTCGGCATTACGCAGTCAAACATATCGACACCACGGCGCACCGCTTCGACGATATCTTCCGGTTTACCCACACCCATTAGGTAGCGTGGCTTATCTTCTGGCATTTTAGCCGGCAGATAATCGAGTACCTTGATCATTTCTTCTTTCGGTTCGCCTACCGATAACCCACCGATGGCATAGCCATCAAATCCAATTTCGAGCAAACCATTGAGGGATTCATCACGCAGATCTTCATACATACCGCCCTGAATAATTCCAAATAGCGCATTGGTATTATTGAGTTGCTCATGATGATGGGTTTTACAACGTTTGGCCCAGCGCAAAGACAACTGCAATGATTTTTGCGCTTCTTCGTGAGTGGCTGGGTAGGGCGTGCATTCGTCAAAAATCATCACGATGTCGGAATTGAGCACTTGCTGGATTTCCATAGAAATCTCAGGTGACAAAAACACTTTTGAACCGTCAATCGGTGAGCGGAAGGTCACACCTTCTTCTTTGATTTTACGCATCGCGCCAAGGCTAAACACCTGAAAGCCGCCTGAATCGGTCAGAATCGGTTTATCCCACTTGATGAATTCATGTAATCCACCATGCTCTTTAATTACCTCAAGGCCCGGACGCAAGTACAGGTGAAAGGTGTTGCCTAAAATAATTTGCGCTTGAATTTCTTCGATATCGCGCGGCAACATACCTTTTACAGTGCCGTATGTACCAACAGGCATAAACACAGGTGTTTCGACCACACCGTGTGCAAGGGTTAAACGACCACGGCGGGCGCGGCCAGATTGACCTAATTTTTCAAACTTCATGCAACTTTCCAAATCAAGGCGAAAAAACAGTTCGCTGATTAACCTATTTAAAGGCGGCTATTTTCCTTGATTTGACCTGAGAGTGCTACTACTAAATATACAAGATAACGAAAACACTAAAGGCGTTGCCTTAATTATAAAAAATACCCGACGATATGTCGGGCATTTTTGAGTCAAACAGATATAACGTAAAGTATTAAACTTGTTAGTTGACTTGGGTTGCTGCGCGATCAATCAGCATGGCATCACCATAACTAAAGAAGCGATATTGGGCTTCTACAGCGTGTGCATACGCATTTAAGATATTGTCGCGATTTGACAAGGCCGACACCAGCATCAGCAAAGTCGATTCTGGTAAGTGGAAATTGGTGATGAGGCGATCAACCGCACAAAATTGATAGCCCGGATAAATAAAGATCTGGGTATCGCCTGTCCATGCGCCAATTTTTCCGCCATTGGCCTGTGCTGCACTTTCCAAGGCACGCGTGGCGGTTGTCCCGACAGCAATCACTTTGTTGCCACGTGCTTGCACCTGACGAATCAATTCTGCGGTATGTTCTGGCACATCACACCATTCACTGTGCATGATGTGATTTTTGATGTCGTCTGTACGTACCGGTAAAAAGGTGCCAGCACCCACATGTAAGGTCACAAATGTTTTTTGAATGCCTTTGGCTTCAAGCTTGGCCAAGAGTGATTCATCGAAATGCAGGCTGGCGGTAGGTGCGGCCACACTGGCAATTTTATCTGGATTGTGAAATACCGTTTGATAGCGCTCGGTGTCGATGGCTTCGGCTTCACGGTTAAAATACGGCGGAATAGGCAATTGACCATAACGGTCAAGCACGCTCAAGATCGGCTGAGAAAATTCAACCACATAGAGATTTTCATAACGTCCTTGTACAGTGACAGAGACTTGATCTTCACCAATAAATAGCTCTGCACCAGCTTTAGGTGAATTACTGGATTTGATATGACAGTGTGCAATCCGGTTATCGAGCATACGCTCTACCAATACCTCAACTGCTCCACCTGATGCGCGCTTGCCTTTGAGTCGGGCTTTCATGACCTTGGTGTCGTTTAATACCAAAAGGTCACCTTCATCGAGAAGCTCTAGAATGTCGGTAAAGGCATGGTCATGATATTGACCCTGCGCATCAAGATGAAGCAGACGCGATGCGGAGCGTGTTTCAAGTGGATAACGGGCAATCAGCTCGTCAGGCAGGTCAAAATTGAAATCGGAAAGTTGCATAACTCGAGTACAAACCAAAACGTGGCGATAGTATAGAGCTTTTCAAACCGATTGGGCAGCGCGCTTTTTTTATGATTTTTTACTATTTGTACTAAAAGTGAGCAAAACTCACTATCTTAGCGTTGACAAGATTTTTAAATCAGATAACATACGCATCACAAAGCAGCATCATGCTCTTCCCGAGGTGGTGAAATTGGTAGACGCGGTGGACTCAAAATCCACTGTTCGAGAGAACGTGTCGGTTCGAGTCCGACCCTCGGGACCAAGATATAGAATCAATAGATTCTCCAAAACCCCAAGCCTTATATATCAAAGGCTTGGGGTTTTGTCGTTTCTGGCGTTTGTGTTTTTTTCGGTATTTTTTGGGATTATCGGGTATAAGTTTCCACCCGTTTTCCACCTGATGAAAATAGGTCTTAAAGGAGCAAGTCTATAGATGAGTTTTCGGCTTATCAAAGACTAAATAAGAAGTGGAAGGCAGATGTCGAATTAAATAGCCTTCGTAAAACAAAAACATTTGATAAGAAAATTGATGCAACGAACTGGGGGGGAGATCTGCAATAGAAAGTTTAGCAAACGTTTTGAGGAGTATCTAAGTTAGTATTTCAATGAAAAGTCATACTGAACTGCATGGTTGCCAGATTAGTTATTCAGATTAGGCATTAGGTGATGCTTGTAGATGGTTGTGTGTATTGGCTTTTCAAATAAATTGCAAAAATGACATGAGTTGCTGCCAATCAGATACATTAACTCCTGCATCACAATGATAAAGCGTTAATTAATATTAAAATTGTGAATGATGAATGGGTTGTTCGATCAAAATCAAAAGTTAAAATTTTATGATTAAGCTAAAATAGAATCTCAACTATCTTATGTGTAATACCAAAATCGTGTTGCAAATGAGAGGGATAGCAGCACAGATCAAATTGATATTACACACTGAAACAATGCCATAAAATTTAACAAGTTAGCGAGATGGTTGAGCAAAAATCATGCTATACAAAAAGGCAGTAAAAAATTTAGGAAGAACAAGATGAATCGTTTAGAAATTAAGGTGAAAGATCAATTTGAAAAAGTATATCCTGCGATTGCGCTATTAAAAGATCAGCTCAAATCGCCTACAGGTGCAGAACTGAGCCTTTATCAGCGTGTCGAGAAAATCGAGGTGGAAAATGAAACGATTCTCCCTTCGACAGAGCTACTCTTTGAAAGCCAAAAGAGCAATCGTATTTATCGGATTGTCGGTGGGTAGCAAATACGCTCATGCACAAAAAATTCAGTCACCACCTCATGTTCGCATGGGGTGGTTTTTTTATACGTGTTTTACGTTGGTAACAGGAGAGGGTCTGTCGTTTTCTAATTGCTTTTATTAGAAAAATTTGTTAAATGTATAAGATACATTTCCATTTTGTTGCGCTGTTGTTTCAATTTATTAAATCTACTCAATAATAATCACAATCCTGGCGAGGCTCGCATGAAAATGCAACTAATACGACTTGATCAAGCAGATCAGCTAAGTGCATGCCGCCTATCGCTTCTGCTTGGACTCAACAGTGACAATGACCTGGTACAACGCTACGTCAGTTTTACCACCAAGCTTCTCAATGTCAAATATGCCATTCTAAGCTTTGAGGAAGAACCGTATGTATGGCATATCAATCATGATGGTCTTCATGCTTTATCTAAAATCGAATTAATTCCATCGCTGCGTGCAGTCCACAATATGGATGTACTCGACTCTGTGCATCCGCAATATATGCATTTATGTCAGGTGCTACAGATATTGGGTGTAAATTATCAGCGTTTAATCGCAATTAATTTACAAAAGTCCGATCAGCAGTCGATTGGTGTTGCCATCTTTTTTGATGATGAACTGACACCTTTTGATCCAACCAGTATTGAGCTGGTACAGAGCTATACCGCTGGATTTGTCCGCCATGCTGAGCTTAAGTTTAATTTTGAAGAGCTTAGGGAGTTATACGAGCAGCAGTCAGCGCTGAATTTTAGTAAAAACAAATTCTTTTCAATCATTGCGCATGACCTACGTGCTCCATTTCATGGTTTACTGGGTTTCTCTGAAGTCTTGGCTAAAGAGCGTGAAACATTAGATGAGTCCAGTGTTCAAAACATAGCGGACTATCTTTATGACACTTCGCAGTCGACCTACAACTTGCTTGAAAGTTTACTCAATTGGGCCATGGCTGAGGGAGGCCGATTCGTATACCATCCCATCAGTTTTAATCTTAAGCAAGTGACCACCATTGTCATGAATATTTTGAATACCTTTGCGCTGAAAAAAAATATTCAGCTCATCGACGATGTATCTGAAGACATCAAGCTTTTTGCCGATATCAACATGATCACTTCGCTGATTCAAAATTTGGTGTCGAATGCACTAAAATTCACACCTACGGATGGTACAGGTAGAGTGAGTATTTCGGCCCAGCAAATTGCTGAAAACGTTGAAATTGCTGTACAGGATACGGGTCATGGCATGACCGAGTCGCAGCTTAAAGAAGTTTTTCAGCCACGTATTACGGTAAGTTTCCGTGGAACCGCTGGAGAAAAAGGCGCAGGTTTAGGGCTCACCTTGTGTAAGCGCTTTGTCGATTTAAATCTTGGTTCGATTCACGTTGAATCAAAAGAAGGGGAAGGCACGACTTTTTGGGTGACATTGCCTGCTGCGCAGCACGTAACCGACAATATGATTGAACATGCTGATACAGAAGTAAAATTGGTTTAAATAGATTTCCCATCTTTAGCATGTAACTGCTATAACTATGCAAACAATCAAGTTGCAGGTTTGATTCAATGAATGCTGAGCAGTTACAAATAACTTTAAGATCAAGTCAATACGCAGAACACGTGCTCGAATTACACCGCACCTTTCTCGAGCAGGACTTTCAACTTGATCGGTTTACTGCTCATCTTTCCCGTGACGATATTTTCCAAACAGTTGAACAAACACTCGAGGGTATCGAGGATGAAGCCGCATGGATGAAAAGCCTGCGGATTCTTCGTGCACGTTTGATGTTTCGTTGGATCTGGCAAGATGCCAATCAACAGACCGATGTGGTTACGCTCACCCGCGAACTCTCCGATTTTGCCGATGCCAGTATTTGTGCCGCTAAACGCTTTGCATTAGGGCCTTTGCTGGCCAAGCACGGCGAACCGCTCGGTTATTCTGGTGAAGTTCAAGATTTAATTGTGATTGGTATGGGCAAACTAGGTGCTCAAGAACTTAATCTCTCTAGTGATATCGACCTGATTTTTGCCTTCGATGAACAAGGTGAAACGCAGGGCAGAAAATCCATCGATGTACAGCAATTTTGTATTTTGTGGGGACAAAAACTCATTTATCTGCTCGATCATATCACCGCAGATGGCTTTGTTTTTCGTGTTGATATGCGTTTAAGGCCGTGGGGCGATGGCTCAGCCTTGGCGATTAGTCATGTGGCCTTGGAAAAATACTTGATTCAGCACGGACGCGAGTGGGAGCGCTATGCGTGGATCAAAGCCCGTATTATCAGTGGGGGCGTTCATGGCGAACATTTGATGGAGATGACTCGGCCTTTTGTATTTCGTCGTTACGTCGACTATTCGGCATTTGAAGCCATGCGTGAAATGAAAAGCATGATTGAGCGTGAAGTCGCACGTCGTAATATCGCCGATGACATCAAGCTTGGAGCAGGTGGTATTCGCGAAGTCGAGTTTATTGTTCAGGTATTTCAGCTCATTTATGGCGGTTCAAAACGTGAGCTGCAAGATCGGCAGTGTTTGGTAAGTTTGCATCATCTTGGGCAAGTCGGGCTACTTACGCCTGAGGCAGTGGTGCAACTTGAAGATGCTTATCTGTTTCTCAGACGCGTCGAACATGCGATTCAGGCCTTGAATGATCAGCAAACCCAATCTTTGCCACATGATCCAGAGCTGCGTCAGCGTATTTTGGATACCTTGCATTACCCGACTTGGGATGCGTTTTTAAATACACTCAACACCAAACGTGAAAAAGTCAGTGAACAATTTAAGCATTTGATTCAGGATGAAATAACAGCACCTGAGCAGACCGATACACAGCTTGAGCAGCGACTTGCCGAAGTGCTGGATGATGCATCTAAAAATTTAATTCACGAGTTTTGGCATGGCAATGCCCTAAAAAAACTACCTGCGAAAGCTGTACAGCGTTTAAAAGATTTTTGGCCATATTTGATTGAGGCAATTTTACAATCTGAACACCCTCAACTGGCCTTGATGCGTTTGATGCCTTTGGTCGAGTCGGTTATGCGCCGGACGGTCTATCTGGTCATGTTGATGGAAAGTCGCGGTGCCATGCAGCGTTTGGTCAAAATGGCTACCGTCAGTCCATGGATCTGTGAAGAACTGAGTCAGTATCCAGTGTTGCTCGATGAGTTTTTGACTATGGATTTTGGTCTGCCTACCCGTCAAGATCTTGAAGACTCATTACGTCAGCAGCTATTACGGATTGAGCTAGATCAAGTCGAAGAACAAATGCAGGTATTGCGCTTGTTTAAGAAAAGCAATGTCCTGACTGTGGCAGCCAGTGATGTGCTGGCTGAAAGTCCACTCATGAAAGTTTCTGATGCATTGACCGATATTGCAGAAGTCAGTGTGGCGGCCACACTGCAACTGTCATATCAGACCGTGGCTAAAAAACACGGCTATCCACAAGATGTTACGGGTAACCGCTGCTCAGCCGATCATCTGGGATTTGCCGTAATAGGCTATGGCAAGCTCGGTGGCATTGAGCTGGGTTACGGCTCAGATCTGGATCTGGTCTTTATTCATTCTTTTGATGAGCAAGCCGAAACTGATGGCAATAAAACCATTACCGGATTTGAGTTTGCCATGCGGGTGGCACAGAAATTTCTCTCATATATGACCACACAAACGCTTGATGGTCGTGTTTATGAAATTGATACGCGACTCAGACCTTCTGGAGAGGCCGGGCTTTTAGTGACGAGCCTAAAAGCCTTTGAGCAGTATCAGCTTAAAAACGCATGGCTTTGGGAACATCAAGCGCTGGTTCGTGCACGCTCGATTGCCGGTGAGCCTGAACTACGCGAAAAGTTTGAGGCGATTCGCTGTCAGATTCTGACTCAGCCGCGCGATGAAGCACATGTGCGCGCTGAAGTGCTCAAAATGCGTCAGAAGATGAAAGATCATCTAGGCTCATCAAATGAACAAAAAAAACATGGGATTTTTCATTTAAAACAGGATGCGGGAGGTATCGTTGACATCGAATTTATGGCACAGTATGTGGTTCTAGCATGGAGTGGGTCGAATTCTGATCTCGCCCATTTTTCCGATAATGTAAGAATTCTAGAAGATGCTGCTCAAGCAGGCTGCTTATCCAGTGAAGATGCCACAGCATTAATACACGCCTATCTAAGCGAACGAGCCGAGAGCCACCGTTTAGCACTTGCAAATCAATCCATGCAAGTGAACGCTGCGGATTGGCACGATACCCGAGTGATCGTTTGCAAGTTATGGCAAAGATTAATAGATCCAACGGCAAATTTTATGGCGTTGGAGAGTAAATAATTGTGTAAAAAAATTTGGAGTGTGTGCCATGAATTTGGCTGATCGTGATGGTTTTATTTGGCAAGATGGACAATTAATCGACTGGCGTGATGCAAAAATCCACGTCTTAACTCATACACTACATTACAGTATGGGTGTGTTTGAGGGTGTCCGTGCCTATGAAACGCCTCAAGGCACAGCAATTTTCCGTCTTAAAGAGCATACAAAACGTTTGTTAAATTCAGCAAAAATTTATCAAATGAAAGTGCCATTTGATCAAGCAACGCTTGAACAGGCACAAATTGATGTTGTACGTGAAAACAAGCTCGCATCATGCTACTTACGTCCACTGATCTGGATTGGTTCTGAAAAACTGGGTATCGCTGCAACCGACAATACCATTCATGCTGCTGTTGCGGCATGGAGCTGGGGTGCTTACCTTGGCGAAGAAGCAATGGCGAAAGGGATTCGTGTGAAAACATCATCGTTTACGCACCATCATCCGAACGTGACCATGTGTAAAGCCAAAGCATCAGGTAACTATACCTTATCGATTCTTGCACATCAGGAAGTCGCGCATTCAGGTTATGACGAAGCGATGTTGATGGACCCACAAGGCTATGTGTGTCAGGGTTCTGGTGAAAACGTATTCTTGGTAAAAGATGGCGTGCTGCATACCCCAGATATCGCAGGCGGTGCGTTGGACGGTATTACGCGTCAAACAGTGATTACTATTGCCAAAGACTTAGGTTATGACGTGGTTGAGCGCCGTATCACGCGTGACGAATTCTACATTGCCGATGAAGCGTTCTTTACTGGTACTGCCGCAGAAGTAACGCCAATTCGTGAATATGATGACCGTGAAATTGGTGAAGGATGCCGTGGCCCAATTACCACAGAAATCCAGAAAACCTTCTTTGATGCGGTTCAGGGTAAAAATCCAAAATATGAACACTGGTTAACTTACGTGAAGTAAGCGAATCAGTTAAGATCAAGGCGAAACGAAAGTTTCGCCTTTTTTTGTGGTTTTGGATAATTCAGATATGCAGATTGTGTACGTGAGTGACGGTAAAGCAGGGCATCGATCACAGGCACTGGGATTGTTTGGTGCGATTAAGCGCAAGGTGCCACATGCACAGTTACAAGAATTGCCACTCGATCAGTTACCCGTACTTTCATTAATTTACGCACTCTGGACGCATCGGTTATCATACCTTGAACACGCACCGGATTATATTGTAGGGGTAGGCAGTCATACACATTTACGGGTATGGTTGCTGGGGAAAATTTATCCAAAAGCCAAAACCATCATTTTGATGAAGCCGAGTCTGCCTATATCGTGTTTTGATTACACCGTTGTGCCAGCACATGATGGTGTTGCAGCATCGCCGCATGTATTGGTCACTCAAGGGGCACTTAATCCGCTTCAAAATGAGCAGCGTCATGTCACTGGACGCATTCTGATTGCACTCGGTGGAAGTTCTAAACGCCATCAATGGAACGAGGCACAGGTACTTAAAGCCATTGAACAGATTGTGCAGCAGCATCCACAATCGAGCGTCATCTTGACCACATCGCGTCGTACCCCTGAAAATTTTCTGGCACATCTGGGCCAACAATCCTATGCAGCGCGATTAGATATTTATCCGGTGGAGCGTACGCCGCAAGGCTGGATCTTTGAGCAAATGCAACTGGCCGATACGGTTTATGTGACTGAAGACAGTGTCTCCATGATCTTTGAAGCCCAAACTGCTGGGTGTCGCGTGGGGGTGATTGCAATTGACCGGCTGAAATCTGATAGAATCACGGACATGATCGATCGACTGGCACATGATCAGATTACGGATGTTATTCGTCTACTGCATCATGCTGCTCCACTGAGTGAAGCCGATCGGGTGGCATCTCAAATTTTGGGCTTATCGAGTTCTTAAGTTAATGAAAATATTGCATATTGCAAATTTTGGTTTTAACAAGCAAGGCGCGCATTTCTACTGTACCGATCGTAAAATTTCGGCGGGACTAATAGAAAATGGACATTTTGTTTACGATTTTAGTTTTCGTGACATGGCGCGCATGGGCACAATTTTTAAAACAAAAAAATTAGGTGCCAGTTGGGCCAATAAAGAAATTCTAAAAATTGTGAATAATCTGGAGCCTGATTTGGTATTGATCGGGCACAGCGACCTGATGAGTCCTGAAGTGCTTAAGCAGATCAAACAGCAATATCCAGAGACCAAAATTGCCTTTTGGTATGTCGATCCATTGTATCTAGAACATAAGCTTGATTTTATTCGTGCTTTTTCGCCGTATCTTGATGCGATATTTTGTACCACGGGTGGCACATACCTACAAAAACTGAAACAGCCGCATTTAAGTGTGGGGTATATGCCTAATATTGGGCATCATAATGTTGAAACATTAGTACAATTTGAAAATCAAAATACTGACAAGACCTTTATTTTTTGTGGTGTGGTGTACAAAGAACCTGAGCGCGAAAAATTCTTGAAAGATCTGGCCAATGCACTGACGCAGGCCCAGGTTAATTATCAGTACTATGGCTGCTTTGATCAGCCAGGGGTCTATGGCAAAGCTTATTATCAAGTGTTGTCAGAGTCGAAAATGGGGCTGAACTATTCGCGCCGAAATGATGTCACCTTGTACAGCTCCGACCGCATTGTGCAACTGACCGGCAATGGCTTATTGACCTTTAGTCCGCGTATTCCGGGTTTTGAGCATTTATATACCGACCAGCATGTGGTGTATTTTGATGATCAGTTTGATCTGGCTAAAAAAATTCAGTTTTATGATCAGCATCCAGATCAAGCCGCACAGATTGCACGTGCCGGCTGGCAGCGAACACGCCAAAGCTTTAGTAGTAAACGAATTACGCAGTACATGCTGGAAGTGACGTTCCGCCAGCCCCTGACCGAAGCGTATGAATGGTCACATGAGGTATATACATGATGTGGTTGTTGTATATCATCATCGGTTTGGTCATTTTGGCCGCTTTGCTTTACGTACTAGGTAACTACACATTTTGGTTGCCATTTCGCTCCAATAAGTTACCCCGCATCGTGATGCTACATCAGGTCACACCACATGCCCAAGCCTCGGGAATGAATATGCCACCCGAAAAGTTTGAGCAACTGCTGCAACTGCTGGTGAAAAAAAATGCGGTATTTTGCTTTGTATCTGAACTTGAGCAATATCGTGAGCAAAAAAACGTAGTGGCCCTGAGCTTCGATGATGGCTTTATGGATAATTACGTTTATGCCTATCCACTCTTAAAAAAATATCAAGCCAAAGCGACGATCTATCTGGCAACCCAGATTGAAGGCATTGAGGCATTGACCGTCGATCAGGTGCAGGAGATGGCTCGATCAGGTTTTATCGAGTTTGGGGCGCACACGCAGCATCATGTGAATTTATTAAAACTCGATGATGAAACGGCGTATCAGGAAATGCTGCATTCCAAACAGGATGTAGAGACGCTAGTAGGAGCATGTCCGAGTTTTGCCTATCCATTTGGCCGTTTTAATGAAAAGCATCAACAGATGGCCCGTAAGATTGGCTTTAAAAATGCCGTGTCTACACGTAAAAAGATCGAGCCGTATGATCCAGAGCATCCATTTAATATTCCGCGCGTGAGTACCCACGGCGCAATGAATGCCCTGCAAATGCGCATTGCGCTTGCCAAAGGACGCTATAAATTATGATCCCTAAAATTGCGTGTAGCGTGTATATCGTGACCCTCAATTGTGAGGCGTGGTTATTCAAGACCTTGCAAAGTGTGCAAGATTTTGATGAAGTCATTATTTTAGATTCGGGCAGTACCGATGCCACCTATGCCATTGCACAGCAGTTTGATAATGTGCACATTGAGCATCAGGACTGGCAGGGCTATGCGGGTCAAAAAAGTTTGGCTTTAGCCAAATGTCGCAATGATTGGGTATTGAATTTAGACGGCGACGAAGTACTTTCTGAAGGGTTAAAGCAGGAAATTGCTGAGGTGATTCAGCATAACCAGCTTGATGCCTTAATTACACCGATTAACGATGTGTTTTTGGGTGTGCCGAATAGTAAACATACCAAGAAACATGCCAAGGTGCGTTTCTTTCGCAAGGCCAAAGGGTATTATGATCTGGCCAATAAAGTCCATGAAAATGTGATGGTAGAGGGTGAATCTCGCCGTGCCGTGCATGATATTTATCATTTTGGTGAGTCGAGTATTTTCGTCAAAGTAGAGAAAAATAATCAATACTCCAACTTAAAAGCCGCCGAAAAATTCCAAAAAGGTAAATCCCCTAGTTTGGCAAAACTGGTATTGGTGATGCCGATGACGTTTATTAAGTCGTATTTTATCCGTCGTAGCTTTCTGAATGGCTGGCGCGGTTTTGTTAACAGCATGGTCAATGCCTTTTATGCTTTTTTAAAAGAAGCCAAATTATTTGAGCAAAGCATGAAAAACGATAAGAAATAAACGGATCATCGATGAAAATAGTGCAAATAATGGCCACCGACGGCGGTCGAATTGGTGGGCTTGAAAAACATACCTTTCAACTTTGTGAAAAGTTAGCAGAGGCGCATGAGGTACATCTGTTTTTAGATGATCACTATCGTGCGCAGGCACCGGTTGCGTCTAGTTTACATTGTCATTATTTTGATTTTTCTAAAGGACGCATGAATCTGTGTCTTTTATTGTCAATGTATCGAAAGCTTAAAAGCATACAGCCCGATCTTATTCATGCACAAGGCGGCAAAGCCTCTAAAATGCTGAATTTTTTACTCCCATTTCTAAAGTTACCGAGTGTCGCGACGATTCATGGTATGAAAAATAACATGAAAAGCTATCGTCACTTTTCTGAAGTCATTACGGTGAGTCAATCGGTTGCCAAAAAAATTCTGCCCGTCCGTCCTGTACATGTGGTACATAATGGCGTGTCGATTCAAGCCGTTCCAAATAAGCATCAGCAGCCGATCAAACCGATTCGAAAAGCAGTTGCAATAGGACGTTTAGATCCAGTCAAAGGCTTTGATCGCTTGATTGACGCTTGGCAAGATATAGATATGCAGCTTGAAATTTTGGGGGATGGTCCAGAACGTGAGCAGTTATCTCAAAAAATTAGGGCGCTTAAACTTGAGCACAAAATTCATCTGCTCGGTCATCAGACCGATATTTACCGTTATTTAGCCTCCGCAAGCTTTGTGGTGATCAGTTCATCACGTGAGGGTGGGCCCATTATTTTAGCTGAAGCTTTATTGGCTAAAATTCCTGTCATTTCAACAGATGTAGGTATGGTAAGGGAATTTATTCCAGAAGCATATATTGCAGCTGGCTTTGACGTCGAGCATCTGCGTCAATTGATCAACGAGGCGGTAACGCACCTTGATCAACTCGACCAAGAATTCCAAACAGCCTTTCATCGAGCAGCAAGCCAGCTCTCACTTGATGCCATGACCCAGCACACATTAAAGGTGTACCAACAGGCATTAAAACAAGTTTAAGTCAGTTATTTTTGTTTGGGTGTTAAGCGAATTGCATCTAATACCACAAAATTGGAATGAACATCGATGGTGTGACAACCATCATCTTCTGCTTGCCAATCGGGCAGTACGGTTTCAATTAATTCTTCGGCATATTCAGATGGGCTTAAAGTTAAAATACGCTTGAGTTCGATATGCCCGCCGTAGCGTTTGAGCGAATCCTGACTTGGTCGAACCAGCATGTCTTTGTAGATGAACGGTTTACCTGCCATTCGACATTGTAACTTTCCAGTGCATACTGGGTTTTGTGGATGCTCTTTCCACTCAGGCTGTAATAAATTTTCGGTAAAAAACAAATCCAGACGATCACCAAATTTTTTGCAATTTCTGCGTGTGGATGTAAACAGATACCATAAGCCTTCATGATAAAACGGGGTGGTATCTACAGCCTCAATATTGTCCATGAGCACTGAGTGCTGCTCCCAAACAAAGGGGAATTTTGTGCATTTCCAGAGCTCGATGGTTTTATTGGCTGTTGTTTCTGGAATCATGTACCAGTCATGATCTATTTTAAAAACACAGGGATAAGAAAGGTGATAATCCAGTTTTAATATGGCGGTCGGTTCGGTATATGTGCCATCTTTAAATACCTCTAAGACAGATAAGAATCCCACTGGATGCTGATCGTCGACTTCTTCAAAAAAAATAAAATGACGGCCATCTTCTTCTGCATAGAAACTGTCTGCAAAAGTAAAGCGACGAGGGGAGTGGATCTCAAACAGATCATTAAGTTGATCTAAACCTGAAAAGGGCTGCGTTAACCAGCCAAAACGCATATACCAGTGAGAATCAAAAGTTTTATCTTGTTTTTTTTGTTGGTATTTATACCATTTTTTTAGAATTTCACGCTTTATCATCAAATTTTACACTCGAAAAAAGAAAAATTAAGTAAAATGTTGGCGTTTATTTTAGCATTTGATTGAAATGAAAAAATATTTAATTAGTATTGAATCGCAAGACAGTAAAAGGTTACAAGGATTTTACGAACAACGGACTTTTCATAACTATAAAGATGAATTTAAACAATTTGGAATTATTGGAAAAAACTTAAGTGTTAGCCAATATTTTGAAATGGGTGTTGCAGGTAAAAGCAAGCCCATGACGCCTGGTGAGTTGGGTTGTACACTTTCTCACCTAGAAGCACTCAAAGATTTTCTTAGTTCCGATGAAAAGTATGCGATTATTTTTGAAGATGATGTCATCGAACGTTTCGAAATCGATTTTGAACATTTAGAAGCAAAGTTAGAAGAACTACATCTGGGTGAAAATTTTCTGTTCAGCCTAGGCGGTATTCAAATGAAGATTTGTCGAAAAGTAAAAGGACAATTCATCAATAAAAATATCCTAGACCAAAAAGTTTTAAAAGTAGATCCCTTTTTTTATGAAAACTTAGCCTATGCTTATGCCTATATAGTTGATCGTGGGATGGCTAAAATATTGTTAGATTTTCATTCTTCCCCAAGAGTTTATGATCAATGGTTTGATCTTATAATAGTATCTAAAAACCAATTCAGCATTTATGTATCCTTTATTTTTGATCATCCTAAGATTGATAACATAGAAGAGAGAAGTTATCTTGAGAATGAAAGAGATAAATTGATAACAACGAAATTTAAATCCAATTTAAGCTATTTTTATATTAAAAAAAAGTTAAGAGGATTATGTCTTAAAACCTATGAACTAAATAGTTAAATATTGAGGGAAATCATCTTGAAAAAATATCTTATTAGTATTGAAACATATGATAGTCCAAGATTGGAAAAATTTTTTTCCCAAACTATCTTTCGTAAATATAAAAATGAATTTATAAAAATTGGTATTAAGGGTAAAGACTTAACTGTCAATGATTATTTTGATCTAGCAATTTCAGGACAAAAAAAAGCTCTGAGTCCTGGGGAATTAGGTTGCACATTATCTCACGTTGAAGCTCTTAAGAATTTTATTGAAAGTAATGAAAAATATGCTTTAGTACTTGAAGATGATGCTATCCAAATTCAAGATTTGGATTTAAAACAATTAGAATTTGAAGTAGAAAACTTGAATTTAAAAAACTGTTTCTTTATGAGTTTAGGGGGGATTCAACTTAAGGTAAATGACCGTATTTATGGTAAAATACAAAATAATAAAATTTATAATAAAAATATTTTAAAACTTCATAATTTTAGTATATGTAGCTTATCTTACACTTATGCATATATTGTGGATAGAGAAATGGCTCAAGTACTAATTGACTATCATCGAAAACCACATGTTTGTGACCAATGGGATGAATTATATCAACTCAACTCTGAGATCAATTTTTATGCTACTTTTCTATTCGACCATCCTGAGATAGAAAATCATACACCTTTAACGAGTAGTATAGAATTTGAGCGAAAAAAATTATTAGAAAAAAATAGAAGGGAAAGAGGTTTTCTTGAAAAATTGAATAGATCATTAAAGAAAAGGTGGCTAAAATTGTTTTATGAAACATATCGTAATTGATAAAGATATAATTGGTTGTATTTATGAGTTTTAGAAAAAAATATTATAGCTTATTTCGATTTTTTTATAGAGAGTGGTTTTCTTCTATAAGAAAATATAAAGTAATATATGAGGAAAATAAAAAAATTTCTTCAAAAAATATTTTGATCATCGGTATTTATTTGACTGACTATGACAATCAAGCACGTACATTGGTGAAACAGTTCCGTCAATCTAAAATCCATAATATTAAACAGGTATGGTACGCTATTGGTATTAAAGATTTACCAAATGATATGAAAGATGTAACCATCGGACATTCTAGAAAAAAAATTCCAAAATTTACTTTATTAAATTTAATACTTAAAAACTTAGATTACAAAAATTATGACCTTATAATTTTTTCAGACGATGATATTTTTGTTCGTGAAAATTTTATTGACACATATACTTATCTATTAGATAAATATCAATTCAAATTAGCACAACCTGCTAGAACGAAGTATAGTTACTATGATCATAAAATATGTTTGCAAGCGAAGGAAAAAGTTATAGCCCGAACTACAAACTTTGTCGAAATTGGTCCTATTTTTTCAGTTTCTCAAGATATTTTTAATAAAATTTTACCCTTTCCTGAGGAAAGTCCAATGGGATATGGATTGGATTATATTTGGCCTATTATATCACGAGAGAATAATTTCAAAATTGGGATTATAGATGCATCGCCTGTAGATCATAGTTTTAGAGAACAAGGCAAAACCTATTCTTCAAATAACAATCTTTACCAAATGGAGAAGTTTTTGAAGGATAAAAAGAGTACTTTTCATGAGGAAAAGTTAGTTTATGAAACTTTCAGCTAAATGGATTTTAGTCGCTGTTAATTTTATCAATTAACAGCGATAGCCTACTTATTATCCGCATTTCCCTTTAAGACCATATAAATGAGTGCAACAAAAATCAGTAATGCACCAGCCAAACTACTCACACAGAAAAATAAGATACGTTGATTCGTATCTAAATTGAACAGTTCGTTGGCCAAGATATAACGCATAAATAACCATTGAGCTAATGAAAAACCAATAACCACGAGCGCGTGACGGCGCACATCAGAACGCATAGCCATAATGAGTTATCCGAAGGGGGAGAAAACTATATTATGCCATTCGACGGTAGACAGCTCAACACAATCGTCTAATTTGAGAATGTTATCGGTAATAAAAGTAACAAATTATCACTATGTGCTAATTATGAAGGTTATTTAACGTGATCTCACCATAAATTCATTTTATTTCTTACGCTTTGGCTTTAAATGCTGTTCGTTTTTGAGATTGTGCCATTGAGCTTGGGGATAAAGATTTGAAACATCCAATTGATTTTGTAATGATTTGGGTCGATTCAAATGATATGAATTGGAAAAAAGAATTTGTTCGCTTCAAATACAAAGACGCTGTTTTTACAGACGACTTGTTAGATGAACAGTGCCGATATCGTGACTGGGAAAATTTACAATATTGGTTTAGATCTGTAGAAAAATACTGCCCATGGGTCAGAAAAATTCATATCGTAACATGCGGACACTTTCCAGAATTTCTAATAAAAGAGCATCCAAAACTCAACTTCGTTACACATGATCAAATTATCGATGCATCCTGTTTACCTACATTTAGCTCTCATGTCATCGAAATTAATCTTCATAAAATTGAAGGTTTGGCTGAACATTTCGTCTATTTCAATGATGATATGTTTATCACTCAGCCGCTTCTGCCTGAGTTTTTCTTTCGAAAAGGACTGCCTTGTGATGGGCTTGTTTTACAACCTTTGATGGTGGTTGGTGAAGAAAACTTTTTGGGTGCAGTCACCCTCACAGATGTCGCTATTATTAATAAATATTTCAATAAACGTCAGCTTTTCAAACAAATGCCTTGTGCATTCTTTAATCTTCATTATCGGTTTAAAAATAACTGGACTAATTTTTTAGAGCTTTATAATCGAAAATTTTCAAATTTTTATAATACGCACTTACCACAACCTTTTTTAAAATCGATATTTAATGAAGTATGGGAAAAAGAGCAGGATTATTTACAACACGTATGTACGCATCGTTTTAGAGAGCCATTAGATGTAAATCAGTATTTATTTCGGATGTGGCAATTATGCTCTGGAAAATTTTATCCGGTTGATATACTTGATCGAGGTCAAAATTATGATCTTAAGTTTGAATCTTTAACCGAAATAAAAGAGGCTGTCAAAATGCAAAAACTGGCTCAAGTTTGTTTAAATGATCATGAGCATGTACAAAATTTTGAACAGTTAAAAGCTGAAATTATTGAAATTTTTTCTGATCAATTTAATTTACCATCTAGTTTCGAGCGCTAAAGATATAAAAACACCCCGAGAGTTGAATTAAAGTTTTCAACTGTCAGGGTGTAAGACTTAAGGCAGATAGCTTAATTCATTAAACTAAAATCAAGCCTCTTTCTTTGGCTGCTCGCGTAAACGAATACCCAAATCACGTAGTTGATTCGCTTCAACTGGTGCTGGTGCCTGAGTCAATGGACATTCAGCAGTCTTGGTTTTCGGGAATGCAATCACATCACGAATTGAAGACGCACCAGTCATGAGCATGATTAAACGATCTAGACCAAATGCCAAGCCACCATGTGGAGGCGCGCCATAGCGCAGGGCATTCAGCAAGAAGCTAAACTTCTCTTCGGCTTCTTCGTCTGAAATACCCAATGCTTCAAAGATGGCTTTTTGCATTTCAAGCGTATAAATACGTAATGAACCACCACCGACTTCGGTACCATTCAATACCATGTCATAAGCAACGGAAAGTGCTTCACCCGGATTTGCTTTCACATCTTCAACGCTTGATTTTGGCAGCGTAAATGGGTGGTGAACTGAAGTCCATTTACCATCATCTGTTTCTTCAAACATTGGGAAGTCGACTACCCAAAGCGGCGCCCATTCACAGGTTGCAAGTTTTAGGTCGTGACCGATTTTCACACGAAGTGCACCCATGGCATCATTTACCACTTTGGCTTTATCTGCACCAAAGAAGACGATATCACCATTTTCTGCGCCTACACGCTCAAGCAATTGCATCACGATCGGTTCAATGAATTTCACGATTGGAGACTGTAAGCCTTCTACGCCTTTTTCAATTTCATTGACCTTGATGTAAGCGAGGCCTTTAGCGCCATAAATGCCTACAAATTTGGTGTATTCATCAATTGCACTACGTGGCAAAGCGCCTGCGCCCGGCACGCGAAGTGCTGCAATACGGCCTTTAGGATCTTTGGCTGGACCCGCAAATACTTTAAACTCGACGTCTTGCATCAGATCTGCAACATCAACCAGTTTAAGCGGAATACGCAAGTCTGGTTTGTCCGATGCATAGTCACGCATCGCTTCGCTGTATGGCATACGCTGGAACTTGTCGAATTTGATACCGAGCAATTCGTCAAACAGCTTAACGGTCATGCCTTCCATCAGATCCATAATGTCATCATCATTTAAGAATGATGTTTCGATGTCGATCTGGGTAAATTCAGGCTGACGGTCTGCACGCAAATCTTCGTCACGGAAACACTTTGCAATTTGGTAGTAACGATCAATACCGCCCACCATCAACAATTGTTTGAACAACTGTGGTGATTGTGGAAGAGCATAGAAGCTTCCATTTTGTACGCGGCTTGGAACCAAATAGTCACGTGCGCCTTCAGGTGTTGCACGCGTTAAGATTGGGGTTTCAACATCTAAGAAACCATGATCGTCTAGGTAGTTACGAATCAGGTTGGTCACTTTAGAGCGAAAACGCAAACGATCTAGCATTTCTGGACGACGAATGTCCAAGAAACGGTATTTTAAACGATGCTCTTCAGAAATATTAATATTGTCATCATTTAATGGAAATGGCGGAGTTTCAGATTGTGCGAGAACTTCGATCTCTTTGCCCAACACTTCAATTTGACCACTGACCATATTTGAATTTTCAGTGCCCTCATAGCGGCGACGTACACGACCCGTAATTTTCAGTACAAACTCAGAGCGTACTTTATCTGCGGTCGCAAATGCCTCTGGCGTATCTGGGTCAATAACCACTTGAACCAAACCATCGCGGTCACGCATATCAAGGAAAATTACACCACCATGATCTCGGCGACGGTGTACCCATCCACATAGGGTTACGGTTTGGTCAATTTGGGCTTCTGTTAAAGAGCCACAGTAATGAGTTCGCATCATGTCGTAAAAATCCAAACTATATTGGCTGTTGGGGCGTATACGTAAACAGCGTACCGCCAGTGAATCAGCGATTATGCCTTTTTGAGTGGCGGGTCACAAGAACTAGCGCCAAAAACTGCAAAAAATGCGCTATTTTTGAACGGATTTAATCAACTTTGTGAATCTGGTTGTGTGGAAAAACCAAACCATGCCAAGAATACAATTGACCATAGTGCCATACTGCCAAGAAACCCGCGGAAAAAGTAATTGATCGATTTACCTACATGATCGTAGGTTTCTGCTTTCCACGAATCGAGGCTGAGTGGTTCGGCATAGCCCATCACCCAATATAGGCCGCTTAACATAGAAAAAATAAACGCAGTCCAGCAAAAACGCTGAATCAGTCGTGATACCAGTTTAGTCTGCTGATACTGCTTAAAATAGTGTAAACACATCCAGATTAAAATCGGCAGAGTCACCACCGAAGTACCAATCTGCATGAGCATATGTACATGGGTGGGATAGCCCAAAATCGAAATTTCTCTGCTCAGAGCATCTTGAAAGACAAAGGTTCGAAAATCGGCATGGGTAAAACCATCCCAAATAATATGTGTGGCTGCGCCAATTAAAACTGAAACCACACAGCCAATCAGAAAGCCACAGGTACGGTCTAGAGTATTCAGATTGAGTGGATCGTGTAAAGACAACCAGCGATAGATCAATGGACGATACAACACATACCACACTGCACAAAAAAGCAGCCCAACCAACAGATTAGGCACAATCATCCCAGACCACTCATGACTGATGGTCAAGCTGGCATTGGTAAATAATCGAAACAGATCGGGAGTCATACAGCCGATTGCCAGAGCAGCAACAGGTAAGCGCTGGCCGCTCAGTTTGGCAATAGGAGGTGCCAAAATGGCATGTGAAAGCGTAAACGGCATATTGAAAGCAAAATTATTTTGTCTTTTAGGTCGCGCCTAGTGTAGTCGACAATACGGTTTGAGAATGTTTTTTATTGCAAAAATAGTGCAATGTTATAATATTACAAAAATTAAGCAGATTTTAAGATTTTAAGAATTCGAGGGGAATCCAATGTTGTTCACCAGGAGTGTGCTCACACTTTCAATTTTTGCTGTATTGTCGAGTGTGGTACATGCGGCCAATGAAACAAACACCGTATCAAAACTCAAAACTATCGAAGCAACCGCGCATCCATTGGTTCAAACTGCGGTCGATTATGCTGCGGCAGACAATATTATTCAAAATCAGCAATTGGTACAGGGCGGCGCTACCATTGGTGAGGCGTTAAGTGATCAGGTGGGTGTGTATTCGAACCAGTTTGGTCCTGGCGCAAGCCGTCCTGTCATTCGTGGTCAAGACAGCGCACGCGTGAAGGTATTACAAAACGCCTCGGAAACGATCGATGTTTCAACCTTGTCTCCAGATCATGCGGTGATGGTCAACCCGATTTTAGCCAAGCAGGTTGAAATTGTACGTGGGCCTTCAACGTTGCTGTATGGTGCAGGTACGGTTGGCGGACTCGTCAATGTGACAGACAACAAGATTCCCACCCAAATGCCTGAACAAGGATATAAAGGGCAGGTGGGACTGCGTTACGACACGGGCAGCGACGAGAAGTTAGGGAGTGCAGGCTTAACGGTAGGTTTAGGCGAGCAAGTCGCATTAAGACTTGAAGGCCTGAAGCGAGATGCCAATAATTACATTGCACCGAACTATCTGCATGAAGGTGAAAAAGAGCGTCGCGTTGACAATACGTTTGCCAAATCTGAAGAGGCGACAGTAGGTTTGTCTTGGATTCATGATCGCGGTTTTACCGGCATTTCTTATACCAACCGTCAGGATAAATATGGCTTACCCGGTCATAGCCATGAATATGAGAGCTGTCATCCGCATGGTTTAAAATTGCATTGCGGCAGTCACGATGATCATGACCATGAAAATCATGCCGCAGAAGACGCTCATGACCACGATCACGATCACGAACATGCACACGATCATGCAGGGCCATGGGTCAATTTAAAATCAGAACGCTACGATTTTAGAACCGAACTGAATGATCCCTTTTCTGGTTTTAGCAAACTACGCGCACAAGCCGGTTATACCGATTACAAACATGATGAAATCGAAGAAGGAGAGGCCGCAACTACTTTCAAAAGCCAAGGTTATGATGCACGTCTAGAATTGGTACATCAGCCTTTAGCCAAGTGGGAAGGCGTGGTCGGCGCACAGTTTGGTCGCCAGAAACTCGATATTACTGGCGAAGAGTCGCTCTTTGCTGGCCCAAGTACCACCGAAAAATGGAGTCTATTTGCACTTGAACATACTCAGTGGAACGATGTGCATTTTGAAGTGGCTGCGCGTTTTGATCAGCAAAAAATCGATATCGATTCTCCGCAAAAAAACTATGATGATCACGCCTTTTCGTATTCAGGCGCTGCCAACTGGGCATTTGCACCAAATTATAAATTATCCTTTGTCGCATCACATCAAGAACGGATGCCACTGGCGCAAGAGCTCTATGCCAATGGTAAACATTTGGCCACCAATACCTATGAACTGGGCAATCAAAACTTAAGTACTGAAAAATCCAACAACCTTGAGCTTGGCTTTCACTACGATGCAGATAAGCTAAATTATCATGTGCATGTGTTTCATAACTGGTTTGACGACTACATTTATGCCCGCACGTTGGATCGTTTTGAAAACTTCCGTCTGGTTGAATACACGCAAGATCAAGCACGTTTTTATGGTGTGGAGGGAGAGTTATCTTATCAACTTTCTCCACCCTATACAGCCACAGTATTTGGTGACTATGTACGTGCCAAAATTGAAACCGAAGGCAATGCCCCACGTATTCCGGGTGGCCGTTTAGGTACGCGGGTCAATGCAGACTTTGGTGATGGTTTTTCTGGCTTAGCCGAATATTTCCATGTGTTTAAACAAGATAAATTTGCGGCTTTTGAGAATGAAACCGCGGGCTACAACATGGTGAATTTAGGCTTGGCGTATGCGGCACGTGCCAGCAATCGCACTGATTACCGTGTTTATGTGAAAGCCAATAACCTACTTGATGAAACGGTGTATAACCATGCGTCATTCTTGTCGAATCTTCCGCAGGTGGGGCGTAACTTTACTGTAGGCGTCGATTTTAGCTTCTAAGTGATTGATGAAATTAACAATGTTTCACGTGGAGTGCCCTAAGGGCGCTCTGCATGATTTAAGTTAACCGCTATACCGTTTTGGCCTTCATATTTGCATTAAAATCACCTTAATTTTCAATCAAAGCCATAAAACTCAAGCTTTGAATGGAAATATAAATACCCAGTTAAATTTGCTTGTAAAAAAATAGATATATTATAACGTAACGAGTGATTGGCTTTTGGAGCATCACGATGCTTACTCGTTCTCATGTCTTTGCACTTTCTATTCTCTCACTATCGATTCAGCATGCTTTTGCACAAACCTCACCCAGTGATGCTGCTGTCAACGATTTGCCAACCATTGAACTTCAAGCTCAAGCCACGCCCAAACAGCCATTCAATGAGACGGCTGGAGATGTAAGTGTGGGACGCGATCAACTGATTCAAGGCGGAACCACCATCGGTAACGCCTTGAATGGTCAATCGGGAGTTTACTCGGCGCAATATACAGGTGGGGTGAGCCGGCCTGTGATTCGTGGCTTAGATGGTGCACGCGTAAAAATTACCCAAAATGGCGGTGATACGCTCGATGTTTCCTCGGTTTCTCCCGACCATGCCGTGACGGTCGATCCTAATGCAGCCGATCAGATCCAGATTTTAAAAGGCCCTGAAGCGCTGCTCTATGGTGCAGGCTCGGTAGGTGGATTGGTCAATGTGATTGATCATAAAATTCCATCTAAAATGCCAGACAACGGGTATGAAGGGCAGTTGGGTGTTCGCTACAACACCGGTGATGATGGTTTGGTTTATTCAGGTGATTCGACTGTCGCACTGGGCAGTCAGTTTGCATTGAATGTGGGCGGTTTAAAGCGTGATGCCAATAACTATATTTTGCCTCAAGATCTACAAACTAATTCACGTCGTGAAGATAGTACGTTTGCCAGATCTCATGATTATCATGCAGGATTATCTTGGATTTATGATCGTGGCTATACCGGAATTGCTTACAGTGAACGACACGATCGCTACGGGATTCCGGGAGATAATCCGTTATATGGTTTATGTAAACCCAGTGCGGGCAAGCTCGATTGCGGCACTTTAGCTGATCAACAGGCCGCTTTGCAGGAACAAGATGGCGCAGCAGCATGGATTAATCTCAAAGAAAAGCGATACGATTTTAAAACTGAGCTGAATGATCCATTTGCAGGGTTTTCTAAGCTGGCTGCACAGGCCAATTATACCGATTACCAGCATCAGGAAATGGACGGAGACGAACCAGATACTACCTTTATCAGCAAAGGCACCGATGCCCGCATTACCTTAGATAACATGGCTTGGGCAGGCTGGACTGGGCAGTTTGGCACGCAATACACCCAGCAAAAACTCACCATTAACGGTGATGAAGCACTCATGGACCCAACTGTCACCAAACGCTATAGCGTGTTTGGTATGCAAGAAAAACAAGTTGATCAACTGCATTTTCAGGTGTCATCGCGTATCGATCATCAAACCATCGATATCGATGGCAATGATGTAGATGTGGGCGCCAAAAATTATACCGGCGCGGCGTACTCCTTGGCGGGTTCAACCGACTGGGCATTTAAGCCAAATTACAAGCTGTCTTTGACAGGCTCACATCAAGAGCGCCTGCCGCTGGCGCAAGAGTTATATTCGAATGGCGCACATATGGCCACCAATACCTATGAGTTAGGCAATGACGATTTGCAAAAAGAAAAATCGAATAATCTTGAACTCGGTTTACATTTTGACAATGACCAAGGTCTTAAATATAACTTGAGTGCTTTTCAAAGCTGGTACGACAACTTTATCTATGCCAATACTTTAGATCGTTTTCATGACTTTCGTCTGATTCAATACGATCAAACCGATGCCCGCTTTTACGGAGTAGATGGAGATGTGAGCTATCAACTCAGTCCACGCTACAATGTGGGGGTATTTGGGGATTATGTACGCGGTAAGCTAGATGATGCTGGAAATGCCCCACGTATTCCGGGTGGACGCTTAGGCACGCGGATCAAGGCAGATTTTGGACAGGGTTACTCAGGAACAGCCGAGTATTACCATGTCTTTGGTCAGGATGATCTGGCCAATTACGAAACAGAAGGCAAGAGTTACAACATGCTGAATCTCGGATTGGTGTATGATGGGCAAATCAATACCAAAACGGGTTATCAGCTTTATGCCAAAGCCAATAATCTGCTTGACAGCAAAGTATATCTACACGAATCATTTTTATCTGATGTTCCACAAATCGGGCGTAATTTTACCATGGGCATCAACTTTAATTTTTAATGTGTTTATCGCTACACAGATAAAGGAAAGCCTTGGCTTTCCTTTTGTTTTTAAGCAGATTGGCGCGCAGAATTAACCAAATCAGTCTTGAAACATCTCACGAGACTCTCTAGTCTGAACCCAGTGATTGGGATAACTTGTTATGCGTATTTTTCAACGAATTCATACCAAACTGAATTGGTCTGGGCGCCGTTATTTTTCTTTAATTGTCGGGATGTTGGTTTTAGGCTATGTTGCATCGGCAATTTATCATATCTATAAGCCCTTGCCGCAAGGCCTCAATTATAGCGGTAAGCTACGACATGCCGAACTCAAGTTTTTAGCAGATCAAACGTTTCTCGATGCACAGGGGCGTCAGCAATACGATCATCAGATTTTTGATCAAATCTTGGCGCTGATTCAGCAAGCCAAGAGTACCATCGTGCTGGATATGTTTCTGTTTAATTCAGAGGTGGGTGACAGCAAAATTCCACAGCGTCCTCTGATGCAAGAGCTGACACAGGCATTAATTCAAAAGCGCCGTGAGCATCCGAATATACAAATTGTGTTTATTACCGATCCGATCAATTCTGTTTACGGTGGTATTTTTCCTGAGCATTATCGTCGGCTTCGTCAGGCAGGCGTCGATGTGATTGAAACCAATCTGACTCCGCTGCGTGCTTCAAATCTGACTTGGTCTGGCCTGTGGTATTTGTGCTGTCAAGGCATTGGGAACAACGCCGAAAAAGGCTGGTTGCCCAATCCCTTTGGCCAACAGAAAATCACCCTTCGTAGTTATCTGGCACTGGCCAATTTAAAAGCCAATCATCGAAAAACCATGGTGGTCGATACCGATCAAGGCTGGAAAAGTCTGATTACGTCTGCCAATCCGCACGATGGCAGTTCGCGTCATTCTAACGTTGCTGTGGTGGTCTCTGGCCCGACGGCAATGGATGTGTTGCAATCTGAACAAAGTGTGGCTCAAATGTCGGGTGGTACATCGCCTGTTGTGATTATGGGTGAAATCAATGCACCCACGACTGAGCCTCAGGTGCAGCTTTTGACCGAAGCCGCAATTTATCATGCTGTTTTAGATGTAATTCAGCGTGCCAAAGCCAAAGATCAACTGGATCTGGCAATGTTTTATTTGTCTGAGCGCCAGATTATTTCGGCTTTAAAGGCAGCACACGAGCGTGGGGTAAAGGTTCGGGTATTACTAGACCCGAATAAAGATGCCTTTGGTCGACAAAAAAATGGAATTCCAAATCGGCCTGTGGCCTCCGAGTTGCATGCCGCAGGTATTCCGGTACGGTGGTGTGATACGCATGGCGAGCAGTGCCACAGCAAAATGATCATCAAATCCAGTGCGACTCAAGCTGAAATGATTTTGGGTTCGGCAAATTTTACCGCAAGAAATCTAAAAAATTATAATCTGGAAACAGATATCATGGTCAAAGGTCAAACGCAGGCAGCCGTTTTTCAGGATGCTACTCGATATTTTAATACAGCGTGGTCAAATCTGAATGGCCGCCAGATGAGTGTGGACTATGCGCAATACGCCGATGAATCTCAACTGAAGTATTGGACCTATCGGTTTATGGAGTGGTCGGGTCTTTCGACATTTTAAGTTTTAAAGAGAGGCATCGCCTCTCTTTGCTTTTTAATGCGTAGGAGGAATCAGTTGATCGAGTTCTTGCGGGCTCATTTGATCAAGCTCATCTAGGCTGGTTTTGATTTTCCACTGGCTTTCGTCTTCAACCGGATTTGGCAAGCGCGCCTCTAACCAGTCACACACCACATCGGGACTAAATTCAGGGTGATCACATTCAATGACCCATGCCAAAAAGTCTTTGGCTTCACCGTTCATATACGGGGGAGGTGAAACTGGAAAAAACTGTGTGGGCAGGCGTTCATTGGTCGAGAGGTAGTTCAGTACATGCCCAAGCTCTTGTACGGTTTGCCATGCTAAAGCATGTTCGGTGTCGATGCTAAATTTAATCCACCATGCATGCTCACCGTTTGTGCCGTGCGCAGAAATGCGCGGTTGCTGAATACTTGGGACTTTACTAAAAAACTGATAAAGACGTTCAAAATTTAATTCTGCCACTGTATCTTGTTCCATGCTCCACATTGCAGCTTAGTATAGTCGCTATTTTATATCGATAAAGCCCGATTCTTGTGCATAGACGATTTATATACAGTTTGTCATGTAGGGTCTGACTGGTTTTCCTCTACACTAGAGAAGATAACTGTATGGTTTGGAGAGGCGCATGTTGATTCATATCGTTCGAAACCTGCGACGCGTGATGATGATTACAGTATGCTCAACGAGTCTTTGGGCACACGATGATCGAATGCAACAGCAGTCAATACGCCCAAATACATATTACTCACCATCTGCGCCTGTTGTTGGATTTTCTAATCAAAAGGTGCCTCCGGTTTATCCGTCGCGCTCGGCAAATCAGCCTCCTGTACCCTCCGTTGGCTTTAGCAATCAACAAGTACCATCTCCTCGTCCTTATCACCCCCATCATTGGCATACTGGACAACCCCGCTACATATTTGTAGTGGGCCAAATTTTACCGATTGAGTATCGTGATGACCGCTATTGGGTCGAAAACTGGTCCGACAATCGCTTGTATCAGCCACCGCAAGGTCGTCGCTGGATTCGGGTAGATCAGCATTATCTTCTTATTTCCTCACCAGATTTTACAATTGAAGGTATTCGTTAATCGTGTTTGAATGTACGAGCCTTTGATTGTGCTGGTTTTATTTCTTGAAATGGTCTTGAGATAAAAATGAGATTGAATCTTAGGTGTTACATCTCTTCATGATTTCTTTATGATGATTACAATCAGATAGTAAAGCCCGTGTTTTTGTCCATCCTTTCTTCTTGGGCGCCCATTATCATGAGTCTATAAAGAGATGAAGAAAGGACATCCAGATGAATACTGTATTCAAAGCCCTTGTGGTATCTACAATGATGTTAGGGGTATCGGCTACTGCGTTTGCAGGCCCCGACTGGGATCGTGATCATGGCCCACGTGATCGTCACCATGCACCTGCTGCCAAATGGGATCATGACCGCCGTCATGATAACGGTCATCGTGACTACCGTGAGCATCGTTTTCAGCGCGGTGATCGCTTACCAGCGGCATGGCGTCATGACCGCTACCAAGTGAACAACTGGCGTGCCTATCGCTTGAAAACTCCACCGCGTGGTTATCACTGGGTGAGAGCAGATGGTCGTTATTTGCTGGTTTCAAACTACAACCATCGGATCTATCAAGTTTACTAATTTGATTCAATTTAAGAGCCACCGCCATGCGGTGATTTTTTATATTTAGAGGATGACTGACGCTAGTTCTCCATGATTTTAAGCTAAGTTACATCGTGGCAAAAACTACTATGCTTCGCCAGCTCCGCGTTATTATCGCGTACATGAGGGTTTTCGTCCCGGTTATCGCTTACCGCCGCAGTATTACTCCGACCGTTACTATGTAAACAACTGGTATGACTATCAATTGCCTCCACCACTGCCACAGCATCGTTAATTTGAACAGCTCAACAAGCCCATACTGTCTGAGGCAAGATGGGCTTTTCTATGCCAATTCATCGTCTTCAGGACGTGGCGTTTTGCCTTGTTCTAAAGGGCGTGTCTGATGCTTTTCACGGATCACAGAGGGAAAGTTCCATGAGGCATAACGTACAATCAAAATGGCTAATGCCAAGATTAGAATTGAGCCGGTAATGATCAACTGGCTAACATCTGCTTTGTGGTTATGCTGAATATCTGAAATGAGCAATCGCGTCAGGGCAGTGATGGCCACATAAATTAGAAAGCGCACTGGCATATGATTGGTTTTAAAATAAATCCCGACCATTGCGCCCAATTCTAAATAAATAAACAACAGCAAAATATCATCAATGGTGGCGTAAGATTTTACCGTGAAAATATCAATCGTGGTGTGAATGGCGGACCACACCACCATACAACCAATGATAAAAAGTGCGACATAGTGAAATGTCTCCACGGCATAATTACCAAATCGGTCAAGCATACTTTCAAGTTTATTACTATTTTTAGGTGCAGGCATAAATATGGTGAGCTCAAGTAGTTAATTTATATTTAATTTTATGCAAGTTTCATGCAAATGAAAGTAAGAATACCTCAAAATTGATGACCTAGAAGTAAAAAAAAGCGTATTTTACAAAAGCGTTGCATCATGTTGGAGTGATATATATGTATTTGCCTACACATTTTGAAGTGCATGATATATTGGAGTTGCAGACCCTTATCAAGCAGAACCCTTTGGCAACCTTGATTGTGACAGATGATGATGGGGAGTTAGAGATCAATCACTTGCCATTTGAGCTAGATGTATCTGCATCCACCACGCAGACATTGCGTGCACATATTGCAAAAGCCAATCCACTCTATGCACTTTTAGCTTTGGCACGTCCAGCCTATGTGGTGTTTCAGGCAGAGCAACATTACATTTCACCGAATTGGTATGTTTCCAAACAAGCACATCATCGTGCCGTACCAACTTGGAATTATCGAGTAGTACATGTCAAAGGGACGTTGCGCTGTATTCAAGATGAAACTCATCTGCGTGGTATTTTAGCGCGTTTAACGCGCGAGTATGAAGTCGGGCAGTCAAGGCCGTGGCGAATTGGAGATGTACCAAAAGTGTTTATACAAGAGCAGCTTGAGAAAATTGCGACAATAGAGTTACAGGTTGAATCAATTGTTGGCAAGTTTAAAGTCAGTCAAAATCGGACAGTGGAAGATAAACAAAGCGTGGTCGCTGCATTGCAAGAGATTCAGCCTGATCTGGCGGCGGCTGTAGAACGCTTTTCCCCCAAAGAATAAGACAGTAAAAAGCCTGCATGTGCAGGCTTTTTTTAATCGAGCGGATTAAGACTGTGCGGTAAAGTAGGCTTCATCAAAACTCATGACCAAATCAGAACCCGCTTCGATTTTACGAATACGTGATTCAAGCTCTGGCAAGATGCGGGTAACAAAGTACCGTGCCAACGACAATTTATTTTGGTAAAACTCACCAGATTTGTCTTTGGCCGCTGCCGCGATTTTGGCAAACATGTAGGCAAAGCTGAGTAAACCCACCGCATGTAAGTAATCGACTGCTGCTGCATTTGGAAAGTCTGGATTTTCAGCGGCTTGTTCAATAATAAACTGCGTTACAGCCTCAACTTCAGTGGCAGCATCAAGTGTTGCATCCTTAATGAAGTTTAAATCTGCGGCAAGCGTATTGGCGAAATCACGAATTTCATTGATATATTCACCGATATACGCACCGCCACATTTAATGGTTTTACGGCCAATCAAATCTTGAGACTGAACACCATTGGTGCCTTCGTAAATCTGTGAAATACGTAAGTCACGAACACATTGCTCCAGACCCCACTCGCGGATAAAGCCATGCCCGCCAAAACACATCTGGGCATCTAGAGTTGCCTGAAAGGCGGTGTCGGTCAGGTATGCTTTGGCAATTGGCGTCAGCAAAGCCACGCGGTCGTTGGCTTTCTTTACGGCGTCTGGATCGGTTGAGAACTTGGTGATATCCAGTTGCTGCCCAACATACACGGCAAAAGCACGTGATGCTTCATTGTTGGCACGTACATTCAGGAGCATACGGCGTACATCACCATGAACCAAAATGCTGTCGGCTGGTTTATTCGGCGATTGTACGCCTGATGCGCTACGACCTTGTAAGCGGTCTGTGGCATATTGTGCCGCATTCTGATAGGCAAACTCTGAAGCTCCCAAGCCTTGAATACCCATCGATAAACGTTCATAGTTCATCATGACAAACATCGCGGCTAAGCCTTCATTTTCTTTACCTACTAAAAAGCCTTTGGCACCGTCAAAATTCATCACACAAGTGGCCGATGCCTTAATTCCCATTTTATGTTCGATTGAACCTGGGCTGACTGCGTTACGCTCGCCAAGACTTCCATCGTCATTGACCAAAAACTTCGGCACAATAAATAAAGAAATACCACGCGAACCTGCGGGTGCATCAGGCGTTTTGGCCAATACCAAATGAATGATATTTTCACTTAAATCGTGATCACCACCGGTAATAAAGATTTTGGTTCCAGTAATGTTGTACGATCCATCTGTATTCGGTTCGGCTTTGGTTTTAATAATCCCTAAATCGGTACCCGCATGTGGTTCAGTCAAACACATGGTGCCTGACCATTCACCTGAATAGATTTTAGGTAAATACGTTTCTTTTTGCGCTTGTGATGCATAGCTGCTCAAGGCCATACCTGCACCAACCGATAGGAGCGGGTAGAGCAAAAAAGAAGGGTTGGTCGCAAACAGCATTTCATCGGCCAGCACGGTCAACATTTTAGGCATGGCCTGACCGCCCCATTCTTCGTCGGCACCCAATCCGATCCAGCCACCTTGTGCGTACTGTGCGAAGGCCTCTTTAAAGCCCGCTGGTGTGAAGACTTGGCCATTTTCATAACGTGCACCTTCTTCATCACCTGAACGGTTTAAAGGGAGCGTGACATTTTGAGCAAATTTTGCCATTTCTTCCAAAATAGCTTCTGCAGTTGCTGCATCGACATGGGCAAGATGTTCGTTGGCTTGCCAGAATTGTTCAGCTTTAAATACATCATTTAAGATGAATCGCATGTCTGCGAGTGGCGCATTATAAATTGGCATAATTCTTCACCTTGAATATTTTTGCATAGTTCTATGTCTTTAATATTGCACAGAAAATGCATTGAGTCACAGCGTTGTCAGTGGTTTTAATGTAACATCTAATTTGAAAAAAAAGGACTGTCAAAACTGATCAGTCCTTTTCTGGTTGGGGGCCGTTGTAATCGATCCCGAACTGTGATTAGAACGCGAAGTGTTCTGCTTCTAAGGACATCAATGACTCAACACCCGTAGACAATACGTCGACATGTGAGCGAACGCGCGGCAAGATTTTCTGGAAGTAGAAACGCGCCGTGGTCACTTTTGCGTTGTAAAAATCTACATCGCTTGAGCCTTCTTCGAGTTTGCTAAGCGCGACCTGTGCCATACGCGCCCATAAGTAGGCCAGGGTCACATAACCTGCGTAATAAAGGTAATCGACTGCGGCAGCACCCACTTCATCTGGATTTTGCATCGCGCGCATTCCAATTTGCATGGTGATGTCGCCCCATTCTTTGTTTACAGCCGCAAGCGGTTCGATAAACTCTTTCATGGCGCTGTTGTCTTTGTGGGCTTCAACAAATTTGTGAATCATTTTGGTGAAGTCACGCAACATGGCACCTTGGGTTTGCAGTACTTTACGGCCAAGCAAGTCGAGTGCCTGAATTTCAGTGGTACCTTCGTATAAGCAAGCAATTCGCGTATCACGTACAATTTGCTCCATACCGTGTTCAGCAATAAAGCCGTGACCACCAAAGACCTGAACGCCTTTGTTGGCTGCTTCATAACCGGTTTCGGTCAGGAATGCTTTACCAATTGGTGTCAGCAACGACAAGATATTGTCGGCAAACTTACGCTCTTCTTCATCAGCGCCTTTTTCGACGATATCGGCATAAAGTGCCAGCAAGTACACCAATGCACGGCCGCCTTCTGCAAATGCCTTTTGGGTAAGCAGCATGTTACGGACCGCTGGATGCACAATAATCGGATCGGCTTCTTTCTGTGGTGCTTTTGGTGAAGAGAGTGAGCGCATCGCCAAACGGTCTTTGGCATAGCTCAAAGCACCTTGGAATGATGATTCCGAAGCTGCCAAACCCTGAACAGCCGTACCAATACGTGCAGTATTCATAAAGGTAAACATGCAGTTGAGACCACGGTTTTCAGGTCCGATTAAATAACCTGTTGCACGATCAAAGTTCAATACGCAGGTCGCGTTACCATGGATTCCCATTTTGTGCTCGATTGAACCACAGCGGACGCCGTTGCGTTCACCAATTGAGCCGTCTTCATTGACCAAGTATTTTGGCACAATAAACAGTGAGATGCCTTTGGTACCTTTCGGTGCATCGGGTAAGCGTGCCAAGACAATATGTACAATATTGTCGGCCATGTCGTGTTCACCCGCCGAGATGAAAATCTTTTCACCCGAAATGGCATAGCTACCGTCTGCATTTGGTTCTGCTTTGGTACGAATAATACCTAAGTCAGAGCCTGCATGAGATTCGGTCAAACACATCGTACCTGTCCACTCGCCTGAAACGAGTTTTGGCAGGTAGGTGTCTTTTTGTTGCGCTGAGCCATGGTGCTCAAGGGTACGCACTGCACCGTGTGATAAACCTGGATACATACCCCATGCCCAGTTGGCCGAACCGACCATTTCTGAAATCACAATACCGAGTGAATTTGGCAATGCTTGACCGCCGTAAGCTTCTTCTGCGGCTAAAGACGGAAAGCCCAGCTCGATATATTTTTGGTAAGCTTCTTTAAAACCTGTTGGCGTTGTGACCACGCCATCATTCCATGTACAGCCTTCACGGTCGCCAATTTGGTTGAGTGGAGAAAGCTCGTTTTCACAGAAATCTGCAGCCGCTTCTAAATATTGATCAACCAGTTCACGGCTTACGTTCTCTTGGAATGCAGGAAGTTTTGCATAGTGCTCTTCAGCATTTAGTAACTCATGCAAAACAAATTGCATATCACGTAAAGGCGCTTTGTATTGTGGCATATCGGTTTCCTCAATACTGGTTAAACCAGCGTTTCTAATGTCCTGTCGATTACGGTTGGATACCCGAAGGTACCTTTCTTATGAATTACATCGTGCAATAACTTATACCCCTCTACAAGCATTTCGGGGAGTCCAATCCATGACTGTAAAGTCAAATAAAATTATCTTGAAATGTGTAAGTAATTAAATCATATAAATTTTTTATGAATTTTAAATGAAAGGAATAGTCAAAATCGTAAAAAGATGTGACCAGAAAAAAAGGCATCGAAGTGCCTTTTTTATGATGTGCTAAATTTATGCGGCTGGCGCTGGAGGAGGGGCCATACGATCATTCATTTTGCTGGGCTTAAAGCGTAACTCACAGGTTCCATCAATTGTTTTGTCTCCCATTTTTACCTGAATGGTCTGACCTACAGCTTGGCCTGTACATGCTTTTTGAATCTGTTCAAATTCAGCCTTGCGCTCAGCGCGTCGCTGTTGCATGTCTGCTCGTTGTTCTGGGGTAAGTTTGTGATGTTTCATCCAGTGTTTGCCTGCCGGGCCATCCATCATTTTAGGTGCATTGGGATCTTGAGGTGGCATGGTGGATTGACAGGCTGCCAAACTCCCCATACTGATCACTGTAGCCATACAGAGTGTAATTTTTGCCATTTTGTTCATATTGAATCCCCGAAGTGAATAATTTAGTGTGTGAACACCACTAGGATGTATGCTGACTAAAAACCAATTAAAGATTAAATAATAAACATGAAGGAACAATGGAGACTTTTTTGCCTGAGTGTTGATTACAATAGAAAAGATAAACGAATCATGAGAGCTCGCTTTTGAAAATACGCCGCGTTCCCATTGCGCTTCGGTTGTTTCTAACCGTACTGCTCACCACCTTGCTGATTACCACAGTGAGTCTGAGTGTTTTGCACTGGACCATGCAGAAAAATTTTGCCAAATATGTGGCCGATGTCGAAATGCAAAAGCTGGATCATTTGATCACCAATTTGGCCAATGTGTATACCACTTATGGCGATTGGGGCAATGCCATTCAGGCGCAGATTTTACAAATTGAAGGACAGGCCGCGCCAGATGACTATGATCGTCTGTCACGCTGGTGGTTGCGCCGTCAGTACGATATTGCGTTGCAGCAGCGTTTTTTCAATGAGCAAAACATGATTATGCTCTCGCCCGATCTGGCCAACGAAAACCGTCTTAAAAATAGACCCGTACTGGACGAGCAAGAACGGCAGTTTTTAAAAGATAATTTGCCTTCTGAGTATCAGCCTTTTGAAGGTCTGAAATTTCCACTCAGTTCGAATCAGAATTTTTTCCGTCCAGATGATGGCAAAAAGAAAAAAGCACCGCCGCGTGCTTCCGAAATGGCCAATATGATGCATCACGACGGTAAAAAGCGTTTTATTGCCATGCCAGACCGCTTGGGGTTGAGTTCGCGTTTATCGTTATACGATGCCAAGCATCAATTTGTGGTGGGAGAAAGTGCCAATGAGCAGATTTCCTATCGACCGATTATTGTCAAAGACCAGATTGTGGGATATTTGGGCTTAAAACCGGTACTCGATGAAGACGACGCTTTAAGTATTAATTTCTTTAGCAATCAAAAGCGCTTTTTATTGCTGATTTATGCTTTGTCGGTCTTGACCAGTTTAATTGCGGCACTTTTATTGGCGACTTATTTTAAAAAGCCGATTCAACGTCTGCTCAACGCCACACGTGAATTAACCCGTGGAAATTATAAGCATCAGGTTGAAATTAAACGTAATGATGAGTTGGGTGATCTGGCAACCCAATTAAATCAATTGGCTAAAATTCTGTATCAGCATGAAGAGTCTCGCCGTCAATGGGTGGCTGATACGTCGCATGAGCTAAAAACTCCGCTAAGCGTTTTACAGGCACAAATTGAAGCGATGCAAGACGGCATTCGTAAATCCACACCACAGCATTTGACCGCCATGATGAGTCAGGTCAGTAGCTTGAAAAAACTAACCCAAGATCTGGCCGATTTGGCCCAAGCCGATGCCCAGCAATTGAAATGTTATATGGCCGAGGTCAATCCGTGGGAGGTCTTGGTACAGGAAGTTGAGCACTTCAAGCCAAAGTTTGAGCAGGCCGAACTTCAAATTTCGATTGCAGGAGAAGGCACTACGTTACAATTAGATATAGATCGCTTCAAACAAATTGTGGTGAACTTATTGAGTAACAGTGTGCGTTATACGCAAGCTGGCGGGCAGATCAAGATTCATACTGAACAAAATGAATCGGAGTGGACTTTAATTGTCGATGACAGTCCGCTTGGGCTGAGCGACGAACAGCTGGCGCGCTTGGGTGAACGTTTTTATCGTGTTGATGATTCGCGTACACGAAGCACTGGTGGTACTGGACTCGGCTTGGCATTGTCGTCGAAGCTGGCACAAGCGCTGGGTGGCCAATTGCGTTTTGATCATTCGCCTTTGGGTGGTCTGCGTTGCATTCTGACTTTTCCAAAAACACAATCAAAGATTAAGGAAATTTGATCCATGAAACATGTGATGTTAGTTGAAGATGAAGTGGAATTAGCTCATCTGGTTCGTGATTATTTAGAGGCGTCTGGGTTTGAAGTCAGTATGTTTCATGATGGCCAAGAGGCGTATGACAGCTTTGTGCAGCGTAAACCCAATCTGATGATTCTGGATTTGATGGTGCCGCGTATGGACGGCTTGACCATTTGCCGTAAAGTGCGTGAACAGTCAGATTTACCGATTATTATGGTGACTGCGCGTACAGAGGAAATTGATCGAGTATTGGGCCTTAATATGGGCGCGGATGACTATGTCTGCAAACCATTTAGCCCCAAAGAACTGGTAGCACGTGTTCAGGCAGTCTTACGTCGTCTGGATCGTAAAGCCGAACCTGAACAAAACGATATGTTTCGTATTGATAAGGCACAGCAACGAATCTGGTACAAGCAAAAAGCCTTAAACCTGACTCCAACCGAGTTTCGTTTACTGGAGCTATTTTTGGAGCATTTGGGGCAGGTGTATTCACGGGCGCAACTGCTAGATCATATCAATCCAGACAGTTTTGATGTGGCAGACCGTGTGATCGATAGCCATATTAAAAATTTACGCCGTAAGATCAGTGAAGCCGCAGACACAGGTAATCGCCATGAATGGGTGCAGGCGGTATATGGGGTTGGGTATCGTTTTGAATATCCTGAAGACTAATGGATAAATACATCTAATTTGAGACTAACGCACTGTTTAAACGGTGCGTTTTTTATTTTTAAGATCATCTCGCATGTCGATACGGAGTCAACTTAAAGCAAAAAGATATGCCCTAATCATCGAAAAACATGAAATAAGTTGTACTTAAGCTAAAAAAACAGTGAAATCTATTTGCGCGCTATTTTTGTGCATAAAATCGAAAAATATCCTTAATCTTGTGCATAATAATTAAATTAAATCATTATTTATCAATGTTTAATTCATTGGTTGCATCATTTTAAAACATATAAGATTTACTAATACCTTGCTTTAAAATTATTCGTTTGCATCATATTTTTCAATTCCATTAAGGTAGTTGGGTCAGATCGTGTATTTATAGCGAATTGAGCCAGCTCGAACATGGACGTTCAAGCCCAGCATCATTCAGCCCATACAAAAATGACTGATTTATTATCTAGCTTAAAAGGTGAAAAGGGATGAAAAAAGATCAATCAAAGCGAGCTGCCGCAGCCGCATTTATGGGAACAACCATTGAGTTTTACGATTTTTATGTCTACGCCACGGCTGCTGCACTGATTTTGGGAACCGTTTTTTTTCCAAAAACAGATCCAGTGACAGGAACCTTGGCATCGTTTGCAACCTTGGCTGTTGGCTTTATTGCCAGACCTATGGCCGGTTTGATTTTTGGTCACTTGGGTGATCGTTTGGGCCGAAAAAAAATGCTGCTATTTACTATGGTGCTCATGGGGCTGGCCACGACTTGTATTGGCCTCATCCCGAGTTATGCAAGCATTGGAATCTGGGCACCGATTTTGTTGATTTTCTTTCGTTTTTTACAAGGGATTTCGGTAGGGGGCGAGTGGGGTGGCGCAGTGCTGATGGCCAGTGAACATGCGCCAAAGGAGAAAAAAACCTTTTTTGCCTCATTTGCACAGCTTGGCAGTCCGGCGGGTCTGATTTTGTGCTTATTGGTATTTCGTGGAGTGAGTACCCTAGATGATGCAGCCTTTGCTTCTTGGGGATGGCGTATTCCCTTTCTACTCAGTTTCTTTTTAATGGCAGTGGGCTTTGTGATTCGTTTTGGTATTGAAGAATCGCCAGAATTTGCAGATGCACAAAAGAAAGAAAAAACCGTGGACTATCCGGTTAAGGAATTGCTAAAAAACTATCTACCGCATGTGATCTTTGCTGGGCTCACCATCACCATTGGAACCGCGGGTTTCTTTTTCACCAATACCTTTATGATTACCTACGTGACGCAATATCTCGATATTAGCAAGCAAACCATTTTAGATACCCTATTTTTTGTCACGGTCATTCAGTTTATCACCATGCCATTTGCCGCTTGGTTTGGCGAAAAAATGGGAACACAACGCTTTTTAATTATTGTATCTGCACTTTGTTTGATTGTGCCTTATCCAATGTTTATGTTGGTAGAAACTAAAAATTTAATACTCATGACACTTGGTATCACCATCGCGGTGGTGAGCTTATCGGCCTTATATGCAGTTTCGGCAGGTTTTATGGCCAATATTTTCCCAACTCATGTGCGTTATTCGGGTATTTCTGTGTCGTATCAATTTATTGCAGCAATTGGGGCAGGGACCACGCCGCTGATTGGCACCATGTTGGCCAGTCATTATGCGGGGCAGTGGATGCCACTTGCTCTGTTCTTTAGCTTCTTATCGTTGTTGTCTTTCATTGGCGTGATTGGCGTAAAGATACTCATGGACAAACAAAAACCGCAACAGACCTCTGCATCGCACATGATTCGAGAAGAATCGGCTTAAAGGATGAACCACATGAATACCTCGTACAGCATCAGTCATATGAATCCGGTGGAATGGAGTGCACGCTGCCAGCTTGCTGCTTTATATCGATTGATTGCGTATTACCGTATGACAGATTTAATCGATACGCATATTAGTTTGCGTGTGCCAGATGAACCTTGTCACTTTCTGATCAATCGTTATGGTATTCCATTTGAAAAAATGACCGCTTCCAATTTGGTCAAGATTGATCATGACGGAAGAATTGTAGAAAGCTATGATCAAGGCAAAAAAGTCAATGCGGCCGGATTTGTGATTCACTCTGCGATTCATCATGCCCGATCTGATGTGAATTGTATTATTCATACGCATACCGCAGATGGTGTAGCCGTTTCTGCACAAAAGCACGGTCTGCTGCCTTTGTCGCAGCACGCACTCAAGTTTTACGAACAGATCGGCTATCACAACTATGAAGGCATTGCCTTGTCACTCGATGAGCAGCAACGCCTAGTGAGCGATTTAGGTACACATCGCTGCATGATTTTAAGAAATCACGGTTTACTTGCCACGGGCGACACGCTGGCGCGCGCATTTCATGAAATTTATTTTTTGGAACGAGCCTGTCAGATTCAGATTAAGGCCATGAGCAGCTCTGAGCTGAATCTGCCAGATATCGAGGTGTGTCGCCACACCGCAGCACAGTTTAACCGTAAAGAGGTCGAGCCGATTATTCAAGATGCTTGGCAGGCGGCTTTATCGTTAATTGAACATCAGCAAGATGAGTACTGCGTATGATTGTGATTGCTTCGACCAAATCCTATGCGCGAGCCATGCTGCTCGATGCCTTTGAGGCCCATGCTTCTCCAGCACATTTTTGCTTGCCAGATGACCCGCGCGCGCAGCAGGCGACCACAGCCGCCTGTTGGTTTCCCGATATGCAGCAGTTACGTCAGTTGCCTGAGCTGAAAGTGATTCATTCAATGGGGGCGGGAATTGAGCACCTCAATTTAGAGGAGATTGGCACAGACTACCAAATTTGCCGAATCGTCGATCAGCACCATAAGCAAGGCATGTTGAATTATTTGCAGTGGGGTGTGCTGTATTACCAGCGCAGTTTTGATCTGTATCTTCAACAGCAACAGCAGCACATCTGGCGACAATGGCCACAAAAAAATGAACATGATGTCTGTGTGGGTATTTTGGGGCTAGGTGAGCTGGGTGCCTACGTCGCACAGCATCTGGCTGCGGCAGGCTATCAGGTTCGGGGTTGGTCCAAATCTTCAAAACATATCGAACGTGTTGACACCTTTGCTGGCTGGAGCGAGCTGCCTGCATTTTTAGCCGAAATCCAGATTTTGATTAATTTATTGCCGCTTACGCCAGAAACCAAACAGATTCTATCTACCCAAACTTTCCGGCAGTTACCGCAAGGTGCCGCCCTCATTAATAGTGGCCGCGGCGCACATTTGAATGTCGATGATTTGATTGATAGCCTTGAATCGGGGCATTTACGCGGTGCCATTTTAGATGTATTTGAACAAGAACCTTTACCGAAAGAACATCCGTTATGGACCACACCAAAGGTGGTGATGACACCGCATGTGGCTTCACATGCACCACTTGACGTAGTGGTACAGCAAATACTGGAAAATGATCGGCGTGTTCTAAGGCAGCAGCCGCTGATCAATACAGTCGACTATTCGAAAGGATATTAAATATGAAAACAAATACAAACAGATTGTGGTCGTCGTTGATGGAGATGGCTCAAATCGGAGCAACCGAACAAGGTGGTAATACACGGCTGGCCTTAACCGATCTGGATATTGAGGGGCGCCAACGACTGATTGATTGGGCCTTGGCGATTGGGATGCATGTAGATTTTGATGTGATTGGAAACATGTTTTTACGCCGTGAGGGGCTGGATTCATCTCTACCGCCGATCGTAATGGGCAGCCATTTAGATACCCAGCCGAAAGGTGGACGTTTTGACGGAATTTATGGCGTCTTGGCAGGGCTTGAAGTACTGCGTTGTCTTCACGATCAGCAAATCAGAACGCGACATCCAATTGAAATTGCAGTATGGATGAACGAAGAGGGCGCACGCTTTACCCCAGCCATGATGGGCTCTGGCGTATTTGTGGGGGTACTGGAGCAAGAGCAAGTCAGGCAAACCTGTGATAAAGATGGAATCAGTGTGGCCGCTGAGTTAGTAAGAACAGGGCAAAGCGGTGAGCTGCCGTTAAAACGTGATTTTGCTGCATATTATGAACTGCATATCGAACAGGGACCTGTGCTGGAAAAGAATCAAAATGCAATTGGCGTAGTGACGGGTGGGCAGGCCATCATCTGGCTGGACATCGAAGTATCTGGACAAGCCGCGCATGCCGGTACCACGCCGATGGCGCTGCGCCGTGATGCCATGATTGCGTCTGCACAGATGATTGCTGCGCTAGAAGAGATGATTTTGACGCAATTTCCTCAAGGCTTAATTACCTTTGGTGAGCTCTCTGTTGCACATTCATCACGTAATACCATTCCACAAGCTGTGCAGTGGACGATCGATTTAAGGCATCCCAACGATGCCGAAATTTTAAAGATGGAACAGCGGGTCATTGATTATATGCATAAGATTGCGCAGCAGCGTGATGTCGCGCTTGGCATTCAACGCCACTGGTTTAGCCCGGCCACCATGTTTGATCCTGATTGTATTGAAACTGTTCAGATCGCCGTGAACGAGTTGGGATATCGCCATCAGCAAATAGTCAGTGGCGCAGGGCATGATGCCATTCATCTGGCCAAACACTGCCCAACCACCATGATCTTTATCCCTTGTGAAAATGGTTTAAGTCATAACGAAGCAGAAAACATTACCCCACTGCAAGCTCAACAGGGGGCCGAAGTCTTATTACGCAGTGTTTTAAAATTTGACCAACGTCAGCAACTGGCTTGTGTTAGCTGATCGCCAAAAAGGATGCCCATATGCAAATTTTCTTTCATCCAGAACAATTAAAACATCGTCCGCAAAGTTATTACTCACGTGGAAAAATGCGCCAACCGCAAGAGAAACCCGAACGGATGCACGAACTCTTACGTGCAGCACAGGAGATGGACTTGCCGGTGTCTACGGCCAAAGAGTTTGGTACTGCGCCGTTATTGAGCGTACATACGCCGGGCTATATCAACTTTTTAAAAAATGCCTATACCGAATGGAAAGCATTACCTGAAGATTGGGGCGATGAAGTGCTTTCTAATATTTTTATCCGAGACAACAATCGTGAAATCGGGATTTTAGCTAAAGCTGCGAAATATCTGGCCGATGGAAGTGCGCCAATTGGTCAGGATACTTGGACATCGGTATATTGGTCTGCACAAACAGCATTATCTTGCGCCGATGCACTGATCAAGCAAGATGCCGATCTGATGATTGGCCTGACACGTCCAGCAGGACACCACGCTCGTAAAGATGGTGCTGGGGGGTTTTGTTATATCAACAATGCCGCCGTCATTGCACAGTATCTGCGCCAGCATTTTAAACGTGTTGCAATTATCGACACCGACATGCATCACGGACAAGGCGTGCAGGAGATTTTCTACGATCGAGATGACGTGCTTTATGTATCGGTGCATGGCGATCCCACCAATTTCTACCCAGTCGTGGCTGGATTTGCCGATGAATATGGTGCTGGTGCAGGCTATGGTTACAACAAAAATTTCCCAATGCCACATGGCAGTTCAGAAGCCGCTTTTTTTGAGTATCTAGATCAGGCCGTTGACTTTGTGAAACTGTATCAGCCTGATGTGGTGGTACATGTGATGGGTTTCGATGTGTATGTAGATGATCCGCAGGCCAAGTGTTCGGTGAGTACTAAAGGCTTTCAAACAGTGGCAGAGAAAATTAAATCGATTGGTGCACCAACCATTAGCTTAATTGAGGGCGGCTACTGTATCGAAAAGCTGGGTGAAAATTTTAAAAGTTTTATGCGTGGTTTTGGTGTAGCCGAAAAAGCTGAAAGTATTTCAACATTGAAAATGACGGCGTTGGAAGAGTTTTGATAGGATGGATCTCGTCTAGACATATGCAATAAGGCGTAGCAGTGAAAACGGATATTTTACTTGAAAAATGTAACTGGTCATTGCTGCGTATTTTTCGCGTGATTGTGCAAGAAGGCAGCTTAAACAAAGCAGCCAATAAACTCTTTTTGACTCAATCTGCGATTAGTCAAAGTTTAAAGCGTTTGGAGGAACAAATTGGCGATGTTCTGATTATTCGTACTGGTGGGAAATTTCATTTAACGCCCACCGGTGAAATCATTTTTGAAGCAAGTTTAACAATTTATAATCATTTAATGGATTATGAAGAACGCTTGAACACCGAAAAGAATAGCTTAACTGGAACCATCAAGTTACTGGTACTTAGTCGTATTGAATCGGCACGTTACGATCGGGTTTTGCACGACTTTCACGAAAAATATCCCATGGTCGACTTTCAGATCGATGTGCTCAGAAGCAAAGAAATACATCAATTGCTTTTACAAAAAGTGCCTGCACTGGGCATTTGCATTAGCCGGGAGATGTATCCCAAACTGCATTATCATGCTTTGATCAATCAAAAGTACGCCTTGTTTTGTAGTGTTCGACATCCACTTTTCCATGAAACGCTTGAATCGGTCGATCAGATCAAAGGGCACGGGTTTATTTCATTTCAAAGTGAACAGCTTAATGATCCGATGTCGCCGTTAAATGAGGTGCGTGAAACCATCATCAAGCAAAATCGCTTGCTGGTGACCACCAATAACATCGATGAAGTGATCCGTTTTATCAAGCATGGTATCGGGATTGGATTTTTACCTAAACATATGGTTCAGGCACGGCATGATCATCATGAGTTTAAGCAGCTTCCGCCTCTTCCACATGCCGCAGTATTGCCTATTTTACTGACTTGGCATAAAGACCGAAAACTCTCTTTAGTTGAACAGTACTTTATCAATGAATTGCGCAATGTATTTCCGCGTTAGTACTGAAAGTGAACTTTATTTATCTGAATCATTCAGCTGATTTTTTTGAGCTCGATTTAGCGTTTTAACAACCAGTGAATAGGAATCTAGAACTAAATCGTGAATGAGATCTGCACTTATTTCAGAGCCTTCATAAATTGAAATCCAGTGACGTTTATTCATGTAATAGCCTGCTTTTATGCATGGATAGGTATCTTTGAGCATTTCACCTTGAACGGGATCTACTTTTAAGGTGATGCAGCTTTGCCCGTTTGCATGCCCTGCAAGCATAAAAATTTTATCGAAAACTTTGATCACATCTGAATCGGCTGAAAATGGCTGGCTTAAATTCGTCTGTGGAAGGCCAAGCGCCACACTGAGTGCATAGGTTTTCATTTCTTCAGTATTCATTTTTTATCCTAAATAAGCCGTGATAAGCATGTTATCAAATTATAAAATGAGCATACCTAGTCTTTTGTCATATGGACTGAGTTATCCTGTGGATAATCACAATGTTATCCACAGAAAATGGGGATAAGTGAGTCTATATACTCTACGATGAACAACTCACCATCACTTCAGGGACATCACTTGCTAAAGGCGCTAAGTCTTGCTCTTTTTCAAGCGCAGGTTGGCGGGTAAATGGTGAGGCAAGTAGGGTAAATAAACGCTCTACTTCTGAAAAATCACCACGTTCAGCTTGTTCAATTGCTTGCTGCGCCATGTGATTACGTAAGATGTAAACGGGGTTCACTTCAGACATCGTCTGATCAAGCGCTGCAATATCTTGATGTTCTCGAATCTGATGGTACTGCTGCAGAAAAGCATCAAACTGCCGGATGTCTAGGCAGTCATCTCGAAGTGCAGTGTAATCATGTTGTTGTAGGCGGAGGAAACTTTGGGTGTAATCCAGTTGTTCGCTTTGTAAAATGCGTAAAAATGCCGTGCCGCAATCGAAACTGTCATGATGAAACTGCGGCAAGCCCATTTTCTTACACAGGCCTTCGGTATAGTAGGCCAAGAATGCTGGTTCAAAAGCTTCAAGGCAGGTGACCAGTTGTTGCTTAAATTCCTCTTTATCCTGTTCTTTGGCTAATGGAATCAGATTATTGAGCCATACCCATAAATTCCAGTGTCCGATACTCGGCTGATTTTGATAGACATAACGGCCTTGATGATCGGAGTGGTTGTTGATCCAATTGGGGCGAAAACGTTCCATAAATCCAAACGGCCCAAAATCCAGAGTCGATCCCGTAATATTTAAATTATCAGTGTTCATGACGCCATGGGCAAAGCCGACCAACTGCCAATCCGCAATCATTTTAGCGGTTTTCTGAATCACGCCCTCGGCAAATGCCAAAACAGGATGTTCTGCTTCAAGTGCTTCAGGATAATGCCATTCAATACACTTTTGGGTGAATTCTGTCAAAAGCTCAGGAGCATATTGATTAATCCATTCAAAATGCCCAAGTCGAATATGACAATCCGAGGTGCGTAGTAACATAGCACCCAATTCAAGAGTTTCTCGTTGTACACCTTGGGTTGACGTTGTAAAACCAACTGCATTACTAGATGCAATGCCAAGCGCATTGAGTGCATGGCCAGCCAAATATTCACGAATTACCGAGCGCAGCACTGCACGTCCGTCGCCCATACGAGAGTAAGGCGTTAGCCCGGCACCTTTAAGGTGTAGGTCTATAGTACGTCCAGATCGATCTAACACTTGAGCAATCAACACACCGCGGCCATCGCCTAATTGTCCGGCCCATTGACCAAATTGATGGCCCGCATACACCATCGCAAGTGGAGGGCATTGCTCAAATACAGTTTGACCACTACAAATCTCAACCCATGCTGCTTTATCTTGTTCGTTCCACTGTAACTCATCTGCCAGAGCAGCATTGAAATGACCTGCTTTTGCTCCTTTAAGCGGAACAGGTGATTGTTGGTGAAACAATTTAGCGTTTAAAGTTGGATAGCGTGAATTGAAAAGCATAATGGTGAGAACTCATCGGTTGAACGGTCACTATAGCAAAAATTTAGATTGAACCAAATTCGCGAGCAACAGACCTAAAAAAAGCCCCAGTGGGGCTTTTAAAATTCTGGTTTATTCTGAAACCGCATTGCGCTTTTTGACATTACGCATCAGGGTTTCCAGACATTCACGATGATGACTCAAACGATGTTCAAGCAATTGAAAATCAACTTTAAGCTTGTGATCCATCTGATGAATTTTTTCTGCCACCGCTGCCTTTTTGGCATGCAATTCTTGCTCTTTTAACTTGGCCCAGTCATTGAGCGTATGTGTAAAGGCATCGTATTCTTGAGCAATACGTTGCTTCATTTGCACCAAGTCAGAGTTGACATCATGGCCATAGATTGCCAAGTCCTGCTCGGCGTACTTAAACTTCATCGCGAGTTCAGCTTTTTTAATATTAAAGCTTGGAATACGACGTAAATTTTTAGCCAAACCAAGTTTTGAGCAAGTCCAAATGAGCCATTTTGTTGGATCATACTGCCACCATTTCACACCATTTCGGTAGTCGTACTGAAAGATGTGATGGTAGTTATGGTAGCCTTCACCCCAAGTCGCAATTGCCAACCAGAAGTTATCACGTGCGGTATTTTCGTCAGTATACGGACGCTTGCCCCACATATGACACAGTGAGTTAATGAAGAAGGTCACGTGATGGCTCAGGATCAGTCGAACCAAACCGCCCAGTAAAACCACGCCCCACATATCGCCAACTGCCCAGCCCACCAGTGTCAAAATTGCCACATGAACCACAATCACCAGCGGAACATAATATTTATGCTGGAACATCACCAGTTTGTCATTGAGTAGGTCTGGTGCATTTTTAAAGTTTGGTTCAGCTGCAGGATAATTTTTTAACATCCAGCCCAAGTGTGCATACCAGAATCCGTTTTTAATCGAGTACGGATCTTTTTCTACATCATCGACATGGCGATGATGAGTACGATGGCCCGACGCCCAATAAAGCACGCTGTTTTGAACCGCAAAAGTGCCCATAATCATCAAAATGATTTTTAAAGGCAACGTGGCTTCATAGGCACGATGCGCCCAAAGACGATGGTAACCAGCTGTAATGCCCAGACTGCTGATTCCCAGTAATACAAACATGCTCACCCATGCAGCAGCACTAAAGTCATGGTGATAGGCATACAGGGGAATTGCAATGACTGCAACGAGCGGTAAAAAAATTAAGGCAAAAACGGCAATCCAGTTAATTGGGGCTTGAGGTAGGGGAGGATTCATCTCCGACAGCGCTCCTAGAAGCCTTTGTGTAACAAAGGTTAAAAAACAAAACAGCTTGGCCCAGAAATTTTTTTGATTACTGGTGATCTACTATGCATATTAGCATGAGCGAACATATGTTCACTAGCATTATTGTACAAGTGTATTCAAAGAAACAGTAACAGAATTCAACAAAGGATCGATCGATTTTATCGTATGTTTATCGCAAGAAACATAGGTCATATCGATCAAAAAATAAGGAGGAAAAATTGTTGAGAAAAATCGTTCACATAGCTTCTATTTTAAGTTTGGCTACACTGTTAAGCGCTTGTCAGAGCACATCAGCGCCCGCACAAAAACAACAACACAATAAAAAACACACTGCCAATCATACGGTGAAATCGACTGAGACACCGCGCTCTACCGATGGGGTACAGGATGTGACATGGCAAATTACGCATATTCAGCAAAAACGTGCCAACTTCTTTAACCAATTGCCAGCTATTCGCCTGAATTCAACCTTGAATACGGTAAATGGACATACAGGCTGTAATCCGGTTTTTGGGCGTTATCTTTATAATTTCAGTCAATCTCGCCTGAGTTTTGATGTAAAAGCAGATCATCAGGTGTGTGACCGAGCTTTGGTGCAAGAAGCCAACTTGATGGATGCTTTACAGCGCATTGTGAGCTTCAAGCGTCAGGGCAATGAATTGCTTTTACTCGATAAAGAACAAAATGTGCTGATTGTGGCACAGCGAAAATAAGCCAACGGGCAGGGCCAACCTGCCCAGATTAATCGAGATGTGCCAGCATCAATTTAGGTACGTCAGTAATCAGCCCTTCAATACCTAAATCCCGTAATGCTTTCGCGCGTTCAACATCATTGACTGTCCATACACTGATGGTAAGCCCAGCATCATGCGACAGTTGAATCATCTCGGGTGTGGCCAAGCGGTCCATCCATCCGATATGACAGCACCCTAAAGCCAGTGCCTTTTCTATAGCGTTTACTTGTATATCGGTTTCGATAAGAAAACCGCGCTTAAAACGACTTTTGTGAGTTTGGAACGTTGTTAATACCTTTTCGTCAAAACTGGTCATGATAATTTGATCATGAAAGTCTTGAAGTTCCATATTCAGTCGAGCAACTAATCGTTCTGCCTGAGCCAGATCCTCGACATGTTTGATCTCGACCTCGATATGTTCAAAGTCCTTTAAAATGGCCATTGCTTGACTAAAGGTTGGGGTATATTCGGCTTGAGCCCATACTGGCCAATTCAGGCGATGATCATATTGACACAGATCATTTTGTATACACTCGTAGAGCGAAATAGCGTGACCGGTGGTTCTTAGAAACGAATCATCATGCATGATGACCGTCGTGTCATCTTTGAGCTGTCGAACATCAAACTCGACAGCACGAACACCGAGCTGTTTGAGGTATTCAAATCCACCTAGTGTGTTTTCAGGTGCTTCGCCGCGCGCACCGCGATGGCCAATAATACGCATAAATGTCTTACGCTCAGAACAGAAAAACTATATTAGCGTTTAAATGGTGTCATTGATGTTTTTTTGCCACAACACTTCACTGCCACCAGCCTCACGTTGCAACGCTCGTGAAGCCACAAATAACCAGTCTGAAAGACGATTGAGTAATTGAATGGAAGTGTCTTGGATATTCTGATCACGTTGCTGTACCGCAATTAGGCTTCGCTCAGCCCGACGACACACCGCACGTGCTTGATGCGCATAACTGCAAACTAAAGTGCCTGATGGCAAAATAAACTCTTTAAGGTTTGGTAAGTGTTCGTTCATTTGATCGATATCACGTTCTAGAAACTCGATACTTAGCGGTTGCAGTAAGTTATAGTTTGGAATACAAACCTCACCGCCTAAGTCAAAGAGCCAGTGTTGAATCAAGCTTAAATGTTTATCCCATGTCGATTTGTTTTCAAGCATAGAACTTTCAATCTGTGCACGCAGAACGCCCAAAATCGCATTGAGTTCATCGACATCGCCGAGTGCAGCAATTCTTAAATCATCTTTTGCGACACGTGAACCATCCCCTAGGCCAGTTGTACCTGAGTCACCTGTGCGGGTATAAATTTTACTTAAACGATGTCCCATAAGATTTCCTAAAGATGTGTAAAAGGGTTAAATAAAATCAGGATAATATCGTGAGACATTATCCTGATTAAATAGTAGTTTACATTAGTATTTTAGTGTTACACCGACAGAGGCAAGACGGCCACCGTTAACATATTCAGAGCCATAATCATTAACAATAATATTTTGTAAATCACCAATATTTTGAATATTGGTAAAGATTTTTACATTTGAGTTAACATTCCAAAAAGCATTTATATCAATTGTCGCATAACCTGAGACTTTAACATTTGCGGCACTTGTATTGGCTTTCGAGCGAGCAATTAGTGAAGTATTCATACCATAGATACCATCATCATAACCCAATGTTAAGGTATAAGTTTGACGAGGGCGATAAGGAATATCTTGATCAGTTGTTCGATCTTGTGCTTTTACGTATGCATATTCAGCATTTGCAAATAAATTATCGAATGCCCATTTAATACCTAGCTCACCACCTTGGATTCTAGCAGTATTTACATTGATATAAGTTTTTTTACCATTTATCTTCCCTGTGCTAATCAAATTTTTAACGTTGGTAGAATACCCAGACAAATAAGCTGATAAACCATAGTTGAGTTTTTGATCTAATCCAATTTCGTAGGAAGTACTTTCTTCTGGTTTAAGATTTGGATTGCTATAGAAGGCGCTACCATAAGATCCATACAAGTTTTCGAGAGTTGGTGCTTTGAATGCGGTACCGATATTGGCATAAATACTTGTAAGTGGTAAAAGTTGGTAGCGTGTCGCAATTTGCCCAACAGTATGATTACCAAACCAATCATTATCTTCTAAGCGAATGCCTGCTTGAGTATTGAAGCCGTTATTTTGGTACTGATGCTGAATATAGTAGCCCGTTGTACTCATATTGCGTACAGCTTCAGGAGAGGATGAAGCATCATATTCTGATTTGCTATAAGTAACGCCTGCTAAGATATTTTGATGATCCATGAATTTCCACACAGCGTTTAAATCACCTTCATTCGTCTCTGTGTTGAAATGACTGGTTGCAGGCTGAAATGTTTGCCAATCTGTATCAGTTGATTCGCTTAGATTTTTTATATTTGAATAGCGTGCATTTACTTTAATATCAGAGTTCAATTGGTATGAACCTAACCAATTAATCAATTGATTTTTAAAATCGCGAGTTCCACTGTTTGTGTTTAAGGTGTAATCATAGTAAACGTTTGTACCTCTATTTTCGCTAATTGAAATACTGGTATCTAAAGCATCTTTTTGATAGCCAACTTTTGCATGATAGCCTTTCTGGTCAAAACCAGCCTTATCGTTTTTACTTTGAGTGTTGAATATTCGAGTTCCATCCGATTCTAAGCGTTGTGCACCCACTTGTGTGTAGAAGCCTGAAGAATCAACATAGTCAGCATTTATAGTAGATTTATAAGTGTTGTTTTCGCCATAGATTCCTGTCAAGCTGATACCTGATTGAGTAGGCTTTTTTGAAATTAAGTTAATTACACCGCTAATTGCATCCGATCCATATTGTACAGAAGCTGGACCTTTTAATATTTCAACTTGATCAACATCTATTAAGTCAAGAAGTTCAGGTGTAACTGGGCTGAAACTATTTTGGGTGTTCAGTCGAGCACCATTTTTTAGCAGTAATGTTGATCCTGTGGTTCCTCCACGTAATGACAGATCTGTAATTTGACCAATACCACCACTTTGTTTGATATAAATAGATGCATCCTGTTGTAAAAGATCTGATAAATTTAAGATAGGATTTTTTTCAATATCTTTTTTAGAAATTACTGAAATTCGCGCAGGCACTTCACTGGCTTTTTCTTCAGATTTTGATGCAGTCACCACAATCGGATCAAGTTGAGTTGCATCTGTTGAATCATCAGCAAAAACAGTTGTTGAAGAAAACCCCATCGCAATTGCGATTGCCCCCACCAAACGGGTAGGCTGAAATGAAATAGACATGTTTTATGCTCCATACATTCACCCCACGTGAATGATTGAGTGGATAGAAGCAATAAGCAGGTCTCCGGACTCAAATGGCGTATCTTTTAGATACAAGCATATTCACCTTCCCACACCTCAAGTGCAGTGGTGTAAGCCCAAAAGGCTTATTAAATATGGTTTACATTTTTACCGTTGCGGGGGCAGTACTGGATTTACACCAGTTTCCCTAAAGCGAATGCTTTAACTTATTGCGAATTGAGCGAAGTATAAGGTTTGTGCGAAGATTAAACAATCTGAATACCTTCAATCGTGTTCAACTTTGATGCAAAGTCTAAAATTTGCATTACAATAGTGGTTTACTGACCGATAGATCGGCTATGGTCAGGCAATTTAATGAGCTTTTGTATATGCGAACGCGCGCAAAAATTTGCGGTATCACCCGTTCTCAAGACATCCAAGCAGTTGTCGATTCAGGTGCAGATGCAATCGGGTTGGTTTTTTATCCGCCTAGTCCACGTAATGTCACAGCCGAACAAGCGGCAGAATTGGTCAAAAAGATTCCGGCTTACGTGCAAGTGGTTGGGCTATTTGTCAATGCAACCGCCAATGAAATTAAATCAGTACTTGATTCTGTTGCCTTGGATGTATTACAACTACATGGTGATGAAACACCTGCTCAGTGCCAGTTCATTGGTGAGCAGTGCAAGCGTCGATGGTATAAGGCCATTCAAGTCAAACCTGAACTTGATATTGTTCAGGAAATTCAGCGCTATCAAGCCGCTGGTGCAAGTGCAATGCTTCTCGATGCATGGCATCCCGAACTGAAAGGCGGAACCGGCCATCAATTTGATTGGTCAAAATTTCCAAAATTGGACATTCCACTGATATTGGCAGGCGGTTTAACGCCCGACAATATTGCGGACGCAATCCACACCACACAGCCTTATGCTGTTGATGTCAGCGGGGGCGTAGAATCCGCAAAAGGTATTAAAGACCAACAACTCATCGAACGATTTATGCAAGGAGTCCAATGTGGATCAGCAAAATAACGTGATTGACTACACGCAATATCCAGATGCCCGTGGGCATTTTGGTATTCATGGCGGACGTTTTGTATCAGAAACACTCATGGCGGCACTGCAAGATTTAGAAAATCTTTATAGCCGTATGAAAAATGATGAACAGTTTCTGGCAGAATTTGACCGCGATCTTGCCTATTATGTAGGCCGCCCGAGTCCACTTTATTATGCTGAGCGATGGTCGAAGAAGCTTGGTGGTGCGCAAATCTATTTAAAACGCGAAGATCTTAACCATACAGGTTCACACAAAGTGAACAACACGATTGGTCAGGCATTACTGGCCAAATTGTCGGGTAAGAAGCGCATCATTGCAGAAACAGGTGCGGGTCAGCATGGGGTTGCAACAGCAACGATCGCGGCGCGTCTTGGTCTTGAATGTGTGGTATTCATGGGTGCAGAAGACGTGAAGCGTCAAGCCATGAACGTGTACCGTATGCGTTTGTTGGGAGCAACTGTTGTTCCAGTGCAAAGCGGTTCAAAAACCCTAAAAGATGCCATGAATGAAGCCATGCGTGACTGGGTAACCAATGTAGATGATACTTATTACGTGATTGGTACAGTTGCAGGGCCTCATCCTTACCCACAATTGGTGCGTGATTTCCAGTCTGTGATTGGACGTGAAGCACGTCGCCAGATTCAAGAGCAAGCCGGACGCTTACCGGATGCACTGGTGGCCTGTGTAGGCGGTGGTTCTAACGCGATTGGTTTGTTCCATCCGTTCCTGAACGATCCAGATGTGAAAATGTATGGCGTTGAAGCAGCAGGGCATGGCATTGAGACCGGCAAACATTCTGCACCACTCAATGCAGGGCATGTTGGTGTATTGCATGGTAACCGTACTTATCTGATGAGTGACTCACAGGGTCAGATCATCGAGACACATAGTATCTCGGCAGGCTTGGATTATCCGGGCGTTGGTCCTGAGCATAGCTTCCTAAAAGACATGCAGCGCGTGCAATATGTTCCAATCGATGATGATGAAGCCTTACAAGGCTTTCGTGATCTGACCCGTATTGAAGGGATTATTCCGGCAATTGAAAGCGCACATGCAATGGCATACGTCACCAAGCTGGCACCAACTATGGATAAAGACCAGATCATTATCGCCAATCTTTCAGGCCGTGGTGACAAAGACCTGATGACGGTTGCGCGTATTGATGGGGTCGAGATGGTCGAAATGTAATGATCACCCTGCTATGAAATCAAAATGGGCGACTGAGGTGGCCCATTTTTTTTTGAGAGGAGAAATGATGCCCAGTTTATATATGGTGATGCTCGGCGGACGCCATGTGCGTGCAAATACTGAAGTGCATGATGTCGTATTTGCAATCGGTGATGATCTTAAAGATATTTATCCGCAGTTAAAGGCCGCATGGTTTGGTGAGCAAAAAGGTCTGCATATCGACGCGTGGGCAAAATTAAATGGCGTGAAACAACATGCGCATAGTTACAAAATTGAATTTGCACAGCATCAGCCGCGTCACGACGATCTCAAACTTTTTTTAATCAATTTAGGCGGTTATTGTCCAGATGAATTTGGTGAGCTTCATCGCTATAAATTTGTGGTGGCACAGAGCGCTTCAGAAGCCAAACAGCAAGCCAAGACTTTACTGCCGACATTTTGGCAAAAAGGCCACACCGATCGTATTTTGGATATCGATGATTGTATTCCAGTCGACCACGTGGCTGGGCGATATCTGCATTTGAGTGAGGGCACGTTTATTTCGACCGTTTGGGAAAATACTTATTTAATTTTAGAGTGAGTTCTCTTAGACTAAAGTTGTAATAATAAATCATATATTGATAAGCCCAAGAATAAATCAGCGATTTGAAAGGAGTGTGCTTCGTCATGGAGCCGAATACATGGATTTAATTCAGGACAACGGTCAGCCGCGATTTGGACGTTTTTCCCAGCAACCGTCTGCTATTAGTACCGAACGTTACATCTATAAATCACCTTATGGCAAGGTAGAGCGGGGATGGCGTAAAAAAATAAAATATAAAAAGTTTAAGTTTTGTAGTATTCAGCATCAGCACTATACCTTAGGTATCGCAATTGCAGATATTGGTTGGGCCGGACACGGTTTTTTTTATTTGTATAATCATGCCACGCAAGAAGTGCTTGAATGGAACGCGCTACAACCCTTTGCCCGTAAAACACAAGTAGATGAACAACCGCTGTTTAACCATAGCTTTTTTTATCCATCAGCATTTGAGTTAGATATGCAGCATGCAAATGGCGTTCGTTATATCCGTGTCACCCGCTATGGCGAAATTCTTCTTAGTGCGCGTATTTTTTGTGCTGGTACCCAAGCCTTGAGTTTGTGTTCTCCCAATGGGATCAATGGCTGGACCTACACGCATAAAAAAACTGCACTGACAGTTGAAGGGTGTTTTACCAATAAACAGGGACAATTGATTGAATTTGACCAGAAAAGCATGGCATCACTTGATGATACCTGCGGATTCTTACGTCCAGAGACAGCATGGTTCTGGTTATCTTGTAATTTCTGGCATTCACAAGATCAAAAAATTGGCATTAATCTGGCATCGGGCGTAAATGAAAGTTTTGGTAACGAAAATTGTATCTGGATCAATGGCGTACTTTATCCTGTAGCAGATGTTTTATTTGAACAACTGGATGCACATCACTGGCAGATACGTTCTCTTGATCGCAAACTCAACTTAAACGTCATCACAGGCTGGCGACGCTATGAAAATTTGAACCTGCGGATGGTGGGCAGCCGCTTTAGTCAGTGGCAAGCCAAAATCAGTGGCAGTATAGACATAGAAGGTCAAGGCCGTCTTGAGTTCGAACAGGAGCTTGGTTTGCTCGAACAGCATTATGCCAAATGGTAAAAGCGAAAACGAGGCAGGCCTAGTGGCCTGCTTCCCAAAATGCCTGACCGGCTACAATTGGATCGCGGGTTGCTTCAAAGGTTTTTACCCAGACCTCATATTGATGAATCACCGCATGCTGACTCGGATGAAAATCGGCTTTAAACCAATCTTTATAAGGTTGTTTCATGGCAGTTAAAATGCCATTTGGGCCAATAAACCAAGGCAAGCCACGTCGAAATAACTGCAAGCGTTCACGTGCAGTAAAACCATCACAGCGCAGCATCACATTGGCGCGGTACATGGTAAAACCAGACATCAGCAGCGTTGTGATCACCAACGCCAGTTTACGTGTTGTTTCAGGGACTTCACCCACCTGTTTCATCACATCAAACGCCACATCACGGTGTTCCATCTCTTCAATGGCATGCCAAGCCAACAACGCGCGTACATATGGATGAACATTCTCCAGAGTCGCTTTTTTACGATAAAAAGTGTCGGCCATTAACGCTGTTAAATGTTCGGCGGCAGCCGTCATGGCGATATTGTATTGCTTGGAGCGCCGTGTGAGCTCGAAACGGAAGATCTTTTTAAGGGTTGCTGTAAACTGATCGACAGGCATTCCCTGTAATTTCATCAGTTGATTCATTTTATCGTGCGCAATGCCATGCTGAGCTTCTTGTTTAATAAAATCGGCAACGCGAGCTTGTAAGTCTTCATCTTGAAGCTTGTCTCGAAACATACGAACACATTCAATGAAATAGCGCTCGCCTTCTGGAAAAGTCAGACTCAAGGCATCGAAGATCCGGGTTCGAAAAGGATCGCCAGCAAACCAGAAGCGCGGAACATCTTCGAGTTTAAAATCCAAATGCATACGAACCACCGGATCGACCTGATACTGGACATGTGCGTTCATTGTTTTAATTCTCATCGACTGATTCAGTTCAGTATGGCGACAATCGTCTGGTTTGTTTTGACAGTTATTGCCAATTTTTATACAAATAGCGACACGGACATCAGAGTGCGCATCATGTCATTAAAAATCATTATTGGTTATCTTCGTTTACTCGAACGGGTTCGACGGCATTATCAGCTTGAGCATCTGGCTGAGTGTACAGAACGCGCAGTGGACTGGCAGAGCTTCTCTAAAGCACTCGATGGAAATGATGAGCAAGGATTTGACATAGACACCTATGTGCGTCTGCTCAGGCAAATGCAAACCGTGCTTGCAAGACCCGTCAGTTTAATTTTAGCCGAACATGCCACACTTCAAGATGTGGGGCTGATGGGTTATCTGGCATCAACCAGCTTAAATCTTCAGCAGGCGCTGTTACTGCTTGAACAATATTATTCCCTTATTTTTAAGCAAACCAATGTTGAGCAGCTTAAAATTATCGAACATGATCAAGAAATACAGGTCAGTTGGGGAGCACTCTGGATTGACTATCGGGAGGTGTACGAACTGAATCAGGCACTTATTTTTAAAATTGCACAAATCATTGTACAGGAGCCTCTGGTTCCTCCAACACAGGTTCAGCTCGGCTTTTTACCTACTTTGCCGCTCATGCATTATTCACGTTTCTATCACTGCGCCGCAGCAGTCGTCTCTGGTGACTATCGTATTTATTTTTCAGAACGCGTCTTAAAAGCACGCAGTTTTGGTGCAGATCAGCAACTCAATCAAATCTTGTCCAATCAGGCACAGCAAAGTTTGAGTGCATCAGATTCTCTAGAATATCGTCAGCAACAGCTCAAGCAGCGCATCTGGGGCCTCATCGCACAGGCTTTTCGAGAGAAAAACGAGATTTTGCAAGCTTACGTTGCACAGCAAATGCATATCTCCGAACGAACCTTACAGCGCCATCTCAAGCAGCATGCACTCAATTTTCAGGAAATCGTCGATGAATTTCGGTTACAGCAAAGCCAATTATATTTGAAACAATCGCGCCGGCTTTCAGAAATTGCTGAATTATTAGGCTATGCCGACCAGAGCGCCTTTGGCCGTGCCTTTAAACGCTGGACCGGGGAAACACCGAAACAATTTCGCGAACGTCACCGTATCGATTCAACAACTCATACGTCAAAATAGACCAGTTCTCAGACAGTTTTTCTTGTCATTCAACTGTCCACAATCATCAAGAAAATCAAAAAAGCTATTTTGAACAATCAAAATGGTGACTTTAAAATTTTACCTAATCATATAACTCTATATTTTAGTTTGTTTTTTTAATTATTTCTGAACAAAGCTGCATCGAATGTACGCAATAGTATTTTAAAAAATAGGAAGCTTTGATCATTGAGAAATAAGTCAAAATATTGATAAATGTACGCCATGGGTTGTATGAAATACTAAAGATAAATGCATCGCACAATGTCGATACTGTTCAATGAACAAAAAATAGCGTTAAAATGCGGTGTCTTGTATTTCTACAAACAACTCCTCAGTTTTAAATAATCAAGGAAAGCACAACCCTATGTCACGTCTCGCCACCCGTTTTGAACAGCTTAAATCCAAACAACGTAAAGCACTGGTTTCATATGTGATGGCAGGTGATCCACAGCCACAGGTTACTGTGCCATTGTTGCATCAGATGGTCGAAGCTGGTGTTGATGTCATTGAGCTTGGTTTACCTTTTTCCGATCCAATGGCGGATGGTCCAGTGATTGCATTGGCTGCCGAACGTGCATTGGCAGGTGGAACCAGTACGATGGATGCCTTGAATATGATCAAAGCGTTTCGTGAGAAAGATCAGGAAACGCCTGTGGTCTTGATGGGCTATCTCAATCCAGTTGAAGTCATCGGTTACGAAAAGTTTGTCGCATACGCTAAAGAATGCGGTGTCGATGGTGTATTGCTTGTGGATTTACCCCCAGAAGAAGCCAAAGAGTTTGATGTTGTGCTGAAACAGCATGATATGGATCAGATTTTCTTGCTGGCGCCAACCTCGACTGATGAGCGTATTCAGCATGTGGTCAATCAGGCCAGTGGTTTTATCTACTACGTATCACTCAAAGGTGTGACGGGTGCGGCGACGCTCGATGTTGCAGAAGCTGCAGCGCGCATTGCAAAAATTAAAACCAAAACCTCGATTCCGGTGGGTGTCGGATTTGGAATTAGTGATGCAGCCTCAGCCAAAGCAATGGGTGAAGTTGCAGACGCCGTGATTGTGGGAAGTGCTTTTGTTAAACCTTTTGCTACGTTAGCAATCGACCAAGCGGTTGAACAAACGGTCAATAAAGTCAAGGAGCTTCGAGCTGCGCTCGATGAGTTAGTATGAATCAAGAAGTGAAACCAGGTAAAATCCTAAACCCATCGACGCCATGGACACAACGTCAAGTGCCGGGAATCAAGGTTGCCAATGAGCAGCAAGCCCTTAAAGCCACTTCGACTGAACCGACAATCGAATGTCCTGAATGTCATGCACTGGTTACTCGTACTGCCATTGCATTTAATGCCTATGTGTGTCCGTCATGCGATGAACACTTGCGCATGAAAGCTCGTGATCGTTTGACATGGTTCTTTGATCAGGTGACCACCGAGTTGGGTCAGGAATTTGCAGCCAAAGATCCACTTAAATTCATCGACAGCAAACCTTATCCAGAGCGTATGCGTGAAGCGCAAACCAAAACAGGTGAAACTGAAGCTTTGGTGGTGATGCAGGGTACACTCAATAATGTTCCAATGATTGCCTGTGCATTTGAGTTTGACTTTATGGGCGGCTCAATGGGTACGGTTGTAGGGGATCGTTTTGTTCAAGCAGCCGAACGTGCAATTGAGCAAAAACAAGCTTTGATCTGTTTTGCTGCATCAGGCGGCGCACGTATGCAAGAAGGTATGTTGTCGCTCATGCAAATGGCGCGTACATCTGCTGCAATTCAGCGTATGAAAGATGCAGGATTGCCGTATATCGTGGTATTGACTCATCCAGTTTACGGTGGTGTAACTGCATCTTTGGCGATGCTGGGCGATGTGCACATTGCTGAGCCTAAAGCCATGATCGGCTTTGCTGGTAAGCGAGTGATTGAGCAAACCGTACGTGAAACATTAGAAGAGCCGTTCCAGCGCGCTGAATACTTGCTTGATCATGGTGTGGTCGATCAAATTGTTCATCGTCATGCATTACGTGATACTGTATCTCGCATTGTATCTAAGCTGATGAACTTGCCTTGAAACTTGACGCTCCACGTATAAATGATGATTTAATGACATGGCTCACGTACTGGGGCCATGTTCATGTAACAGGGATTGATTTGGGCCTAGAGCGCGTCCTCCCTGTGGCCCAAAAACTGGGGGTAACACAGCCCTCAGCCAAGATATTTACCGTCGCTGGCACCAACGGCAAAGGCTCAACCACCACAGTTTTGGCGTCTATTTTACAGGCACAAGGCTACAAGGTGGGGTTATATCAATCTCCGCATATTTACCGCTTTAACGAGCGCGTTAAGATTGCCGGTCAAGAAGCAACCGATCAGGAACTCATTGAAGCATTTGTTCAAGTGGATCAGGTGCGCCGTGAATGTGGTTTAAGCCTGTCATTTTTTGAAGCCACCACGTTGGCGGCATTTTTGATCTTTCAGAAACAAGCCTGTGATATTTGGGTGCTTGAAGTTGGCTTGGGTGGGCGTCTTGATGTGGTCAATGTGATTGATCCCGATGTCGCTGTCATTACCAACATCGGACTCGATCATACCGATTGGCTTGGCGATACCATCGAAAAAATTGCCTTTGAAAAAGCAGGAATTATCCGTCCTGACATTCCAGTTGTGTTTGGTGGGTTGCAAACGCTTCCCGATGCAATTGCAAGCAAAGCCGCAGAATGCCGTGCCAACTTGCAAGTTGCACAGCGTGATTATTTCTACCAGCTTGCAGAGACACCGAATACTTGGCACTTTGCCAGTGCGGGAGTGACGCTACAATTTCCTACAAGTTCATTGGCACTTGAAAATATCGCCACCGCAGTTGCAGCAATCTTGATGAGCGACGTCACAGTCTCTCAGGATGCAATTTGCCAAGGTATTCAAAATGCTAAACTCTCCGGTCGATTTGAACTACGAAATATTGAGCAAAAGACCGTTATTTTTGATGCTGGCCATAATGGACATGGTGTTGATTTTTTGTTAAAGCAATTGCGAAATTTCTTAGAATACAATAAACAATACACAGAAGTGATTGCTGTCTTTTCGATGCTGGCAGATAAAGACATCTCAACCGTAGTTGATTTGCTTAAACCTGCCATTACGAGTTGGCATGTAGCGCCGCTGAATAATCCGCGTGCTGCATCGCTCGAACACCTCATGCATGCATTGAAAGATCAAACAACTCAAACATTTGACAGCATTCAAGACGCATTTAGCACTGCAATTGCGAAGGTTAAACCGCATCAGTTGATTTTGGTTTGTGGATCGTTTCATACATTAGAAGCGGTTTGGGAGTATTTGGAAGAATGTCAATGAACAGCAAACAGCGTTGGATGGGTGGCGTTGTTTTATTGGGTGGTGGGGTATTGTTGGCTGCGTTGCTACTTAAAGGCAAAGAAGAAATACATCAGACACACGTTGAAGAGCAACAGCAAAAAGTGGAACAAACCACTAAAGATGCCAATTCAACTGCACCCGTACAATTGCAGTCCATGACAGTTGATGTTGAAACAGAAAAGAAATTACTTGAACAGCAACGTCGTGCGCGGGAAAAATCAGTTGCCGAGCAAGAAGCACGTGCAGCTGAATTTTTAGCCATGCAGCAACAGGCCGAGGCCGATGCCGCGCGTAAGGCCGCAGAGGAATACGCTGCCATCAATGCACGTCGCCAAGCTGCTCAGCAAAGTTCTGACAATATTCCGCCTGAAGTGGTGGAAGAAAAGAAAAATAATGCTCAAAGCACTAAATCTACCGCCAATGTAGATGCGCAAAAGCGTGAGGCAGAAAAAAAAACACTTGAGCAGCAACGTCTAGCAGCTGACGCGCAAAAAAAAGCCGATCAGCTCAAGAAAGAGCAAGAGGCCAAGCGTAAAGCCGATGCCGATAAAAAAGCCGCGGACGAAAAACAGCGTCAGCTTGACGCTGAGAAAAAGGTATCAGAGGCTAAACGCAAAATTGAAGCTGAGAAAAAAGCACAAGAAGATAAAAAGCGTAAAGAAGACGACGCCAAGAAAGAAGATGCCAAGAAAAAAGCCGAAGCAGAGAAAGCACGTGAATTGCTGGAGCATGGAGATAAAAACTGGATGGTGCAGGTAGCACTGGCAGCCAATCAGGCCAATGCAGATGCAGTGGTGTCAAAGCTGCGTGCTAAGGGCTATAAAGTCACGACGAGCCCAACATCTAAAGGAATTCGGATTATGGTCGGACCATCGAAAGATCGTGATGCGGCCGATGCAGCGCGCAAGAAAATTGTGACAGATCCAAGTTTGAACATGAAATCTGCTTGGGTGATCGACTGGGTTCCTTTAGATCAGCGTTAGTCATCAATTCAACCATTGAATTAGATATCAATTATCCTTCTTTCGACCATAATGTTTTTATGAAAAGACCAATGATATGCACTTTGGTCTTTTTATTGATTAAAAATTATACTTTTGTATTTAAAACTCAATTTTTTTAAGGTTAATTTAAGAAATTTTATTTTTAAATTTTGGTCTTCATGTAATTATTGTTCAATAAGCCGAAATAGATCGAAATTTTCGATTTTGAAGCAGGATTTAAAATGCGTTGAGTTAATAGTTATGAAGAAACTGAAATTACATCATCTTATTTTTATAGCGATGATACTGGGAGCTATTTTTGGTTCTCTGACCAATGTGGATGGACGTTTATTTGGTATTCCAGTTTTAGGGCTTTACACCCTTTTAGGTGATATCTTTTTAAATGCCTTAAAAATGGTGGTAATACCATTAATTATGCTCGCAATTGTAAATGGTATGATTAGTGTTGGAAACGATGATCATATTGGTCGATTGGGAATCAAGACAGCTTCTTTTTATTTGGTGAGCTGTACCGTGGCGGTTTTTATTGGGCTTGCTGCCGCTAATATCTTCATGCCAGGCATTATTAATGGAGTACCTGCGAAAGAAATGTTGGGCTTGGCAGCGAGTACCACGGATGTGTTGCAACGTGTAGAAGGTCGTTCAATTGGAGATTTTGGACAAATTCTCTTGCAATTCTTCCCTGCTAATTTAGTACAAGCAGCTGCAGATAATCAGTTACTAGGTTTGATTGTGTTTGCTTTGCTCTGTGGTTTTTTTCTAAATAAAACCAACGGAAAAGCAGCAGAGACACTCAAAGACGTTGTAAATGCCAGTTATGATGTCATCATGAAAATTACCATGCTCATCATTAGCTTTGCTCCAATTGGCGTATTTGGTTTGATTGCTGCGATTGTGACGCGGACTGGTTTTGATGCTATGAAGCCATTAGCATGGTTTTTCTTAACTGTTGTGGTGGCGTTATTTGTTCATGCATTTGTGGTCAGTACGCTTGCAGTGAAAGTCTTGACACGATTATCGCCGATTCGCTTATTACAAGCCATGTTTCCTGCATTGCTTACTGCTTTTTCTTCAGCAAGTTCAGCAGCAACTTTGCCGATTAATATGGAATGTGCACATAATCGTGCTGGAATTTCAAAACGCGTAACCAGCTTCATGATGCCATTGGGTGCAACAGTGAATATGAACGGAACTGCTTTGTACGAGTGCGTGGCCGTTATTTTTATTGCGCAAGCTTATGGCATGCACTTGTCGTTGACGACACAGTTTTTTATTGTCATTGCTGCGGTGTTGACCTCAATTGGTGTGGCTGCTGTGCCTGCGGCTTCCTTGGTTGCGATTACCCTGATCTTGACAATGGTCGGTTTACCGGCTGAAGCCATTGGCCTTATTCTAGTAACGGATCGAATTTTAGATATGTTCCGTACCTCAGTGAATATGTGGGGAGATGCGATTGGGGCTACTCTGGTGGGATATAGTGAAGGTGAAAAAGATATTTTGAGTCTTCCTGTGGATGAAATGGAAGAGAAGCAGCTTAAGCTTCAAGCACAAGAGATGCAAAGAAGTTAATTAAAAAGATGTATTTTATGGGCTCAAGTAATTGTACAGAGCCCATTTTTTATCATGTTGAAGGCAACGCTAGATTTTGATAGCGTTCAAACTCCACCACATCATGTGCACAAATGAGCTCGATCTCAGGCTCATGCTGTGCCATATGCTGTAAACGCGCCAAATTATGTAGTCGATTCTTGTTGTCATATGCCAGTACACGCTCAAAAAGCGCCAGTCCTTTTTGTTTATAGTCTGGTTTAAGCTGTTGATGAGAAAAATAGGCATCACCACAAAAAAGTGTCCAGCCGCGCTGATAGTGTTTAATGGCAATCCCACAATGACCAGCGGAGTGTCCCAGAAGAGGAATCATTAAAATCTCGTCGTTAAACTGTGGGGCAGCCTGAACCTTCTCAAAATTAAACCAAGGTTCACCCTGAGTATGTTCTACAAAGTTCCAGTAACGATGCTTTTTAAACTGAGCGGTTTTGTATCGTAGACGGTTTTTTAAATTAAATGACTGTGTGGCATTAAACTCAGACGCCAGTACATGCACAGTCGCTTCTGGAAAATCGGATATTCCTCCTGCATGATCAAAATCTAAATGCGTAACAAAAATATGTCGGACGTCTTTGGCACTAAATCCCAATTTTTGGATTTGCTGAACGGCACTGTATTCAAAATTGAGTTCGATTTGACCAATATTTAACAAGAAAGACCCAATCCGCTGCTTGGGATGAAGATAATCCTGTATGCCTAAACCGGTATCGATAAGTACCAATCCCTGATCTGTTTCTAGCAATAAACAATGACAAATGATCTGTGCTCGCCATCCCGATTGACCAACAAGAGGTGCGCAAACCGGACACATCGTGCCGCAGTGCAAATGATGAATCTGATAGATCATGGCGGAATAAATCAAGAGAACCTTGAACTTTTATACCGCAAAATATGGGGCGATCCAAGAGAGCATATCTTGAATCAAAATAAAAATGCCCGTGATTTCAACGGGCATTTTAACGCGAATGATTAGTTTTTGTTGGGCTGTGGAGTGAGGCGTAGATACGGTTTAACCGCTTTATAACCTTTGGGAAAGCGCTCTTTGAGTTCAGCTTCATCTTTGATGGACGGCACAATCACCACATCTTCGCCTTGTTGCCAGTTCGCAGGCGTGGCCACTTTATAGTTGTCGGTCAGTTGCAAGGAGTCGATGACACGCAATACTTCATGAAAGTTGCGTCCGGTCGATGCCGGATAAGTAATGATCAGCCGAACTTTTTTATTTGGATCAATAATCACCAAAGAACGCACAGTTGCAGTTTCACTGGCATTTGGGTGAATAAAACCATACAGCTCCGATACTTGGCGGTCTCTATCTGCAATAATCGGGAAGTTCACTGTAGTATTTTGGGTTTCATTAATATCTTTAATCCAGCCATGATGTGACTCAACATCATCGACCGACAAGGCAATCGCTTTTACGTTGCGCTTTTCAAATTCATCTTTGAGTTTGGCGGTGTATCCCAATTCGGTGGTACAAACAGGGGTGTAATCGGCCGGATGCGAAAACAAAATACCCCAGTGATCACCCAAGTAGTCATAAAAGTTAATCTGACCTTCGCTCGATTCCTGTTCAAAATTAGGGGCTGTATCGCCTAGACGTAACGTCATTTTAGTCAACCTCGTTTATATGTTGTTATTGCGTTGCAGGTTTTTAATATGCGCCAAATCTTTTGCAAATAAAAAGAAGGTTTTTGTATGTTCTTATAAATATTTTGTATATATTAAAAATTAAGTATTTGAAATAAATAAAATATCTAAAAATTCCAAACCAGCTAAAAATTCAAATTTTTGGGGTTGATGCAACTGTCTGATTTTTCAACGTCCGGTTGTGCTGGAGTTTTTTTTAAGAGGATTTGTTTAAACCCCTTGTACTTCAAATTTCTGGCTCCATAATAACGAGTGAGAAAAAATTTATTCATCTGATAAGCAAGTTTTTAGAGAGTTTCATTCATGTTGGTAAGTCTGATCGGAGGTATCTTCGGTACAAAAAATGAGCGCGAACTCAAACGCATGCGTAAAATTGTCGATCAAATCAATGCGCTTGAGCCGACGATATCCGCTTTAAGCGATGCAGACTTATCTGCAAAAACTCCAGAATTTAAAAAACGTTATCAAAACGGTGAGAGTTTAGATAAACTTTTACCCGAAGCCTTTGCCGTATGTCGCGAAGCTGCAAAACGCGTGATGGGAATGCGCCACTACGATGTTCAGCTCATCGGGGGGATTACCTTACACGAAGGTAAAATTGCCGAAATGCGTACCGGTGAAGGTAAAACGCTCATGGGCACCTTGGCGTGTTATTTAAACGCGTTAAGTGGTCAGGGCGTACATGTCATTACCGTCAATGATTATTTGGCGCAGCGTGACGCTGAGTTGAACCGTCCATTATTTGAGTTTTTAGGCCTCAGTATTGGCACCATTTACTCAATGCAATCTCCAACCGAGAAAGCAGAAGCGTATCACGCCGATATCACTTACGGGACCAACAACGAATTCGGCTTTGACTATTTACGAGACAACATGGTGTTCTCGCTGCAAGAGAAAAAGCAGCGTGGTCTGAACTATGCCATTATCGATGAAGTCGACTCGATCTTAATTGATGAAGCACGGACACCGTTGATTATTTCAGGTCAAAGTGAAGATTCTTCACAGTTGTATGCAGCAATCAATCATATTCCACCTAAACTACAGCCACAAAAAGAAGAGAAAGTGGCCGATGGTGGACACTTCTGGATTGATGAAAAGCAACGTTCGGTTGAAATGACTGAAGTGGGCTTTGAAACTGTCGAGCAAGAACTGATTCAGATGGGGCTACTCGCAGAAGGTGAAAGTTTGTATTCTGCGACCAATCTCAATCTGGTCCATCATGTAACCGCTGCAATTCGTGCACATTTCCTTTATCACCGCGATGTGCATTACATCATTCATAACGGTGAAGTAATTATTGTCGATGAGCATACCGGACGTACCATGCCGGGTCGTCGCTGGTCTGAAGGTTTACATCAGGCGGTTGAAGCCAAAGAAGGCTTGGAAATCCAACCAGAAAACCAAACGCTTGCCACCACAACTTTCCAGAACTATTTCCGTTTATACAAAAAGCTGTCAGGTATGACCGGTACAGCGGATACCGAAGCCGCTGAAATGAAAGAAATCTACGGACTAGATGTCGTGATTATTCCAACGCATCGTCCGATGGTTCGTAAAGACATGAACGACCTGATTTATTTGAATCGTAACGGTAAATACGATGCGATTGTGAATGAAATCAGAGCCATTCAAGAGACGCGTGCACCTATTTTGGTGGGTACTGCAACCATTGAGGCCAGTGAAGTGCTGTCGCACAAGCTTACTCAAGCAGGTATTCGTCACGAGGTTTTAAACGCGAAACAGCACGAACGTGAAGCCGATATTATTGCACAGGCCGGAAGTCCTGACTCTGTTACGATTGCCACCAACATGGCAGGCCGTGGTACCGATATTATCTTGGGCGGTAACTGGAAAGCAAAACTGGCTAAAATCGAAAATCCGACTGCAGAAGACGAAGCTCGTCTGAAAGCAGAATGGGAACGTGACCACGAAATCGTACTCAATGCCGGTGGTTTGCATATCGTGGGCTCAGAGCGACATGAGTCTCGTCGTATTGATAACCAGTTGCGTGGTCGTGCTGGTCGTCAGGGTGACCCAGGTGTATCGCGCTTCTATCTTTCACTTGAAGATGATTTGATGCGGATTTTCGCAGGCGATCGCGTGGTTGGCATGATGCGTGCGATGGGTCTGAAAGAAGACGAAGCCATTGAACATAAAATGGTGAGCCGTTCTATAGAAAATGCACAGCGTAAAGTAGAAGCACGTAACTTCGATATTCGTAAAAACTTGCTCAAATACGATGATGTTAATAACGAGCAACGTAAAATCATTTACTCGCAACGTGATGACGTTTTGGCAGAGCACACACTTCAGGATGCGATTGAACTCATGCATCATGATGTGATGGCGGGTCTGATTGGAAACTTCATCCCACCAGAGTCGATTCATGATCAATGGGATATCGAAGGTCTGGAAAATGCCTTGCGTGTCGATCTAGGGATCGAGCTTCCTGTTCAACAGTGGTTAGACGAAGATCGCCGACTCGATGAAGAGGCACTGGTGCAGCGTATTACCGACGAAGTACTGGCGCGTTACAGAGCGCGTCGCGAGCAGATGGGTGATGAATCGGCAGCAATGCTTGAGCGTCACTTTATGTTGAATTCACTTGATCGTCACTGGAAAGATCATCTGGCAGCAATGGATTATCTACGTCAAGGTATTCACTTGCGTGGCTATGCCCAGAAAAATCCTGAGCAGGAGTACAAAAAAGAAGCGTTTAATCTGTTTGTAAACATGCTTGGTATTATCAAGTCAGATGTAGTGACTGATCTATCTCGTGTTCATATTCCGACACCTGAAGAGTTGGCAGAGCTTGAAGCGCAGCAACAGCAACAGGCTGATGCAATGCGTTTGTCGTTTGAACACGACGAAGTCGATGGTCTGACAGGAACTGTTACACCGCATGAAATTGAAGAGCAAGCCCCTGCTGAGCAAAATGTTGTGCCGCCAGCCAGTCGAAATGCACCGTGTCCATGCGGTTCTGGCTTGAAGTATAAGCAGTGCCACGGTCGTCTTTAAATTGTGATGAATACTCATTAAAGTAAAAGCAGAACAGAAATGTTCTGCTTTTTTTACGAGTTGTTGCAAGGTGTGAATATCATTTGCAGTTTCAGGAATTAAATGGTATTTACTTGCACATCTTGACTTAAAACTTGGTTAGACAATGAAAAAGCTATTACAAAAAATTGCACTTGTCGCATTGGCAGTTCCAGGCTTTGCGATTGCTCAATCGAATACACAAACAACGACAGTCGATAAAGTACAGGCTGCACAAGGCCCAACGACTGCACAAGTGATGGTGCAAAATGACAGCACCACAGTGATCAGTCCGCGTACGGGTATTCGTTATACTTTAGGCAACACCGGAAATCGTCCAATTGTGCTTAAAACTGCGGCCATTGCAGCAGTCAATTCTGCCAATGCAAACCGTATTATGGCATCAAACCCTGCATTGTCTGTTACCAGTCAAGAAAAAGCCAAACAAGCGTTGTTGGCAACCAATACACAGCCAGCAACCAACTAAGCCTTTTACGAAAAAAAGCCAGCTTGTATGCTGGCTTTTTTCATATCCAGTGATCTAAAAATCAAATCGCACAATGCTCGATTTTTCTGATTAATTGCTCTAAGCTTTTCTTTTTCCGATAACAAACACAGTGGGATTTCAAAATGGCTGTTGGTGACGTAACAATGCCGCACATGCATGTGGTGAAAGGGGTGAAAATTGGTTCAACTGAGGCATATGTGCGTTATCCAAATCGACGAGACTTGGTCATTTTTGAATTTGTGGAGGGTTCAAGTGTTGCGGGTGTATTTACCCAAAGTGCATTTGCCGCAGCGCCCGTACAGGTATCAAAACAACATTTAACAGAAAATGCGACACGTTACTTAATTATCAATACGGGCAATGCCAATGCCGCTACAGGTGACATAGGTTTGTTAAACGCACAAAAAACCTGTGAAAAACTGGCAGAGCTTGCACACGTACAACCGAATCAGATTTTACCCTTTTCAACTGGTGTGATTGGTGAGCAACTCCCAATCGAGCGTTTGCTCGCAGGTATTCAACCAGCACTGACTGACTTAAACGATCATGCATGGACTGATGCTGCTTACGGGATCATGACCACAGACACCACGCCAAAAGGTGCTTCCGAACAATTCGAACTAGATGGCGTGTTATATACCATGACTGGTATCAGCAAAGGGGCGGGAATGATTCGTCCGAATATGGCGACCATGTTGGGCTTTGTTGCAACAGATGCACCAATCAGTCAAGCCATGACGGAACAGTTGCTCAAAACCACGGTCGAGCAGTCATTTAACCGAATTACCATCGATGGTGACACATCAACTAACGATTCATGTATCTTTGTAGCAACTGCACAAGCCGGGGGTGAAACAATTAGCAACGAACATGATCCTCGTTATGCTACGTTTCTTGAGGTATTGCAGCGCGTTATGAACCGTTTGGCACAATTAATTGTGCGTGATGGCGAAGGGGCAACCAAATTCATTACTGTTGCCGTTGAGGGTGGACAAAATACTCAGGAATGCTGCGATGTCGCCTACAGTATTGCGCATTCACCATTAATCAAAACGGCCATGTTTGCATCCGATCCAAACTGGGGACGAATAGTAATGGCCATTGGTAAGGCGGGTGTTCCGACACTCGATTCTAGCAAAGTACAAGTCTGGCTGGATGATGTTCAGATTTGTCGTGACGGAGGTGCTGCGGCAGATTATACCGAGGAGCAGGGCGCGCGCGTCATGGCGCAAGCTGAAATGACCATTCGCGTAGATTTGGGCCGTGGCACTGCAAAAGATACTGTATATACCTGCGATCTATCGTATGATTACGTCAAGATTAATGCGGATTATCGATCTTAATTCAGATCGATAAAAGAACCTCATTCGTGAGGTTTTTTTACATCAATTTTTTGAGTAGCTCATCTGCCTCAATACTGAGTTACCTTAACGTTTAGCGCTCGCAAAATGCTAGCCAGAGAATAGAGAAGACGTTTTATGAATGATGCGACTTTAATTGCAAATGATGCAAAAGTAATCGTGCAAGCGCATTTAGATCGTTTAGGTGAGCCAAAGGATCACCACTTAAGTCCAGAAGTTAAACAGGCTAAGTTCGCTCAAATCAAGGAAGAACTCAAAAAACGCAATGCTGTTCTGGTGGCACACTATTACTGCGATCCAGATGTTCAGGAATTGGCAGAGGCTACAGGCGGGTGCGTGTCAGATTCACTTGAAATGGCGCGTTTTGGCCGTGACCACGAAGCCACAACTTTGGTCGTGGCAGGTGTCAAGTTTATGGGAGAAACCGCCAAGATACTGTCGCCTGAAAAAACTATTCTGATGCCGACGCTTGAAGCCACCTGTTCGTTGGATCTAGGCTGTCCTGTCGATGAATTTACTGCGTTTTGTGACCAGCATCCAGATCATACCGTAGTGGTCTATGCCAATACGTCAGCCGCGGTGAAAGCTCGTGCAGACTGGGTGGTAACATCGAGTTGTGCTGTTGAAATCATTGAGCATCTCGACAGCCTAGGTGAAAAAATTATTTGGGCACCCGATCAGCATCTTGGTCGTTATATCCAGAAAAAAACGGGTGCCGATATGTTGCTTTGGGATGGCGCTTGCATTGTGCATGAAGAATTTCGTGCCCGTGGCATCGCCAATATGAAAGCGCTCTATCCAGATGCTGCGGTGCTTGTACATCCTGAATCACCCGAGTCAGTGGTTGATATTGCCGATGCAGTAGGCAGTACATCTCAATTGATTAAGGCGGCCCAGACTTTACCTAATCAACGTTTGATTGTGGCGACGGATCGCGGAATTTTTTACAAGATGCAACAAGCTGTACCGAATAAAATTCTGGTGGAAGCACCGACTGCGGGTGAGGGAGCAACCTGTCGTTCATGTGCACATTGCCCATGGATGGCAATGAACGAGCTAGATGGTATTTTGCATGTGTTACAACATGCTGACCAAGAAATTCACGTCGATTTGCAACTTGCCGAACGTGCCAAACTTCCTTTAGATCGAATGTTGAGCTTTAGTGCATCATTAAAACGTTAAAATGCTTGTTAAATATACATTTGATAACGTTTTTTAACTTTTTTTAATTCTAGGTGTTGACGTGGTTGAGCGTCCCGCCTAGAATGCACACCGTACCGCACGATGTGCGATACAGTAAAAGCTGAGAAGACGGAGCATAGCACAGCCTGGTAGTGCACCTGGTTTGGGACCAGGGGGTCGTAGGTTCGAATCCTACTGCTCCGACCAATTAATCGGCGGAAGTATCGCATGATATTTTTTATCATCGGTCATGCGCCTGTAGCTCAGTTGGATAGAGCATCCGCCTTCTAAGCGGATGGTCACAGGTTCGAATCCTGTCAGGCGCGCCATTTGGTAGATTAGCTTGGTAATGTAGAACCCACAGTAGTGGTGGATGTAGCTCAGTTGGTAGAGCCCTGGATTGTGATTCCAGTTGTCGCGGGTTCGAATCCCGTCATTCACCCCAATTTCGGAGCATAGCACAGCCTGGTAGTGCACCTGGTTTGGGACCAGGGGGTCGTAGGTTCGAATCCTACTGCTCCGACCATCTTTAAAAAAACTTAAAGATGTCAATAAAAAATCCGCTTTATTGCGGTTTTTTTACGTCTGTTGTTTTTATCATTTTATAAAGTTAATACAAAGCGGTATTTAACTTTGTATTAACTTCATGAACAATTCAATTACGGCACAATAATAATCGCTACGCGTCGATTTGCTGCACGATTTGCTTCGGTGGTGTTAGGTAATAACGGTTGAGAAGCACCACGACCAATCGTTTGAATATTGCTACGCACAAAACCTTGCTCAACAAAAATAGTGGCTACGCTCTGAGCGCGTGCTTGCGAGAGTTTGATGTTATAGTCAGTATTGCCAACATTATCTGTGTATCCCATCACTTTAAGTTTATGTAAGCCATACTTATTGAGTTGATTGCTCAATCGCACCAGTTCATTTCGATGGTTCGGATTGACTTCAGACTTGTCAAAATCAAAGAGTAAACGTTCAGGTAGGCCAAGTGTCCAGCCTTCTTCAGTTTGTACAAAACCTTCCTTTTTCAAAAGTTGAACTTGCTTGTACTTTAGCGGCCCAAAGCTTAGACAGCCGGAAAGTACAAGACAAATGGCAGCCAAAATCGATATCTTAAACGGATGACTAAACATAATAAGGGGCCTGTCGGTTAGGGGGTGTGGATACACCAATGATGATGGAGATGTTTTGCTTTATACATGGCCTGATCGGCTTGTGTAATCAGTTCCTCAGGAGTCGAGGCAAACTGGGAAAAAGCAATACCAATACTGAAACTGAAATAAATCTGATGCTCATTAAAACTGAGCGGTTTTTTGCAGCTATCTAATAAGTGTTCGGCAATCGTAATCAGATGATCACGTTGATGGACAGATTCTAAAAGTATGGCGAATTCATCACCACCCAAACGCGCAATAAAATCATGCTGACGAATACGTGATTTTAAACGCTGGGCCATTTCGATTAAAACTGCATCGCCTGCCGGATGACCGTATTGATCGTTAATTCGCTTGAACTGATTATTATCGATAAAAATTAAAGCCGAATTTGAGCGTAAGCTCGGTTGCTCAAACAAATGTAACAGTTGACTATAAAAATAACTGCGATTCGGCAATGCGGTAAGATGATCATGCTTGGCTTCAAAAGACAATTGATGATTTTCATCTTGAAGATGTGTGTGCCAGGTTTGAATCTCATGTAAAAGTTGATTAAACACATCATTTAGATCTTGAAATTCTTTAATATTATTTTTTGGAAAGCGAAGGTTGTATGCCTTTTGATCGCTAACAATTTGTGCGGTTTGAGTTAGTGGTTGCATTGATTGCATGATATAGCGATAGGTGGAGTTGGTTGACCACCACAACGCAATAATCATAAATAACATGACCACTGCCAATCCAATTAAAATAGTGACAATAAATTGTAAAATACGCTCTGAACTTCCGTAGATGATCAGTTGCCCGACTTGCTGGTTATTATGAAAAATTTTAAGTTTAATGGGATCTTTTAAAAAAACATGATCAAGTAAAACTTGTAATTTTGAATAGTAAGCTTTGCTCTTGGTGCTATTGGCTAATTGAATATTTTGATTGTCGAAAACCTCAATGCTTCGGATAGAGTGCTGTGAGGTATATTCATTTAAAATTTGCGAAATTGTTTGTTGATCCCGAAAAACCACCGCAGGTTGTATACGCTCGCTGACAGCTAGACTTAAAATATTTAAATTCTGCTTGGTGTATGTTTCCATAGTAAAAGTGGAAATTGATACAAAGGTAAAACAGCAGATGATTAAGGTAATCGCAAAAATCGTTGCTTGAGATCTGCGGAATACGCTATGCAATGAGTTGGACTTATACAGCCGATAAATCATAACTTACTCCGCATTTTTAGCTAAAAGTAAAACGCGGGGATCTATACGAACTTGGGAGCGACTGAGCGTATCTAAATTAACTTTAAAAGTAGATTTCCCTTTTTGTTGATATAAGCAAAAAATACTTCCAATTTCACAATCGATATTATTGGCACTAAAAGAAAGTAGTGAACGAGAAGGATAGCTATTAAGGAGTGCTTCTTGTTGTGCAGGCGTTTGACTAGAAAAGTAAACAGCATGACATTGCGTTTTAACAAGACTACTTGCAGGAATTGATTGGACTTTGTATCCATATGTAGATTGTTTAATTTGTGTCTGAAAAATCCCCGCAGCGGCTGGATTATTAATCACACACAATGTTGTATTGCTTCCTGTTGAGAGTTTGCTATAACTCATGATCGACAATGTTAATGTATAAAAATTTTGAGCAGGCGAAGCAAAGGATACTTCTATACATAAGCATAGAAGTGTCAGTAAAAAGAACCTTGATATCACTTTGTGATACATTTCATGATTGTTTGTAAAAATGTGAATTAGTTATATTTTATCGAAATATTCGAATAAAAAATAGCTGCTCATTCGAAATATTGAACCAAATGGGTTAATAAGTAAACATTTATTTGTTTTTTTATAAAAATAGGCTTGCAAGGGATAAGAAATAGTGTAGAATGCACATCCATCGGCGGTGATGCAGATAGAAACTTGTTGAAAAACAGTAACTTGGCTTGAGTGGTTAGGTTGTGGGTTTGGAGATAAAGTTTTAAAAATATCGAAATGACCTGTTGACTTTGAAGAGATTTAGAGTAACATAGCCGACCTAGCTTGATGATGACGAATCATCGAGAAGATCATTAAGAGAATAGAAGAACAACTTGTGTGGATTTTTACTGGTTGATTAATCGAT